>Ga0256407_10001640_pt1 | contig 45962 bp, 29 predicted proteins | sample RumenRJG_04DNA_FD_193489 | JGI IMG/M metagenome (GOLD analysis project Ga0256407, IMG submission 193489) | Bovine rumen microbial communities from Lethbridge, Alberta, Canada - RJG_04 | ecosystem: Host-associated > Mammals > Digestive system > Stomach > Rumen | place: Canada: Alberta...
CTCGTTTGCGTATGGGCATTGGCAATGATTTCCCGCAGGGAGGCCAGATTGATTGGGTGTTGGGACGCTATTCCGACGAGGAACTGCAACAACTTCAATCCAGCATTGACACCTCTGTTGAGATTATCAAGAGCTTTGTGCTCGCTGGTATCGACATCACCATGAACCAGTATAACAAGCTGGGGAAAGGGAAAGGAAGAGTGAAAAGTGAAGAGTGAAAAATTTGCTACCGCATGGATGAAGCTCGTATAGATAAGTGGCTTTGGGCCTCGCGCATTTTCAAGACCCGCAGCATTGCTGCCGACGCCTGCAAGAACGGACGCGTAGCAGTCAATGGTACCAATGTAAAGCCCTCGCGCATGGTGAAAGTGGGCGATGTTGTTGCTGTGCGTAAACCGCCTGTGACCTACTCGTTCAAGATCCTGAAGACCATTGAGCAAAGGGTAGGGGCGAAGTTGCTTCCGGAAATCTATGAGAACGTGACCACGCCCGACCAGTATGAGCTTCTTGAGATGACGCGCATCAGTGGTTTTGTTAATCGTGCCCGTGGCTTGGGGCGGCCTACAAAAAAGGACCGTCGGCAGATGGATGCTTTCGTCGAGCCCTCGCTCGAAGGCTACGACCTCTTCGATTTCGACAGCTGGGACGAGGAGGATGGAGAGAATTAAGAAATTGGATCCTAAAATAATGATGAAGGAATTGAAGAAGAAGAGTTTTGTCGCAGTCATACTGCTGACGCTTTCCATGGGTATGGCGTTGACGTCGTGCCTTAGTAATGAAGACCCCTATAATGCAGGTTTTTACTTCGTAAAGCCCACCAATGTGTCTACGGGTATCTATGCCAACAACACCAGCGACTCATTAGTCATGCAGTGTCTGGGTCCGTGGAAGATTACTGCAGCCTTGTCCGATCAGTCGTGGTGTACCATCGACTTGATGAGCGGCAAGGGCAGCTCCATCTATTCGCTTGGTGTGCATTTCACCCAGAATACTACGGGGGCATATCGTCTGGCTCGTTTCACCATCTGTGATACCGACCATCCTGATGAGGCTTATTGCACGTGGCAATATGTGCAGTATGCCACTCGCGGCAACGGCTCTTTGGGCAATGCACCGTTGGTGAAGACCATTACCTCGAGCGACGGCTATGTGGCCAGCATTTCCTACGACGAGTTTTGTCGGCCAGTGAAGTATGCATTGACGACTCCCCAGGGTGGCGTAGGTGAGATGATGGACATCACTTACAACGACAATGCCGGTGTGATGACAGTCTCACGTGGTGGCTTTACTCTCACGGGCAATGTTGATAATGCCTGTCAGCCCGACGCCCTTGTTAGTGCCAACGACACCATTGGCTATCAGGCACAGTACTACAGCAACGGAATGGCGGTGTCTCTGAACTATGCTTTCAACTTTGTTGCCGTCAGCGGTACACGAGGTATTCAGGCCTATTCCTATCTGCTCAACGGACAGAGCCTTGCTCCCGACAGTCTGCATCTTGCCGACAGCCTGAAGTATAAACGCGTATGGAACAGCGACAAGGTGGAGTATGTCGAGAAGCTGAAGCTGGAGTATTCGGATAAGGACAACCGTTGCCAGTCCGTCGACCCCAACCAGCTGCTGCTCGGCTTTGCCGATTGCCACTCCATGCAGCTCCTCTCCATGTTCCGCTACACCCGCAGCACCAGCATCGTCAAGCGTGCCCTCTCTGCTGAGGGTAGTATTGAAGTGACTACTGAACTGAATGCCGACAAGAGCATCCGCCAGATGGTTGTGAAGGATGCCCGCAAAGGAACTGAGGTGACCTATGATTTCACCTACTAATATTTTACGAGAATGTCAGATACACGAAAAGACGAAGGCCTGCAGCAGTTAGGCAAGAAGGTGGAATACTCTCAGAACTACGCCCCCGAGGTGTTGGAGACCTTCCAGAATAAACATACAGGGAACGATTATTGGGTACAGTTCAACTGTCCTGAGTTTACTACGCTCTGTCCCATTACGGGTCAGCCCGACTTTGCCGAGATTAAAATCATGTATATCCCTGACGAGCGCATGGTCGAGTCGAAGAGCCTGAAGCTCTATCTTTTCTCGTTCCGCAATCATGGTGACTTCCATGAGGACTGCGTCAACACTATTATGAAGGACCTCGTCCGACTGATGGACCCCAAGTATATCGAGGTTGTCGGACTGTTTACTCCTCGTGGTGGCATCAGCATCTATCCATACGCCAATTACGGACGTCCGGGAACCAAGTACGAGCAACTGGCTGAGCAGCGCTTTTTCAGCCACAACTGCTTGTAGTTTTGGAGTTAAGAGGATAAGGAGTGTTGTTATTGAGGTTCTATCATGTTGCTGCCTTATAACGGTAGCGTGAAGATGAACCGCGCTCCGTTGCCCGATGGCTGGTCTGGCTGCATTGCCGCTTGATAGGTAGTGTCCAGTTGAATATCGCCTCCCAGCTGTCGGGCAATATTGCGTGCCAGCGTGAGCCCAGCTCCCACACCCTCTTTATATTCGTCAAGCTGCACGAACTCCTTGAAGATGCTCTCTGCCTTCTCTGCGGGGATGCCACAGCCGTTGTCCTCCACGCTGATGGCCAGTTGTCCTGTAGCCGAGCGTCCGCAATGCATGTCGATTTTTCCACCCTGTGGGGTAAACTTCATCGCGTTGTCGAGCAGTGAGCATAGTGCCAGGACGGCATTGTCGGTCGATGTGGTGAGCTCCCGTTGTTCTTCGAAGTCGGTAGTGAAGGTGAACCTGTGTGTTCTGTCCTCCCCGATGCCGCTTTTTGCGATAGCCTCCCTGCAAAGCTGGTTTACTCCAATCGTGTCTGTGCGGTCTATGTAATGTCTGCTCGACGATTCCGATAGAGCCAGCAGCTGGTTGATGAGCGAGGTGATGCGGTTGGTGCTTTCCTGGATTTTCATGCTCGATTCGCGTCTTATCTCTGCCGACAGCTCCATGTCGGGCGTTGACAGTATCTGCGCAAATCCCGATACGATATTCAGTGGCGTACGTATCTCGTGCGAGATGTTCTTGATAAACTGCGACTTCATGCGCGACGACTCCTGTGCCTGGTCGCGAGCTATCGACAGTTCCTGGTTCTTGCGTTTCAGCCGTCGGCTCGTCCATAGCCAGTAGGCCATGAGTATTGCCAGTGCAGCGGCAATGACGAGTGCTGTGGTGATGATGATACGCGTCTTGGCGCGTTCCTTCTCCATCTCGAGCTCACTGACATGGAACAGGGTGTTCAGCTCGTTGATCTGGGTTCGGGCGTCTTTCTTATACACCGAGTCGCTCAGCTCATAGGCTTTCTGGTACATCTCCGCTGCCTCCTGATAGAGTCCGAGGGCCTTCATAATCTCCGCACGCTGTTCCCATGCGATGAGCAGCGACGACTTGTCGTCGTATTCGAGCGTAAGTGCCAGGCCCTCGTTGCTGCATTCCAGTGCTTTCTTGTATTCTTTGTTTTGTAGATATAATTGTCCGCGCAGGTAGAGCACGCTCATGTAGACGAAGTTCCCGTCGGTAGCCGAGCGCTTGTCGGCTTCCTCTATGTCCCTTGCGGCAGCATCGAGCATGTCCAGCCCCAGGTGACATTGGGCGCAAGCCAGATAGTAATAGGCCTGCCAGATGTTCATGCTACGCTCCTTTGTATCGCCGCCTGCTTTCAGTTCGTCTAAATAGACTTTCCATTGTTTGGTGACCACCTGCATGCGCTGGTATTCCTTTTTGTCGTTCAGTGCGTCGCAGTAGTAGGAATAGATGTCGTTGACGCAGGTAGGACTGATGTTTGCCTCCCCGATAAGCCGCAGACTGTTGTCATAGTTGCTGATGGCCTCGTCCAGATAGCCCATGTTGTTGTAGGTGTTTCCCATGGCGTAGTAGGCCAGCGCCTGTCCGTATTTGTTATTGCGCAGTGTGGCATCGTCGTGCATCTGCTTCACTTCCTTTAGCGCCACGTTCACCTTTCCTGTGAAGACGTAGGTGTTCACCTTGTGCATCCACGTCTCGTAGTAGTAGTCCGTGAGGTTGTGCTTAAGGTGGAAGTCCATGTCTTTGTCGGCCTGGGCAATGAGCGAGTCGTTCTTGTCATTGTTGTACAGCTCGCAGAGGTGGTCAATGCGCCGCTTGCCTTCGTCCTTCCAGTTTGCGGGCAGGACGGGCAGGGCGAGTATAAAGGCCGTAAGCAGCGTCAGTAGTCTCTTCGTCATCGGTTCAGTCCTCAGTAATCTCTTTCCGGTAGTAGCCTTTTTCCTCGTTGTTGAATCGCAGCACCAGGGTGTCGCGTCTTAGCATGACGAGGCTTGCGGTGTCGTGGTCGAGTATAGTACGGTTGCCCAGCGAGTCCAAGCCCATCTCTGTGAGGATCAGTCTTCCGTTGTGGAGTCTCCATTGTCCGTAGTGCTTCATCTGCGGATATTCTGCCGGTCCTTCGTCTGCTTCAAACCTCCAGCCTATCGATCGTGCCGTGCCGTCACCCTTTAGCATGAAACCCAGTTCCCTGGGTGCAAAGAGCGAGTCGCGCACCGAGTCGGGCATCTGCTGCAGGAACTGCTGCCGCATCTGTTCGGTGATGCCGGCTCTCTTGCGCAGTGTAGGTGTGGCCAGAAAGCACCATTGGCCCCGCAGCTGGTCAATGTCGATAGCCATCCTTGCTACCGTCGAGTCACTGTCGGTGAGCAGTGCTATGCGGTCGCCTATCCTCGGCATGCCGAATATCTGGTGACGGCGTGGGGCTGCAAGGATGTTGAACGTGTCGGGATTGCCGTAGATGTTGCGAAGCACTACAAGTATGGTGTCGGTACATCCGTCGCATGCCAGTCCGAAGACTACCGAGTCGCCGGTGATGAATGTGGGTATCTCAATGTTGTCGGCCTGCTGGCTTTTGCCGTCCCTACTGCTGCATGCCACTGCCAGTAAAATGGCAATGACAGTTGCCAATGGTGCAGTTTTTTTCATGTTCTTGTCTGTTTTTGTGTGCAAAGTTAGCATTTTAATAACTATTAAACAAAAAAAATGACCACATTCGATAGTTGGGAAACAAAAATTTACTATCTTTGCACAAATTATCGAATAACTTAAGTAACCAAAAACTATTATTATGGGAAAAAAGAAGATTAAGTTCAGTCTCGTCTATCGTGACATGTGGCAGTCGAGTGGCAAGTTCCAGCCGCGTAAGGACCAGTTGGAGCGTATTGCCCCGGTAATTATCGATATGGGGTGCTTTGCCCGCGTGGAAACCAACGGTGGCGCCTTCGAACAGGTGAACCTCATGGCCGGTGAGAATCCCAATGATGCCGTCCGTGCCTTCTGTAAGCCTTTCAACGAGGTGGGCATACAGACCCACATGCTTGATCGTGGCCTCAACGCCCTGCGCATGTATCCCGTACCCGACGATGTGCGCGAGCTGATGTATAAGGTAAAGCACGCCCAGGGTGTCGACATTCCCCGCATCTTCTGTGGTCTGAACGACACGCGTAATATCATCCCCTCCATCAAGTGGGCCAAGGCTGCCGGCATGATTCCGCAGGCCACGCTCTGTATCACCACCTCTCCCGTTCATACCGTTGAGTACTACAGTGCCATTGCCGACGAGGTGATTGCCGCCGGTGCCGAGGAAATCTGCCTGAAGGATATGGCTGGCATAGGACAGCCCGCCATGCTCGGCGCCTTGACGAAGAGCATCAAGACGAAGCACCCCGACATTATCATACAGTATCATGGCCATTCAGGCCCTGGCCTGTCTATGGCCAGCATCCTGGAGGTCTGCAACAACGGTGCCGACATCATCGATACCGCCATTGAGCCGCTCTCTTGGGGTAAGGTTCATCCCGACATCATCTCCGTGCAGTCGATGCTGAAGAACGAAGGCTTCGAGGTGGAAGATATTAATATGAACGCGTATATGCAGGCACGCACCCTGACGCAGGAGTTCATCGACGACTGGCTGGGCTATTTCATTAATCCCGCCAACAAGCACATGTCCAGCCTGCTGCTCGGCAGCGGTCTGCCCGGTGGTATGATGGGATCTATGATGGCCGACCTTGGCCCCATCCAGACCATGATCAACAAGCTGCGCGAGAAGAAGGGCGAGCCTACGCTGACCATGGACGACATGCTGGTGAAGCTGTTCAACGAGGTCGAGTACGTATGGCCGCGTGTGGGCTATCCCCCACTGGTGACGCCGTTCTCACAGTACACCAAGAACATCGCTCTGATGAACCTCCTCACCATGGAACAGGGCAAGGGTCGCTATGTGATGATGGACGATGCCATCTGGGGCATGATTCTTGGTAAGAGTGGTAAGGTGCCTGGCACCATTGCTCCCGAGCTCGTCGAGCTGGCCAAGACGCAGAACCGCGAGTTCACCGATGTCGACCCGCATACACTGCTGCCCAATGCCCTCGAAGGCTTTAAGAAGGAGATGGACGAAAATGGCTGGGACTATGGCAAGGACAACGAGGAACTCTTTGAGTTGGCCATGCACCCCGAGCAGTACCGTCCCTTCAAGAGCGGACAGGCCAAGAAGCAACTGCTTGCCGATATCCAGAAAGCTAAGGACGCCAAGATGAGTGTGCTCGGTGGTTCTGCCGCCGAGATAGCTGCCTTCAAGCACGCCAAGGCCGACGCCCTTGTCTGTCCTTCTGCCGGACAGATCTTCTACGAGTTCAACGGCGACGGCGAGTGCGCTCCGTGTATCGAGCCGTTCATCGGACAGAAGTACGAGGAAGGTCAGACCTTCTGCTACCTTGTGGAGAAGTGGGGCGAGATTGTTCCCATTCCTGCAGCCCTCGGTGGCAAGCTCGTCGAGGTCAGCGCTAAGCAGGGTGCCAAAGTGCGCAAGGGCGATACCCTCGCGTGGATTGAACGTGAACAGAAATAATATAATGAAAACAATCCTATTATCATGTCTGACGGGTGCAATCCTGACGATTGCGCCCGTCAATGTATTGGCACAGAACGGCCCCACGATGGGCTGGAGTTCGTGGAACACCTTCGGTGTGAACATCAACGAGAACACAATCAAGCGTCAGGCCGACGCGATGGTGTCGAAGGGACTGAAGGATGTGGGCTTCGACCACATCAACATCGACGACGGATACTTCGGAGGCCGCGACAAGACCGACGGCCATCTGCTCATTCACAGCACACGCTTCCCCAACGGCTTGAAGCCCGTGGCCGACTACATCCACTCCAAGGGCTTGAAGGCAGGCATCTACAGCGATGCCGGACGCAATACCTGTGGCAGCATGTTCAACGGTGACGCCACTGGCAAGGGCGTGGGGCTCTACGAGCACGACCAGCAGGATGCCGACTACTTCTTCAACGACTGCGGCTTCGACTTCATCAAGGTCGACTTCTGCGGCGGCTCCTACTACCACAACGAAGACCATCTCGTGCTCGACGAGCAGCAGCGCTACACCGCCATCGCTCAGGCCATCCGCAATACCGGCCGTACCGACGTGCGCATGAACGCCTGCCGCTGGGCCTATCCTGGCACGTGGATCAACGATGCCGCCTTCTCCTGGCGCACCACCGGCGACATCTACGACGGGTGGGAATCGGTGAAGGGCATCATCGCTGAGAACCTCTACCTCTCTGCCTACTGCTACGACGGCCACTACAACGACATGGACATGCTCGAGGTTGGCCGCTCGATGACCACCGAGGAGGACAAGACCCACTTCGGCATGTGGTGCATCATGTCGTCGCCCTTGCTCATCGGCTGTAACCTTACCAACATCAAAAGCACCACGCTCAACCTGCTGAAGAACAAGGAGCTCATCGCCCTCAATCAGGACCCGCTCTGTCTGCAGGCCTATCTCGTCGCCAAGACCGACGGCTGCTACATCCTCGTGAAGGATGTCGAGACGCTCCTTGGCACAAAACGCGCCTTTGCCGTCTATAACCCCAACGACGAGGCCAAGACTGTGCAGGTCGGTTTTGCCGACCTGGACCTTTCCGGCACCGTGCGTCTGCGCGACGTATTCCTAAAGAAAGACCTCGGCGAGTTTACTGCCCAGTACGAGGTCACCGTACCTGCCCATGGCACCCGCATCTACGTGGCCGAGGCCGACACTCGTCTTGAGCGCACCCATTTCGAGGCCGAGACAGCCTTCATCAGCGACTATCAGGAAATCAAGAACAACCAGGCCGAGAAGACAGGTATCTACGAGGCCTCCGACATCTGCTCAGCAGGCTACAAGGCCGGATGGCTCGGTTTTAGCGAGCAGAACGACTTGCAGTGGCGCGATGTCTACAGCTTCGATGGTGGCGAGTACGACCTTACTATCGGCTTCATCTCTGGCGAGAACCGCAGCATCACCGTCACCGTCAACGGCGAGAAAGTAAAAACTGTCAGTTGCAACTCTGGCGGTTGGGGCACCGTAGGCAAGAAGAAGGTGTCCATCCACCTGCAGAAGGGCCGCAATACCGTTCGTCTGTCGAATCCCTCGAACTGGATGCCTGACATCGACTACATCGACCTCAAGCTCACGGCCTCCGATGCCATCCATGATGCCCTCTATACACCAGAGCGACCTGCCAAGGCCTACGACCTCAGCGGGCGTCCCGCCACTTCGGCATCAGCCTTGCACATTAAGGACGGAATGAAATACATACAAAAATAGAATGAAGATGAAAAAGATGATTGCTTGTTTCTTGGCCGCTTTAGGCCTGAACGCAGCCTGTGCACAGGCGGGTTATGAAGATACCGATGTGAATGGATTCGCGAAGTTGATGGAGGCACCTCACGTAGTGGTGCTCGATGTGCGCACGGCTGATGAATTCAGCGATGGCCACATTGAGGGAGCCGTGAACATCGACCAGGCACAGAGCGATTTCATCCAGAAGGTGAAAGCGGCGGTGTCTGCCGACAAGACAATCGCAGTGTATTGCAGAAGCGGACGGCGTTCGGCCAGTGCTGCTGGAAGACTGGCTGCCGAAGGCTACAAGGCGGTGAACCTGAAAGGAGGCATCCTTGCCTGGAAAGAAGCCGGAAAGCCTCTGACAACCGACACCTACGAGCAGGATGTGTTCAAGACCCAGAGTGGCAAGACGGTGAAAATCCATGCCTTGGTTCATGCCAGCATCCGCATCGATTACGATGGTCGCGAAATCGTGATCGACCCCGTGACAAAGCTCGGCAATCGTTCTATTGACTATACCGCGATGCCGAAGGCCGACTACATTCTCTTGACACATGAACACTTCGACCATTTCGACAAGGAGGCTATCAAGCAGCTGACGGGCGACAAGACGCAGTTGATTACTAACCAACGCTGTGCAGGCATGCTGGGCTATGGCCAGGTGATGAGGAATGGAGATACGATGCAGATAGCTCCTGACCTCACCGTCGAGGCCGTTCCAGCCTATAACATCTCAGAGGGGCGTACCCAATTCCACCCCAAGGGTCGCGACAACGGCTATATCCTGACCATCGACGGCCTACGCATTTACATCGCTGGTGACACGGAAGACATCCCGGAGATGCAGGCTATCAAGGACATCGACATTGCCTTTATGCCTTGCAACCAGCCCTATACCATGACAACAGGTCAATTGGTCAGGGCTGCCAAGACTGTCAAACCTAAGGTGCTGTTCCCCTATCACTACGGGCAGACCGACCTCAAGGAGATCCCGTCGCAGCTGAAGGACAGCGGCGTAGAGGTGAGAATCAGGTTTTAAAATAGCTGTATCTTCGCATCCTTTTTGAGATGTGGAAAACGGTGACCAAAGAACGTCATCAGGCAGAGTTGCCTCTTTCATCAGAATGTCGTTGGCCTTTTCAGGTATGTCAATCGGATAGTGCTTGCCTTCAACATCAATGTCGTGATGAACCATGACAGGCTGCTGCTTCACTGGTTCTGATGTAGCGATGTGGAGTTGCCCTTCTTCATAGAGTAGCCGCAGACCTTGCCGATATTGTCGCGCATTACCTTCACACCATAGCCCCTGGCCCTCAGCTTTGCCTCGTAGGTGTTGAAATCGAACGAGTCTATCGACTTCAGGGCTTCGATGCAGGCATTGGTAATCTCGTAGATGTTCCATTCGCGCTTGGTCATCGACTGAATCCATCCCCGCTGCTCGTTGATTCTGTTCGCAGCCATCGTGGCCCACTTGCCAATCATATATTCGTTGTTCGTGTTGCCCTCCATGTCGATACGGTTCTTCGACGAGCGAAGCGACCAGAGGTCGAGCGGGCATCCCTGTCCCTGCGCATCAGGCTGACGGCATCGAACTCGCGGATAAAGTCGTCCGCAAGTTTCTGCCAGTCAGCCATCATCCATCCTTCCGTCTCTTCTGGGGCTGGGGACAGTTCGATTCGTATCGACGTGTAGGGGAAAACGCAGGGCGGGAAGCCGAGGCCGAGGATGTCGGTGCGACTTCCCGACCGCTTTTCGCCTTAATATATATAAAAAAGGTGAGGCGAAAAGGAATATCTTTGGAAACTTTTTCGTACCTTTGCACGCGTTAGTACAATAAATGTTATAAATATGGAACAGGTAACAGGACTGAATGCAGCACAGATGGATTTCCTGAGACTGCTGGGACACTTCAAGACTGAGGAGCAGGTGGAAGAGCTGCGCCAGGTGGTTTGCGATTATTACGCTCGCAAGATTGACGAGGCTGTCGATAAGCTCTGGGACGAGGGCAAGTGGGACAACGAGAAGAACGAGGCCATACTCAAAGAACATCTTCGCACTCCGTACAAGTATGCCAAGTAAGAAGATTGTACTCGACACCAACGGTCTGATCTCCTCACTGTCGAGGCGTGGCCAGTTCTATCCCATTTGGCGAAGCTTCCAACAGCGACGCTATACGCTGTGTATTTCAAACGAGATATTAGACGAATACATCGAAATCATCAGCCAGAAGATGACGCCGGAGATAGCCGAAAACGTTGCCGACCTGCTGCTGAAAAGTAAGAACGTGGAACTGATATACCCACAGTTCCGCTGGGGGCTGATAACCGCCGACCCCGATGACAACAAGTTTGTGGACTGCGCCTTTGCAGCCGGAGCCACCTACATCGTCTCGGACGATTCCCACTTCAGCATCCTGCGCGACATCACATTCCCCCAATTGATGGTACTCAGGCTGAAAGAGTTTCTTGAGACGCTGCAGAAGGAGGACAAATAAAGAGAACGGTTAGACAAAAAAACGCAAGGGCGGGAAGCCGAGGGCGAGAATGTCGGCGCGGCTTTCCGCACTGCAATTGCTTGTTTTTATTATGATTCAAACATGATGCGATAATAATAGTCATCAGTATTCCTTGGATTGACTATGAGGAATGCTATCGTTTTCCCCTGCTGTTTTGATATCATAAACATATTGATTTTACCATCTTCAAGTCCGCTATGAGTAATGGGCATCTCTTCGATAATCTCATTGCCTCGCATCATGGAAGTCTGTGAAACTTCTGCTCGTTCATCTTTGTGATAGAAAGCCGATGTGATTCTGAATTGAGCAAGAGGAAATTCTCGTCCAAAATCATTATCAAAGACTTGGATAAAGATTGTCCCGTTGTTTGATACGCGCAAAATATTTGCCATAGCATTCGAAAGAATATCGGTCTTTTCGACACGTTCGTCAACAGCGTTGACATAATGACATCTTTCCACGACCACTTTCTTGAAATCAGCCATGAAAGTGCCGCCTTCACTGATTTGCTTTATTGATAGTTCCATTGTGTTCTTGCCGTTTTATCTGTCGGCTCATCAGTTTTTAAGGTTAAATGTTATTTGAATATAGTTCTATGTCTTTTTTCAGCCTTTTGCAAATCTTTTCAAACACGATGCCTCCCAGCTCTGCTTTTCTCTCTGAGGAAGTGTTTTGCAACTGACGACAGTTATCAAGAACATGTTTTTTTACATTCTCAAATGCGTTCCTCTCTCCAACATTTACAAACTCACTAATTACATTTGCTTTATCTATTATACTATCATAGAGATAGTATGCTGTGAAAAGCATCTTTGTATTAGTGGCCATAGGCATATCACTCGGAAGTCCATCATCAATCATGCCGAAGAAACTATATGGATTAGCGTGCTCATTTTGACATGCATGTTCCACCTTACTCTTCAAATGTTTTTGGTCTCGAATGAGAAGTATCATTAACCTTGCAGAAGCTTCGTCACGAATATTTGATTTCTCCGAATTTAAAGCTTGAGAAAAGCAGAGAAAAGCGTTTTCTGCCCTAACCTCTTGAATATCCTCGTCCGGCTCTTGGAAGCCAAGACAAACCTGAAATACCTTTCCGATTAAGAGTGGATTTTCCAATTTCAGAATCTCACTTGGATTGTGAACGAAATAGTTATAAACTTGTCCGCCGTACTGTTCCAAGCCAGAATAGTCCTGAGCACCGAATGCTGTCCATGCCATAACAGCATTAAAATTAAGCTGATTATTCATTTCTATGACACCTGCCCTCCAGCCGCCACAAGAGCCTTTAATTGTTATGAAGCGTGGAGCTGATTTACCACGTCTTCTAATGGAGGCTGTGAGAAGTGCCCTTGTAATGTAGATGCAGTAACCAGTCCACGCTATACGCGCGAACCATTATCACTGTCCTTGCATTACAATAGAAGTTTCTCACATTTCCATTAGCAAGTCGAGCATAACGCTTCGTTGTTTCAATAAGTCATGCGTTCCTTTCGGATTGCGTCTGCAAAAGTACAAAATTTCTGCCAATCTGAAGCAAAAAGGCGCAAAAAGATGATGAAAGTGCGGAGAATTTGAGAGAAATGACACGCGGGAGGAGCTGACGAGGACGATTTTTGCATGTTATACGGTCACTGAGTATGGAGGCGGGACATATGAAAGGATAGGTTGAGACGCGGGGGGGCATAGGGGAGGCAACTTGCTCGTGCGGAAGGGACAAAAAGGGCGTGGAAAGGGAAGATATGTCGTTAGGAATGCTCGCTAGGGCTGAGTGGAGGCAGAAATATGAGCAGATTTTATTTCAGACCGAAAAGCGATAAAATCTATTGGTTAAGATTTATTGTCAGCTCGGTTTTTAATAAAGTACATTGTTTATGACTTTATGTCAATCCGGGGATCATCAGGGACAGGTCGTTTGATTCAGCGTATCATTGTTTCTGTCCCCGCGATTCTCGCTCTATAGTAACATAAAATGGGACTGGAAGTTTCACCCCAAATTGACGCATAACACTTTTTTATGTCATATTTGTTGTTTTGTTGTTATTGGCGATATAACATGTTCATTGATAGGTGGTTATGAATGATAACAATAAAACGTTTTATGACAACAAAGTACATTTATTGCTGTTTTTTTTGCTCAAAACACTAAAAAAACGGGAAATCTTTGGATTTTTACAGTGCAAAAACCATTAAAAATTGAGTCCACTTTAAAAAGTCAGTATAGTCTTCGAACTGTCGCGGCAGCCCCTCCCCTCTTGAACCCTGCCCTTACGGGGAGGGGTGCCCTTTGGGCGGGGTGGGGTCTGTAATATCCTGATAGCGAATAAGATACTGACCCCACCCCTGCCCCTCCCCTACAAGGGAGGGGAGTGGCTGCGCCTTCGTCCGCGACATGTTGGGACTTTTTAAAGTGGACTCAGTTAGTGATGACAAACAAATAACTTGGTACAAATAATTAATGGAACACGAAGATACGAAGATACGAAGTTTTTCGTTCTCTTGAAATCATCTTCCTTTCTTCGTTTCTTCGTGTTTAGTTAAAATCATACCCACTTATTTTTATACGATTACTTAATAATTCAAGTTTCGGCGGTTTCACAATGTTGATAAACTCAAGCGGTCTGCCCCCGAGATACAGTGATTTTACATGATTTGTTACAGACGGCTTGTAACACCATTACAAAAAGTCTGTAATGCTGTTACAAATGCTTTGTAATGCTGTTACAAATGCTTTGTAATGCTGTTACAAATAGTCTGTAATGCTGTTACAAATGCTCTGTAAAAATCAGAGTGACGGCGGTTCTTGGACGGGAAATCTCTCCAGGCGCGATATGCCAGTGTGTTCGCTGTCACCAACCGGTTGGTCTCGCAGAGCAGAACCTCATCGAAAGCAGCATCAAGATGGGTGGTCACATAGCGGAAAGCCCGTGTCGCACTTGCTCATACTGCTTTATTTCCTGTTCAAACATAGCCTGTTCTTCGTTCATAATGTGCTTCTATATAACCAACGGTTATTTCACCGCTTTGCATCAGGGAACGCGGGTGACCCCGCCCGCCATAGCTGCGGGCGAGGGCGCCCGCGCTCCCTAATTGGACGCTGCAAAGGTACGACTTTATTTCCATACTTCAAAGAAAACGAAAGAAAAGAGAGTGGGGGAGGGTAGAGTGACATCAATAACTTTTGTTAAATTCGACTGCAAATATACAGATAGAATGGGAATAATGTGTACCTTTGCATATATGAAAAAGACTGTATTGATAACAGGTGCAACAAGCGGAATCGGACAGGCTTGTGCAAGTAAATTCGCAGAGAACGGTGACAGACTGATTCTTACTGGAAGAAACGAAAAACGTCTGGCAGACATCAAAAAGCATCTGGCAGAGAAGGGTTCTGACGTGTTGACACTGACCTTCGACGTGAGAGACCGTGAGAAGGCTGCAAAAATAATAGAATCGTTGCCTGCGGAATGGCAGGAGATAGATGTATTGGTAAACAATGCAGGTCTGGCTCTTGGACTCGAACCGGAATTTGAAGGCAATCCTGATGATTGGGAAACAATGATTGATACTAACGTCAAAGGATTGTTGACCATGACGAGACTTGTTGTGCCAGGTATGGTGCAGCGTAATCGTGGACACATTATCAATGTGGGCTCCGTAGCAGGTGATGCGGCCTACGCCGGAGGCAATGTCTATTGTGCCACCAAAGCTGCCGTAAAGGCTCTTTCAGACGGACTGCGTATTGACGTGGCCAACACCGCTATACGTGTAACGAACCTGAAACCAGGTCTTGTGGAGACAAACTTCAGCAATATCCGGTTCCATGGTGATCATGACCGTGCAGCCAATGTCTATAAAGGTATCAAGCCTCTGACTGGCGACGATATAGCCGATGTTGCCGTGTATGCCGCCAACGCACCTGCGCATGTACAGATAGCAGAGGTGCTCATACTGGCCACTCATCAGGCGAGTGGTAGTGTGATTTTCAGAGAATAAAAGTCATTTTATTGTCTCTCTATGCTCCTTGACAAAATCGGCAGGTTTTTTGCCGAACTGCTTGAAGAAGCATTTGGAGAAATAGGAGGAACTGGAGAATCCAACCATATAGCCCACCTCGCTGATGAGATAGTTGCCCTGAAGGAGCAGCTGTGCGGCGCGCTTGAGACGCACGACCTGGATCATCTCGTTGGGAGTGACGTCGGTGAGCGACTTGATCTTGGCAAAGAGTCCGCTGCGACTGATGTTTAACTTCTCGGCAAGGAAATTGACGTTCAGGTCGGAATTGGCCATGTTTTCCTCGATGAGCGCGTTCAGCTTTACAAGGAACTTGTTGTCGACGGGTGTTGTAGCAATCTCGGTGACTGGCTGCCAGGGCTGGGTTGAGAATTTCTGCATGAGCTGGCGCCGCATCTGAATGACCTGGTTGATGCAGGCCTCGACATATTCTAAAGAGAAGGGCTTTTCGATATAGATGTCGGCACCAACGCTCACGCCCTTGACTTTTGACACGTCGTCGGTCTTGGCTGTGAGCATGATGAAGGGGATGTGGGAGGTATGGGCGTTACGGCGCACCTGCCGACACAGTTCCACGCCATCCATACGGGGCATCATCCAGTCGCTGATGATGATGCTCACCTCGTTGCGGCTGAGCAGCTCGAGAGCCTCGATTCCGTCGAATGCGACAAGCACCTCATATCGCCCGCTGAAGTTGTCTTTGAGGAAGCTGACCATGTCCTGATTGTCGTCGACAATGAGCATGGGAGGTTTGAGATTTGAGGTTTCTTGCGTCCCGCTGGTAGCAAGCGACCATTGGTCGAGCGGAGGTTTGAGAGCGGAGGTTTGTGATGCGACGGGCGATTTTACTTCTAATGTATCGGTCTGGTCTTCCAGTCCCAGGTTGGTTTGGTTGACGGGGAGTTCAACCTTGAAGGTAGAGCCGCGCCCTACCTCTGACTCTACGGTGATGGTGCCATGATGCAGGTCGACGATATTCTTCACGATATTCAGCCCGATGCCCGTACCGGGCTTGTTGTCCTGAGCCTGATAGAAGGGCTCGAAGATGCGCTGACGGTCTTCTTCGCGGATGCCTATGCCGTTGTCGCTGACGATGATGGCGAAATGATTGTCACCAGGAGTGACCAGACAGGAGAGTCGCACTTCGTCTTTGCTGTATTTATTAGCATTGGTGAGCAGGTTGCTCACGACCTTGGTGACGGCCTCTTTGTCGAGGATAGCGGTGAAGTGTGGATCAGGATAGTCGACGGTGAAGTGCTTGCCTCCCTGTTCGAAGGTGGGTGCAAAGCGCTCGCAGACATTCTGGATGAGCTGACAGACATTCTGTGGCGCAAAGTGTATCACGACCTGCTGCTGTTCGATCTTGCGGAAGTCGAGCAGCTGGTTTACAAGTTCCAGCAGCCGATGGGCATTGCGATCGATGACCTGAAGTGATGAGTGGTGGAGGGTGGATGGTGAGTGGTTGGCTTCTATTTCTTTTTTGATTTGTTCCAACGGGCCGATAATCAGCGAGACGGGGGTGCGGATCTCATGGGCAATCATCGTAAAGAAGTTGAGCCGGGCCTCGCGCACTTCGTTTTCCTTTTGCTGGGCCAGCCGCTGCATCTCTTGCTGGTGTAGCTGATTGGCACGCTGCAAGCGGTAGTGGATGTAGTACCAGACAGCAGCCACGGCCAAGAGAAGATAGAACAGTTGTGCCCACCAACTCCACCAGAAGGGCGGGTGTACACGCAGGCGCAGTTGGGCCTCATGGTCGGACCATACGCCGTCGTTGTTGGTGGCACGCACCCTGAAGGTGTAGACGCCTGCAGGCAGATTGGTGTAGGTGGCCTTGTGCTGGTTGCCTATGAGGTTCCAGTCGTTGTCGAAGCCCTCCATCATATAGGCATACTGGTTTTTCTGTGGCGAGCAGAAACTGAGCGATGCAAACGAGAAGCTCAGCATACGGGCATCGTGATAGTCGAGCTTCATCTCGTCGGTCAGCGTGAGGTCGAGCGTGGCCCCATCGTCAGTCAGCAGTTCGTGGCCGTTGACTTCGAGCGACGTGATATAGACTGGGGGCATGACGCTGTTGGCCTTGATTTGATAGGGATAGAAGAAGTTCAGACCGTTGTTGGAGCCAAAATAGATACGACCGTCGCTTGCCTTCATGGCTGCATTAGGCTGGAACTGCTCGCTCAGCAGACCGTCGTGGAGGGTGAATCTGGTGGTTTGAGGATGGAGGGTGGAGTTGGGCTCATAGCGTATGATACCGCGCTCTGTCGACAGCCACAGTACCCCCTGTTCCTCAACGATGCCCATCACGTTGCAGCTTGGCATGTCGAGAGGAACACGGTCGAAGTCGTCGTTATCCTTGTCTGTGGAATAGAGGCCAGAGGCTGTGCCCACCCAGAGTCGCCCACTGTAGTCGATATGTATGCAGTTCACCTGATTGTCAGGCAATGATGTTTTATGACAGGTGGTTTGGGCATAACACAACAAGCCGCCTCCCTGGGTGGCCAGCCACAAACGTCCCTCGCGGTCTTCGTCGATATCGATGGTCGTTGCCTCTAACTTGTCAACAAGGGTGAAATTGTCTGTTGAGGGGTTGAAAAGATGAAGCCCGGTTCTTGTCGCCACCCAGACGCGCCCTGAGTGGTCGTGGTAGATAGCGTAGGAACTGAAATCGTCAAGACAGCCCTCAGTGTTGTCAGGGAAATAATGGCGCAGCCGGCCTGTGGAAAGGTCGAGTACATAGACGCCGGTGGTGTAAGTGCCTATCCACAGCTCCTCGCCTTTCATGGCAAGTGCATGAACATTCAGACTGCCCAGCATATCGCGATGAGGATAGGCAACAAACTGTCGGCTGACAGGCGAATAGCACATCAGCCCACCATCGTCGCTGGCTATCCAGATGCGGCCTTGCCGGTCTTCACAGAAACGCGAGACGACATTCCCGTTCAGCCCCGTCTCTACTGAAAGTCCGTCGAAACGACGGCCTACAGGCGATACGTAGGTCACTCCGCCATAGAACGTGCCGACCCAAAGACCTCCCTCCGTATCGGTAGTGATAGAATAGACAAAGCGGTCGGCCAGTCCCTGCTGGGCAAGCCCGCGTTTCCACTGTTTGGTCTTGGGGTTGAAATATATCAAGCCGTCATCGCAACCGATGCAGATAACGTCATCGCCAAGCATCTCTGACGTTTCTGCGCCTGCCTGCTGCATCATGCCTGCCGACTCGCCTGTGCGTAAGCGTTCGAAAAGCGTGTGGATGTGCAGTCCCACCTTAGTTATTGCAGGCGAAAGCACCTGCTCCAGGCGACCATCACTGTGCATGAGAAGCAGTCCGTTCTCCCACGTTCCTAACCACAGCTGTCCGTCGTGCGTCTGAAGCATGCAGAGCGAGCCGTAGTGACTGTCGAACGAGAGGTTCACGGGTTCGAACTTATCGTGCAGCCTATTCAGTCGGCAGACCGCTTGACTGCTCCAGTTGGTAACTGTCCATACCTGATTGCTGTTGTCGACAAAGACCTGTGCCACAGGACTGCCGCCAACATCGTATTGGCGCACCTGTCCTGTTTTCAGTGCATAGCGCCACACGCCGTCGCCCATTGTCGAGACCCATAGCTGGTTGTCCTTGTCAAGGGAGATATGAGTAACGGCAGAATGGATGTCTAAAGGCAACTGCTCGAACGTGGTACGCTCGGCAGGCTCAGTATGGGTACGTTCGAAGCTGAAACAGAACACACCATGTTCAGTGCCTGCGTAGATGCCCTGTTCACCAGCCATCAGGGCCGACACATACTGGTTGACGCCTAACGCTGCTATCTTGTGGGGCTGCACCTTGGTACCATCGTAGCGGCACAGGCCATTGTCGGTTCCAAACCACAGGTAGCCGTATCGGTCCTGCACAATGTTTCGCACAGCTGTCGATGTCAGTCCGTCGTTCATCGTAATGTTACGATAGCTGTAGTCGTCTTTGGCAACAGCCTGTAATAGGCTGCATAGGCAGACAACGACAAGAATAACGGACTTTTTCATCATGCGTTAGTTTACTTTGAACCGATAGGGGTGATTTGAGGTTTGGGGGGTCTTGCCTTCTTGCTCTGGCAAGCGACTGGAGGTCGAGCGGAGATTTGAGGTTTTAGGCGCACCCATCACGATTAGATACAGATGGCGCAAAGTCTTGCCACGGGGAACGGTAAAGGTAGTGGCATTGACAGGACTATAGAGACTCTCATCCTGCGTGGTGACTCCTACGAACCCGTAGCGCAGGTCCTTTCCGCTGAGTCGCACGCGGAAGGACATTGAGCGGAGGTCAACAAGGCTGTCGAGGAGGATAGCATTGAAGCCATAGTCCTCAGGAGCATTCTTGGGAGCCAGCCACTTGTTGGGCAGGCGTTCCAGTTCTGTGTTGAAGGTACAGGCGTACGGGCGCGTTTCCTTACGGGCATGCTTGAAGTCAAAGTTCATAAGGTGCTGGTAGCCTTGGAACATCTCATCACTGAATGCGTCCTGACTGAGGTTGTAAATGCGCTTGTAGGTCAGTACGGGGTCTTCGTCCCTGCGTCCCTGACGATAGAGCTCGGCAATGGATGTCCGTCCGTGGAGATCGCTCCACCACTGGATGACGTAGGGCGAGTGGTAGATGTTTTCCATAGCGAGGAAGGCCTTGTGAGTCAGCGTCTTGAAAGCTTCAAAGTGATAGTTCTCGTCGCGCAGCCACCAGGGGTTCACCTGCCAGAGCATCCACTGCGAAGTCATCTCGTAGAAGCCGCTGCCGCCCCAGGCATCGCCCACAGAGTCGGCAGGTATCTGCAACTGGAAGGAGTGTCCCAGCTCGTGAGCCATACAGTTCATGGTCTTGTCCTGAATGCGGTTAGGAGCCACCCACAGGGCTCCGATGGTATTGTCGTAGGTGCCGCCGTAGGCTGTGCCGTCGAGCGAGTACATCACCATAACCATCATCTTGTAGCGGTCGGCCTTGGAGCCTGGAAGTGTGAATTGCAATGTATCACGAAAGAAGTTATAGAACGTTTGTACCCGCTCCATCAGTACGGAGAGGTTGAAGGCCATGGGCTGTCCTTCGAGCTCTGGCGGATTCTGCAGGTCGTTGCCGAAACCGCGTTCCCATAGGAAGATAAGGTCGCGTGTCTCAGCCGAGCGCTTCCAGCACCACTGCGAGGTGTCGCTCTCCAAGTTCATGGCACGCAGGTCCTCAGGGATGTAGATGCTCTTCTGTGCTACGCTGAGCGACGTATGCAACAGGAATAACGACAGGAAAAGGAACGGACGATACATGTTTTGAGTTATGAGTTATGAGCTTTAATGTTCAATATCCATATACCAGTTGTTGGGGTCGTTCAGGTCGACCTTGATGAGTGAGCGCATGTTGGCTTCCTCCTCGGCTCCGCGACGCTGATAGATGCGGCGGGCGAGATAGGACGGGTCGTTGCGTCGCAGGGCCACACGCATGAGGTCATAGTAGCGATGACCTTCAAAGGCAAGCTCGAGTGCTTCCTCGTCGATGATGAGGTCCTCGACATGCTCTATCTGATACTGTAGACGAAGTGACGGATCGGTGATAGTGGTGTCGTCGGGCAGGACATAGGTGTCGTTATGGTCGGTATAGCCGGAGCCACGTGAGTGGAGCCCCATGGTATTCTCGGTTGACAGGCCCGCACTGGTCTCAAGGATGTAGATAGTGTTGGGAAAGTTGAAGGAGCTAAGCCATAGGGAGTCGCTCTTGTCGTAATAGGGTATGACCTCGTTGAGTATGACGCTGTTGTTGACTCCCTGCTTGAGTATCTGGAAGGCAAAGCGGGGGAAGCCTGCACGATTGAGCGCCTCGGCCAGTCGCAGATAGACGATGGCACGGCGATAGAGATGGACGTTGCGGGTGGCGTACTTGGCGAAGGTAGAGTAGCTCTCGACACGTCGTCCGTTAGGAAGGTGGAGGTTAGAGTTTTTGGTTAGGGTATAGGCTGAGCGCAGTCGCAGGTCGCCTTTGTACTCCTCGTCGATGCCATCAGGAGCAAGGATATACTCGCCACCAGTAGTAAACTGACAGTACTTCTGGGCCAGGGAGATGTTGCGCATGCTCTGCGAGGGCACGATGCTGGCGCGGTACTCGTTGTTCTCCGTGGTGTTGAAGAGGTCGCGCAGCTCGCTATAGTTTCCTTCCGACGGTATGGAGTCACCCGGTATCATGGTGATGAGCTCGCTGTTGGCCGTGACGCTCTCGTTAGAGAACATATTGGCCCAGCTGTCGGTAGTGGACATCCACCGGCTGTCGTTGTTCCTGAAACGTACGGCATTGGTACTGATGGTGTAGGCCGAGTTAGTGCCGTTGCGCGTGCTGAGGTAACGATAGTAGCTCTGTGCCGCCTCACGATACTGCCCTGCCCAGAGGTAGAGGTCGCCAAGGATGAGGTTGATGGGGAAATAGAACAGTCGCGAATTGGTGCTTCGAATGCTCTGATAGCCAGGTAGTTCGACGTCTGTATAGGGTGCAATGTCACTGATGAAATACTGGCATACGCGCGAGATGTCATAATGCGGGAAGTCCTGTTCAGACTGTTCCTTGGTCAGTATAGGCTCGACGATAAAGGGCACGGACCCATAGTTGAGCACAAGTTGGAGGTAGGTCCAGGCGCGGAACGCCTTTACGGCTGCATACTCCTTCATGAAGATATAGTCATTCCTGTTGTCGCGCAAGGCGGTATCGGCATTGGCAATGAAGTAGTTGCAGTTGTTGATGATGGCGTAATAGTCGCGGGGCGAATTGTACTTATTGCCCTCGGACATGCTGAAAAAGGCCATGTCACGCAAGTCGGACGAGGCATGGGATGTGACGTCGACGAGATCGCCACGCAGTTCGCCCAATAGGATGGTGCGGTCGGCGATGACCTGCATCTTATTCATGATGCCTGCCACAGACCAGAGCGTGTCGGCATCACTGCTGAGCGAGTGATTGTCGGCATAGATTACCTGGTCGGACTCGTCATAGAGCATGTCGCTGCAGCCGGTGAATAGCGAACAGTGAATAGTGAATAGTGCTGCGCATACCATCCATTTCACTGTTTTACTGAGGGGGCACGCATTGTGTAGGACCCTATATATATGTGTAATCATAACTATAAACTATTAACTATAAACTATAGATTAATCTTTACTCCTGCTACAAACGAACGGCTCTGAGGCAGTCGGCCCAGGTCAATGCCCTGTCCGATGACGCTGCCAGTCATTGCAGACTCAGGGTCGGAACCAAGATAGCGGGTGATGGTGAACAGGTTGTTGGCCTGAATCCAGAACTGGAAGCCCTGTAGGAACTGCGTGTTCATAGGCAATGTGTAGGAGAGGGTGACGGTCTTCAGCTTCAGATATGAACCGTCCTCAATCCAGCGGTCGCTGAAACGGCTGTTGCCCATGGGATCCTGGAAGGTGGCACGTGGTATGTCGGTCTGCTGTCCTTCTGTTTGCCAGCGCCGTGTAATGGCTGTGGTCTGGTTCATGAAGCGCGAACCACTCTCGAGCTGCTGCTGCATGTAGTTGTAGACGTCGTTGCCTAAAGAATAGTTCATATTGACGTCGAGCTTCAGCCTTTTCCAAGCTATCGAGGTGAAGATGTTGCCATAGATGTCGGGATTGGGATCGCCGATGACGGTGCGGTCGTTTTGGTCGATGAGGCCTTTGTCGGCGGCAGAACCGCCGACCACACTGGTAGAGAGGTCGGCAAAGTGCATGTCGCCTGCTCCGAAGTAAAGACGGTCAATACCGTTGTCGGCTAAGATGTAGAGTCCCGATGCTGCTGCCTGTTCTGAGGTACTGAAGACACCCTCGGTGCGGTATCCATAGAAAAGGTTGGCCGGCTGTCCCACCTCGGTTCGGATGGTGGCTCCATATATCTGATTGTCGATGAACGTTTGGTTGTCAGAAAGTTTTGTTATCTCGTTCGCGTAATGACCCATCGATGCACCCAGTTCCCATTGCAGGTTCTTGAGTGCGAGTACCTTGGCCATTGCACTGAGGTCGAAGCCCCTGTTCTTCATCTCGCCACTGTTGGCCCAGTTGTGCTCAAGTCCGGTAACGTAATGCAAAGACTGATACATGAGCAGATTGTCGGTGGTGGACGTGAAGTAGTTCATTCTTAAGTTCAGACGGTTGCCGAAAAGGTTGGCCTCGATACCGGCATTGAGCCGACGGGTGGTTTCCCATTGCAGCTGTGTGTTGCCAATATTTTCAAACGTCAGGCCGGAGACATCTTCTAAGAAGTTGTGGGAAGCGAAGTAGCTACGGGCTGCATGATAGTCGAGGTCGTCGTTGCCGCTCACATCGTAGCCAAGGTTCAGCCTAAGATAGTTGAGAATTGAGTGTTTGGAGTTTAGATTTTGAAACCACGACTCGTTGCTGACGACCCAAGCGGCCTCGACGCCAGGGAAGATGCCCCAGGGCACTTGGAATAGCTTAACGGCCTGCTGGGCATCCTTGCCGAAGCGCGATGAGGTCTCAGCGGTAAGGCTTGCTTGTAGGTAGTAGCGCTGTAGATAGTTGTAGCCTGCCTGTGCATACCATGCAATGTTTGTCCACTTATCGCTGTTGCCCGAGGTCTGTGCGTGGTCGAGCGAAGAACTGATGGACGGCATCTTGTCGCTGGCGGTGTTGTAGCCAAGCTGCGATGAGAGGGTGTAGGTCTCCCAGTTGACGCGTGCTCCTCCGAAAATGTGGAGCGCATGTGCTCCGAAGCGGTTGTCGTAGTCAAGGCGTGTGTCGCTCATCACGGAGTTCTGTTTGCCTGCCATTGAGCGTACCTCGTTATCGACGTATGCACTGACACTTGAGACGTAATAGGCAGGTACGCCATTGAGTGGGATGTAGAGTTTCTCGTTGGTGTTGACGAGGTTATAGCTGAAGTGCTCGCTGAGAGCGAGATGACGTCCGAAGCGATATTTAGGTGTGACGGCCAGGTTGATCATCGAGTTCTCGAAGCGGTTCTTATTCTCAGCATCGCCATAGTCGTTGACAGCAAGCGGATTGGCCAGTTTGTAGTTATAGTTGGTATAGTCGGCGAGGGCCTCGTCAAGGTAGCTCTCGTCAGTAACGTCAATATAGCCTTGGCGCACCTTTCCGTTGGCAAACGTCCAGGGACTGAGCATAGGGCTCTTGGCGTAAGCCAGGAAAGCTGGTGAGGTGGGTGTTCCCTCGGTGTAGTTGGCTGGAGCCCCGTCGTTACGCAGGTTGCGTGTCTGATTGGCAAAGGAGGCATCAAAGCGGATGCCAAATTGCTGTGTGAGGCGTATGTCGGAGTTGAACCGTATGTTGATGCGATTCATGGAATTATACCGTAGCGTGCTCTGATTGGTGATATAGCCCAAGGAGAGGTTGTAGTCGGCCACATCGTCACCACCCTCGACATTGATGCTGTAGTTTTGCGTGATGGCAGTGTGGTAGACCTCGTCTTTCCAGTCGGTGTTGTTGTGGTACTGGTCGTAATAATAATAGGAAGGATCCTCGTTGAGGAACTTGAAGTCCTTGATAGTGGTACTGGTGGTCTTTAGCAGGTCGCTGGCATAGCTGCGATACTGGTTGGCGTTCATCACGTCGACGTACTTGGGTTCAAGGGTCACCCCGGCAGAAAGGCTGGCCGTGATGCGTGTGGCCATGCTGTGATTGCGTCTCGTGGTGATGAGGATGACGCCATTGGCACCCTTTGCCCCATAAAGGGCCGTACCGCTATGCAGCACCTCGACAGTCTCAATGTCAGTAGGACTAATGTTCGAAAGGATATCGTTGTAGAATCCGTCGTGTAGGGTAGTACGGCTATACTGTTGGTCAAAGATGACCCCATCGACAACGATAAGTGGCTGGGCATTGGCATTGAGAGAGTTGAGACCATCCATGAACATCACGCTACCAATGCCGGGGGTGCCGCTACGGGTGACTGTATGTACGTTGGCACCAAGTCGCTTCTGAATCTCGTCCTCGACAGTTACGGCGTTGGAGAAACGGAAGTCGGAGATGGAAGCCCGTGCCGAAACACTCGTGCCACGCTGGTAGTCGTCGGTGAACGAGTCAGGGTAGAGACGTGCATCAGCTTGCTGCTCGCCGTTCTGGAGTCCGATTTTCGTGAGGTTGAAATCGGGAGCCGACACCTCAAGCGAGGTAGCGAAAAGTGGTACCCGTAACTCGTAAGAGCCGTCGCTCTGTGTCAGGGTACTATAGCCTTCAATCTCAGCCACACGTACCAATGCACCACTCATAGGTGTCTTGGCAGTGGCATCGAGCACACGTCCCTTAACCGTGCGTGTGGGATACTGCTTTCTGGGCATCTCCTTCTTGGCTACAGCCGGTGCTTGGAAGTCACTGTCGTCTTCCTGTGCAAGTACCGGCAAGGTATTCAAAATAAGGAGCGAGAGTCCGAAAATGATATGTCTTTTCATACCGGGTATGTTTTTAGTGTTCGTGTATGTCGCCCAGCTCTGACGGACGGAAAATGATACAGTCTATACGCAAGGTGCTGGAGTGGGTGGATGTCTGTCGGGCAGTAATGTTTGACTGTACGTCAAACCTCACCTTCGCATCCTGAAGACCATAGCAACAGGTGGGGAACTGGTAGTTAGAGACCATCAAAACGGTATCGACGGCTGCGGGGTTGGTAGTCTTGTTTCCATTGATACGACGTGTGTAGGTGTGTCCGTTCTCGTCTTTATAGTTCAGGTACGACCTTACAATGCTGGGCTTGGCGGTGTCAGCGACAACCAGTGTGTCGTAGGCCGTGGCAGGCACAAACACGGCATAGATGTCATACGCTATGCCTGAGAGCACATTGGGAACGCTGATGCCTACTGCCAGCTGGGCGGTGATGGGGTCGGGCTTGATTTCAGCGAAAGCGTTACCCGACACCTTTCCATAGAAGGGATTGGTCGTTGTCACTTCACGGATGGTAAGCGCTTCGTTGATGTCGATTTTTTCGGCATCTGACTGTGAGACATAGATGGTGTCGACCGACTGCAGATTCTCGGCCTCGACCTTGATGGTCTGGGCAAAGGTGTGGAAGGGTGAGAGATGCCACTGGGATGCCTTTCGCACATGACCGTTACTGCATACGATGTCGCTGGTAGCGTGGAAGATGCCACCTTCGTCGAAGGGGCGGTAATACGTGTAGTAGGGATAGTCGGGCGTGGAGGAGTTGAGGATGGAGGGTTGGTGGAGGGTAGAGACGGCACTGTCCTGGAAAGCTACATCGGGGTTGCGAGTCTTGCTGAAGAAGGCACCTCCGATGATTGCCATACGGGTATTGGCATAGGCCATTGAGTCGCGCTTAGCCACGTTCTTTGCATACCTGAAATAAGGCTCATACCTTTCCACTAACCGGCTCCATTCGCTGTTCGTAGGGCAGAGCAGCCAGTAGGTGCTATCTTCAGAATTGATGAGTCCGTACTGTTCGAAGAGGATGTTCCGAAGGTCGGAGACGGAGTCGAGATATACGGTCTGGCCGTCGACAATTTCGCCGGGCACGCTCTTCGCATCATTGAACTCATAGACGGTATAGCTGTTAAGGAAGCGGTACACACTGTCGAGTTCGGCATCGTGCCCCAGATATTCGAATACGTTGGGGAAGTAGTCAACAGGCCCGTCAAGGGTAAAGAGCAATCCGTTGTTGTAGAGCGCATTTGTAGAAAGCAACCGACGGGTGCCCAGTGTGGTGGCCGTCAGTACCTGATACTTATCGTTCATCAGCGTAATGGAGTCGTTAGTGAGCGACGAAACGGGATACTTATAGAGTGCTATGTGGTTCTGAAGGAACTGGCGCACCACCGTGTTGTCATTACTGCGCCCCTTCAGTCCTCCACCTTCCGCCTTCCACCTCTCTATGAGACTGTCGGCCTGCGACGATGTGAACGAGCTGTTAGTAGGTGCAAACACCGTGAACGTCTGGCTTCCGTCAAGTATCTGGTCATAGCCGCATGCCTCAACCACATGGGCAAAGTTGCTCAGCTCCGACTGTGACTTGATGGCCTGCCAGAGCGTCCCATTATCAACGGTTGAAGCATCATAGTGGTCGTTCCAGTCGTCGCTACAGGAGGATAGCGCTGCGCCGAAAGCGCAGCCTACGGAGAAAGCGACGATTTTCTTTATGTTCTTGGTAATCATAATTCTCAATTCAAAATTCTCAATTCTCAATTGTCAATTCTCAATTCTTTACAGCATGCTTTCCATCGCCCCTTCATCAGTGACGCCATATACACTTTTGGGTACAAGCTCGAGGTAGTCGAGCATGAACTCATTGTCGTTGCCCTGCTTGGCCGAGACGCAGCGTATTCGCAGATAGTGGTCTTCTTCAGGGTTAATGTGTGTGGTACAGATGACCATACGTATGGTGATTGGCTGGGTGGCAAAGATGGTCTGTTGGGTACTGCCCTGTGCGTAGCGATAGCCTCCGGCAGCCCCGCGATAGTAGCCTTTGTTCTTGAGTACTTTCTGGTCGGTAGCGAGATCAACAGCCGACATGGAATTGTAGTCAGCCTTCCAGTCGGTTCCGAGAATGGAGGGGTCATTGAGCTGCTTGGTCATATCGAGCGGTATTCCCTGTGGCTTGTCATCGAAATAGAACTGTGCGACGCCACGGGTGCCCTCAGCTGCAAAGCCGAGACGCAGCTGCCACTCTCCCTCGAACGGTACGGGTGGAATCTTGAAGGTGATATCGAAGTCGCCGAAGAGGTTCATCTCGTCGCCCTCATAGCAGTCGTAGTAGTCGTGAGGACGCCGATAGACGAAATGGCAGCCTTCATTGATGGTGACTCCCTTGAGGTATCCGTTAGGGAAATAGTAGTTGCGTCCGTACTTGCCGGTTTCGTCGTAGTCGGGATCCTGCTGTTTCATGCCTCCATTGCGCTCGTTCAAGCGGATGTCGTTGGTCATCAGTTCTGGGAAGATAGTAGAGAAGTCCATGCGGATGCGGTCGTTGAGCACAATGTCGCGTGTAGTCTCGTCGAAGGCAAGGATGTCGTCGACGTAGAAGTAGCGTCCGTTCAGTGCGTCCTGCTTGTACTCTGTCTCGACGGTCGGGTAGATGAGCGTACCAAGCGTGGTGAACTGATCGTCGTAGCGGCGGTTGATGTAACGCTGTCCTAAGGCGCTGCCACCAGCCCATTTACGTACAGTGAGACGTTCGAACTTCATCATTGTGTGGGGAAGCATAGTCTCGTACCAGTCAACCGGATTCATTACTGTAGTGAGGATGCCTATGTCTTTATAGGGTGTGAGATAGTTCCAGCCCTTGACATCGCGTGTGAGCACATGATAGGCCAGGAAACGGTTAAGCGGATTCTTGGGATGCTTGATATGGGCAAAGTCGTGATAGTCGGCCGAAACGTCATCGGGATAAATCTTGTCGTAGATTTCGCAAGCTTTCTCGTAGAGACCTTCTACGGTAGAGATGCCATATCTGGCAAGCAACACGGAGTCGGTGGGGACGAAGACGGTAAACCCGGTACGCTTCTCATCGGGCACTGTGGCCGTCTCCTTGTTGACGTGGGAGATGTAGCGGTAGCGCGTGTACTCGGCAGGATCCCAGGTAGCGTCTCTAAAGAGATAGAAAGAGTCGCGCAGGCCTGTCATTTCGAATGCTGCGACATAGAGGGAGATACGTGGATTCTGCTTCATCACATCGATAATCATGCGGTTACTGCTCTCAAGAACCTCGGTTACAGGCTGCATGATGCCGTTCTCGACCGAATCATCTTGCAGGGCGAAGATGATGTGTGAAGTGCCATTGAGAAAAACCACGGCATTTCCCGCATCGTCTTGTCCGTGGGTCACCTCGATATAGCGCCGGTTCATGTTAGCCGTCGAAAGCACACCATCGTCCATATCAGCGGTCGTGTACATATTATCGACTAAGTGAGTGCGCACCAGGGTGTCGCAGTCCTCCTTGCTAAGCTGACTGACTGATGTCATTCCCCGCTTGGCAAGATAGACGTGCATGGCCTCGTTGGTAGGCGGGAAACAGGTGTAGGCACCATAGGTGGCCAAGAGTTTCATCATGCCTGTACGTTCGACGGCTGCGGTAAACTCACTGAACTGCTCATGCCCGTAGAGATACTCGCTCATCATCTGTCCCTTGAAGGTATAGAAGTTCGAGGTGTCGGGCTCATCACTACAGGAGATGAAAAGTGAAAAGTGAAAAGTGGCAAGTGCTGCGCAGGTAGCGCAGCCTACGAGACGGGTGCGGGTTATTTTTATTAGTTTGGTAATCATAACTATGAACTATTAACTATGAACTATCAACTATTTTGTTCGTTCTATGCTGCTGTTCTCACCACTGCCGAAGGCTGGATTCTGTACCAGGTTCTTGTTGACGGTTATCTCGTCATTATGGTAAGGCCAGAAGATGGCATCCATACTTGAGAGCTTACTGGCAATGGCGGTAGTGCCGCTTGAGCCTTTGAGTGACACTTTCTCTGTGAGCTTACCTGTGTTGCCATCGCGCAGCGAACGTCTCACCAGGTCGAACCAACGCTTGCCTTCGAACATCAGTTCGCGCTGTCGTTCGAGGAGCACCAGATCGGCCATATCCGCTATGTTGGTGTACGAGTACTTGGACGCATCAAGGTTTTTGTCGCCTGACGAGCAGTTAGAACGTTTGTTGATGGTGTTCACGATATTGAAGGCCTGATGCAGTAACGAATCAGTGGATATAGAGACCGATGCTGACGCATCGGGCACAGCGGCTGACGCATCGGGCACAGCGGCTGACGCATCGGGCACAGCGGCTGACGCATCGGGCACAGCGGCCATGTCATCAGCCATTGCGACAAGGGCTTCGGCCTTCATCAGCATCACATCGCTGAGACGATAGAGTATCCAGTTGGCGTGACAATAGTCTTTGGCGTATGACCCGCTATAGGTGCCTTCGAGACTGGCTTTTCCAAGATTGATCATCGCAGAGGAGAAAGCATACTTATTGATGCCTGAAAGTGTCTTCGAGCCACTGATGGGCTGCAGATTCTCATAGAAGCGAGCGTCATACTTGTTTTCAAACACAGTGAACAGCTCGTCATTGACATCGGTACAGAGGAAGTCGGCAGGTCTGACGCCACCGGGGAAGGTCTCGGAGTTTCCATAGAGACTACTTACGGATGCGTTGGAGAGCATCTGGTCGCTATTCATGAATACAAGTTCGAGAATGCTCTCCCGGCTATTGCCTGTTCCGAAGATGTCCTGGAAGGCATTACCATAGTAGTTGCCCGTGGAATAGGCGTCGCTAATGAGGGGATAGCCATCAATCATTTGTTCGCTCTCCGATACTACGCCCGACTTCTTGTTGAGCTCCTCCTGATAGGCAGTTGTCTTTGCCTCGATTACCTGATCAGCATAACGCACCGCACTCGCATAGTCCTGCTTCCATAGATACAGGTCGCAGAGCAATGCATGTATGGCATCCTGGGTAATGCGTCCACAGCGATAGTAGGTCTTCGTAGCGGGATATTTACGCACCGCCTGATCCTTCACACGCTCCAGATCACTGATGAGCCGGTCGAGTACTTCGTCGAACTTGGTTGCAGGCAGGTCCAGCTGCTGATTATCGTCTAAGTAAGGCTCCGTGAAATAGGGCACGTCGCGGAAGGTGCGAATGAGATAGAAATACATCAGTGCACGTATGGCCGTCACCTCTGCCTCGGTTGCCTGAAGCTCGCTCTGCGTGTAGTTCGGATCCTTCTGGGCCACCGAGGGAGCATAGTAAAGGACAGTGTTACAGCGGTTGATGATGTTATAGAAGTCGCCCCACTTCAGGTAGTTGTTGCTGGCGTTGATGTTCTCCTTGAAGATATTGGCCAGGTCGGTGTTGTTCTCAATACCCGTACCACCTACAATATTGTCCGACCTGAACTCACCCCATGCCATCATTCGGTCGATGACAGCCTTGCTCTGCATGGCCGAGTAGCAGCCAGCCACAACGTTCTCGACATCGGTTTCCTCGTTCCAGTACTTATCTAAAACAATGGTCTCCAGGGGAGCTATCTCAAGAAAGTCGGAGCAAGAGGTCAACACCCCTGCTGTTGCCAGAATGTAAAAATTCAAAAAATTAAAAATGAAAGAATTATTTCGTTTCATAGTTTTTAATTTTTTATTTTTTTAATTTTTTAATTTTCTAAAAGTCTACGGTAATACCAAGCGTATATGACTTGGAGCGAGGGGTCTGTCCACCGTCGACGGCAGCTCCGTAGCCACCATAGCTCACTTCTGGATCGACACCTTTGTACCTTGTCAGGATGAAGAGGTTGTTAGCACTCGCATAGAGGCTCAGTCGATTGATGCCGATGGCCTTCTTGATGGTCTTCGGGTCAAAGGAGTAGCTGAGCTGTAGATAGTTGAGTCGGAGGAAGGAGCCATCCTCTACGAAGCGGTCACTGACCAGCGTGTTGTAGTTGGTCGAGCTTCCATACATGGCGCGCGGTATGGTGGTCACGTCACCCTCCTTTCGCCATCGGTAGTTCACCGCCTTGCTCTGGTTGTTATTGGTGCTCATGGCTTCTGCATCCAGTCGTGCAAGGTTCAGGATTTTGTTGCCCACACGATAGTTGAACTGCGTGTTGAGTTTCCATCGGGCATAGTTGAGCGTGAATCCGAAGCCACCTGTGAGCTTTGGCAACGACGATCCAAGATAGACGATATCGAGGGCATTGATGTTACCGTCGTGGTTCACGTCTTCATAGATAGCATCGCCACCGTTGAACATATAGTTCTTTCCTGTTCCGTCGTGTGAATAGTTGTAGATCATGCGCACAGGCTTATCCTCGTCATCGACAACGATTTCGCCCTCCTCACTGAGTACGAAAGGTGCCGTATGGCCTGCAGCGACAAAGTCGAGCCGCTCTTGTGGGGTCATGTTGAGGAAGGTCTCGTACTGGTACTCATATACACCCTTGTAGCGGAAGCCATAGATGGCACCGAAGGGGTTGTTGAGTTGTACACGCTGCAGCACCTCGCGATTGCCGTAGTAGAATTTCGAGTTCAGCGAGTTGAGCACCGTCTCGTCCATTGTGAGGATCTCGTTTTTATTGTTTCCGAAGGTCAGGTTGAGGTCGGCAAAGAACTTCCCGCTCCTTATGAGCTTGTTGGTCTGCAGATTGAACTCCCATCCGATGTTGCGCATGGAGCCGACGTTGCTGTAGGCCAGGGTGTAGTAGCCCGTTGACGACGGTATGCTCACGTTAGGCATCAGCATGTCGCGACGCGTAGAGTGGTACCACTCAGCCTGCAGCGTGAGTCGGTCGTCGAAGAAGCCAAGGTCAAGACCGACGTCCCATGTGGTAGTGGTTTCCCAGCTGAGGTTCGTGAGCCGGATGTTGTCGGGCTTCATCGCCCCCATGTCAATATAGCGTGTACCGCTGCTGTAGATACTCTCGTAAAGATAGTCGCGGTTAGGTTGGTTGCCTACTCGTCCCCAGCTGGGGCGCACAGCAAGCATCGATAGCCATTTGCGAGTGCTTTCCATCCAAGGTTCGTCGACGAGGTTCCAACGCAAGGAGACAGCAGGGAAATAGCCCCATCGACGGTCTGGTCCGAACTTCGTGGTACCGTCGGCACGCAGCGAGAAGTCGAACATATAGCGGCCTTTATATGCGTAGTGGGTGGAGAACGTGTAGTACATCGAGCGCCACTGGCTGAACGAGCTGCTCATGCCCTTTACACGACCACCGGCGGTAGGACTGGTGATGCCTCCTGAGGGCAGCTTGGTTGCATCGGTGCCCTGTCCGTTGGAGCTGCCGCTGGTCAGTTCGAAGCGTCCCATCGCCATCAGCGAGTGGTCCTTATTGCTGAAATGGGGTATGAATGTCAGCGTCTGCTTGGTATTGAAGGCCACACTCTTTGTCGACCCCGTATAGGCATTGTTCACGCCATTGTTCCACGATACCGTTACAAGCTCCTTTGGATAGAACTTGTCGATATACTCATTGAAGATGTTCATGTAGACACGGCCTTGCCAGTTGAGCTGGTGGTGATCATCGTCCATACCCAGAAGTCGGTAGTTAAGTTCAAACTCGGGCGTAATGTCGTAAGTGCGGTCGTCGTTCTTGGCGAGACAGGCCGAAGCGACAGGGTTCACATAGACTCGCTGGTCGTCCTTGAACACGTCGGGAGCCGACTGCAACATGGTGTAGTACTTATCGGTATCGGCACCCGTCAGCGGGTCCTGCTCGTAGATGCTCATGTTGGGCATCTTCTTGTAGGCTATAGCCAGCAGGTCATCGTAGTTGCGCTTTGTATCGGTATAGGTGAGTGAGAAGTTTGTAGAGATCTTGATGCGCTCCGACACATAGTAGTCGAGGGCCACGCGTGTAGAAAAGCGGTCCTGACGCTGCTCGATGACCGAGCCAGTCTCGTGGTCGTAGCCGCCACTGATGCGGAAGGTAGCCTTCTCGCCTCCACCTGTGACGGAGAGGTAGTGGTTCTGTCGTAGACCCCATTGCGTGACCGCATCTACCCAGTCGGTGTTGTTGTTATACTGTTCGTATTCAGAGAATGTGGGGTCGTAGTTGAGTTCGCGTATGTTCGATGCATTGTCATTCTGCTCAGGGTTGAAGTAGGATTCTTTGAGCAGCATGGTGTAGTCGTCGCCGCTGAGCATCTTGTAGCCCTTTGGCTGATAAGTGCCTGTGAGTCGGAGGGAGTAGGTGAGCTTTGGCGTTCCGCGTGCACCGCGCTTAGTAGTGATCTCGATGACACCGTTGGCACCTTGGGAACCATAGATGGCTGTGGCAGCAGCATCCTTTAGTACGGTGATCGATGCGATGTCCTCGGGGTTGACGTTCAACAGCTGGGCAAACTGCTCATCGTTGGCATTGGTGACGTCGAAGTTGTTCATGTCGACGTTCCAGGTGTTGCCATTGACGACAATAAGCGGGTTGCTGTTGGTGAGGGTGGATATAGAGGAAGCACCACGCAGTCGCATGGTGGTGCCCGCTCCGAGATTTCCCGAATTGGCGACAATATCGAGTCCTGCAATACGTCCCTGCAGTGCCTCATCGACAGTAGTGAGACCGAGGCCCTCGAACTCCTTCATGTCGATGGTCTGTGTGGCATAGGAGATTTCTCGCTCAGGAATAGCGAGTCCACCACCGTTGAGTTTTTTCTTTGCCGTAACGGTCACTTCCTTCAAGCTGGTTTGTGAGACGAGCTTGATGCGATAATCCTCTCGGTTGATGGTCAGCGTCTGCGTCTTGCATCCCACATAACTGAAGCGTAGCTTGTCTTTCGGATTGCGTATACGCATGGAGAAATTACCGTTCAGATCGGTGGTGGTAGCCTCGATGATACGCCCGTTGGCATCGACCTCGCAGACCGAGGCGCCCATGAGTTCGCCATACTCATCGGTCACTGTGCCGTGTACCGCTTTGATTTGCGCACGGACTGGGCTATAGGCGCAGAGACTGATGGCAAGTGTCAGGAGCGCTGTGAGAATGTATTTATTATTGGTAATCATATTAATTCTTTTCGGGCGTATGCGATACGCCCCTACTTTTTCCTTAATATTAATGTGAGCAAGCTCGAATCCTAATTACTCATAACTAATTTTTCCACCTCGTCCTCCCACTTCGTCAGCTGCGACTTCTCATAGTAAAGGGGCCCGTCGATTTGGTGAACCACAACGTCGGAGGCGTTGTAGAGTTGGGTATTGTTGGAGTTCTGCGCGTTCTGAATCCAGTATTCGCGCCCGGTGATGTTGTAGTTCTTGTCTTTAGTCATTACGGAGCGACGGTTGTTGAGCTGATCGACGATGGTCATTTGCTCATCGTCGGCAGTCACAGTGACGCTGAAGAATCGCTTGTTAAGCGGGTTGAGCGTTGACGTCTCATACTTCACGCCCTTGACGGGTACGCCACCGACAAACACCGAATTGTCCTGTATGTGGTATTTCAGGAAGTTGAGTATGCGGTTGGCCACGATGGTTCGTGCCTGCTTGAGGAGTGTGGGGTCCTTGGCTATCTCGGCAAACCGGCCCGTGGAGTCGTTGGCGAGTTCCTCGTAGTCTTCCCATGTAGGCAGCAGTCCCTGCTTGTGCAACTGGTCGATGCTCTCGTTTTGCGGTACATAGACGGTGTAATTATAGGCATCGAAGAGTGAACAGTTATAGTCGGCACAGGTGTAGCTGCCCATGCGTGACTTGAGCAACGTGTTGGCCGAGCCTCCATTGAGCAGCAGGTTAAAGAACGACTCACAGCCTTTGCGCTGGTTAAGTATGCTGTAGAGTGAGCGTTTGCTGGTCAGAGGCAGGGAGTGGTTAAGGATATAGCTCTTTCCGTTGCCGTTCTTGGTCTGGTCGTAAATGGTGTCGACGGTCTCGCTGGTTGCGGTCTCTATCTGTAGGCCTCCCGATATGGTCATCAGTCCTTCCTTTCCTGCATTCTCCACCTTGATGACACTGCCTCCCTTTGTTTGGTAGTAAGTGTGGCCGTCCTCAATGTTTCCTATAACGATAAGATTGTCAAGAAGGTCGCGCAAGCGGTTCTCCACCTGGCTGTCGGTAGCGTCATTGAGAGGAGTAGTGTCCTCAATCTTCTGGTGTGTGCTGAGGTCGTAGTTGTATCGATGGGCTTTGACAGTCTTTCGGTCGCGGTCGTAGTAGAACTCATAGAGGATGGACGTGGAGCTTCCATAGGTACAGGGGTCTACATAACTGAGCATTGCGGTATTGGTGGGAATGATAAAGCTATAGTAGGAGTCCATAGAGTTGAGGTATGGCTCGTACTCGAGTTTCTCGATAGCCCAGTAGATGACATTCATCGTGTTCTCCTTGATGAGTGCGGGAAACGAGACGGAACTGTATGAGGCAGGCGTAAAAACGCGGTTGACCATATAGACAACACCGTTACAGCCCATGAAACAGCTGTCAACATTCTCGGTCTTAATGCCGATGGGCACCTTCGTGGTGTTGTCGACGATGTTTCTGAACTTTGAGGGAACGGTCTGCGTGAACGAACGTATGAGGTTGATGTCGAGCATCTTCACCAGCACCTTCATGGGGACATTGTCCCACTGGCCATACTCATCCTGTAGGACCTTGCCCCCTCCTTTGTTCCACCACTCATCGAGGGCGGCGTTGCTGGGTGCCAGCAGTGCACCGGCATCATAGTGCAGGTCGCGCCCAGCGGTATTGCTATACATATACTGACTCCATCCGGGGTCGAAGCTCAGGTAGGCGTCGACTACGTTGCCATCAGGATCGGTAGTCAGCTTACCGCCAGTCGAACTGCCGTAGCTGCTGATATTGCTGTTGTCGGAGAAATACTTCAGCGTGAACACTGAATCCTGATTGTTATACAGACGATTATACTCTTTCGTGGCAGCATCGTCGTAATAAGGTGCGCTGAAGCGGTCGAGGAGCGATGCGAACTGGGACATGGAGGCGTGGTTGTGAACAATCTCCATCATATTGTCGGCTGCAGTGGCGAGTCCGTCAATCTTCTGTATGTATCCATTCTTACAGGTGATGTCGCTTTGGGTGACCTTGCGTCCGTTGACCCATGAGTCGCTAATCGACGTCGACACCCCGTTGGTCAGCGTGGCCAGGTCATCGCCCGTAATCAGGTTGGTGCGCATGAAAACAGGCAGGAAGTGGATCATGGGCTTCGCCGTGTTGTCACGCAACAGCACGATTCCCTCGCGGCGGTTCTTGTACTTTGCCCAAAACGGTGTGTTAGGCATCTGGTCAGGATAGATACGTGAAACCGAGTCGAACACTGAAGCCGCCGTCTCGCGACGCATGCACTGTCCCTTCTGTGGAGGATTGCCACTAACGTTGCTCAACAACTCGAGCAGATAGGCGTTGTTGACCATTGCACTGTTGAGCAGCAACTTCTTCTGTGCCAGGGATAGGTCGTCGTACCTGCTTACGCCCCAGCTGTTCTGCCTGAAGAACTCGTCGTAAACGCTGTCGTTGGCAACAAAGAGGGTTTTCGATCCTGTCTGGCTGAGTACCGCTTTCTGGCCCAGGTCGTCGATGAGTCGCAGCGTGTACTTGTAGCCACCCTCATCGCCAAGCCGTTCGTAGATGCTGTTGCCTAACCATGACGGCTCATCCATAAGCTCGTCCTTCTCGCTGCACGCAATGAGTGTAGTGGTGATGCCGTAGCCTACGAGACAACCCATCATGACGACTTTTAGCTTTCTGATCATCATATATGTGTTAGTTTGTTTTTATTTGTTTTTTTCTGTCCTGACGCCTTATCTTACAATGATTTTCACTGTTGACGCCTCACTGCCGTTCAGTCCCTGCATGACGTAGACGCCGGGAACGATATTGGCGGGTATGTGGTAATATCCGTCGCGGGTGAAGCTCTGCGAGTAAACCATTCGTCCGCCCTGGTCGAAGAGCCTGACAGGCACTTGTAGTTGCGACGCGGCAGCAATGTGCATGGCCACCAGCTCGCCACGTGCTACGACAGTACGTTCCGGCTTAATGGTGAAGCGGGATGGAGCCTGAGTATCGGCAGCAAGGTCCTTAATACCTGTGAGAAACTCCTGATCCTTGATGGTTGAACGGTAGTTGTACCACTTCAGCTGGGCTGCTGCGGGCTGATAGATGTTCTGACCCATCTTCAGCCGGTAGTCGAAATGCTTCTTGCGCGTGGTTTCGCCCCGATACAGGTAGTCGGTGTTCACGACGACAGCAATGACCACGTTGTTGGCCGGTTTTCCCTGTAGCTTCATGATGACGTCCCCCTCACCCTCGACGGGCTGAGAGTAGTAGGCTCGGCCCTGCTTGGTACGATAGCACAGCATACACACCATGTTTTCGTCCATGGGGCTGAAATGCAGGCTGATGATGTCGCCCTCGTTACCGCTGACGTGCAGCGGGATTTGGTTGGCACCGCTCCATCCAGGTGTGGTGCGCCATTCCGGTCGCCACCAGTCGGCACTGTCGACCTCACTGCATCGGTACATGTTGGCATAGGGTGTGGCTTTCCAAGGGTCCACTTTCTTCCAGTACGGACTCCACTCCTGTTGTACGGTTACCAGCCAGTTGTCGTCAAGCAGCTTTCTACAGGCGTTCGACCACTGGCCTACGTCGATCATGGCCTGACGGGCCCTATATTCTAATATGAGGTGGCGCATCTGGGCTTCTCCCAGGCTGTCGGCCATACCTTCAAGGACGCGGCTTTTGCAGTAGCGCCATATCCAGGGGATGGAGCCTCGTCCCAGTATCTCGCTGACGAAATGGGGGAAGAGCTCGCCATACTGCACACCGCCAAGCATGTTGCGCCAGGTGCATATCTGCTGGCTACCGTTGAACATATTCACACCCTCAGCCGACGGGCCACCGAACGAGTCGTCGAGCAGCCAGCCCGAATAGCACTCGATGGGCATAAACGGGGCAATCATGTTGCCTGCACTCAGATAGCCCATGCTGGTGGGTGTCTTGCCGGTCTTTACCAGCTCGGCCTCGCCCTGCAGCCAGGTGTTGCCTGCCTCTTGATACCAGGCGGAGTTCTTACAGCCTTCGAGGTCGGCAAAGATGGCGTGTATGCCTTCGTGCACACAGGCGTTCTGTTGGAATGTTTGGTCTGTAACTGTCCAGGGGGTATAGTTCGGGTTGTCGTTGTCGTTGGTGAAGGCTGGGTCGAAACAGGCTATCGGGTAGTAGCTTAGGTTGACCATAGGCCATGATGAGCCCTGATACCACGTAGCGCCTTGCCAGCCACCCCGATCGTACTTTGTTGCGTTGTCGCTGTAGAGACCGCTGCCGTAGACGTAGACCGTCGAGTAGTAGCCGTTGCGGGCGCGCTTGTCGGGCGGCCATCCCATTACGTCGCGGAAGAAGGCGAAGTCCTCGTTCATCTTTGCCAGCAGGCCGTCCTTGGCTGTCTCGGTGACGTGGGCGTCCAGATTGGGGCCCCAGGCCACAGCCCACCATCCGTCAGCCTTGTAGCCTTTCATGTTGTTGCCCTCTGGTAACAGCTTCGTTGGCGGGTCGAGTGCCGGGTACTCGCTACGGTAGTCGTAGTAGAGCGTGGGCTGGTACTTTGGCCATGTATAGCTCACGCCCGGGTCGAATACGTTGTAGGTCAGCTCGGTCGTATTGCCACAATGGCGCTGGTAGACAACGGTGTATCGTCCTGGCTGGGTTGCTACTACCGAGGGTGTGGTAAGCGTTGTGCCGTCGGGCATCGTCCAGTGCCATATCGGGTCTTCCTCTTCTCCGGTAGGCAGGGTGAGCCGTGGGGCGAGTATGATGCTTTGTCCCTCTTCCCACGCAATGACGGTCGAGGCGTCAGTGAGCGTTGCCGGTGCACATTCATTGCCCAGATAACCGAAGATGCGCAGTTCGCGCACGCCGCAGGCCTTGCTACTTCGCATGTAGACGCGAAGCCGGTTGGAAGTAATGCTGACTTCAGTCGACGAGACGTTACTGTCGTCGGGTGCTGCGAGCGTGGATGCCTGCTGCCACTGATGGCCGTCCCACCAGCTCACGTAGGCTTCGTCGGGCACGATGACATCGCCGTCGGCTGCCCAATACGCGCGAACCTCTTTATATTCATTATGGCGATCCCACTGCAGTTCCACATACTCCCACTGCCCAAGCGATTCTTCGCCTCGGTAGCTGCTCCAGTAGTCAGTGACGCCTGTCCGATTGTTGTTGACGAGTGAAACGGGATGCTCGTCACCACTATAGGAGGCCGATATGCGCGTGGCTTTGAGCGAGAGGTTCTGCAACGTCTGAGCTACAGTCTGCCGGGCCAGTGCTGCAAACAGCAGACTGGTCATCACCATCATCAAAGCATGGAATTTCTTCATCGTGTAGTTATATAGTTTTATGCGTTTTAGTGCAGATGCCTCCTACAGGTTTAGGAATTTGCAACAAAGTTACTGCATTTTTCCTTTCTGCGCAAACATTTCTTGCTTTTTTTTTGATTTTATTTGTTTTTCATTTCGAAGCCTTGAAATATAGTCTAAAATGATGAAAAAATCGTCTGTCTACCTTATATTTATGTAGCTTTTTCTTGTTCGTTTCGATAAAACTTCGTATTTTTGCACAAAAGTTAAATACGAAACAATTCACTAACTTCATTTATTAACCTAAAAATTATTACATGGTATGAAAACTACTTATTTAAGGAATCTGCTTCTTGCAGTGGTTTGCCTCTTCGCAGGCATAACGGCTCATGCACAATTCCAGGGCACGTACGAGGACTATGTGGCCAAGGAATGGGGTGACAAGGGCGTGGATTTCAAGTTTACCGACGTAGCAGCAGCGCTTAGCACTGACACCACAACGCTGATTGCTGCCTTCAACTCTTGGTTTGCCCAGGACAGCTCCGACCCCAACATGTTCTTCCTGAAGGTTGGCGATGAGCTCAGCGACAACTACACACAGGGTTCGAAGGGCGGCTTCTGGGTCAATGTCGATGGTGCTCCTCAGGCATGGGGTAACGATAATAGCACCCTGCGTTGGTACAACACTATTGGCTGGGACGTGGAGTACGACGTGTTCTTCATCAACATCGGACAGTATCCCGGACAGTGCCTCGGCGGCGATGTCTACACTCCGCAGTTTGTGATGAAATATGGCGAGAAGCAGGTCACCTTCGATCTGACCATCAAGATCGTGGAGCGTCCTACCTTCGAAATTCCTGAACCCGAGACGCTCCTTGAGAAGCAGCTCAACGTCGTGGGCGAGAAGGAAACCATAGTGGAGCAGTTCCCGCGCGGTGGCTACGACAGCGACCCTGTGCGCGTTTTCATGGCAGACGTGCTGACAGCCCTCGGCATCGACAACAAGGATATGGTGACCGAATCGCTGGACAAGCTGCTCTTTGCCACTGAGTACAACACGGGCGACGTGGAAGCCGGTGGTGGCATGAAGAAAGACTCCGTGACTAACAACTACACAGCCGGAGGCATCGGCTGGTGGGTGCGTCCTGTACAGAACGAGAACGGCGAGGAGACCGGTGAGTGCTCATCAGCAGGATGGGGCGATGTAGACCGCTTCTTTGTCGAGCAGTTTGCCTACGATGCTGAGAACGACTCCCTCATTTGCAATCTCGGACAGTATCCCGGCTCGTGCAAGGACGACGAGCAGTACTTCACAAATATTTATATGGTATACGGTAACAAGGCCTATCGCCTGAAGTACACCCTGAAGCTCCTCACACAGGAACAAGGCAGCGGCTTGAGCACATACACGAAGGTGGGCGAAGAGACTGTCACCGTCAAGCAGGAACCGCGCGACGACTATTCGGCGACTGCCGTACATCCCGACGTCGATGCTATTGCTGCCGCTTTAGGTTGTGAGGTTGGTGCCATCGGTATGGTTGCCCTCGACGACAAGGATAACTTTGCCAACTCAACGGCCAACAATGGCGGATTCTGGTTTAGTGATGCAGGTACCGTAGTGGCTTGGGGCAATGGCGCACTCTTTGTGGAGCCTACTACAGCCAACGACTACTCGACGCTCAACGTGGGTCAGCATCCCAACCGCAATTATCAGCCTGGTGAGGAAAGCAATGCCTACCTCTACTTTACCAACGGAACAAAATACTATGCCTACACTGTCGCGCTGAAGATTATCGAGCCGCAGCACGTAGACTACAACTTCGAAAGCGTTGAGACACGCACCTTCAACGTACAGGCATTGCTCGACAACGACTACACACCCAACGACCTGATCACAATTGCTCCTGAGAGCATCGAGGCTGTCCTTGGCACTGCCACACCGACCCTCTATGGTCTCAACATCGACAGCGTGGCTGCCGTGAAGGGTACCTATAGCAATGCCTACAGCTGCGACCCGAAGCCCGGCTTCTGGTTGAACAAGGACGGACGTGTGTCAGTATGGGGCGACGCCGATGCACGTGTGGGCATCAGCTGGATAGACAACAGCACCATGCGCTTCTTCCAGCATCCTAACCGCAACGCCATAGGCGAGGCGTTCACCACCCAGCTGTTCCTTGTCAACGAGGAGACCAGCAAGATGATAACCGTCAACATCACCCTCAACTTCGTCGAGTCAATCACAGAGGCCGAGGTGGTGGGCTCCGAGAACATCGCCCTGCCCGTCGGCATTAATGAAACAGAAATCAAGATGGACCTCACTAAGCCTGCTGAACTGCTCGGCGTGAGCGTCGACGAACTGCTCTCACCCAACAACTACTACCTGCGCGGAATGACCGCCAACGGTGTCTATGGCAGCGGCGTGAGTGCCGACAACGGACTTAGCTTCGACCTTGACGGAGGCTATAACGAGTATGGCGACATCTACTTCACCATCGCCAAGAAGGGCAACGACGTAGTGCTCACCATCGGTGGCAACGAGGTGGAAGACGAGTTCAAGGCCGACGCACAGTTCTGCTTCGACGTCGACGGCAAGCAGTACGTCTACTATGCCAAGCTGCTCTCGCCCAAGGGCTATGAGGATGGCATCGAGAACGTTACCATCGACAGCAAGAGCTACAACCTCTACGATTTGAGCGGACGACAGGTTCAGAGCCCCGTACGCGGACTCTACATCATGAACAACAAGAAGTTCATCGTGAAATAAGAATCTGTAGAATACGTTCGTACCGAGCGAAAAAAGTGCACCCCGAAGTACTCAGTGTTACTTCGGGGTGTATTTTTGTCCCGTCTGAACGGTTCGGACAGAAATCCGATGAGGAAGTGCCGATTTTGACATTCCCTCATCTGGCATTTGTTACTTGCGTTCGCGCTGTGCGAGGAACTCGCTGACCTGCTCTTGTGTGCCCCTTGTCACGGCAATGCGTCCTGAACGGGTGTACTGGAGCACGCAACCGAACTGGTCGAGGGCGCGGAAGAGCTCGATGATGTCGTCGGTCTTGCCATTCTTCATCACGATGGTGTAGGTGGGATTGACCTCAGTGATGCTTGCGCCATAACGTCGGATGGTGCGCGACACCTCCGGCTGCTGTAGCACGATGTCGGTAGAGAGCTTGTAAAGACCTGTCTCTCGTATAAAGAGCTGGTCATCAGTAAAATACGTAGCTTTGACAACGTCAATCTTCTTTTCGATTTGTTTGGTAATCTTTACCACTTGGTCGTCGTAGCACCATGCGGTGATGGTGTATTTATGTACGCCGGGTATGCTCGATGCCGATACGTTCAAGCTCTCGATGTTCACCTGACGGCGTGTAAAGACTGCCGTAATCTGGTTCAGGATACCGGCAATGTTTTCTGAGTAAACAAGTAATGTATATAGTTTCTTTTCTTCGGTCATAAGCGGTAGCAAATTATTCACTTTTCACTTCGTTGACTCTCCTCACGCTCGGCATAGCTCAAACAAGCTTGGCTCTGCTCTCGCTTAATCGGAAAGTTCACTCTTCACTTTTTACTTAATAGTCAGTTGCATTTCGTCGACGCTCTTGCCGGGTGCAGTCATGGGCATCACGTCGGCATCTTCCTTGATGGCGCACTCGAGGATGAAGGGTCCGTCGGTTGTAAGCATCCTGCTGACAGCAGCATTCAGGTCGGCGCGGTCGGTGACGAGCGAGTAGGGGATGGCGTAGGCTTCGGCTATGAGGCGGTACTGGGGATTAAGCATGGGCGTGAAAGAGCGTCGCTGTCCCCAGAACATGTCCTGCCATTGGCGCACGTTGCCTAAATAGTTGTTGTTCAGCAAGACCATCTTCACGGGTGCCTGCTGTTCCATGATGGTACCCAGCTCTTGCAGGTTCATCTGGAAGCCTCCGTCGCCGCAGAACATGCACACCGTTCGGTCGGGCGCACCAAAAGTGGCTCCTATGGCGGCAGGCATGCCGAAGCCCATTGTGCCCAGGCCTCCGCTGGTGACGATGCTGCGCTTGCGGTTGTAGTGGAAATAACGGGCTGAGAGCATTTGGTTTTGGCCCACGTCGGTCACGAGGATGGCATCGCCTTTCGTGGCCTCGGCCACGGCGTTGACCACCTCACCCATGAGTAGCGGCCCTTCCTTAGGATGAATGGCAGGCTCGACGACTTGCTGCTGTTCCATCTGTGCATAGTCATCGAACGAGTTCTTCCATTCCGTGTGGTCGTTTTTCTTCAGCAGACGGGTGATGGCGGGCATCGTCACCTTGCAGTCGCCAATGACGGCCACGTCGGTCTTGATACACTTGTCTATCTCTGCTTTGTCGATGTCTAAATGGATGATCTTGGCTTGACGGGCGTAAGTGGATGGCAGGCCTGTGACGCGGTCGCTGAAGCGCATGCCGATGGCTATAATCACGTCGGCTTCCTGCGTCTTCATGTTCAGCGAGTACTGTCCGTGCATGCCCAGCATGCCTTTGTTCAGCGGATGACGCGACGAGAGTGCCGAGAGGCCTAATAGCGTGCGTCCTACAGGTATGTCGGCCTTCTCGATGAGCTCGAGCAACTCGTTATGGGCATTGCCCAGCTCCACGCCTTGCCCCACGAGGGCTAATGGCCGTTTGGATTCGTTGAGCAGACGTGCAGCCTCGCTGATGGCCGTAGCATCGGGAGTGGGGTAGGGCACGTAGCTTCGCACAAAGTCGACGTGGGCCGGACCCGTCCATTCGCAGGTGTGAGTCTGTGCGTTCTTCGGAAAGTCAAGCACCACGGGGCCTGGACGCCCGCTTCGGGCAATATAGAACGCCCGGCTCACGGCCCATGCCACATCGTCGGCATGGCGTATCTGGTAGCTCCACTTCGAGATGGGCTGTGCCACGCCTACCAGGTCTACTTCTTGGAAGGCGTCGGTACCAAGTGCGCCGATGCCCACCTGTCCTGCAATGACCACGATGGGCGTAGAGTCGAGCATGGCATCGGCCACGCCCGTCAGCGTATTCGTAGCACCAGGACCGCTGGTCACGATGGTTACGCCTACTTCGCCGCTGACGCGGGCATAGCCCTGAGCGGCATGTACGGCGCCCTGCTCGTGACGCACTAATACATGGTTAAAGGCTTTCTTCTCGCCACGTGTATAATCGTAGAGCGAATCGTATACGGGCATAATGCTTCCACCCGGATAGCCGAAGATGGTATTCACACCCTCGGCCTGCAGGGCTCGCATCAGTGCCTCTCTGCCAGTGATTGTTTCTTTCATACCTCCTGTACTCCTGTAACTCCTATGACTCCAGAACTCCTTGTCAAGTTAATCTATTATTCTAATTCCACCCTTGTCGGCACTCGAAACACTCTGTGCGTAGGCGCGTAATGCCTTGCTTACCATGCGATTACGCTTTAATGGTTGCTGTGGACGTGCATCCAGTTCCTCGTCGCTGAGCTTTACGTTGATAGAGCGCGAGGGGATGTCGATGACGATGATGTCGCCGTCCTTGATCTTGCCGATGTTGCCGCCGTTGGCAGCCTCAGGCGAGATGTGGCCTATACTCAAGCCAGAGGTACCGCCAGAGAAGCGCCCGTCAGTAATCAGTGCGCACTCCTTGCCTAAGTGCATACTCTTTATATAAGAGGTGGGGTAGAGCATCTCTTGCATGCCAGGGCCTCCCTTGGGTCCTTCGTGGGTAATGACCACGCAGTCGCCACTCTTCACCTTGCTGCCAAGGATGCCTTCGCAGGCGTCCTCCTGCGAGTCGAACACCACGGCGGGACCCTCGAAGTGCCAGAGGCTTTCATCAACGCCGGCCGTCTTCACTACGCAGCCATCCTGGGCAATGTTTCCAAAGAGCACGGCCAGACCGCCATCCTTGGTGTAGGCATGCTCGATGTCGCGTATGCAACCGTTCTCTCGGTCAAGGTCGAGTGAAGGGTATAGCTCGCTCTGGCTTCCCATCTTCGTTGTGAAATGTCCACCAGGGGCGGAGAAATAGATATGTGCGGGATGT
>Ga0256407_10001643_pt1 | contig 45913 bp, 37 predicted proteins | sample RumenRJG_04DNA_FD_193489 | JGI IMG/M metagenome (GOLD analysis project Ga0256407, IMG submission 193489) | Bovine rumen microbial communities from Lethbridge, Alberta, Canada - RJG_04 | ecosystem: Host-associated > Mammals > Digestive system > Stomach > Rumen | place: Canada: Alberta...
TATTGTGTTATTCATATCAGCCCCTCCTGTTTAAGATGCTCTATCAGTTGTTTGATCTGGTAATCCGGCAATTCCTTTCTTGGATGAGGTTTATGCAGTAAGATTTTGTCGTTATGATCATTTTTTACAAACATTATTCTGGAACCACTAGTTTTACCTTTATTAACACTATGATATCCAAAGTGAGAGAGGAGAGAATCAGGTTCTTCAAATGTAAAATTCTTTGGATTTGAGCAAAGTTTAGCAATCAGTTTATCTTTCTGTCCCATCATAAGTCCTTTCAAAGGTAGGATATCATAGAAATGGGCGATCTGCAACTATAAATAGTTGCAAATTTCTTTCTGATCATATTATGAACTGAATTATTTCAAAATAATTGTTTTATATTCATTACATGTAGAAATGTGATAAGATTTTAATGTATGGATTATTTGGAATGTAATACAGCTTAGGGACAATGTAGTAAAGGAGGGTTACAAAATGGATAATAAGGCGATGTACAAGCTTTCGTACGGTCTGTTCGTGCTGACAGCTAAAGTGGGTGACAAGGAAAACGGATGTATAACCAATACGGCTGTACAGGTGGCGTCAGACCCTAATACCATCTCTTTTGCTGTAAATAAGGCAAATTACACTCATGACATGGTGATGGAGACGAAGAGGGCCAATATATCAGTCATAAGCGAAGAAGCGGACTTCGAACTCTTCAAGCACTTCGGATTCCAATCCGGAAGAGATGTGGATAAATTTGCAGACTTCAAGGACTACAAATATGCGGATAATGGCATCCCCTATATCACAAGGGGCACAAACGCTTACTTCTCCATAGAAGTAAAGCAGACGGTGGATCTGGGATCACATACGCTCTTCATCGGCGTGCCCACCGCTATGGAAGTGCTGGCTGATACGGCATCAGCCACATATGCTTACTATCAGAGCGAGATCAAGCCTAAACCCGAGAAGGTGGGGGAGACCAAGACGGGACAGACAGTCTGGAGATGCAGGATCTGCGGATATGAGTATGTAGGCGAGGAGATGCCGGATGACTTCCTTTGCCCGTTATGTAATCATCCGAAGGCTGATTTCGAGAAGATAGTGAAATGAGGATAAATAATGAAAAGAGGATGATAAAAATGGAGTCGGTATGAGCCGGCTCCATTTTAGGTTTGAGAGAAGTTGTTGATCGGATCATATTATATTATTCATACTTCATCATAATATAATCTTCCATCAGAGGGAGTACGAGTTTAAGGTGTCCATATTCACTTCCGTCGATGATCATTTTCTTTATTAAGCGGTCTCTGTAAGGTGCATACTTATCATTGCTCCAGTTCAGAGTATCTTTTATCTCTTTGGCTTTTCCGGTCTGCGATTTGGCAATGGCATACAAGAGCTTTTTATCTTCGGCGGACAGCTCAGACCAGATCTTGTCGTAGACGTAATCTTCCAGATACTGTCTGTAATCGGTCATAGCGGCTTCGTAATCCCCGTTGTTCCGATAAGAAAAGTATCCTAGAACCTGAAAGGCGAAGGAGTAGCCTTTTGTAAGGTTGGCCATGGTTTTAGCGTCTTCTGCCGTGACACCTAAGTTTTTTTGATAATTCGCAGCTATGGTACTCAGGTTCAGAGAGCGGAGACGGATCTCGGGAGTACGGTACAGAAAGGTAAGGTTTTCTTCGTTGCGCAGATCATTGATGTTATCGTAAAGACCGGTCATGATCAGATAAATTGGATAATCTTCGCGCAGCAGAATCTGATAGATGCTGGCAAATTCCTGCATGGTTCGGTTGGAGACTACTTCATCTATGCATATCAGGAGTTTATATCCTTTTTTGGATAGTTTCTCCAAGGCGGTCTTAATTGCGAGAGTCGGATTCTGTATTTCGATGGTACCGTTTAGCTGTACTCCAAATCCCATCAGTGAAAAACCACCGCCCTGCTTTAGGATCTTATAGAGATGATTGTCATTGTAGAGGGTCTGTGCCAATGTGAGAAGAAGATCCTGAGAGGTGCTGAGTTCGACAGATTTCCAATCTTCACGCTGATTCAGCTGTTTTCGTATTTCGGTCATCAGTACTGTTTTGCCACTGCCTCTGACACCGGTAATGATAAAGGATTGTTGGTTGGGAGGGGTATTCAAAAATGCATCCAATATTTCATTTGATTCTGTGAAACGTGGAATATTTTGCAGAGGCTCTTTTCCGAAAGTGATAGTGTACGGATTTCCCATTATGATGCCCTCCTGTTGACAATTGGTTTCAATTTAATTTTTTTATTACTTTTTATTACTTTGAAATTGATTTATTACTTTTTATTACTTTTGAATAATTTTACCACTTTTTATTACTTTTGTTTAGAGTGTATCAAAACACTTTTTTCGCCATTCCCTGTCAAAATATGATAAAATACCATACTGTGAATTAACAGCTAGTCGCAGGAGGCAAATAATGCTCAATAATAAGACCGTACTCGTTACCGGCGGAACCGGATCATTCGGACATCACTTTGTGGATTATGTCCTGGCTCACTATAAGCCTAAGAAGATAATCATATACTCACGTGATGAATATAAGCAGTTTCTGATGCAGAATCAGTATAAGGAGTACAGCCAGATACTCAGATTCTTCATAGGTGATGTGAGAGATGAGGCCAGACTCAGGATGGCCATGAAGGGTTGCGATTACGTGATTCATGCGGCTGCGCTGAAGCAGGTGCCTGCATGTGAATACAACCCTAACGAGGCGATCAAGACCAATATCAACGGCGCCATGAATGTGATAAATGCTTCTCTGGAAGCAGGCGTGGAAAAGGTTGTTGCTCTCAGTACGGATAAGGCGGTTAATCCCATCAATCTGTATGGTGGTACAAAGCTTGTCTCCGATAAGCTCTTCTGCGCAGCTAATGCTTACGGCGGGGAAGACGGCACAAGGTTCTCTGTAGTCAGATACGGCAATGTGGCCGGCAGCAGAGGCAGCGTCATCCCCTTCTTCCAGAATCTGATAGATAAAGGCGAGAAGGAACTGCCTATCACCGACTTCAGGATGACACGTTTCTGGATAAGCTTAGAGCAGGGCGTGGAGCTGGTAATAAAGGCTCTGGAGGAGTCCAAGGGCGGTGAGACCTTCATCAGCAAGATCCCCAGCTTCAAGATCACAGATCTGGCTGAAGCAATGCTTCCCGGATGCGAGAAGAAAGAAGTTGGTATCCGTGAGGGCGAGAAGCTTCATGAGATAATGGTAACACGTGAAGATTCACTCCATACCTACGAGTATGAGAAGCACTTCATCATATATCCGCACTATAACTGGTGGCGTGACAGGGATCTCATTCCCGGAGGAAAGCTTGTGGATCAGGAGTTCGAATACAGCTCCGGAACCAATACCGAGTGGCTCTCTGTAGAGGATCTGAGAGCAAAGCTTAAGACGGATCTGGATGAACATTGAGATTAAACATTTTTAAAGTATAGGAAAATGATAATAGTTGTCGGCTGTCCTTTCTGAAGTTTGGCTTCGGAAAGGATAAACCGGCGCTTTTTATAGGAATAGAATATATTGGAAGGAGAAGTGAGAAATGTTTGATAATATCCTACCCATGATCGGGCGCAAAAAGCCGTTATTTGTTGAGGATCTTGGGAAGATCGAAAATGAGATAAGCGATATTGTAAAGAACAGCCGATTCCTTGTGATCGGCGGAGCCGGCACAATAGGAAGCGCTATATGCCGTGAGCTCTTCGCAAGAGACCCAAAAGTGCTTCATGTGGTGGATATTAGTGAGAATAATATGGTAGAGCTGGTGCGCGATATCAGGTCGTCCAAGGGATATGGTTCCGGAGAATTTGCTACTTTTGCTATAGACTGCGGAAGCGACATATTCAAGGCTTTTATTAAGGAACAGAAAGACCGCATAGGTGGTTATGATTATGTATTCAATACCTCGGCATTGAAGCATGTAAGGTCAGAGAAGGATCCGTACACGCTTATGCGCATGATCGATACCAATATCTTCAACACCGATTCTACCATGGTATTAGCAAAAGAGTGCGGCGCAAAGAAGTACTTCTGCGTGTCAACTGACAAGGCTGCAAATCCTGTCAATATGATGGGAGCATCCAAGCGCATAATGGAGCATTATCTGAACAGACGAAGTCTTGAGATGCCGGTATCTACCGCGAGGTTTGCAAATGTTGCTTTTTCAGACGGCAGCTTATTATACGGATTTAACCGCAGGCTTGAGAAGGAGCAGCCCATAGCAGCACCTAATGATGTAAGGAGATACTTCGTTACCCCTAAGGAGGCGGGGGAACTGTGCATTCTGTCCTGCCTTACAGGTGAGAACAGGGATATCTACTTCCCGAAGCTCGATGAGGAATTGAATCTCGTGACCTTCAGCGATATAGCTGTGAAATACTTAAACAGCCTGGGCTACGAGCCGGTGGAGTGTGCTACGGAGGACGAGGCCAGGGCAAGGGTTGCCGAGCTAAAAGCAAAACATAAGTATCCGGTATATTTCTTCAGGAGCGATACCACCGGTGAGAAGGATTTCGAGGAGTTCTACATGAACGGCGAGAATCTCGATATGGATAAGTTTACTTCTATAGGCATCGTCAAGAAGGCGGCTGAATATAAGGAAGAGGATCTGGAGTACTTCACAGCTACGATTCGCTCCATGCGTGATAAGGGCAGCTGGACTAGGGGTGAGCTGGTGGAGCTCTTCAATAAGATGTTGCCGGAATTCCACCACAAGGAGACAGGTAAATTCCTGGATGGTAGGATGTAGGTCAATAAAACTGTGCCGCATGGTTGCCAGATCACAGTGATTTTAGATGGGCTGGATAAGAAGATAATTCGGTGGAGAACCGACCTAAAAGAGTCTTGATGTGTGGTCGCTGTGAACTGAGGATGAAAAGGTAGTATAATATAATGATGTATTTTCTACTTTATGCAATCTGTATACAAGATATAATTACAGAAATCGAAAAAGAAGAACAGAGATAAGAATATGAATATAGATTTCAGAACTGATAAGAGATTTAAAGATATAAAGGATGAATGGATTCCTAAGCGTATTCCGCTTCCTATTCCACATATGCATGGTGATGAGATCAGATACGTACAGGAAGCATATGATACCGGTTGGGTAACTACAGCCGGGGCTAATATCAACGAGCTTGAAAAAAAAGCTTCAGAGTATACAGGCATACCCTATGCAGTTGCACTTAGCTCCGGTACTGCAGCACTGCATCTTGCTATCCGTAGCGCGGCTCAGCAGATATATCATTCCAACAGCGGAATAACAACTCCTGATGGCATAGGAAGTAGCGGAAGCCTGTATGGACGGAAGGTGTTCTGCAGTGATGTGACCTTTGCCGCTACGGTTAATCCTATCATTTACGAGGGCGGAGAACCTGTATTTATTGACACAGAATATGAGACTTGGAATATGGATCCGAAAGCTCTTGAAAAGGCTTTTGAGTTGTATCCGGATGTAAAGATGGTGGTGTTGGTACATCTCTATGGTACACCTGCAAATATTTCTGAGATCAGGAAAATCTGCGATGCACATGGCGCAAAGCTCATAGAAGATGCGGCAGAATCTCTGGGAGCTGAATATCAGGGAAAACAGACCGGGGCATACGGTGATTGTGCTGCCATATCTTTTAATGGAAATAAGATAATAACAGGAAGTACCGGCGGAATGTTACTTACAAGGAGCAAAGAGGAAGCTGACAGGGTTAGAAAGTGGAGTACCCAGGCTAGGGAGGCAGCGGGGTGGTATCAGCATGAGGAAGTTGGCTATAACTATCGCATGAGCAACATCATCGCCGGACTGGTAAGAGGGCAGTGGGAGCACATAGATGAGCATATAGCAAAGAAAAAAGAAATCTATGAACGCTATAAGTCCGGCTTCGCGGATGCCCCGGTTCAGGTAAATTCTTATGATGAGAGTAATAGTATGCCCAATTTTTGGATGAGCTGCATGATAGTGGACGCCGATGCTATGGCAGATCAGAGTCGCGGTGATACGCAGTCGTGTTGGCACAGTGAGTCTGGTAAGTCCTGCCCGGAAGAAATATTGGAAGTGTTCAAATTTTACCATATAGAAGGAAGGCCTATTTGGAAACCTATGCATTTGCAGCCTATCTACAGAAATCATGCTTTTGTAACTGTGAATGGTTCTGGGCGCGGAAGCAGTAATGCTTATAATGCGGACATGGGGGTAAAGGATGTTGGCGCGGATATATTTAACAGAGGGCTTTGCCTACCCAGTGACATAGGAATGACGGAGAAAGAGCAAGATAAGGTGGTTGAGATAGTGAAGAGGTGCTTTAAGTAGTATGACCAGATTTTTTGATGTATTTTTTTCGTTAATAGCAATCATAATCCTATTTCCATTTATGATTCCTATCATGATTGGACTCAAACTGACCGGAGAGCACGATATCTTCTACGGTCAGGAACGTATAGGCAAGGGTGGCAAAACGTTTAAACTATGGAAATTTGCCACCATGTTGCGCAATTCACCCAACATGGAGGGGGGGACATTCACCAGCAAGAATGATCCAAGGATTCTTCCTATGGGCAATTTTCTTCGCAAGACGAAAATTAATGAATTACCTCAATTATTAAATATTCTTTCTGGTGATATGAGTATCATAGGATACAGACCGCTGGTTAAGAAGGGGTATGATATGTATCCCGAGGAAGTTAAGGATCAGCTGAAGTATTCGCGCCCGGGGCTGTCAGGCATTGGCTCCATTGTATTTCGTAACGAGGAACAGATAGTGCAGAAATATAATAGCTTCGAAGAGAAGGATGAGTTTTACAGGACAGTGATAATGCCGTATAAAGGACGACTTGAGGTATGGTATACAAGGCATAGGACAGTATCAATGTATTTTAGACTTATATTTATGACAATGGAAGCGGTACTGAATCCCAAAAGCCAAAATTGGAAGAATTTGAAGGGTATTCCGGAAGTGCCGGAAAATTTGAGGGATGTTCTGTAATCAGGTATTAGGAAAAAATTTTGAAGCCATAGATCAGTAATCAAGCATTTTAATCAATATATTGTTGGATTATGTGGCTTAGGATGAGAGTCGGCATGTTTAAAGAATTGATAAGGCAGAAATACATAACCGAAAGGGCGAATTAAAAATGAAAAGGTTCCTTGGTGGAAGAGGGAACTCTAAAAAAAAGAATTCCTAAATTGTTAGGGGGCATGTGAATTATTTTCATTGGGGCTTGTGGGCATGAAGTACAGTATACCGGCATTGCCCATACCGTTGCCCTCAGTTCCGGCACAGCGGCTCTGCATCTGGCTATCCGCAGCGCAGCACAGCAGGTATACCATTCAAACAGCGGCATCACCACACCTGATGGCATAGGGAGTGGTGGCAGCCTGCATGGACGTAAGGTGTTCTGCAGTGATATGACCTTAGCAGCTACTGTTAATTCCATACTTTATGAGGGCGGTGAACCGGTCTATATCGATACGGAATATGACACCTGGAACATGGACCCTAAGGCTTTGGAGAAAGCTTTTGAACTGTATCCGGATGTGAAGATAGTAGTGCTGGTGCATCTGTATGGCACACCGTCAAAGGTGGCAGAGATACGAAAGATCTGTGATGCACACGGAGCGCTGCTTGTGGAGGATGCTGCGGAATCCCTTGGAGCAACTTATCAGGGGAAGCAGACAGGAACCTTTGGCGATGTGGCAGCCATCTCATTTAACGGTAACAAGATAATCACCGGAAGCACCGGCGGAATGCTGCTTACGTCCAAAGCTCATGAGGCTGATCAGGTGCGTAAGTGGAGCACCCAGGCCAGAGAGGCAGCCGGGTGGTATCAGCATGAGGAAGTGGGCTATAACTACCGTATGAGCAATATCATTGCCGGCCTGGTGCGCGGGCAGTGGGAGCATATAGATGAACATATCGCAAGAAAGAAGGAAATCTACGAAAGATACAGGAAGGGCTTTGCCGGTGTGCCGGTAAAGATGAACCCTTATGATGCCGCCAACAGCGAACCGAACTTCTGGATGAGCTGCATCGCCGTGGATCCTGAAGCTATGGCAGCCCAGAGCAGGGATGATCATCAGTCCTGCTACCGCAGCGAAGAAGGAAAGAGCTGCCCCGAGGAGATACTGGAGGTGCTTAAAACCTTCCACATGGAAGGGCGTCCGGTATGGAAGCTGATGCATCTGCAGCCAATCTACCGCAGCAATGCCTTCATTACCGAGACAGGATCGGGACGAGGCAGCAGCTATGCATATAATGCGGATATGAAATGTGCCGATGCAGGCGCAGATATATTTAACAGAGGCCTGTGCCTGCCGAGTGATATAGGGATGACAGAGGAAGAGCAGGGGAAGGTGATTGAGGTTGTGAAGAGGTGCTTTGGGTAAATAAAGCTATTCAAGACAAATGAGGAGGTTACAGGTTTATGGAAGAGATGAACACAAAGGCAATGTACAAGCTTTCTTACGGTCTGTTTGTGTGCACGGCTGTAAGGGATGGCAAGATGAATGGCTGCATCATAAACACTGCCATACAGGTGGCATCTGAACCGAACACTTTAACAGTGGCGGTTAACAAGGCAAATTATACTCATGATATGATTAAAGATACCGGTGCCTGCAATATCTCCGTTATAAGCACTGAGGCTTCTTTTGATCTGTTCAAGCATTTCGGATTTCAGTCCGGCAGGGATGTAGATAAATTCGCTGATTATCCTGAGGCATCATATAAACTGGCCGAGAACGGCATACCCGTTATCACGGCCGGTACCAATGCGTGGTTCTCACTCAAGGTAAAGCAGTCGGTTGATCTGGGCTCCCACACTCTGTTCATCTGCGAACCTGTGGCAATGAGCGTTCTTAGCGATGCGGGTTCCTGCATATATGAGTATTATCAGAGTAATATAAAGCCTAAGCCTGAAAAGGTTGGTACCACTCCTGACGGTCAGACGGTTTGGCGCTGCAGGATATGCGGCTACGAGTATGTGGGTGAGGAGCTGCCTGATGATTTCGTATGTCCTATATGCAAGCACCCGGCAAGTGATTTTGAGAAGGTTGTGAAAGGGTAGGAATACAGTATTTTAGCTTGCTGTGGCAGCAGCAATGCTTTTGATGCTGTGAAAACGCAATTAGTTTTGTCGCTTGCTAAAACAGAGGCACCTGTGCCTGCCGAGTGATATAGGGATGACCGAGGAAGAGCAGGGGAAGGTGACTGAAGTGGTGAAGAGGTGCTTGGATAATACTGAAACAAGAAGGATTTGTAAGTAGATTTACATTATAAATTTTATGGAGATAGGAATGATTCTGACAAGGTTAGAAATTGATAATTTCAAATCACTGAATGACTTTGATATTGACATACACCCTTTTTCTGTGATTGTTGGAAACAATGCGTCTGGGAAAAGCAGCATACTTCAGGCTCTGGATTTTATGGCACAGGGGGTTAAGAGTGATTTTAGCAATTATCTTAGTGACAGAAATTTGAGGGTAGATGATATAAAATCAAAATTATTGCCGCCAACATCAAGAAAGATTAGGTTTGTATCAGAGTATAAGGATAAGGATATTGTTCTGACGTGGGAATTTGAGGTTCTTACGCTGGTTGGAATGAATAAGCTTATTCTAGCTTATGAAAAAGTAGTGAACCAATCTGAAAACAGAATCCTTATGCTTTATGGTGGGCCAGAGGACTATGTATTAGATGAAGCCGGAGAGAAAAGAAGTCTTCCCAAAGGATATGATGTTGGTTCATCTGTAATGAAGCTTCTTGGAGCAAAATTCAAACCTGCAAAAGAAATTGTATCTTTAAAAAATTACCTGTTAGAATCTAATTCTTATGAACTATTGGCTCCTATAGATATGCGTACCAGCAGTAGAGGAGATTCAAGAGTAATATCAAAGAGGGGAAGGAATCTTCCGTCATTTATAAACAGTCTTTCTGATAAAGAGAAGGAAAAATACATACATAAACTTCAGGAGTTGCTTGGAAACAGGTTTTCTGATGTCAGGGCAAAGGTTAATAAACGCCCTGGATGGATACAGATTGACAGCCTGGAACATTACGGAAATAAAGAGATTTCGGTCAACTCTAAAGAAATGAGTGATGGGGTTTTGCGTATACTGACTTTTTTAGCCGTGTGTGAGTTTTCATCAGAAAGCTCATTCATTCTGTTTGATGAAATTGAAAACGGTATAAATACGGATTACGCAGAAAAACTGTTGAAATATTTTTATTCAGTCAGTGGATGCGATAGAAATATTATTGTTACAACGCATAGTACTGCTTTTCTTGATTATGTAAAAGCAAAAGATATTATTTTTGTTTATCGTGATGCCAAGGGGAATACCTGTGGCAAGCATATTTTTGAAATGGAAGAATTCCGAGAGAAGCTTGATTACATGTATCCTGGTGAAATTGTGTTAAACGAAAATAATGCGTCGATAATTAACAGCCTTTTGAATAAGGGGGAATGCTAATTGATCATTGCTGTAACAGGAGAAGGGGCAACTGATTATGGCACGGGTTCTTCTATTGATTGGAATTGGGGCCCTGTTGCGGTTTATTTGAATCGGATTGCAGACGCCAATAAAGTGAATATAGAATTGTCTCCAATTCATAAAAAAGAAGTTGATAATATAAGACTCCAGAGGCATTCATTTGGCTTGAAGGGTAAAGCAGTATCAAGCCGCAAGTTCTATATAGCAGCTCGTGAAAAGGGCATGAAATTTGGTGTATATTATTGTGACAGTGATCTGAATGCATCAAGAAGAGGAAGAAAAACGAGAGATTTGGAGAAAGCATTTAACGAAAGATGCGCCGAGGTTGATAAGGGGCTTGAAGCAGGAGACGGGAAATTCATTGCAATGATTCCTATGAGCATGATAGAGTGTTGGATGCTTGCGGATTCCTCGGCCTTTGTAAGTGTTTTTAACGGTAAACCGGGATCAGAGAAGCTGATCACAAAAAAACCAGAGGAATTATGGGGCGATGAACGCGATCCGGACAGCGATTACCCCAAATGCTATCTTAACAGAATATTAAAGCAGGTGGCATCTGATACGGGTAAAAATTTAGCAAACAGAGAAAACTTTATTGAAATAGCTGGCAGGCAGGATCTGGATAAGGTAAAAAAGGTGTGTAATAGATCGTTTGATCGCTTTTCAGAGGAATATGTTAAGTTGCTGAATGAATATGGAAAAGAGGAACATTAGTTGACTAACGATTAGAAAGAGTGCCAGAAAACATATATAATTAAAATCCTTACGTAGAAGTATTGGGAAATGGAGAGAATATGCCAAAAGTTAAAAATATAGAAAACAAGGTTAAGAAGATAGAAGGTTTTAGTATAGATATTATCTTCCCTGGTTTCAAAGCTGTTTGATGCGATGAAAGCAATCGTGAGCTTGTGGATAGTTTGATGGTGGGATTTATACATCCATCACCGTGGATCCGGTCGTGGCAGCAGCAATACTTATAATGCGGATATGAAGTGCGCAGACGTGGGCGCAGATTTATTTAACAGAGGCCTGTGCCTGCCGAGTGATATAGGGATGACCGAGGAAGAGCAGGGGAAGGTTATTGAGGTGGTGGAGAGGTGTTTTGGGTAAACAAAGCTATTCAAGACAAATGAGGAGGTTACAGGTTTATGGAAGAGATGAACACAAAGGCAATGTACAAACTTTCTTACGGTCTGTTTGTATGCACGGCTGTAAGGGATGGCAAGATGAATGGCTGCATCATAAACACTGCCATACAGGTGGCATCTGAACCCAACACTTTAACAGTGGCGGTTAACAAGGCCAATTTTACTCATGATATGATTAAAGATACCGGTGCCTGCAATATCTCCGTTATAAGCACTGAGGCTTCTTTTGATCTGTTCAAGCACTTCGGCTTTCAGTCCGGCAGGGATGTGGATAAATTCGCTGACTATCCTAAAGCCTCATATAAATTGGCCGAGAACGGCATCCCCGTTATCACGGCCGGTACCAATGCGTGGTTCTCGCTCAAAGTGAAGCAGACAGTTGATCTGGGCTCCCACACACTGTTCATCTGCGAACCTACGGCAATGAGTGTTCTTAACGATGTATCCTCATGCACATATGAGTTTTATCAGAGCAATATAAAGCCCAAGCCTGAGAAGGTTGGCACCGCTCCTGACGGTCAGACAGTCTGGCGCTGCAGGATATGCGGCTACGAGTATGTGGGCGAGGAGCTGCCTGATGATTTCATCTGCCCTATATGCAAGCACCCGGCAAGTGATTTTGAGAAGGTTGTGAAAGGGTAGGAATACAGGTTTTTAGCTTTTTAAGCTTGATAAAGGCTACAAATAACCTATGTTTACAGAAAGAACATTTGAAATAAGCAAAGATGAAATAATATTTATGCTATATGGACTTAGCATAAAAGATTTAAATGATACGCTTATTTGGCAGATTGATCGCCAGAGTTTGTAGATGAAGGATTTTTAGATTGAATTTAGAAAGGGTGATAAGTAGTTGAAGTTGAAAGAATTAAAGACGCCCTATTTCATGTTAGATAAAGCAGTATTAGATGAAGGCGTTCAAAACCTGAAGGAGTCACTAAAGAATGCATGGGGGAACTATATAATCGGTTACTCATACAAGACTAATGCATTACCGTGGGTGATAAAGTATTTCAGAGACCATGGCATTTATGCAGAAGTTGTATCAGATGATGAGTTCAACCTTGCAATGTCTATAGGGGTTAGAAAGAGTGAACTGATATACAACGGTATAGCCAAAAGTAAAGAGACTTTTTTAGAGGCTGTAAAGAATCATGCTATTGTGAATATAGATGCAGAATATGAGATTGACTGGTTAGATGAGTTGAGTTCATCTGAAACAGCAGGAAACGAGCAGTATGAAGTAGGAATACGAATTAACTTTGACTTAGAATCAAGATGTCCTGGTCACAGTCAGTGTCCTGAAGATGGTGGAAGATTTGGGTTCTGTTACGAGAATGGTGAATTTAAAAGAGCATTTGATAGAGTTGTATCCAAAGGGATAAAAGTTGCAGGTATTCATCTCCACAAAAGTTCAAAAACAAGAATGCCTGCTGTGTACAAAGCTATAGCTGAAGTGGCTGTGGAGATTGGTGAAAAGTATGGACTTGATTTATCCTATGTGGATATTGGTGGAGGCTTTTTTGGCGGATTAGACTTTAAACCACAGTTTCCTGAATACTTTGATATGGTAGCAGATATTCTTAAAGAATACTTTACTCCAGAGAAGACAACTTTAATTGTTGAACCTGGGAATGCCTTGATTGCATCGCCTATCGAGTACCACACAACTGTGCTTGATGTTAAGGAGACCATACATAATACATTTGTAGTTACAGATGGGAGTCGTACTCAGATTGATCCTTTAATGACTAAGAGTTCATATTTCCATAAGATTGTAAGATGTGGAAATGGTAAGACTCTCACTGATGCCGGAAGGGTACTCAAGAAACAGGTGGTATGCGGCTTCACTTGTATGGAACATGACCGCTTGTTTGAACTGGATGATACAGAAGAATTGAAACCAGGAGATCAAATCATATATCAAAAGGTGGGAGCATACACAATGTGCTTAACTCCTCTTTTTATTAAATGGTTTCCGGATGTATACCTGAAAGATGGGGACGAATTGAGCCTAATCCGTGATAGATGGACAGATATGGATTATAAAGGAAATAACACAGTAGAGAGTGAGGTGTAACTGTGGACAATTCAAATCAGACTAATATCTTGCTTCTCTCTGTTGGAACAAGAAATAAGATTGTACAGTATTTCAAAAAGGCGTTTAACGAGGCTGGTTGTAAAGTGTTTGCAACGGATCTTAGTGAAATTGCACCGGCATTGTATGAAGCGGACGAGTTCTTTCTTGATAAGAGAATGAAAGATCCTGGTTATCTGGAACAACTTTTGGATTTCTGTAAGGAAAACAGTGTTAAGGGAGTGTTAAGTCTCATTGATCCGGAGCTAAGTGTATTAGCAGAGAATAAAGAAAAATTTAAAGCTGTTGGTACAACTGTTATTGGAAGTTCATATGAACTATGTGAGATGGCACTTGATAAGATGCAGATGTATGGGTGGTTGAAAAGCCATGGTTATAACTGCGCTAGATCGTGGAAGGATAAAGAAGAGTTCTACAAAGCAGTTGATAAAGGAGAAGTGAGTTATCCTGTTTTTGTGAAACCATACCGAGGATCTGCAAGCATAAGTATATCGAAAGTCTATGACAAAGAAACGATAGATTTGCTTTTCGCTCATGAAGATGATCTTATGATTCAGGAATTTTTGAATGGGCAGGAGATTGGTGCGGATGTGTATATTGATATGATTTCTGGAGAGGTTGTATCAATATTTACAAAGAAGAAACTCAAGATGCGTGCCGGAGAAACTGACAAGGCAGTAAGTTTTAAGGATACGGAACTGTTCACTCTGATTGAAAAGTTCGTAACTGAGGCGGGATATAAAGGACAGATTGATATAGATATCTTTGATATTGACGGTCAGTACTTCATTAGTGAGGTTAACCCGAGATTTGGCGGTGGATATCCACATGCATATGAAAGTGGATCTGACCATATGAAGCTGATTTTGAATAATTTGAAGGGGATTACGAATCAAAAAAATATAGGTGCCTATGATGAAGGTATTTATATGATGAAATACAACGAAGTGAAGATAAGAAGATAAAGAGGAATTCAATGGATATTGTTATTATTTCAGAGTTTGGTGAGGATTATTCGCAATCAGATAATGATAGATTTTTATATCTTGCTAAAATGCTTGTAAATGATTCTGATGAATATAGTGTAGAAATAATAACAAGTTCTTTTCGGCATACTACTAAGCAACATAGAAATAGGCCGGTTGCAGAGTGGCCATTTAAGGTTACTTTTATTGATGAACCGGGCTACCCTAAAAATGTGTGTCTAAAACGTTTTTACAGTCATCTTGTATGGGGGAAGAATTTAGAGAGACACCTACGAAGTAGAAGCAAACCTGATGTTGTGTACTGTGCTATTCCCTCACTTTCGGGACCTTATAGAATTGCTAAATACTGTGAAAAAAACAATATTAGATTCATTATAGATATTCAGGATTTATGGCCGGAGGCTTTTCAAATGGTGCTGAATATTCCGGTAATAAGTGATGTGGTTTTTGCTCCGTTTACTATACTTGCCGATGGCATATACAAGCGTGCAGATGCCATATGTGCTGTATCTGACACCTATTGTCAAAGAGCAGTGAAAGTAAATAGAAAAGTCGAGGATACAACCACTGTTTTTCTTGGGACAGAGCTTGCTACGTTTGATCGATATGCTACGGAGAAGCCTATACTTGAGAAAAAAGATGGGGAAATCTGGCTTGCATATTGCGGAACACTTGGAAGTAGCTACGATCTTACGTGTGTTATAGATGCACTTGAAATGCTCAATGATTCAAGACTTCGATTTATCGTCATGGGTGATGGGCCGAAAAAGGATGAATTTGAAGCTTATGCTAGACAGAAGGGTATAAGTGCAGAGTTTGTTGGGAGGTTGACATATAATGCGATGTGTAGCCTGCTGTCAGCCTGTGATATAAATATAAATCCTATAGCTCATATGGCTGCACAGTCGATAATCAATAAACATGCAGATTATGCTGCAAGTGGAAAGCCTGTGATAAGCACACAGGAAAACGATGAATATAGAAGTCTACTTGATGAGTATCAAATGGGATACAATTGTCGAAATAATGACAGTGTGGATCTTGCTGATAAGATAAAAAGACTTGTTGATGATAATCAGTTGCGTTCTAGTATGGGCAGAAATGCCAGGAGATGTGCAGAAGAAAAGTTTGATAGAAAGGTAGCATATAACAAATTATTAGATGCTATCAATATGGATGCATATAGGCAAGGCAATTATGGCAAATAGTTTTAACTACAAAGAAATATTAAATGAAATTGCTCGCAAAGATGGAATCGCGCGTGCAATAACAGAAGAAGAATCAGCGCAACTAAAAAAGTGTTTATATGAAACTGCTGTTGATTTAGATTTGCGTTGTAGGAAGAACGGAATTAAATTGTTTCTTGTTGGAGGAACTCTTCTTGGTGCGGCACGCCATCAGGGCTTTATACCTTGGGATGATGACATTGATCTTGGATTGTCAAGAAAAGACTACGAGAAATTAAAAGAGGTTTTTGACAGGGCTTTTTCGGATGCGTATGAACTTCGTTGCCCGAATTCTCCATATCCAAATGGAAATCGTTTTATGCAGTTATATAAAAAGGGTACTGTTTTGAAGGTTGTTGGTGATGAGAATCCTTTTCAGCCGCAAAGTGTTTACATTGATATTTTTCCATATGATTATGTGCCAGAGAATCGTGTGATTAGAGCAATAAAAGGTTTTCATGCAAATGTGTTGATGTTTATTGCATCTTGCGTGATGGATGAAAAATATATGAGCGATGAATATAGGGGATTTCTTAAGAAGACCCAAAATGGATCATTATTTCTCGGAATCAGAGCCTTAGTCGGAAAACTTTGTATGTTCAAAAAGCCGGAGAAGTGGTTTGATGCGGTGGATAATGCAATCCAGAACAAGAAAACAAGTCTTTTAACTAGCGCAACTGGTCGAAAACATTATTTTGGAGAAATATATAATGCGGATGTTTTCTTCCCCTTAGCGGAGATGAAATTTGAAGAGCATGAATTTTATGTTCCGGGAAAATGGCAGGTGTATTTAAAAGGGAATTATGGTGATGATTATATGACACCACCTGCAGAAGGGAAGAGAGAAAGTCATTTCATAACTGAAATATCATTGTAAAGGTTTGAGAAGACGGACATAGCAATGGTGGAATTTATCATCGTATGAATAAAAAATAAAACCTTAACATTTCCTATAAATTCACGGAAAACCCATGATCATATATATAGTAGAATATTTTGATGAGCATGAGTTGATAGATGGAAGACGTGGAAGATAAAAATGGTAAAAGTGAATAGAATAATTAAAGAGAGGGTATAATAAATCCTATGAATATAGGCGTTATATTTGCAGGGGGGATGGGAACCCGCATGCATACAAAAGATAAACCTAAACAGTTTCTTGAAGTGTATGGAAGACCCGTTATTATCCATACGTTAGTGCATTTTGAGGAATGTCAGGATATTGATGCGATTGTCGTTGCTTGTATAGATGAGTGGATTCCTTATATGAGGGATCTGGTTTTTGATTTCAGAATTAAAAAGGTCAGAAAAATAGTGGCGGGTGGAAAGACTGGACAGATGAGCATTTATAATGCTCTTGTTGCGGCTGAAGAGGTGGCTGCGGGGGAGAAGAGCATTGTGCTGATACACGATGGTGTAAGACCTTTGATAAGTGCAGATCTTCTGACCCAGAACATTGAATGTGTAAAAAAATATGGCAGTTGTATCACAACGGGAGTTGTAAAGGAAACAATAGTTGTGACAGATGGTGAAGATAGAATTACCAATATACCTAGACGAATAGATTGCCGTGTGGCTAAAGCTCCGGAAAGCTTTTGGCTGGACGAGATACTTTCGGTTCAACGAAAGGCGATTTCTGAGGGTGTTACAGGTGCATATGATTCGTGTTGTTTGATGAATGATTATGGATACAAACTACATATGCTTGATGGTCCGACTGAAAATATAAAAGTAACAACTCCGGATGATATTTATACAATGAGAGCTGTTCTGGAAAAAAAAGAAAATCAGCAACTTTATGGATTCTAACACATCTGAAAAAACAGAAAGCTATATACAAGGGATGAAAATAAATGAGATGCCTTCCGTTGCCGTGCTTATGAGCTCGTACAACGGTGAAAAATATATAGAAGAACAGATAGAATCAATATTGAATCAAAAAAATGTCAGAGTCGAACTCTTCATTCGTGACGACGGCTCTACGGATGACACGATAACTATTCTTCAGAAGTACAAATCAGATAATTGTATTCATATTACCATAGGCGAGGAAAATATCGGACCGGCCAATGGTTTCATGCAGCTTCTATATCATATTGATGGATTTGATTATTACAGTTTTGCGGATCAGGATGATATATGGATTGAAAATAAGCTGTTCATGGCTATAAATATTTTAAAGGAACATGAGACGCCTGCTCTTTATTGTTCTAATCAGATTATATATAAAAATGGTAAGCAATGCGGTTTACGATACAAAGAAAAACTCAATTTGTCATTAGTTGCCACTTTGTTTTCTAATCAAGTTTCAGGTTGCACGATGGTTTTGAATAAAGCATTGGCAAGTGCATTAAGACAAGAAGGGGCGCGACCAAGGTCAAAGGTCCTTGCCATGAGGATGCATGACACATGGGTAATTACTGCCGCATATGCGATTGGGACTGTAATATATGATTCTAATAGTTATATCCTATATCGTGTACATGAGGGCAATACGGTTGGAACTAAAAATGATGATATGAGTTTGGTTTCGAGATTAAAGCTAGTGGTGATCGCGTTTAAAAGCAAACAGAATCTGAATTACAGGAGTGTATATGCTGCTGAGTTGTTGAGATGTTTTCCGGAATTGAAAGATGGGGAAAAAACAAAACTCGAACTTTTGGCAACATACAAGAAAAGTATAAAAGCTAAGGTTTCCTTGCTGAGGAACAAAAAGATTCAAATAGAAAGTGGAGAGAGTGGGATTGCTTATAAGGCAAAGATTCTCATGAATATTATATAGGGGTGGAATAAAGTTTGATTACTGAAAATAAGGTTTTCCTAGAGGATTTAGATAATATTGCAAGTTGCAAATTTATTCAATGGGAGCAGTTGAAGAATAAAACCTTCTTCATTACAGGAGGAACCGGACTGATTGGAACAACTCTTGTAGATTCATTGATACGGGTTAATGAGGAAAAAAAACTAGGTATTACGATTATAGCTTTGGTAAGGAATTTGGATAAAGCTAAAAAAAGATTTTTTGAATCTGATTGTCTAAAGGTAGTGGTAGGAGATGTTCAACATATCCCGGTAATAAATGAAAAGATCGATTACGTGATACATTCGGCCAGTCAGACATCTAGCAAGGGATTTGTTGAGAATCCGGTGGAGACTATCAATGTAGTGATAGATGGAACCAGAAGTGTATTAACGCTTGTAAGAGAAAAACAGGTTGAAAGCTTTATTTTTCTGTCAACTATGGAGGTGTATGGATATCCTGAAAAGGGTCATATGGTTAAAGAGGAAGAAATAGGCTCTTTCGATGTGGCTAATCCGAGAAATTGTTATCCGATCAGCAAAATAATGGCAGAGAATATCTGCTTTTCATATTTCAAAGAGTATGGAGTTCCTATAAGAATTCTTCGTCTTACACAAACATTTGGGCCGGGAGTGGAGTATAGCGATGGACGCATATTTGCAGAATTTGCGAGATGTGCGATAGAAAAGAAAAATATCATATTAAAGACAAAAGGTGAGACTGAACGTAGTTATCTATATACTGCAGATGCTGTAACTGCGATTATTACGGCTATACTGAAAGGTCAAGCTGGTCAGATATATAACGTTGCCAATGAAGAAACATATTGTTCTATTGCTGAAATGGCTGAACTTGTGTCAAAGTTATCCGATATACAGACTGAGTTTGCATTAGAAAATGTTTCGGATTTAGGCTATGCAAAGACACTTTTTATGAATCTGAATGTTCGTAAAATGAAAATGTTGGGTTGGAATCCATCGCTTGGTTTATCAGAAATGTATCAAAGACTTATAAAAAGCTTGAAATAAAGGTTTGTAATGAAGTTGTGTAACGTATTTGTGTGGGGCGTTATAGCAAATGGTTGTTTGGGTGGCAGAGCAAGGAAAAATGTATGAAAGTTATATATATTATTGGTGGATCCGGAAAAAGATTTGGCTCAGAGATTGTCGCTATGTCGTTAATGGAAAAATTGTCGCGTGATTATGGTGTCGAATTTTTAGTTGTTGTGGATTTAGAAGCAGTAGAAGGATGTGTAGCTGATTTTTGCAGAGAGAAAAATATACAGTATATTGCTGCACCTATCAAGGATTGGGTTTACTATCCGTCAAATAATAAAATATTAAGATTTGTTAAAAAAAATGTTCGTTTGTTCCAGGCTCAGATGGCTGAGCATTTTGCGGTAAAGCAATTAGAAAGCAAAGTTGATGTTTCTAAATATGATCTGATACATACAAATTTAAGTAGAAATTTACTGGGAGCTAGATTGTCCCAAAAATATGGAGTCCCACATGTTTGGCATTTGCAAGAATTGTCAAGGTTACATTATGGACTTGATTACTTATCAGCCAATCAAATTGAATATATGAACTGTAATTCAACATCGTTTGTAGCGATATCAGAATATGTGCGTAAAGCGTGGATTAGTGAAGGCTTAAAATCCAAAAAACTGAAAACAGTTTGGAATGGGATAGAAACAGATAAGTATAAAAAGAAATGTATTAACGAAGGAACTGACAAAATACGAATAGTAATGGTTGGATATCTATCCAAGCTAAAAGGACAGGACCAACTAATTAAAGCTTTAGGGGCTATGGATGTAAGTGAACGTGAAAACTTTGTTGTTGATTTTATTGGCTCTGGAACCGAATCGTATATTGCTGAAATCAAGCGTATTATTACAGAATATGGACTGGAACACTATGTTCATTTAAAAGGGTATTCGGATAATGTTTCTTCGATTCTTGGAAACTATGATGTAGGGATAATATGCAGTAAGGCAGAGGGTTTTGGCCTAGTTACAGTTGAGTATATGGCATCGGGGCTTTGTACAATTGCATCTGATACCGGGTGCAATCCATACATAATAGAAGATGGAAAGGATGGTATTTTATACAGGTATAATGATTATAACGATTTGAAAAGTAAGTTGTTAATGATTAGGAACAACACAGGATTAATTAACGACATATCGAAAGAAGCAATTAAACATGCACGAGAGAGGTTTGATATAAAAAGAATGGCAACGGAAATTTTCCAAATATATAAGGATGCAATATATCATGACTAGGACGGGAAAAATTACTAACATGGAACAGAGGAGAGGGTCGTATGCTAGCATGTATAGAAATGTATGTTCTGTATTTTTGATTTTGATGCCGATTATTGGACAGTATCGAATCATACCAGTAAGCCCAAGTCTCATGTTTTGTATGCTTATATTTTTGCTTTATATATTTAGATATAAAAAAATTGCAATAGAAAATGTATGCATTCCGTATATTGTTTATGTGATTGTAATGACCGGTTTTTTGAGTTTATCATTTGATTTGTTGCCGGTAAATACATTGGTTTCAAAATATATTGGCTTTTTATTGGTGTTTATTGCTTTTTACTGCATGATGCCGAAATTGATTGAATTTGATTATACTTTAAATATTTACCAAAGAGTAGCTGTTTTCGTTTGCGTGTTAACGATTTTCCAGTATATTATGCATTATTTGATGGGTATAAGGATGACTTTTCTGATTCCTAACATTATGTATGGCAATACGGAGAATATGAACACATCAAGGATTATAGCTGCACAGATATCCTCTGGTCGTTATTCTTCTGTGTTTCTTGAACCAGCACATCTTGTGGAATTTTGTCTTCCAGCTCTTGGCTGGGTTTTATTTCCAGTCGAAAAAAAATATGATTTATCAAGGCGAGAATATATAAAGGCAATAATTATTAGTTTGGGAATGGTGATGACAACTTCTATGCTTGGAATAGCTGGAGTAGCATCGTTATGGATGATTTTTTTTGTAAGTAAACATAGAAAAACAATAACAGCTCGACGTTTGGTAATTGTTTTTGCTGTTGTTATAGCCGGAATTTTCTTTTCTACGCAGCCTATAATACAAGAACAGATCCATAAGAAGCTTAGGAGTGCTCAGCATCTGGCAAATACAGGTACATCATTGTACATGAGAGTGATAGCTGGATGGGCTTGTTTTAAAGATATGCCAATATATAACAAGATAGTTGGATGTGGTTATGGAAATGCTGCCTTATATATTCTTGGAACAGGAATAGGTTTATCTTATTATAGATATACTGCAGGTTTTGAAGGTTATATGTCTGGATTGTCTAATATTTTTTTTGACTTGGGTATTATTGGTGCGGTTTTGTACTTTAGAATGTTATATAAAAAAATTGGAAAGATAAAAAGACCTGGAAATGTTGTACAGGTGTTTTGTATTCTTTTGATTTTGGGAACGTCGGCCTCATTTGAACAATTATCTAGTTTGTTATCAATGATAATTTTGTTTAGTAGAAATATATATAATGAGAACAATGATTATTTGAGTGAACTATGAGAAGGATCGAAGCATAAGTCACTTGCTTATAAGCGTGCGTGCTTCAATGATAGATAGGAGATAAGGATTAACAAGACAATTTTCGGATATATAAAAAGTGAATGAAATATATTTGTTGTACATGATTAGATTTATGTCAAACATTCGATTTGTATGGCGGTAGAAAGATTATTAACCGTTAAATCCTTAAACTTTATGGATGATTTTGATTCGCGTTGAATGATTTTTCTGTATATATTTTGTGATAACGGTCAATGATTTTGATGTAATTTTTTAAATTCGTTATTTGTTTTCTGTATTAAGGAAGTGCGGCTGAAAAATTAATCAGAATATATTATTTGGAGTTAATATTTTTTATGGACAAAATTGGCATTCTTACGTTTCAATTTGCAGACAACTATGGAGCAGTCCTTCAATGTTATGCATTGCAGGAATATGCAAAGCTATTTTGTACTGATGTTAAAGTAATTAACTATAAGCCATTAAAAATGTTACCTATAACAACACGGATCAGACGGCTGTTAATAAAACGACCATATCGAATTTTGTTTTCTGATTTTAGGAGAAAATATTTAAATATTGACTTGCGTTGCAAAAAATATAATAGGATAATTGTGGGATCTGATCAAGTGTGGAATCCAGAAATAATCAAGTTTGATGATTTTTGGATAAAGCCAAGGATTAAATATGATTATATATACTCCTATGCTGCTAGTTTTGGGAAATTAAATTTCAATGATCAAGAACAGAAATTTCTTATGTCGCATTTAAGAGATTTTCAAAAATATAGAATTCTTACCCTAAGGGAGTCTTTGGGCGAATCTTTTTTTTCCTCCTGTGGTATCGATAGTAAAGTGGTTTGCGATCCGACTTTGTTGTTTTATGGGGACGTATCCATTTATGATCAACTAGCACAAAATAACAGAATCGAGAAGAGCAATGCTAGTAAGAATAGTTCTTATATTCTTGTGTACTCCTTAGAGAGTAATGAGGATATGGATAGGATTGCAACACAACTAGGTATTGAACATAATCTTGATGTAATTAATATTCATCCAATGAATTTCCACTTGCAAAAGTCAGGGAAATATATTGATGATGTAGGGCCTTGTGATTTCCTATATCTTATTAAAAATGCCGCATATATCGTTACCAATTCTTTTCACGGGCTGTCTTTTTCGTATATATATAAAAAACATGTTATTTGTGTCTTACATCATTCGTTAGGCAGTAGGCAATTAGAATTGATACAGAAAAGTGGATTTGAGTATTCAAAAATCGACAGTGATATATATGAAATAGATACAAATCAGAATAATGATGGATTTGTGGAATATATTGAGGAGTCTAGACGAGCACTTGTAAAGATGTTGGATAAATAATTGGGATATTAAATTATTATAGCACTCAACTTACGATATCAATACAATATGTATTTGCTGCTATTGCACTTGATAAAAGAATGAAACTAAGTTTGATAATGAATTTTATTGGTTTGATAAATAAGAATAATATAATGATAATTTATCCTGCTAAAGGAGAAGCGTGGTAATAATGGATTTGGAAAAAGGAAGAAAAAAAGTTATTGTTAATACGGCGCTTATGTTTGTTGGTCAATTTGCTTCAAAAGTATTGGTGTTTTTTTTTGTGCCGTTTTACACGTCAGTATTAAGTACGGCAGAATATGGAATATCGGATTTACTTATAACAACATCTAATCTTGTTTATCCTTTTTTTACGTTAATGATAAGTACTGCTATACTTCGTTTTTGTCTTGATAAAAAAGAGGATCCATCGAAAATTTTTTCTGTTGGTTTTTGGATTGATTTGTTTGGATTTGTAATTCTGACTATAGCGGCCATACTGGTATTCCCTAGGTTTATGTCTAAGGAGTATATTCCATTTTTTATGTTTTATTACCTTGCTGATGCAATCAATGCGCTTCTGTTAAATTATTTAAGAGGATTGAATAATGTGAAAATGTATTCGTTGGCAGGTGTCATAAATACAGCACTGTTAATAATCTTTAATCTTCTTTTCTTGCTATATTTTAAATTTGGAGTTAAAGGTTACTTGTTGGCGTTGATTTTATCTACTGGTTCTGTTGACTTAATAATATGTTATAAAGCAAAAATATGGAAAAAAATATATATGCCATGGAAGATAGAAAAGACTCTTTTCAAGAGCATGTTCAACTATTGTCTTCCATTGATACCTAATCAGATGAGCTGGTGGATTAGCAATTCATCTGATCGATATGTAATGCGTTACTTCAGATCGCCTGGTGAGTTGGGAATATATTCGGTTTCATATAAGATACCAACTATTATGACATCTATAGGCGGGATATTTACAGGTGCATGGGAAATATCAGCCGTTGAGGATTTTGGAACGGAGAAAAATAGAAAATTTTTCTCTGAAATGTATAATAATTATTTACACTTGCTTGTTATTCTATGCACGATAATTTTGATATTTCTAAAGCCACTAGCACTACTGTTGTTCAAGAAGGGGTTTTATGGAGCTTGGCAATATGTTCCAGTGTTATTATATGCAACGTTGTTTAATTGTATGTGTGGGTTCGTTGGCTCCATATTTACAGCAGCAAGGAAAACAAATTCCATATTTGTTACAACAGTGTTGGGGGCATTAACTAATATTGTATTAAATTTTTTATTAATACCAAGCTATGGTGCGCAAGGAGCGGCCATTGCAACAGCATTCAGTTACTTTGTCACGTTTATAAGTCGATTGTTCTTATCTAGAAAAATTATATCCTTATCAATAAATTATATAAAGGATGTTATAGTTCTAGGCGCCTTGTTTTTAGCTGTTATATGTTCATGTATTAATGAGTTATGGTGTTTTATAATTTGTGGCGCAGTAATTATATTTGAGATTAAATATATTTTTCGAATTTGTAAATTTTTGTGGAAATATATAATGCATAAAATAAACAAGGAGTGAGTCTTGCATGAAAAACTATACTGCAGAGAGAAATATACAGATTTTGATATCTTTGTTGAAAAGTAATCATATTAAAAAGGTTGTAATTAGTCCGGGGACAACTAATCTTTGCTTAGTGGCAAGTTTACAGTACGACTCTTATTTTGAATTATATTCATCAGTAGATGAAAGGTCAGCAGCGTATATAGCATGTGGCTTGGCGGCAGAAAGTGGGGAGGCAGTGGCATTAAGTTGCACTGGTGCTACTGCATCACGGAATTACTTATCAGGGTTAACGGAGGCTTATTATAGAAAATTGCCTGTATTAGCTATTACATCCGCACAGCCACGAGGGAGAATTGGACAACTTATTCCCCAAGTTTTGGACAGATATTCTGAACCAAATGATGCAGTAAAGTTTTCGGTGCAGGTGCCAATAGTTAAAGATGCAGAAGATGAATGGACATGTAATTTGCTAATTAATAAGGCTATACTAGAGTTAAATCATCATGGAAAAGGACCAGTACTTATAAATATTGAGACAAAATATAACCCAGACTTTTCAGTCCAGACTCTTCCAGAAACTAGGGTGATTAAACGGTTAGATAGATCAAGCGAGAATTTTCCTGATATATCAGATGGTAAAATTTGTGTATTTATAGGTTCCCATACAAGATTTAGCACGGAACTAACTGACAGTATAGATAAGTTTTGCGAATTATATAATGCTATAGTAATTGGTGATAATACAAGTAATTATAAAGGTGAGTATTTTATTAATGCAAATGTAATTTGTTCACAGGATCAATATCGTTCAATATGTTGTGATTATGATCTTATGATACATATTGGAGAGATTTCAGGTGCTTACCTAGATCTTAATCCGGAGGAGGTATGGAGGGTTAATGTTGATGGAGAGATAAGAGATACATATAGAAAATTATCAAATGTCTTTGAAATGCGTGAGGAGGATTTCTTTGGAATATATAATAAACGCAAAAGAAATTCAGACAATTTATCCTTTTATAGAAATGCTCTTGAAGAAAAAGAAAGAATTGAATCTAAAATTCAAGAATTGCCATTTTCTAATCCATGGATGGCGAAAGAAATCATTAGTAGATTGCCTTCCGATTCGGTTATACATTTGGCTATATTAAATTCATTGCGTTCATGGAATTTTCATACACTCCCATATGATGTTTATTGTTATAGTAATGTTGGTGGATTTGGGATTGATGGATGTATGTCATCAGCAATTGGTGCATCTCTAGTAAATAAAGATAAATTGTTTTTTTTAGTGATAGGTGATCTTTCCTTTTTTTATGACATTAATTCTTTGGGGAATAGATATTGTGGAAATAATCTAAGGATATTATTAGTTAATAATGGGAGAGGGACGGAATTTAGAAATTATTTTCATCCGGGATCTAAATTTGGTGACGAAGCAGATGAATATATAGCTGCTGCAGGTCACTTTGGAAAACAATCTAGGGTATTAGTTAAGGAGTATGTTCAGAATTTGGGATTTACATATTTGTCAGCGTCATCAAAAGAAGAATTTCTGGATAATGTTGAGAAATTCACGGATGAAAATATTGGAGATAAATCAATTGTTTTTGAAGTGTTTACTTTAACGGATGATGAGAATGATGCTTTGAAAAAAATTAGAAATGCAGAGACGAATGCTATAGGTAATACCAAAAATATAATTAAAGGTGTTTTGGGAAATAAGAATGTTGAGGCAATAAAAAAGGTGATAAGACATAGATGATTTATTTGGAGGAACTCTATGGGGGCAGCTGTCTATTTTAAGCGATTAGCAAGATATTTAATAAAAGGTATCCCAGTAAATAATGTTTCTGTTAATGTGGTGACGCAAAATGCATCCAATCGGTTGCAGGGACAAGGTGTTTTGATAACAGGTGGAGGAAAAGGGCTTGGATATTATATTGCAAAGAAGTGTATAGAGGAAGGTGCTAATGTAATCATATCGGGAAGAAATGAGGATGTATTAAAAAATGCCACAAAGCAGCTAGGTGAGCAATGTAGGTATATAGTGTTTGATGTTAAAGACGTCAATGGCGATGCTGATATGATTGACGAAGCTGAAAGTATCATAGGAGTGCCACTTACTTGTCTTGTGAGTAACGCTGGAGTTTCTTTGCACGAAGGAAACTTTCGAAATGTCACATCAGATGGCTGGGATACACAGTTAAACACTAATCTTAAGGGTAATTATTTCCTCGTTAAATCTTTTATTGAACATTTAGAAAAGAGGAACGAAAAAAAAGGAAATATTTTAGTCGTGACTTCCGAGCGAGCAATGCGACCTGATGACATTCCATATGGTTTGACAAAAGTTGCTAGTAATAATTTTATTAAAGCAATGTCCGTTAAGGTTATAAAAGAAGGGATCAGAATTAATGGGATTGCCCCAGGAGTAACTGCGACGGATATGACGGGGTTTAGCAAAGATGGCAATTTGTTTAATTCATGGCAGAATAATGAAAGGATTTTTATTCCGGAAGAGGTGGCAGAGGTTGCTGCATTCTTATTAAGTGATGTTTCAGCATGCATTTCTGGCGAGATAATTGCATGCGATCAAGGCAATTATATATCTGTTTGGTAGAGAGGTGCATAGGAGAAAATAAAGTATGCATAAAATGTCTGATGTTGAACTAAAACTGAAGTTGAAAAGCATGTTACATGACTTTAAAGAGATTTGTAATACAAATAGTATTCCGTATTTTTTGTGTTGGGGAACACTACTAGGCGCGGCAAGGCATAACGGATTTATTCCTTGGGATGATGATATGGATGTCTGTATATTTAGACAAGATTATGAACGATTAAGGTCTATAATAAATAGTAATGAAAAATATAAGTTTGTTGATCATACTAATAACAATGAGTATTATTGGAATTTTGCTCGTTTTACGGATGTCAATACAACCTATATCGAATCTCATAATGTGCCGTATGTATCAGGGTTGGGCGTGTTCATTGATATATTTGTTATAGAGAATGCTCCGCCAAAAGATGAACGTGAGGTTTGGGCGTCAACATACAAAAATTTATTAACGACAATATACGCTATTGTTCCTTCGAAAACCATATATGATCCAGGTATAAAGAATCTTAAGCGGCATTTATATGACATATATCGTCATCAAAAGATGAAAGGATACAATTTTAATGAAATAAGGAATGATTTGATTAATTGGGTAAAAAAATATGAAAATACTAATGGAGATGATGTGATGATTCCAGATGTTACTTTTACGCTACAAAGTCAAATTTTTCCTAAGGAATTGTTTTCTGAGGTGACTACATTAGAGTTTGAAGGTGAGTTATATTCTGTACCATGCGGCTATGATAGGGTTTTGCAAATCACATATGGTGATTATATGCAACTTCCGCCTGTTGACAAAAGAGTTTCTCATCATAATTTCACTGCTTATCAGAAATAAACATAATTACCTGGAATAGAATTTCTAATAATGTCGATAAAACGAAATGCTTCAGGCTTTTTAAGCATTAATTTGTTCCTTTGAGTTATAGGAGATGTCACCTACCTACAATAATTGATAAGATGATTATTAAGGATATGGTGACAAGTATGAGCTATAACAGATATCCAAAGAAAACGAAGGAGGCAATAGGGATCAGGCATCCAAAGCGATGAACCAAAGGAATAAAAAATGGGAATAATTGGATACAGAGGGACTCTTAGTTAAGGGCTATAGACTCAATGTCGGAAATAACTGTTTCAATGAAATCTCCTTAAGCGAATTCTCTCAGTAAAAGAATTGGTGGATTGGAACATTGTTCTGTTCGGCCTACGGTCATTATGGTAAGATAACAAGATTCTTGCGATTGGGGATTGCGGAAGAATAAAGGATATAAGAGTTTATAGTATGGAAGAATCGATCAAAAATGTCAAAAGGCTTGATTACTTAGATTTGGCTAAAGGAATCGGTATTATACTTGTTGTTGGAGCACATTTAATTGGTGAAGGGGGGATGAGTTTCGCCACATCTAGAGTGGCTCGTGAAATTGTTTATCAATTTCATATGCCACTTTTTTTTGTTATAAGCGGCTTCACTATTGAACTGTCACTGAATAAGAATATTGAGAATAAATACTCGCGACTAATAAAAAAAGCATTGATGCTTTTGGTCAGTTATTTTTTTTGGAGATTGATATACACTTATTTATCGAAATATCATCTAGAGAAAATAGACTATCATGAGGAATTGCTATGCATGTTAACCCTACTCGGTCGTGCGCCAATTTGGTTTTTGGCAGCATTATCTATAGCTGAACTAGGGTATTTATTTTGCAGAAGGCTTGCAGAAAGAGTAACAAAAAATAAATATGGGTTTTGTATATTTACATTAACAGTAACAGTTATAACTCTTTTGATTACAAATTTACTTGTTAAACTCGATTCGTCTGGATTTTCTCTTTGGGGAAAATACATTATTATAACCATAACGAGATTCTTCCCAAGCGTTGCTTTTGTGGCTGTTGGAGCGGGATTATACCATTTAATATATGAGTATAAAAATGTAAAAGTGTTACTTGCAATAGGCGTTGGATTTTTGCTGCTGACAGCTATACTAACAATGGTTTTTCATAATGGCGTTAATATGCATACGGCTACGTTAGGAAAAACGGAGTTATTCTATTTAAATGCCATAGTTGGGGGCGGTGGATTAATAATTCTTTCAAAGGGGTTATGTGGGTTTGCAAGATATCACATAGTTCAAGCATTGGGAAGGCGTTCGAAGGGGATAATGATATTTCATTATCCGCCGTATTTCATGATATTTCACTATTCACAGATTATATGTGGCTTGATCGGAATAAATCAACCACTGATTTCATTCTTGTTTTGTTTAGCAATCTGTTTAGTGAGTACCTATGCGATAACAACGATTATTTCGAAATACAATATGTTTTTATGAAATAGAATCGTATGTTTTACGGCAAGTTTTAACTAGACCTGTACAGGGAAGGATTATAATGCCTATATCTTTGATAGCGTATCGTGTGGTGATAGCGGATGAATATTGTCAATCTGGGACAATGTGGTGTTACAACATTGTTATACCACTATATTGACCATGGGTTGGAGCATTAGTAGCACCATGGTATGGATAAACAGTACGAAGGAATTTAGGACATTACAATGTCAGGTTGTAAACGGTATAATAATTTCCATAGCTGACGGCATTTAATTTTCCATAGTTTCGGCATTTAGTTTTCCATAGATCATACCTTTGGGGATATACTCTTCCTCGGAGGTGATAAGAAAGGTGAAAGATTGGATGATCTACGAGAAAATTCAGGAACTGAAACGGAACAAACTAAACAAGTCCCAGGTAAGCCGTCGGCTTGGGATAGATTACAAGACGGTACTTAAGTACTGGGATATGAACCCGGACGGGTTTGCCTAGGCAAGAGATCAGGCAAAGGAGCGTACAAGAAAATCTGATAAGTACAAGGATATCGTCCTCGAATCGCTCCAAAAGTATCCCGACATGACAGCAGCCCAGATCTATGACAGGATCAAGGAAGTGACCGGCCAGTCAAAACTTGATGTAAAGGAGCGGGCATTCAGAAATTATGTTGTATGGATCCGGGAAGAATACGGTATAAAGAAGCCGGAGGCTTTCAGACAGTATGAAGCGGTTGCTGATCCTCCTATGGGCAGTCAGGCACAGGTTGATATGGGTGAGATATCCCTCGAAACCGAATCCGGTTGCCGCAAGAAGATCTATGCATTTGGCATGGTACTATCCAACTCGAGATATAAATACATTTATTGGATAGACCATCCGTGGACCACGGCAGATTTTGTTGAAGCACACATAAAGGCATTCACATACCTTGGAGGGATGCCGCGGGAGTTAGTGTACGATCAGGACAAAGTCCTTGCCGTCAGCGAGAATCACGGAGACATCATATATACTGCCGGATTTCAGAACTATATCGATACGGTCGGCTTTGACATATATCTGTGCAGAGGAGCTGATCCAGAAAGCAAAGGCCGTATAGAAAATGTAATTAAATATGCAAAACACGGGTTTGCCGAGCATCGCATATTTCATGATATCGACAGTTTTAATGAGGACTGTATCGCCTGGCTTGAACGGACAGGCAATGCGAAGATTCATGAGACAACGAAAAAGATACCGGCTGAAGTATTCGCCCTCGAAAGAGAATACTTGAAACCGGTATCCGAATACAGTTTTGCAAAACCTGTCAACGCAAGTATAGACTATCTTGTCCGTAAAGACAATGTTGTTCTTTATAAAAGTAACAGATACAGGGTGCCGAAGGGCACATACAGCAAAGGGAAGAAAGTACATATCGTCCCTGATGGCGATCAACTCTCAATAGTGGATGCCGTTACTGAGGAGGTGTATGCGACACACCCCATCAGTCGTGGAAAAGGTGAACTGATCGGTTATTCATCACACGATCGCCGAGACATGAGTCAGTCTCTTAAGGATCTGGATGCATCGGTAAAAGATCTGTTTGATAATGATGTCACCATTATAGATTTCCTGTCTCATGTACATGAGGAAAAGATCCGGTACTACAGAGACCAGCTGCTTGAGATCCGAAAGCTTTACAAGGAATGGGATACAGATACTATCCTCGATGCCGTAGATTACTGCAGCGAGCGTAACCTGTATTCAGCATCCGAACTTAGGTCGGCCATATATTTCCTGTCGCAGTACAGGTCAGACAGCGGAAAAGTATCAAATGCCGGCATTGTATTACTGCCTGAGAAATACCGTGGCGGATCGCCTCCGGTCCGTGAACTGAGTTTATATGAAACAGTCATGGAAAGGAGCCGCTATGATGGATAAAACACAAACGATAAAAGCGTCAGCCCAGACCCTTGGGCTGACACATACAAAGATATCTCTTGATGAGATACTGCATACAGCACAGGAAAACGACTACAGTTATCTAGATCTCATAGGGTATATATTAGACTGCGAGATCCTGTATCGTCAGGACAAAGCCAGAGAAAAACGTATAAAGGAAGCAGGATTTCCATACCCGAAATACCTCAAGGACTTTGATCTGAGTTTCTGTAGGGCTATTAGCAAGAAACAGTTTAAACAGCTGTCAGAACTTGCGTGGATAGACGGGATATACAACCTGATACTGTCCGGTCCCCCGGGAGTCGGGAAGACGCATCTGGCGATCGGCCTTGGATATCAGGCCTGCGAAGAAGGCTACAAGGTCAGTTATACGACCATGCAGTCCCTTATAAAAACTCTCAGGACTGAAGAGATAGACAGGCATGCCGGTGTAAAGATGCGCAGGATAAGAGCGTCCAATCTTTTGATAATAGATGAGGTTGGCTATCTTCCGATAAATGCGACGGAAGGAAACTTGTTTTTCCAACTGATATCCGAACTGCAGGAACGGACAGCAATCATCATAACAACAAACAAGGGATTTGAAGAATGGACAGAATTCCTTGGCGATGCAGCACTTGCGACCGCGATTCTGGACAGACTTGCTTATCAATGCGATAAGATCCCGATGAACGGAAAGAGTTACAGACTAGAGAACAGAAAATCATTTTTAGAAGAAACGGCATAATGGCAGGTATGGAAAATAAAATGCCGCGGACTATGGAATCTTAAATGCCGCGGATTATGGAAAATTATCTGCCGAAATTTATGGAAAAGTACTTGCCGGTTACACAGGTGAGCCCGGTAGGGATGAGAGGTTCGTTACTGTAGATGAGAGCGATACAAGGAGGGACTTTATATGGGCAAACGGAGACGATTTCTTCTTTGTACCATGAATAATCATCAGAAATGGGCTTAAAAAAGCCGGTTCATGTCCGTATGACGCTATAATTATCGATATACGTAACCGTTAACTGTTTATCAAAGCCTTGATATATAAGGATATTTGTAAACATCAAAAAATGAGTAGAGAGTAATGATTATCAAAAGAAATTATTTGATAGATTTTTTGCGTTTAATTTTTTGTCTGGTAATAATCAATTATCATTTTTTTTCCCATTTTCTGCTAGACATAAGTGATCCCCCATATTTCTTTTCAAGGGGCTATATGGGGGATGAGTTCTTTTTTATTATAGCAGGTTTCTATCTGCAAAAAGCAGCAGTTACAGATAATAGTTTATCGCCATATTTATGGAATATAAATCAGTTGTGGGAAAGACTTAAGAATATAGCGATACCCTATTATATTACGTGGATGATTTGTTTTTTGGGTGTTAGATTTACTAATAGCCATATGGGCACGGCTAATAGACCTGTTTTTTTGGATCTTGCGGATAGCATTTATGAATTATTCTTTTTGGAAATGTTTGGATTTATTAGAGGCTTCTACAGTAATCAGGTTGGTTGGTTTTTTTCTGCGCTTTTAATATCCACATTTTTAATCGGGCCAATTGCTAAGTGTTTTAAGAAAACGTTTTCGTTTTATATAGCGCCAGTAATTGCTCTATTCTCATATGGAATGCTTTATCTGAATTATAATTTTTTATGGAATCCATATTCAATAATAGGCAGTACTTTTTTTATGAAAGGAACAATTCGTGCTCTTGCTGCTGTATGTGTAGGATGTATAATTCATGGAATCTCGTCATCAAGATTTTTTGAAGAGAAGTGCAATCATCTGTCTAACACCATGAAAAGAGGCATTGTTATTGGAGATATATTCCTGTGGATTTTGGTTGTAGCATACATGGTTTATCCGTTTAGTTCTAGATCTGGAGATGGAGTATACTATGATTATGCAGTTATTATGTTGATGACGATAGCGTTGATTCCTGTGTTAGGAAATTTATACGCCAATGAGAGTAATGATGTTTTGTCTAAAGTGGCCAAGGTGGTTGGCAAATATTCATTCTATGCATACTTTGGACAAGCTATCTTTTATTCATTTGATAAGTTGATAACTACAATGGATATAAGTAAAGTGGAAAAAGCAGTAATACATAATACAAGTATTTTTATTATTTCAATTATGCTTGCCTTATTAACGAAAACTATTAATAAAATGTTTTACCATATAAATTCCGCGAGTTGATATAGGAGAAAAATAATGGAAATAAAAAGAAATATACTTCTTAACCCCGGCCCTTCAACAACCACAGATTCCGTAAAGATGGCACAGATTGTTCCGGATATCTGTCCGCGTGAAAAGGAATTCGCAGGCATCATGAAGCCTATGCGGGATGATCTGGTTAGGATAGTTCATGGTGATACAAAAGAATATACTGCAGTTCTTTTCTGTGGTTCCGGTACTATATGTATTGATATTGCATTAAACAGTTTGCTTCCGGAAGGCAAAAAGGCATTGGTGGTTAATAACGGTTCATACTCACAGCGTGCTTGTGATGTGTTGAATTATTATCACATTCCTTTGATAGAGGTAAAGCAGCCATTAACCACCACACCTGATCTGAATGCTATTGAAGAAGTATTAAAGGAACATAGTGGTGAGGTTGGCTATGTATATATGACGCATCATGAGACTGGGACAGGTCTTCTGAATCCTATAAGAGAAGTCGGAGCACTTGCTCATAAGTACGGTGCGTATTTTATTACCGATACCACTTCTTCATACGCAATGATTCCTATTAACGTTTATGAAGATAATATCGATTTTTGTATGGCTTCGGCACAGAAGGGAATCATGGGAATGACGGGGCTTTCCTATATAATAGGTCGTCGTTCTATAGTGGAGGAAAGTAAGAACTATCCTACCCACTCGTATTATTGCAATTTGTTCCGTCAGTATGATTATTTCGAAAAAACAGGAGAAATGAATTTTACACCTCCGGTTCAGACTATATATGCTGCCAGACAGGCACTCATAGAGTATTGGCAGGAGGGTGAAGAGAATAAGTGGGAGCGCCATCAGAGGATCATGGCAGCGATCCGTAAGGGGATTGATGAGCTTGGTTTTCGTGAGGCAGTGGACAGATCTGTTCAGTCCGGCCTGGTAGCAGCTATCGATTATCCCGATGATCTAAATTGGAGTTTTGAGAAGATACACGATTATTGTTATGAACGTGGTTATACCATATATCCAGGCAAGATGCAGGGTAAGGGACAGTTTAGACTCTGCGCTCTGGGTGCCATAGATGCTCCGGATATAGTTGAGTTTTGGAAGGTCTTTAAAGAAGCTTTGAATGAGCTTGGAGTAAAAACTCCGGTGGTTTATAAGGACTAAATGTATTATAGTATATTGAGTTTATTAAGTTTTAAGAAAAAGGAAAGGTAATTATGGAAAAAACAGTTTATACATGTTTTAGCACAGATGTGATCCATGCAGGTCATCTTAATATAATTAAAGAGTCAAAAAAGCATGGAAGAGTTGTGGTAGGAGCATTAAGCGATGAGGCTTCCATCCGATACAACAGATTTCCGACGGTATCATTGGATGAACGTGTTAAGCTTTATCAGGCCATCGATGATGTTGATGAAGTAATAGTTCAGAATGACATGATGTACAACGATGTTATTGAGAAAGTGCATCCCGACTATGTCCTTCATGGTGATAACTGGAAGGAAGGACCCATGTCAGCTATTCGTGAACATGTGATCGGAATGATTTCTTCTTATGGCGGTCAGGTTATTGATATTCCATATACATATAATCCGGAAGTGGAAAGAGTAGACAAGCGACTTAAGGAAAAACTTGCTGAGCCGGAATACAGAAGGAAACGTCTTCGTCAGCTGATAGAGATGGTTCCTATTGTAAAGATTATAGAAACTCACAGTGGACTGACAGGTCTCATTGCAGAAAAAACTGTTGTTGAGAACAACGGTAAGCTTGATCAGTTTGATGGTATGTGGTTAAGCAGCCTTTGTGATTCCACAGATCGTGGAAAGCCTGATATAGAGCTTGTAGATATGACAAGCCGCATGCGTACGGTAAACGATATCATGGAGGTTACTACTAAGCCTATAATACTTGATGGAGATACCGGCGGACTTACAGAGCATTTTGTATATAACGTAAGGACTCTCGAACGCATGGGCGTGAGTGCTGTTATTATAGAAGATAAGACCGGTCTTAAGAAAAACAGCTTGTTTGGAACAGAAGTTGAACAGACACAGGATTCCATTGAGAATTTCAGCGCAAAGATAAGAGCCGGAAAGGCTGCGCAGCTTACGGATGATTTTATGATCATTGCCAGGATTGAAAGCCTTATCCTCGAACGTGGAATGGATGATGCATTGACCAGGGCTAAAGCGTTTGTTGAAGCAGGAGCTGATGGAATCATGATACATAGCCGTAAGAAGGATCCTGCTGAGATACTTGAATTTTGTGATAAGTTCAGAGCATTTGATAAGAAGACCCCTATTGTTGTGGTACCCACGAGCTTTAATATGATCACGGAAGAAGAGCTGGCTTCTCATGGTGTGAATATAGTTATATATGCTAACCAGCTTATGAGAGCTGCATTTCCTGTAATGGTCAACACAGCTGAGGAAATTTTGAAGAATCATAGAGCACTTGAGGTGGATTCAAAGCTTATGCCGTTTAAGGACATAATCAGGCTTATAGATGAATTATGATGATTGTTATATTAGATATAACTAAAAGAATACTTATTTAATGATTTGCAACAGTACATAGGAGATACTAAATAAAACTATGAAAGTACAATCACTTTTCGAAATAATTGGTTCAGACTTTTACACAGGAGTTCCAGACAGCCAGCTCAAGGCTCTGTGTAATTTCTTGATGGACAAATATGGCATCGACCCTCATCATCATATCATTGCTGCTAATGAAGGCAACTGCACCGCATTGGCCGCTGGTTATCACTTAGCAACAGGCAAGGTCCCGGTTGTTTATATGCAGAACTCTGGAGAGGGTAATATTATTAACCCGGTTGCTTCTTTGCTTAATGATAAAGTATATGCTATCCCCTGTGTTTTCATCATAGGTTGGAGAGGAGAACCCGGTATACACGATGAACCTCAGCATATTTACCAGGGTGAGGTTACCACAAAACTCCTTGATGATATGGGAATTGAGAACTTTATCATTTCTCCTGACACTACTGATGATGAAGTAAAACGGGCTATGGAAGGTTTCAATGAGAAGCTGAGCCAAGGTTTAGACGTTGCATTCGTTATCCGCAAAGGTGCACTGACTGATGCTCCGAAAGTCACATACTCTAACACTAACTCCATGGTCCGCGAAGAGATAATAAGACATATCACCGCTGTGTCTGATCAGGATCCTATCATTAGTACCACTGGCAAGGCTTCAAGAGAATTGTTCGAGATAAGGACTGCCAATGGTCAACCACATGGATATGATTTCCTAACTGTAGGTTCGATGGGGCACTCATCTTCTATCGCCTTAGGAGTAGCGCTGAACAAACCGGAGCAGAAGATTTGGTGTATCGACGGCGATGGAGCAGTTCTTATGCATATGGGTGCAATGGCGGTGATAGGCGCAAATCATCCGGCTAACCTAGTTCACATCGTCATCAACAATGGAGCTCATGAAACTGTAGGTGGTATGCCGACAGTAGCTTCAAATCTGGATCTTGTTAAGATTGCGGAAGCTTGTGGTTATCCAAATGCAGTTAGCGTTTCAACTTTTGAAGATCTGGATAGCGCGCTTAAGAAAGCTAAAGACGTGGAAGAGCTCTCATTTATCGAAGTGAAGTGTAGCATCGGAGCTCGAGATGATCTCGGCAGGCCAACAACCACAGCTCTTGAAAACAAGCAGAACTTTATGAAGTACATAAGTGAGCTTTAATTCTCCCACAAATACTTACTATTGAATATAATGGGTCAGTTTCTAAGATATAAATCATAACTTTGGTTCTTGAAAACTGCCACATTTTACTGTGCTAGAATATGTAAACCTGCGGGTAAAATTAGATAGGGGAGAATTTTTTTGTGAATAAGGACAGAACCAGAACACAGTTAAAGACCATGTACAGATTCATCTGCGGGACTCTGCTTGTTGCAGCTGCATCTGTTTCCTTTGCTTATGTCTGGGATAATTTCATTTCTACTTACAACGTATTTTCACATCTGCGCGGACCTGGTAACTTTGCCATGTCGGTAGGTGTTTATAGCGGTTTTGTTTTTGCAATGTTCAGAGTGCTCGGATGCTTCAGGATAGGCGTGGACAGAATGATGAACATCATCGTATCGATAGTTCTCGGACTTCTGTTTGCTGATATAGCCATGGTCTTTGCATCAATGGCCATCACCGGTCAGTGGCGTTATTTTTCTGTACTTTTTTCGAGTTATGCACCGATGTGGGCTGTGCAGGCTCCGGCGATAGGTCTCATGGGAGCAGTTTTTATTGCAATCTATAAGTGGCTGTTTCCTCCGCTCGAAGTACTTGAGATAAACGGTGAATATGAGCATGACCTTAAGTATAAGGTTGATTCAAGGCCGGATAAATACAAGATCGTAAAGTCTATCGAATGCACCCTTCCAATAGATGAGCTCGAAGCCGAGATGAAGAAGCATGATGCAGTGTTACTCAATGACCTTCCTGCTGAGATAAAGAATAAGATATTGAAGATTTGTCTTGAGGATGGGCTTCGTGTATATTTCACACCGAAGATCTCGGATATTATCGTAAAAGCATCAAATGATCTGAATCTCTTTGATACCCCGCTTTGTTTTTGCCGCAACATTGGTATGACCTTCTGGCAGAGATTTTTTAAACGTCTTACAGATATCGTACTCAGCCTTGTTGCGCTTATCATCGCTTCGCCGTTTATGCTTATCACTGCGATCGCGATAAAGATAGAGGATCACGGTCCTGTATTTTTCAGACAGGAGAGAGTGACAAAGGACGGAAAACATTTCATGATACTCAAATTCCGTTCAATGATCGTTGATGCCGAGAAGGACGGAAAGAGCCATCCAGCAGGTGAGAAAGACCCTCGTATAACCAAAGTGGGCAACTTTATCAGGGCAACAAGGATAGATGAGCTTCCGCAGATACTCAATATATTAAAGGGTGACATGTCTATTGTCGGTCCCAGACCGGAAAGATGGGAACATGTTGAGCAGTATACAAAGGAAATCCAGGAATTCCCGCTCAGACTCAAAGTAAAAGGCGGACTTACGGGATATGCGCAGGTTTATGGCAAATATAATACAAATGCACTTGATAAACTTAAGCTCGATCTGATGTATATAGAGAACTACAGTCTGCTGCTTGACTTCCAGATCATATGCGAAACAGTCCGTGTTATCTTCCAGAAGGAGAGTACGGAAGGCTTTGATGCCGAAGCAGCTAAAGAACTTCATGATAAGGCTGGGGTGGATTAATTAATCCGAGAGCAATCAGTTGGTATTATAAAGTGCTCAGAAACGAAAAGTTAGATATTAAAAACATTGTCGTTTTGACTTTGGTGCCTGTTAACGTGAACGTATAAGGTTTTACAATAATGATTATTGAAGGTATAGAGATTTACAAATATCTTGTCGTTTTTCATGGGGAGGCTGATGAGGATTACTCACCTGTTCTTCATATTACCGAGAAGGATGTTTCTGAATTTCAAAGGACAGCCCATCTTTTGATTCCAAATATTGTGGAGGTTTTAGATTCTTTTGAGTTTATCCTACATCTTCCAAGGTTATCTTTGGATTTATATGATCAAGATGAACTCCTGATAGATTCGTCTTATGATACGCCGCATGACATCCTTCCTTTACCGGATGCTTTCTTGTCTAGTCACCCAAGCGTGAAGCTTGATGTTACTGGTATATTTATTTTGGATAATTGTGTGGATGAAGTGATAAGAATTGCTGAGGCAATGAATACACCACTTGGAGTTTATCGACAGAGTTCCTTGAAGGAATCTAGAATAAATGATATTTGGCAGACGCTGATAAGAAGAGAGGGCATAAAAAAAGAAGAGATAGTTCACGATTATGATAAGCATTATCTTCTCAAAGATGATTATCTAAAGGCACTACCGTTAGTATTCTTGGCAAGACAATATGGAGAAGTGGATAGAGTGCTTGAAAAGGTCTATGCAGCATCCATTGATCAGTTAGACGATGTTATTACAGGGATTTATGCGCAGATTAAAAATCATATTGATGCGCTCGTATTACTTCGTAATAAGGGCGTGGATAATCTTACAGAGGAGGAGTATCATTTAATCAGGGAAGAAGAGGAGAGAAATAGGGAAGTTTTCGGAACAAATGTTGTGTTGACACTTCCGGGAGTTGCTGTAGCTCAAAAAAAGATAAGATCAACAATCATTGCGATACCGGAGGATGAACTGCGGATGATACGCTTTCTTGGGGTTCATCGTGCAATCGCTAAAACTGCTGTCTATATTGAACTGAAACAGATTGATAATAAAGATTTTGTCGAGTTTAATAAACTTGAGATAAGTGGCTTTGATGTATCGAAGCCAAAAGCAAGGCATATAGATAAAGTTTTATCCACTATTGGAGAGCATTTGGATAAAAAGCTGTCTGAATGGCAGAAGTCGATGCTTTATAGAGCTAAGTCACTAACGGTTTTTTCAGACTTTCCGATAGGACTTGCGATACCGCCACATATGACATCACCCTTGTGTCTTTCGGTTCCTACTATGTATCGGCCATTAACTCCATTGACACGGACTGTGGAACACGAATGTGGAAAGATATGGCAGGTAGATTTCTCATATAAGTGCCACGTTCTGTTCCTTGACTGTATCAAAGAAGATGACATTGTAAGGGGGTTTTCTAATGGGACCTATGAGTTTATGAAAAAATTTGCGGATCCTTCATCGCAGTTCGGTTCAGAAAAGTTCTCTGTGGATTTTAAGCGTATTCATAATGTGCGCGAGTTGATGAAAGTATTGAAGGATCCCAAGATACGTGATATAGATGTTCTGTATATATCAGCACATGGATTTTCGGAAAGAAATCGCAATGTTTCCGGGATTATAGTGGGAGACGAGAGATGGATTGCTGATAGTAATGATTTTATAGTACCACCATTTGTAGTACTTAGTGCTTGTTGCACTAGTCCAAGAGGAACTGGAACTGTAAATATAGCAGATCTTCTCATTAGAGCTGGTGCCATAGCTGTCTTAAGTACCTTAGTACCTGTAGATGCAAAGAACAATATGGCTCTTATGATAAGACTCTTCACGTATATTGTTGAAGCTCAAAAGGGTAGCGAGCAATATAAGACCATTGCAGATGCGTGGTGTGGCGTTGTAGCTACGAATGCGATACATGAGATTAGCGTGGCATCAGAGGGGCTAAACAACTGGCTTCATGAGGATAGAGCAGGAAAGGCTACGAGAGTAACGGAGTTTCAGATGCAGCGATGCGTCGGAAGGCTTTCAACACAGAACATCTATCAGGATACGATAGAAATCATCAAAGAAATGCTATATGAAGAAGGGATGGATGGCAAGTTTGACAACGTGTTGTCAGACAAAGAGTACTATCCTGAGTCGTATTTTTATCAGATGGTGGGATATCCAGAGAATATATTTCTTAGGAACAAGATTTTTGAAGATTAAGCGAAATAGTATTTTGTAGATTATTTTTTTCTTACCGGTTTGGCCTTTAACCGTCATCCAAGGAACATTGGTGCTTGTCACAGTGAATAAATTATGAACTTCGTATATTGATTCCTTTTATAGAGGAGTATATACCTGTGGATGTTTCGGTATCAGATAAGGAACTATACTGCTTGTACGTTGCGGCTAAATATATAAGTAATGTCTCGTCTTAGTGTGATTAGTAGTAATGAATTCATTAACACAGAAGACATGTATTAGCGATTGGAGGAAGCAGGATGATAAAGTCTATAAAGATGGTTGACTGTACACCTTATCATCAATCAGAGATTGGAAATTGTAAAAAAGTAAATTTTATTTTTGGCGCTAATGGTAGTGGAAAATCTACGATTAGCGCATTTTTGGATGGCAGAAACGACAAAAGATTTGAAAGTTCATCTATAGAATGGGATGGAGTACTTCACGAATCAATATATGTATACAATCGAGCATTTAAAGCTGAGAACTTTCAGCAAACAATTCCCGGTGTATTTACTATGGGGAGTGCAACTATTGAGGATATAAAAGCACTTGAGGAATTGAAAAAGAATCTGTCTGATATGCTAGGAGAATGGGAAAAGAAAACATCGTCATATAAAAAGGTAATTGATGAAGATATACCTAATTGTGAAAAGAAATTCAGAGATAAGGCCTGGGACGACATTCTTAAAGCGAATGAAAATGATTTTCAGAAAGCATTTGAAGGATATAGGGGAAGTAAAGACAAATTTATAGGTGAATTGAAAAGACGTGTAGCGGGCATTCCGAACCATGAAGGGGTTGTATGCCAAAAAGCACAGCTCGTCGAGCGTGCAAGAGCGTTGTATGCTGAAAAAACTGCTAGATGTAATAGATTTGCCATAAATATACAACAATCGCTGTCTGTGATAGAATCAATTAATGCTGATTCAATTTGGAATACTGTTATTGTAGGAAATGAGGACATTGATATTGCGGCTTTGATAAAAGAATTAGGAAATTCTCACTGGATAGATCAAGGTCGTGCATATATAAGATTGGACTCAAAAAAATGCCCATTTTGTCAAAAAGAAACTATAGATGATGAATTCAGGAATAAGCTCGAGTCATTTTTTGATACTGAGTATAATAATAAAATTGTACAAATGAAAGAGCATCTCTCGAATTTTCGAGATGCCGCTAGGAGCATCGTCTCTTCTATAGAAGAAGCTGTATTGGATGAAGAGAGTGTTAATATAGGAAAACTTGATGTTGACATGTATACTGCCAAGTTAGAACTTCTCAAGTCTTTATTTGCAGATTGTGAAAAGAAGATAGAAGAGAAAATTGCAGAACCATCAAAGAAGATTCATATCTTTGATGCATTCGAAAAAATAGAAGAATTGCAAAAACTTTTAGATGCTGCAAACAAGATAATTGATGAACATAATACCCTTGTTGATAAAAGGGACACAGAAGAGGAAAAACTGAGGGATGATATATGGACTTCGGTTATAAATCAATCCAAAGGGTTGATAAGTTCGTATGAGAAGGAACTATCAAATTTAAACAAGGCAGCAAGTGGAATCAAAAAAACGATAGATATTCAAAAAGCTAGCATCGATAAGCTTAAAGAGGAAGTGACAGAAAAAGGAAAAAATATTACAAGTGTTCAACCTGCTATTGATGAAATAAATAAATCCTTAAAGGCATATGGTTTTACAAGTTTTTCTATACAGCCTGCAAAGAACAAGGAAAACCATTATTGCATAGAACGTGATGATGGGACGATGGCAACGAATACATTGAGCGAAGGAGAAGAGACATTTCTATCGTTTCTATACTTTATGCAACAATCAAAAGGTTCAACGGATCCCAATCACGTTGCAGATAAGAGAATAATTGTTCTGGATGATCCTATTAGTAGCCTTGACAGCACAATTCTATACATCGTGGGCGCGATGGTGAAAGAATTGTCAAAAAAGATTCGTGACGGTATTGGAGATGTTACTCAGCTATTTGTTTTAACTCATAATGTTTTCTTTCATAAAGAGGCGTCTTTTATAGATGGTCAGACGAAAAAGATGAAAGAGGTAAATTATTGGATGGTTCGTAAGGATAATGGCGTTTCAACAATAACTCCTTATGGGATGGAAAATCCTATTTCTACTTCTTATGAACTACTTTGGAAAGAACTCAGGGATAATGAAAATCTTTCTATGATTACAATTCAAAATACGATGAGAAGAATCATAGAGAATTACTATGGTATGCTGGGAAATAAGAAAAATGAGTATTTGGAAAATTACTTTAGTGAACCTGAAGAAAGAATGATAGCCAGATCTCTTGTGGCCTGGATAAATGATGGATCTCATAGTATTCCAGATGATTTATATATAGATTCTTATACAGATGCGGTGCCAAAATATAAGGAAGTTTTTAGGGAGATGTTCTATAAAAGCGGGCATAGGGCCCACTATAATATGATGATGGGAATTGATGATAGTTATGATGAAGAATAAACACAGGTGCCTGTCACCAACAATTTAAAACTTAGCCTGTGTGCGCCCATTACTGATATTATAAATATGAGGCATATTACTGTATAAGAGAGACGCGCTATCACGTTTACGGTTTTATAACCACAGGATTCTATGTAAAAGTGTGGTATACATACTGGGACCGAGTGATTAGGATAATTGGTGGTATGAAGATTCAGAAATAGAGTAGAAAAGGTTAAGCAAGAATGAATATACATGATATAAAACTATGGAATGATGATCTTGATGAGATTAATTCGTCTCTTCCAGAATTAGGTGATCTGGCAGGGCAGAGTGTGTTAGTTACAGGACCCACAGGACTTATCTGTTCTGCAGTTGTGGATGTGCTAATACGATATAATGCTACTCATGATGAGAAGATAAAGATTTTTGCAGCTGGCAGAAGTGAAGAGAAGGTTAAGAGTCGTTTCGCATCGTACACATCAGACCCCTGGTTCACTTTTATCCCTTATGATGCAGCTGGCGTGAACAATGCTTTTCCGGAGGATATTAACTATATCATCCATGGAGCATCAAATGCTTCACCAAATCATATTGTTGCAGAACCTGTTGAAACCATGTTGGCAAACTTCAATGGTATGAAGGAATTGTTAGACTATAGCAGGGCAAATCAAACCTCTCGCATAGTATATATCTCCACATCAGAGGTGTATGGAAAGAAAGATAGTAAAGAACCAAGTAAGGTTTCTGATTACGGCGGAATTGATATTTTGAATCCAAGGTCATCCTACTCAATAGGTAAATGTGCAGCGGAAACTTTGTGTGCATCTTACTATGACGAGTATGGCGTGGAATCGTCGATCCTCCGACCGGGACATATCTATGGACCTACAGCTGGTAAAAATGATAACAGGGTTTCATCAGCGTGGGCTTATGCTGTAGCTCGTGGAGAAGATATTGTTATGAAGAGCGATGGATCGCAGATTCGCAGTTACTGTTATTGCTTAGATTCTGCATCTGCAATATTATCTGTGTTACTTAAGGGCCAGAGTGTTAAAGCGTATAACATTTCGAACCCTGAGTCTGTGATTAATATTAAACAGATGGCAGAACTGCTGGCAAAATCTGCTGATGTTAAGCTGCGTTTTGAACTTCCTACGGAAGCTGAGAAAAAGGGCTTTAATCCGATGAGTAACAGTTCTCTCGATAGTACAGAGTTACAGGAGCTGGGCTGGAAAGGACTGTTTAATGCTGAGCGTGGTTTTGCGCACACGGTTGAGATAATAAAGCAGATGCAAAGCTGAGTGATCACCTTGCATAACCCACGTATCCGGTAGAAACGTGGTACACTTAACAGTCCTATATTAATTATATGGTTTTTATCATAATAAAAAGCAGCTTCCGTCTCTGAACCAGTGACAAAAGCCGCTTTTGCGCTTTCCTTATTTAGACAATATGTAATGACCTCCATTTTGTAGCAACGTGGATTTACCTGTATACTAAAGTTGCTAATCACAATGGTAACAGGGATTACCGCATACAAAAGGAGGTCACAAATGAATAATACCACAG
>Ga0256407_10001645_pt1 | contig 45876 bp, 82 predicted proteins | sample RumenRJG_04DNA_FD_193489 | JGI IMG/M metagenome (GOLD analysis project Ga0256407, IMG submission 193489) | Bovine rumen microbial communities from Lethbridge, Alberta, Canada - RJG_04 | ecosystem: Host-associated > Mammals > Digestive system > Stomach > Rumen | place: Canada: Alberta...
ACTTAAGACTTATTATGAAGAAGGATAAGAAATCTAAGCTCGGAGAATTAGTTTTAGATTTTACTTCTGAACTTACCGATGCTCCTAGATTCCCTATAGATAATTTTAAACCCTACGATGAAGTATCCAGAATCTACGAGCTTACAGGAATTAGATTTAGAGCAGAGAGTCATATGATAGGAAATGACGGAAAAATTTACGACAATGTATATATTGAAGAGAAAAATTCTTAAGAGGAAATCTAAACCGTACTTGAAATATCGAGCTGACGGAGGAAAGAGATTTTGGTTTACCTCCTCTATTCAGGTAGCAGGACATTTTAAGAATACCGAAGATTCTGCTGTCCTCGAAGTTGGTATGCAAAAGAAAGGTATTCAGTTTATTCGAGTTCCGGTTATTAGAGGTACTGAAGGTGGATATATGATTTACAAGATTGGCAAAACATAAGCCAGGACGATATATCATTACTTCTTAAGATAAAATTTAATATAGTTCAAGTAATAGATATAGATTATGTGGTGTTGGATAAAAAGAACTAGACTAAAAAGAAAATCCAAACCCTATGTAGAGGGAGTAGGAGGGTCTTCTGATAATGCAAGAGTTAAGTTTTGTAGGAAGGCACCTTTCCTATTTTGTGGTAACGGAGAAGCTGAGTTGTTTATTTATGACTTCCTCAGTAATTTTCCTAGTGATAATTTTAAAATAATACAAGCAATAAAATAATGTTTACGATATCACAAGAACAATTAGGGGATCTTAAGAATAGATTTACCCGACTAAAAGAAAATGTACGTCTTGATGATAAGAAGTACGAATTATCTGAACTAAAGATACGTCAGGCAGATCCGGAATTTTGGAAAGATACCGATTATGCCGAAGAAATCTCAAGAAAAATAAAATCCTTAGAAAAGTTCATTGATTCTTATCGTGACCTTGAGGATAATATTGGTATGTGTGATCTTATTATTTCGGAAGGTGATGAGACTTTAGATCCAGAACTTACCCAACATTATGAAAGTTCCGTAAAAAGTCTTGAAGAATTTGAACTCTATAATATGTTCAAAGATGACTCAGACGGATTAGGATGTGCAATTAAGATAACTGCCGGAGCTGGAGGAACAGAGGCACAAGATTGGGCACAGATGTTGTTCAGGATGTATGCAATGTACTGTGAAGCTCATGATTTTAAAGTAGATGTAACAGATTTAACCGAAGGATCACCAGCAGGTATTAAGACGGTAACAATGATGATAGAAGGTCAGAATGCTTATGGTCTCTTGAAATGTGAGGCTGGTGTTCATCGATTAGTCAGGGTTTCTCCATATAATGCTCAGGGTAAAAGAATGACCAGTTTCTCTTCTGTATTTGTAACCCCTATAGTAGATGATAATATAGAAGTGACAATCGATAAGAGCAAACTGGAGGAAGAGCTATTTAAGCGTTCAAAAGGTGCGGGAGGTCAGAATGTTAATAAAGTAGCTACCGCATGTCGACTTAAATATCAATATACAGATCCAGAGACAGGAGAGGTCGATCAGATTATAGTAGAAAATCATGAAACTCGAAAACAAAGGGATAATCGTGATAGAGCTATGTTAATACTTCGTTCGATCCTCTATAAGAAAGAACTGGATCGTCGTGAGAAAGAAAAAGCTATCCAGGAGAGTGCTAAATCTGAGATAGGATGGGGAGCACAAATTAGATCTTATGTGTTCGATGATTCTAGAGTTAAAGATCATAGAACAGGATATCAAGAGAGTAATATACAGAAAGTTATGGATGGCGGTATAGATGGATTTATTAAGGCATATCTATTGTCTAAATTCTAATGATAGGGCCGATTAAAAAGTATTTCATAAAGAGATGTAATCTGAAAAGGAAGTCTAAACCTTACATCTCTTTTAGTCTGCATCTGTGGGGAACAAACGTATTCTTTTCCGAAACAACAAAAGAAGTTAAGTTATTTTATATGGACGAAGTTAATGCTGCTCTAGATCTTTTTCTATTCGAGCAACTATTTTCTGTGAAGTGTAAAATAGTAAACCTAGAAAATGAAGATCGTAAGGAAAGCCAGAATATATCGAACAAACTGTCTTAAGAGAAAATCTAAGAAGTTTATATGTGTTAGGAATAATTTAGTTTGTTTTAATGACAGGAATATATTAGTGTTCAATAATACAAGCCCGGATAGTATAAGAAATTTTGCTATCAGATATTTATCTGTCTATATAAAAATGGGTGTTAAATTCTGTGTAAAGGTAAATGGAAAATAGTTTTATCTTTAAGAGAGTAAACTTAAAAAAGAAATCTAAAAAACTATATTTAAAAATCTATAACAATAATAAAGTTAAGTTTGTAAAAAATCCATTTGATGCTGTTAGTTTTCTAGAATCGGAAGATCCTTACTTATTATTTGCTTTAATCGTAAAGTTTGGATATTCGGTTAGACCAGTTAGAAAGGACTTTGAATGTTATAAGTATCTACATTCAAGAAAAGGTTGTTCATTTATAGTTGCCTTCGATGAGAAATGATTATATTTTAAAGAGAATAGGAATTAAAAGAAAATCTAAGAAGATATACCTAAGAGATAATTATCCATTAGCTAAAATAGCAGTTTTTGTACAATATCCAGAAGAAGCAAAAATATTTGAGAGCATCGAAGATTATTTAGGTGATGCGGAGATAAAACAAAAGCTTGGTGAATTTAGAATGGTGTATGGTATTCCTATTAGATTTGTAAGAAGAGATGTAGAAATTTGTAAGTACTATGAAAGCGGAAATGGATTATAGTCTTTTTGTACTTAAGAGAAGAAACTTAAAAAGAAAATCTAGACCTTACTACAGAGGATATACGTTTAACATAGATACTAAGAAATTACAAATCCACTTAACTGATAACCCGATATATGCTAAACAATATTTGGTTTCTGGAAGATTTAGTCTTGGTTTATTAATTGACAGAAGTGAATTAAAAGAAAATTATAAGAATGTCAAATTTGTAGAATGTAATCTTAAAGTAGAGTCTGATAAATTTATAACCAACAGAGGAAGAAAAATAAAAGAATAGAAACTTAAGAAAATAAATTCTTAGGTAACTATTCTTATTTTTTTAGGCTTCATGCTTTGATATTTTAGCCAGATAGATATAGCGATTTATGGTTGACCAGAAATCATCTACTATATTTACAAGTCCGGACCACATCTGATCTGAACATTCTGACTTAACTCCACTAATAAGACCCCTCAGTGATACCAGGAAAGCTTCGAATTCTGTTTCCTCAGGTGTTACTGGCTTAAGGTCTCCTGGATAAATAAAGCCTAAAAGAGCGATTGCATTTTCAGCCAGGTCATCTTCAAATTTTCCTAGTTCATCTGAAAATTCATCTGTGATTACATGTATTGAATGACTCGGGCTAGACCAATGCAATTCTTTAAGTCTAGTTTTATAACCTTCCAGTCTTTCAATTACAGAAATTAAATATTCTTTTTCCATAACAATCTTTTTAGTTGGTTAATTTCTTTTCTATGTAGCCCTACCCCGATTCGAACGGAGACAAGAGGATCTAGAGGCCTCTGTGCTAACCATTACACCATAGAGCAACATTGTTTTAATTTCAAGTATAAGTCATTCAGGGTTTCTCTTCTGCGTTTTCTTTATGTTCCTCCTAAGATATCAGAATTTTACACACCTTATTGCTTTTATAAGATTTGAGTGTGTTGTGTAATATATATATTAAAATTACACTCAGATTATTTAAAAGCATAAAGTGGTGTGTGAGAATAGATATCTAAGAGGAACAAATAAAGATAGACTAATTAAAAGTCTATCTTATCTTTCTATTTTAAATTTCCCGTTATACTCAGACACAAATTTATCCACCGTATCTTGTGTTATAGGTACTTCGATTGGCTTAAGTTCAGTGATAGTATCTGGATTTATAGTTCTACCATGCCATGAATTTTTCTTAGAGTATGGATTGTAGACGTCACGAATCCAAGTTTTATGATCATTTAAGAGCCATTCATTATAAGCTTTGAGATCTGATTCTGACTTAATATTTCTCATTGGTTTATGCTGATTTATGTAGGTATCAGGAACGCTCTTTATACCTTTCGGACTTCTAGGACAAGAATCGGACATATCATAAATCTCTTCCTCTCTGGTAACCGATATATTCTTATTCCAAATCTCAATCTCTGATGGTTTGGCTGTTATCAATTTCTTTTGCTTCATCCATTTCAAGAGATCCTTCACTGAGCTAGGATATTTAAGGTATGGCAATTTATAGTAAGCTCCGTTCCAGTAATAAATCCATAGTCTCTCTTTTCCTTTGGCTTCTATCGGTTTCTTTGGAGGTAGCACAACACGACGAACATTCATATAGAGCTCATATCCCCAACTTCTAGAGCTTCCAATGTAAACTCTGACATCCTGCTCGAAACCTAAGAATTTGATACCATTCTTTTCTCCCAAGTCTTTATCTGAATCTAGTGTATCAATGAAGTCTGTAAGTGCATTACCCCCTTTGTCAACATGCCATAATGATTCTCCTAGTTTGGCTTCTAGTGCTTTAATGGAATTTACTTCTTTCTCATCTTCGGAGTAACCATATTGACAGCACAGTTCATACATATTAGCTCCTTTGTTTCCATGGAGGGAGTCCAATTTTGATGTTAGTCCCTTTACAAAATCTGCAAACTTAATTTCTTTCATAATCTTTCTATTAGGTATTGGTTTACATATCTATAACTAAGTCCTTCTGTATCTGGTCTAAGTCCATCTCCGTCGTATATAAAGCTACATTTCTCGACAGACTCTAGGAGAATATCTGTGTAAGGACCTGAAATAATCTCTATATCCTTAAGTTTTACGAATTCCTGTTTAGCTTCTTCGTCTAGGAAATATCTACAAAGTGCTTCATCAAATTCCTTAGCATCATCTTCTGAATCAAATAAGAGCTCAGGTATTTCGATGGACTTCCAAAAATCTACTGTTATCTTTCTGGTGTCTTTCATTTCCAAATAAGTTCAGCTAATTTTTGTATCCAACGAGGGGCTGCATATTCCTTGATGACTTCCTTGTGATTAAATGCCCAAGGATATCTATCAATTTGGTTTACAGGGATCCACTTAACCTCGGTAACTTCGTCTATCTCTCCGCCACCATCACCATTCATAACACCATAAAGTCCACTAATCTGAGACTGTTTCTTCATAAATGCTCTGTGTCGGATTGTAACATTACCATTATTACACTTCCAAGGATCTGTTTCTACAAAGACTACCTCAAACTTATCATAAGGAACTTCGATACCACATTCTTCTTGGGTTTCTCTCTTAATTCCCTCTATCGAATCTTCATCTGCCTCTAAGAATCCACAAGGGCAATTCCAGTAACCTTTAAAGTCTGGTGTTCCTTGTCCTCTTTTATTTGCTAGTACCGAATATTTACCATCAACTACAGCAAAGATAAATCCGGAAACAGCACAATATCTTCCATCATAAAGGGTTCTAGTATCTTTTTTCCTGACCAAATAATAATCTTCGGTTAGCGTCTGTATACTACCTTTTGAATCTTTAATCTGAGTTCCACTGACTAGATTTTTACCAGTCTCTTGTAAAAATGCTTTGTGTGGTCTGTTCTTCCCTATTAACTTATTCATAATTTTATATTTATAACTCTATATATAAGGAAAACAAAAGAATAGAACTCAGTGTCTATTCTTTTCCGTTATAGTAAATTTTAGGGCAAACGTCTATATCTTCATGTAGGGATTGTGAGATTATGTATACCGCCTTACCACAAATTTTAGCTATTCTCATAATACAACCGTGCTCACTAGACATCTTACAATTGTTACATCCCATATAGTGTTTAGGGAGTACTACAAATTCTATGGACATTAAACCTTTCTTATGAGCTGGCTTCATTAATAACTTAACTGTCCTCATCGAATCCTATATTTTTTCATTACTACCCTATCGTCATCTTTAAGTTTTTCTCTGGAAGCTAGTAAGGTTCTTAAGAAATTTTCACATATTTCACAGGCTTTTGGTGGAGGTACATTTGATACAAGACTACAATTTCCACATCCTCCACAATCACCTATCAGAAAAACCAACTTTACTTTTCCTTTCTTTCTTCTAGGTCTATGTATGTAGGTAACTTCTCTGATCATCCTTTAAAATATTCTTTAGGACACACAGATATCTTATCTCCGGTATTTTTGAAGACATTATGAAAATACATTGAAGCTAAGATACAATATTTATTGTACACACAGAATACCATATGTTTGATTCCATTTCCATCATCTTTCTTACAATGTGGACAACCGGACTCAGAACCAACAATGAAGATAATTTTTGGCTTTCCTTTCTTATATTTTGGTTTAATCTCAAAAGGAAATTCTTGATTCTTCATATTTTTATAGTTTCGGTAATTTCATATTCCTTGTATTTTTCTTTCAAGTCTTCATCCTTCAGTAATTCGATAGGACAAACTAAAACATTAAGTTCTCGTTTATTCATTAACTCGATAAGATGTAAGCAGACATAATTTAGCCTGCAATTATTTTCTTCTTCATCTTTATAGAGTTTACAAATAGAACATCCACCACATCTATCATTTAATCGATAGATATCATCAACAAGAACTTTTATCTTTAATTTTCCCTTCTTATTTTCTCCAAACGTTTCTACTAATATTACTTTACTACATTTATCTATCATCTATTTATAAGGGATTGAAAAGAAAACTAGACTTTTGGGTCTAGTGGTTCTAGTTTATCTTCTATATAATACATTAAAGGTGTCACGCAAATTGATTCAAATGGAAATTTAGCATCGAAATAATCTAGGGCTTCTGAACATATAGGTAACATTCCATTTAGACCATCAATTACACAAACTCCATACAATTTACAGTGACAACATCCGACATTCTTTGATCCTACTACAAAATCTTTTTTAAATTTTCTTTTATTTCTCGTCTTATACTCGAAATTAATGACCTGATCTATCAATGTAGTATTCTTTTGGGCAAACTCCGTCGGTAAGGTAAACTCGATATTTCTGTAGGGCTTTATTACAAAGAATACCTACTCCTGTATCTCGTTTTGTTCCAAGGCATTTGTTTTCCTTGTATAGTCTGCAACAAGTAACACAATTTATACCTACACCTATCAAGAATTTTACTTTTACTTTACCTTTCTTATTAGGTGCATCAAATACCATTTCCCTTTCTCTAGGTGGATCTGGCTCTTGTCCTTTTAGGGGCAATATAAAAAAGCTACCGGACATATATCAATTCTAGATTTTACTTTAGGATAAATGTTAGAAATATAGTTTACCTTTGTATCAATGCATATCGAACAAATTCTAGGTGTTGTAGTTGCTCCTGAATCTTCTAGTTCTTTAAGCATCCTACATTTCTTACATCCAGTTTTACCAGGAATAGAACTAATTTGAAATGTTATTTTTAATTTTCCTTTCTTCCGTTTGGTTTGTAGTTCTATTCTCTTGTATTCCTCTGTGATTTCTGTATCTTCAAAAATAACATCAGCTTTAACAGGTTTCCTTATAAATTTTTTTGCATGGAAGGTCTTATAGAGTATTACTGATTCAGCCAGAGATACTTTATTTCCTAGAATCTCACTTAATAATCTTGAAGGCTCTCCGAACGACATCTATGTAACTTTCAAATAAACACCACACAGCAAGAACTATAATACCAGGTAACCAAAATATAGTCACTAACGGCAAAACAATCCAGGAATATTTCTTTAAAAGTCTATTTCCGGAATCATCGAATAAAAACATTGCTACAAAAACACCAGCAATGATGTATCCGACTAGTAATACTAATAATATGACGGCTACTAAAATATCTATTATTATCATTCTCCTAAGTGTGTTTCAAAATCTTCCAGACACCATTCATCATTTATCTTAAGCTCATAGTAATCAGAGTTCGGGTCATCAATATTTTCTGATATATACTGATTACGTGTTCCTGGATTATCACTACCAAAAGCACAACTCTCATCAATTCTTAAAACATTACCTTTCTTTGGTACGTATGTCTTGATTTCTCCTTCTCCCAGATACATATAAGCTCGCACCGGAACTTCACATAAAGAACAGCACCGTAACTTAAGATATGGTGTTCCTCCTTTTGTTACTCCAAGTCCATCATAGTCTACAAGATCATGACCAACTTTTATATCTGGCTTAAACTTCTCTATTACTTTGTGGATATCATTTTCCTCGTCGTAATAAGAATCTAAGATCTTTCTAAACTTCTCGAGATCTACTTTATCTGCTTTAAGATCTCCTCGAGTAATCTTTATAGTTTTATGTAAGTGACTCATAGTAAAACTTTCATTCCTTTTAGTGTGAACCAAATAGAGGTGCCCAAGCTATCGTTTTTATGATCCTGATACATTTTCTCAAGACGATTACAGACATCTTGAGCACCTTTCTTATCATCTTTAGCCAAGCATCTATTAAATTTCTTTACTAGATTCCCAAAGATAAAGTCGTCAATCATTTCTTTCGACCAGTTACATACAAACAATAATCGATTTCCTTTGGATCTCCCATTGCTTTACCCTCTTCGTCTGGCACTTTAACACAGGGAACCCAAGGACTGTTCTCGTCTAGTTTGATAGCATCCAATTTCATGACAATATTTGGATTAGCTAACTTAAGACTTGGAATATTATTGGTAAATGCTCCACCAATACCTCCAGATACACCACCTACTCTTCCTCTTACATTATTAGCAATATCATCTAAGTCAAACATATTAATACTATTTGAATAGACGATACTCTTGTGCATAGGATCAACTTTCAACTCTTTCAAGCGGTTGATATACTTCGTAGTTGCTGTTTCCCAAGGACCAGAATCATGACGATAACCAGTAGACGCCTTCATATACAACGTTGTCATGCACTTAAGGAAAGAGTCTTGTCCAATCGTATCACCAAGTAAAATACCAGAGTGACCATTGAAAACATCCATCCAATCCTTTACGCACTTATAATTACCTTCGCGATAACCATAGACAGCATTGTAAGCCATAAAGATAGAATGTGCCATTGTTCCTACTGCTGGCTGATCCAAACGAAGAGCCTGATAAACAGAAGAATTACCAACACAATACTTAGCTTCTGCCTTAATAATATCATCTACCTTATCTTGCCATGCTGCATTGAAACGTCGACGTAAACCAAATTCAGAGAATGGAAGCTTATGTTCATTTGAAAGATTAATCTGTTCTCTCAATAATTCAATAGCTTCCGACTCATTCATCTTATCATAGGTATAACCATAAGCTAGATTTCTGAGCTCTGAGAAAATTGGTAATACGGATCCAGTCTCCCAGAATACACCACGCCATCCATAATCTTCCATAATACACTGAAATTCTGAGTTCTCGTCAAGATATGGATTGATTGCTTCTGGTCTGTAGATATCTGTATTCTGGAACCAATCATGATACCAAAGAGGAAGCCACCACATTTTTTTGGCTGCTCTTAATTTTTCTTCCTCGGTACCTTTCAACATTCTAAGCTTAGCAAATTCAAGCTTGATGTCTTCGATAAATTTCTGATCAAACTTTTCTCCCGGTCTACGATTCTTAAATTTGAATCTTACTTTCATGTTCGGGAATTTCATCATTAGCGCATAAGAGATGTTCCATTGATAAACATCATTCTCATATTTACTTCTAATTATCATATTTATTTGTTATTAATTAAAAATTTATTCTACATCTATAAGGGATTCGCACTCCAAGTTTTTGAATTGATTATAGCTCCTCAAAATTCTAAAACGTTAAAACTAAATTTAAAATTTATAGATACGTTTTTAAGTTATGAGGAGTAGGAGTGTTTATAATAGAAGACAGCAATTTTAAATTATAGCTTCGCATTTTATTTTTAATAGCTGTCTGAATTCTAAACACGAGACTTACAATTCAAATGTTCGGAGTGCAAAAAAAAAGAGAAACTACCCAAGACTTTTACTTCGTCCCAGATAGCTTCCTTCAATCAAAAGGATTTCAAGGCACTTCAGGTTCTACATCTACTTCTGTACCAACCACGCCTCGTAAATCTTTGATGTGCGATTTCATTTCCTTCTCAGTTGGCTCTCCTCGATCTATATCAATTTCTAAGTGTACCGGAGAAGGATCACGCTTAAACTGTGACTTCTTATGACGATCTATAATTCTTGTTACCATCTCTTCTCCATACTTATCTGACATACTCTGAAATACGAATAGATTAGCTTCCGTAGGCTTTTTCTTATAATCAAAATATGCCATAAGAATTTCATCTAGCTCGTAATAAGATTTCAGGGATGGTGCAATTTGAGCTAGATCTCCTCCTGCCTGTACTCCATTTCCATCGGTCGGAGTAAGTCCAATCGAATCTTGTAGCGCTTCTTTCTGTATATCCGACTCTACTTTATTCTCGAGAATCCACTTAGCCAGTTCATATACCTCATGCTTCCAAAGATAGAATATAGGACTTATATCACCTACATCTCCAGCTACAGTAAAAAATCCGAGGGCATTTTCTGATTTTTGGTCTGAGTCTATAACTAATCCTCTGTTCTTTCCGGCTAGATCACGAAGATATATATTCCTGATTCTAGCTTTTATATTTCCGTTTGCCAGAGGATTAGGTTCATATTTTTCTCCACAACAATCCCTGAGAACTTCAAATTCATGCTGTATATTTCTCTCCCAAAATTCAGGAACAAATGCTTTACCTACTTTCTGAGCTGTCGATACTTCACACTCCTCGTTGGTAGAGCATGGAAGACTAACACCAATGAATTTTAAAGTTGGCTCTCTCTTTACTACTTCGTTACATATAGCAGCACATACAGTTGAGTCTATACCTCCTGAAATACCAAGTACCATCGTGGAGAGGCCGGAATTCTTCATATACTTCCGGACTGACTCTACGCAAGACTCATAAACTCTCTGATAATCAATTTCTTTAGACATAAGCAGCTATATTATTTTCTGACATAAAATTCTTAAGGTTAGATCCGTCATCGATACTAGCAACTCCGGCCTCATAAACCATAAATTGACCTTTGAGTTCAGGGATATCAAGCAAGTTCTTTATTGTTTCCTTTACACAATAATCTCCGGCTAAACCACAAACTACTATATCATTGTCTGGATTTACATAACACATTGAATCTTCGCTATAACCAGACAGAGAAATAATACCATCTACTTCATTCCCACAGTTACAGAAAGCTCCATATTCCTCTTGATCAGGTACATCTCCTTTCATGAAGACATCGTAAGTATCACAGAGAAATGCACGAGTAAGATCATCTCCATCATACTTTCCATCGATACTCTTAAATCCTCTAGAGATAACTGCTTCAATGAGTTCTGGTGCTATTGCTGCTCCTGGTGTAAATTGAACACAGTGCATCGGCCAAGGTCCACCGTTCTCCTTAAAACTATGATCTTCGGGAGTATGCCAATCAACCGTAAACACAATCTGATTAATTGAAGTATCTGTTCTTATCAGTTCTTCAATTTTCTCTACTACTTTTTCTCCACCGTTCACATATAAGGAACCATCTGGAGAATAAAAATCTTTTTGAACGTCTACAATAAATAATGTTTTCATATTCTCTTGTTTAAAATATTTTATTCACGTATAAGGAAAATAAGAGAAACCATCCCCGTTAAAGGATAGTTTCCATATCATGTAGTACTTTATATTCATTTAGTACCTCTTTTCCTGGTACTGAAGCCCCATAGTATTTCTCACAAACATCATATAAGCTTAAGAATTCCGGCTCTGACGTTTTAGGGTTACAGAAAAGCTTTACAATGTAGTCAAAGTTATCTGTCCCTAGCTGTGATAAGTTTCCGTTATAAAAATACTTAGTACTTTCGTTAACCCAGTATAAGAGATTTGTTTCCAGGTCCACTATAAAGGCTATCACAGAATTACCAACCTTTTCTCCGGCTAGTATTATTCCGTTAGTCTTATAGTCCGTTATTGAAAGTTTATTATCTTCATGATCTAAGCTATCGTGTAAGACAATGAGTTTATTATAACCCTCATCTAGTATCTTACCATTTCCGATTCCAGTGATTATCAAGTTTTCAAAACCACTACGTTCTCTTCCATTGATTAAGTCAGTTCTTCTAAATCTAAGATAATCTAGAGTTGAAACGTAATTACCATCTTTATCACCAAGGACAGCACATAATTTAGAATTGTAAGATACTTTATTTATTGCTATTCTTATCTTCTCTGCATCAATAGGCTCTGTAAATTTAAGTCTACCCTTAAGAATATAAGTCGCCGGTATCTTTTTAAATTTTTCTGGGATCTCATAATTTTCTTGTCCGGTATTTGGTAATTTTCCTAAGAACTTTTGTTTCAGTGATAGTTTTATTTCGCTCGCTATTTCCTGATCAAAATCGGAAGGTATTTTATTTCCGATAACTCTTTCTTTTATCTTTTTCAGAACTCTACCTTTCTTTTTCTCATAGATACCAAAACGTCTGAAAGGATCTATTCTAGGAGAAACTTCGTAATGTCTAATTTCTTCTAGGATCTCTCGAAGACTTATATCATCTCGGGACATCCAAAAGTCTAGAGCTTCAAATTCCTCTCCTTTCTTCCAGGCTGCAGTCATTATATTGTGAAGCTTCGGACAATTTTTCTTTCCCTTTGATTTTTGTGATGTACTACTAGATAATCCTCTAATACCCATCAATAATCTATAAGCTTCAGGATAGTCTCTCTTATATTTTGGTTCTTCTGGATGTAATACTTTTGTTAGTTTATTCCAGAACCTAATATTACTCATATCTATATCAGAAGGCTTATATTCTGGATTATTTAAGTTTTCTAGAATATACTTTCTATCTTCACGAGTAAGTCTTAAGTTTATAGTATCATAATTTAGGTTTTCTGTTGGTTTTATTGTAGGATAGTAGCTTATATTTGAATATACATAGTACAACATATATTCTAAGCGAGGCCAATCAGTAAAACTACTTAGATATATAAAGTCGTATTTATCTTTTGTTTTCTTAGATAGTATATAATCTTTTAATTCCTCATGTGTTCTTATATTAAACCTAGTAGGAGAGATATTATATATATTATCTATCTTTGTTCTTTCTTCGCAGTTAGAAGCTAATCTTTCATAGCTATTTGGTTGAGCTACTTTTATTAGGTCCGGGAAGTAAGGTTGTAATAACATTTTCCTCCCTCCTATTTTAAGATCAATCAGGTATTTTATAGTATTATAAAATTCGATAGCTTCTTCCTCACTTATACACCCTACCAAATCCGAGTCTAAGAGAATCTTAAAGTTTGTAGCTAACTCATAACATATAGCTACAACATAGGGATTTGGTGTTGAGTATTTCTGTGTTTTCTCTTTTATCAAGAAACTGTTGTTAATAAATGCTACTACTTGTCTTTCAATATTTTTGTCCATATGTTGAAAATAATGAGACTCCTTTAGGAATCTCTAGGTTCTTCTAAATACATTAGTCCCCTAACATACAAAGAGACTCGATGTATTATAATTTAGCTTCTATTCCTAACTAAATTATATATTTAGCCGGTTTATCTCAATCGGCTCTGTCTACCTTAGCAATATGGGTAGCAACCTCGTCCATTTGTATATGTAGGTCCAGCTTCAATTATGAACGGGGATATTCTCGTCCATGTTTGATCTCCTACATTTACTGGTTGACGATAAGACCAGGGATTTCCTCCGTAACACTGGGGTCCATATCCAGGAAATTGCATAACCTGGGGTCCAGCCTTACTCCCAAAGATTCTTGTCAGATTTTCAGTTACCATCGTGAGTGACTGTACAAACGCAAATAGCTTTCCACAAGTGTCCTGAGTTGCTCTTACAGATCTCAAAATCTTCGGCTCATCATAAGGATTTGCCTGACCTTGTGGCATCTGACTCTGCGTAGAAGTCGGTGATTCAGTCCTTGGTGGCTCTTGAATGAAAGGATTTGCCTGTGTTTTAGGACCCTCCGTTTCATCACCTCCCAGAGACTTCTTTCCTCCGCTTTCAGTCAATGATCTACTAATTCCCACGAAAATCGCGGCACCTGCTACTGTTGCTGTCAAGACCTTAAATCCGACTTCACAAACTAATTTCCAATTCATAGTTAAAAATGTTTGTAAAAGATTTCTCATTTCCTCCGTTAAAGAAATCTGAGTTAAACTTAAGATCATTGCAGACCTAACGGTAGTGCTAACAATGATCATTTTTCAATTTTAATCATTTGCAATTTGAAATTTGAACTTGTAATATTTGTCGTGATTAACACAATTATAAGGAATTAAGGTTATAGGTCTAATCGGTTATAGATATCTCTTGCTACATCTGATGGTACTTCTTGAGAATTGAAGAATCCACGTTTAGCTAATTTCCTTAGGGTTTCTACCATAGGAATTACTCCATTTACCTCTACGCTTTCACAATCCACTGTCCAAGGTTCTGGATCATTCTTTTTCTCGTAGTATTTCTCTAGGTACTCTGGGATTTCATTCCAGGTATATTCAAAGATTATACCAGGTCCTTGATTGAACCTTATGAAGTGTGGGAATATAGTTAGCGAATCTCCATTTTCTTCATACCTTCCAGAAAATACTTCACTATAGACTTCTTCATTTTCGAGATCTAAGTATTCCCAATCATCTTCATCTATGAGTTCTATAATTCCAGTTTCTTCAAGAGATACACCACTCATTTCTTCATATCTCATACTACCAAATATAGTTTTAAATCTTTCTGCTTTTATGGTAGTTGTTTCGGCAGTAAAACCATACCAGCTCGGCCAAGATATAGCATAGCCATCGAAATCTGGTGTACTTAAAAACTCTGGAACTATTTCAAATGTTTTTTCTATTTTCTCCTTGACATAGTCCTGAACAGCGGCTATCGGAGGAAGAGGAACTAAAAGTCTGGTAAACCTACGTATTTCTCCCATTCTGATTCTTCAAAAAATAATAAATCACGTCTCTTAATTTTCTTTAATGCTTCAGCGACTCCAGGTTTATATAGGAATCTTCTGTCTTTATCATAAATAGACATCGCAAATGAATTATCCTTGGCGAGTATACATTTCTTGACTGGTATATCTCTAAAGTACCATAAAACTCTACTCTCCAGATTAAATTCTATACCACATCCGAAATCTATGTAAGAAGCTTTAGATATAAGTTCGGAATAATCTACTTCGATAGTTAGATTTTCTTTTTCCGAATATTCTAAGAACTGATGATCCTGGAGACTAAATCCGGTTATTGGTTTAAGTCCATCTCCGAGAGTTAGGTATGGATAATTTTTGTAGTACCATTTTCTGAAGTCTATCATAACTCCGTAGGTATCAGACTCGGTTCCATGTACTACTTCCCAATCTCCAGGGTATCGTATTTCTAGATTCTCGTATACTTTTATCGCATGTTCTCTGAAAGGAATCTGTATTATAAGTTTAGTTCCCATGATAGATAATTTCTCTTAGTTCTATCATTAATTCTTCGAGCTTTTCTTTAGGAGGCTCATCAGGTAAGTTCGAGTTCTTAAAAGCTTCTATCATACGTTCGTTAGTTTCTTGTATAATAGCTTTTACCTCTTCGAACTTATAACCATGAGCCTTAATTTTCAAAAGCTCGTCTCTGTCTCCTGCTATTTTCCTATCTAAGATCAATCCTTTACCCTGAGCCATTTCTATTGCCATTCTCATAATTCTCAGAGAGTGACATGTATTCTTAGCATCCCATTGGTGTCCGAGATTAGATTCATAGCGTTTCTGATTTCTATTCTTAACCCAATCCCAGTACTTCTTATAATCCTGACAATGTTTAGTAAAAGCATTGACATTATACTGGAAACTACACAGGGGATTGGTTGCTTCAGACTTAGGAATACTTGAACACCGAAGCTGAGTTGTATCTGGCGCGTTTGGATCTATAAGGCCACGATATTTAATTTCCGTAGTCTTCTTTCCTTCTTCCAGTTCTTTATCCCACCTTCTCCAATCTTCCGAACTAATCTTAGAATTGTTTGGCTCATATCTTAAGTGCACATAATTATCGAGCTTAAGGTTTTTATCAGCGAACCAATCATAGTAGAGAGTGTAAAATTCAATTCCATTTGGCAATCTACATACTCCACAATGTTCCTGCTTCAGACCATTCTCTCGTAACCATTTCTCTAAGGTCCAAGCTCCATCATTACCAGGACGAGGAACCCAACAGAAATAGAGTGGATTCTTTCGTTCTTTCACTTCGGCAGGATCTATATTCATTGCCTTCGAGAGACCATACATTTTCGAGATTTGAGACTTTGCATAACCACTAAAAGCTGGAAATGCCGCCTTAGTTAGTAGTTCATCCCTGATACCCCAAAGCCGATCTAGTCTTTTGTCGTAATACTTAATCTTATCGGGTGGGGTAAAGATAGAACATAAGGCTTCCGGATTTGATTTCTTAAGCTCTACCATAAATTTTCCAAGCTCATCAAAATAATTGTCATGATGCTCGTCGGAAATGTAAGGCTTATAATCTACACCAGTCCCTAGTAACCATTTCTCCGGACAACAGAATAGACCAAACGTATCTATATCTGAATCCTTCGTCTCTAAGCCAAATAAATGACTCCCTCGTAACGATCTAAATAATAATGTTCCGTTTTCTTTGTTAAATTCCATCATATCAAGTATAAGGAAAATAAAAGAATAGATATAATGATCTATTCTTCTTTTACGGTAATTTCAAATACTAAGTTCCCTAAAATTCTAGTAACCAAATATTTCTTGTCCTTTCCTAGTCTATCCCCTATCGATATAAAAGGACCACCGGGAGGATCGAAACTTTCTATTGTCTTATTGTCTGGTCCTAATATGAATCTTCCGTATCGTTCAAAATATTCAGGACGATCAGACACAAAAATCCAATATTTTCCACCTATATATCTAAGTCTTAAGTCTCCTCCGTCTCGGTTGAAGAGTTTAATCTCCGTCTCCATATTTCTTGGATAATTCTATAAGGTGTCCGATTACTTCATTCTTTTGTACCGGATTCAAATCTTCCGTCTCGTTTAGTGCTTTCGTAATATATCCTATCATAAGCGGAGATAAGTCAGAAAAACGGATAGACTTGATTGTATATAATCCTTGTTTTCCTATCTTTATATCAACTTTCCAGACTAACCACTTCCTAGGATACTTTCTCGGATTTATTATTATCATAAAAGATCTTCGAAAGCTTAACGAGACGAGTTTTTCTGAATCCACTGTTCCTTCGAGGTGTAGTATTCCTAAGTATCTTCTTTTCTTTGATTGTGTTGTAACGTAGAAAGTATGAGTGAGAGTATTATCTGACTCTATCGTTATTTCTTTTTCGTCAGGTGTAGAGTAGAATCTTTCATCATCATACTCTAGAATTTTACCCTCACTACTATACTTAGATACAAACTTAGGATACTTAAAGTTTACGAGTCTCCCTATCTTATATAGTACAGCTTTTAATATATCTCTAGGTCCATTTCCACTGGTCTCGACGCTGTAGTATCTCATAATTCTTTCATCAGGAGTTTAAGATAATCATTCTCGGTGTCAATTATTTCCTCTTAATTTTCCATTATGTCTTTGTAGGTTGGGTATGTTGTCTTGTAGTGTTCCAAAGCTTCTTCACTATATAAGACATGTTAAACTCCATAACCCAACTTCTCGAATACTTTTAACATAAGTCTTGGTTTTTAATAAATTTTGGAAAACTATTATGCTTTTGGAAATATTCTATGAGCTCTAAAAACTGCGGATATTCCCAAACTCTTAATCTTAATCTTCTTTCTTCAGGAGGTACATCATAACCGGCATCTCCAGGAATATGTACTACCGGATTACCTTCTTCATTTAAGGTATACCAAAGAACTACATGAAATTCTGTGTCGGTGTAATTATAACCAAAACAAGAATTCAAGAGGATATCATAAGTTTCTGTATTTCCTTGTCCAAAAGGTGCTACGTCTGCTTGTCCTTCCAGTGTCATCAAGAGTCCGAGAGCATAGTTTTTCTCATATTCTCTAAGTCCTTCTATACCTTGTGACTCTAAGAGCTTATGTTTTATGTCTTTAGATTTCTCGGACGCATATGTACACCAAGGCTGTATTCTGTAACCTATGAATGCTCGATAATCTGGTTCTCCCGAAATTAGTGCGGGTAAGTATTGTATTTCTATTATCTTCTCAAGTGTTCCAGGGAGATGTTTCCAGTATCTCTCTAGGATTTCGTTAATAAAAAATTCTACTGTAGTTTCCTGCCATTCTGGTGCTTTTCTTTTCATAAGTCTGAAATTTCTTCTTCTAGAATTTGGAGTGAGAAATTACCGATTACCGAAGATTCAAATTCGAAAGTACCAAAATCTTCGAAAACATGTAAGATTGGTTCCTTCGTTCTTGTATCTCTAAAGTATACCCCTGAACCTGTATCATAAGTCTCTAGGTCTTCTGAGGGGTATCTAAATTCTATACCATCGAAAAGTAAGAATTTAGCTTGGATATTTAATTTTCCAAGATAGCTATTTAGCCTTTCTTCTGTTTCTCCTGGCCATATTTCTTTTCCTATTCTAATTTTATTTATTTCCATTTCAAGTATAAGGAATTCAATTTTACTTCTCTACCATATTAACCGTGAATTCCTTATTAGTGACAAAGTAAAGTAGTGGATGAGATTGTTTGTGATAAATAGTCTTGTCCAGCCGTAAAAACATATAAAGTTAAACAATAATTTTTGAAGCCTAGAGGGAACCAGTCTGAGATAGATAGGTCCCTCTGAATTTCCTTCCGTCTGAGGGGCCTTGAATTCCTTATATATGTAATAGAAATAACTGTAGCTCAGATGGGTAGAGCGCTATGGAGATGAGGATCTTCAGGAGAGGTCGCAGGTTCGAGTCCTGTCAGTAAAATTCTATTATTATTTTTCGAAACTTAAAGCTAACAAATATGAGAAAAATTAGTGATGAAACTTTCGGACAGATGTATGATAAAATCTACGAAAGGATAGTACAAAGTAATGGTGAGTTCTCTGGATTTGGGATAGAACCAGAAGAATCAGTTAAGAAATACCTAGAGAATTTGTGGAAGATAGGAAAGAAGTGGGAAAGTATTATTATATTAATTACTTATCACTATACCAGAAAAGATTCGCTTATCCTAGAATTATCCGGAAAGTCAATCAGTTTTTCAAAATTCTCATTCCTTCCCGATATCCTGAAGTCATTATCCTTAAGGTATGATGACAGATTTGGAAATATAGTAATCGGGGAAGAAGAGTATACAGAACTAGAGAAGAACATAGATAGTATTCTTCCGGAGTTGCACATAAGAAGAAATATGGCAAACTTTTATGGAGAAGCAACAATCAGAAATACAGAGAAAACCTACTTTGATAAACTAACAAAAAAGGAGGATCGTAAGAAATTTATAAAACTTCTGATTCTCTTTAAGAAAACAAAATTAGGAAATGTGATCTTAGGTGGTGATGTTTATAAGAAAGGAACAGAATTACCAGATCTCCTAGAAACAATAAAATAAAAAAAGATAGACATAAAGTCTATCTCTTTTTTTTACCAGCCGATAATCAAGATCTCATAATCTGGGATTTCCTGATTTTTGTAAATGTCGGCTATAAATCCTTTCTCTACGAAATGAGCTTTTACTCCTTCTATAATATCATGTTTCCGAGAATTATAGATTGCGCTAGTTATTCTATCACCTGAGAAAGTAGCGCTATTTATTTTGCTTTCTATTGTTTTAATCTCTCGGAAAGTTGCTGATTCGAGAGTCTCATTTGACCCTCCGTAATCTACGCGGCTTCTAGCTTCTTCTGCTGTCCATGAACCCGCTGACTTAATCTTAAATAAATCGCCTAAAATACTCATACTGTTTTAATTTTTGTTTGCATTTCGTTAATAATTTATTCTATATATAAGGCATTTAGACGAAAATTTACGGTCTGTTTCTACACTCATAATCTAAGTAACCTATTAATTCTAAGGTAGCATTTATAGACGCTCGACTCATACTATTTATATCTATTTCTTTCAAGTGTTCTATCAGATTGTCTATATCTAATCTAGCTGTATATGGAATCCAACTATCATCTAGATCTTTGATTCTATATTTTCTCACCATATAGGGCTTGACATTCAGGAGTAGAGAAATAAGATTTACCTTTCTCTTGAGTGATTGTCTTTTTACTACAACCAGATATATCGACGCTTCTGCAAAACACTCAAGGACGAATACAAATCCAAAGAACTTATGTTTTTGTTTAGCCAGATTTATATAATCACTCTTTGTGTATACCTTCATTTATCGATATCAAGGTAAACATGACATTTTCCACCATTGAAATTTATAGTCAGATCTTTGTTATTTGGAGCTATTGTTACTGATTGAATTCCGAAAGTAGCTAATCTCCAGTTATATTTCATACAATTTTCTTCAACTACAATCTCTTTATTCTTCTCCAGATTCTTAGGACTAGACCACACTGAATCTACCGGAGCTAAAGAACTATAAATTTTATCTCCAAGTTCCTTCGCTTTCTCTAAGTCACTAAACTTCAGGGAGATAGATTCTAGTCCTTTCACCATTTCAATTCTGCTTAGCTTTCCAGAGAACTCAAGACCAAATTTACACTCAGACGGTTCTTTTCCGATAAGTGAGATTAGATTTTCAATGATCTCTGATTCTACACTAATAATCTGTTTTCCGTTTTTAAATGTTCTTTTCATGTTTCTTAATTTTATATATTAATTCTTTCGTTAATTCATGCTTACCATAAATCGTAGTAAGGTTTATCAGATTATTTAGTTTTTGTATCAAGGTCTTCCAATCTAGTTTTTGTATATCGTAAAATCTAGAATTCCTGGGGTAAGTTTCTTGGTCTATCTTATATTTATCGTTGACACCAAATAATGGAATTCTTGATATCAGAGCATTCACATTCTTTACTCTCTTCACAATTTTATTTCTCTTAGCTAGGTCAATCATGTATCTATCTTCTCCTATATCTAAGTATAAGAAAACATGATAACTTCCCGGGCAATATCTAATTCTAGCTTTTATCATATTTTTTAGAAATTATATCTATCAAGTTTTTATTACTTGTACCATAATTTCTTAGTTTCCCCATTAAAAGCATATAATCTATTTCCGGGCAATCTCTAAGTAATGTTTTTGTTCTCCTCTCTCGTTTCGATGCTTTTCCGGTTATTAACAAAGCATTTATAGTTTCTTTCCTTCGTATTATCTTATTTATATCACTAATCTTCTTTCTCCAATATCTATTAATGAGGATAATACGAAAATAACTGCTCTTCGAAGTCCTATGATATATTCTCAAATCTAAACGGGAAATCTTATGTTTTGGATTCTTCCCGTAATATAGTCTAGAGGTTATCATTCTTCTACTAGGTGATAATGAGAGTTTACCATAATATTTTTTATCGCACCGTTCTCAAGCTCAATCATTATATAGTCATCATAAGCATCATAAGAATATCCTATGACTGTTCCTATACATTTATCTAACTCACTTGCTATCTTCTTTCCAAAATATTCAGGTATTTTCTTATCTGTATTCTTCTTCTCATAGAAAGAGCAATCCAATCCCGGTAATATAAAGTTTGGATTAAGAAGATCGGCTTTGTCTTTGATCACAGTGAAAGGTCCATATTGCTTAGAACTGAATAAATCACCATGACCAAATCTCTTATCTAGCTTCTTAAATTCCTTCTCTACATTTTCTCCGGCATCACTTTTTATTACAAGTTTTCTTCTTTCCTCGTAATAAATCTTTTCGTCTTCCCAATATTTCTTCCAACGTTCTACATAATTATTATATTCTTTCTGTTTCATAGTTTATATTACATTATTAAGGGAATTAAATCCTTATAGGTGATGGAAAAACGAGAATTATATTTTGTAGGAGATATCCACGGGGAGCTGAGAACTTTAGTATGGACAGCTACCCAAAGATATAAGATAAAGGATGCAGATTTAGTAGTCCTCGGAGATTTTGGAGTTGGATTTGATAAGAAAATTTATGCTGATTATGCTAGATGTAAGAAAAGGTTGATCCGAAATAACTTACATATCTACACAATCAGAGGTAATCATGACGATCCTGAGTATTTTGATGAGAACTCGGAAGTCTATAAGAAGAATAAAAAACTCTTCACACGATTACATTTCTTGGAAGATCATAAAGTTCATAATATAGGAGGACTTGATATTTATGCGATCGGAGGAGGAGGTTCGACAGATATTACATATAGAACTCCTGGTAAATCTTGGTGGCCTGGAGAATATATAAAGAAGGAACCAATAAAAGAATTACCAGGGAAAGTCGATGTTATAGTATCACATGAAGCTCCGTTAGCATTTGAACCAGTAGTAACAAGGTTCGATGATACTCCGGAAGAACAATATAATAAAATAATAGAAGGACGTACTTACCTTGATACAGTGCTACAAGAAGTAACCTGTAAGAATTGGTATTACGGACATTATCATAAGTATTATTTTGGCTCTTACGGTGACATTATATACCGAGGGCTTGGAATAATGGAATTTTATCAACATCAAAAAGAAAATATAAGTTATAGTTATGCCGAATAGTGGAAGTTATTTTTCAGTTGGTACAGCAAGCAACAGTGGAGCAATAGCAACTGCCGCGACAACAGGTAAGATTGTGACAACCTTACAGAATTATGATGATTCTTATTCAATCTGTCCTGACTTTGATAATAAGGTAGTAAAAGACCGATTATCAGAGATCATAAAAGATGAAGTAACCAAAATACTTCTTGAGGATCCAAATAGTGAAATCATTGAAATTGCTGAGAACTATTTGGTGAGCTGTGTTGAGGATGCTATGAATGCTCCAGACAAAAACTCGGTAATCAAGAAGTACTTAGAGAAAATAAGAACAGATCTCACAAAAACTATAGATGAAAAATGTAGTAATCTGGATGGAGCTATAGAAAAATACCTTAGGGATAATAACTATATGGATTACATAAGTATGAATAGCTATGTCCAGTATGAGATTGACAATAATCCTACTAACAAAATCAGAAAACTACAAGATAGAATTGATGTACTTAGTAAAATAGTTAGTGATCTTTGCGAGAAACTAAACTATTATGCTAATTATGATAGTAGTGATTATGGACAGTATAGCAACGGATACGAGAGAACTTTTATGTCACAAACAGGAAGAGGATGACTAGAGTAGAAGCAATCAAAATAATTGGAAATCAGAGATATGGGGACACAGAGAGACTCATATATCAGATTGGGAAAGATAACTTCAAGAGTATCCTAAAAGAAGGTTTGATCTATCAGGGAAAACAACACCCGGAGATATGGAGAATAACCGATAAAGGAATACAACGAAGTGAATCTATCTTATCTAAACCTTCCAGAATTATCGCACTTATATTATGGAAGTTGAATATATCCGTCTGAAAAGGCCTATTCGTTTTGGCTTTGTAGATAGGGGTATAAGATTTGGGTGCCGAGAATGTTATAGACTTCCTGGTACCCATATTTTGTTTAGGTTATCAAAGGGATTCAGAAAAAGATTGAATCCTAAAGTGTTCCTGTATGACCTAATTATGAATGGCTGTCTTTATTCTACATTAGAAAGTGAAGATCAAGTAGATGAAGTTTTATGGAAGAAAGACATACAGAATAAAACAGCAGAAGTAATAAGTGGAATGTACAGAATGCTATCAGAGAACGACCATTAAACTTTCTAGATGATTAATTATATACGATCAGAAAATTTTAAAAATACTAAGTTAGAAAATTTTGATGATAATCTAGATTCGGTAGATCAAAATAATACTGCCGATGAATGGAATAACTTTGATCATAAACTAAAAACGGTTATGTGGCTAATTGACTTTTTTGGCTTTGATCATTATCAGGACTATATACTTGAGCCTAAAGACCCAGAAGAACCAGCAGAGATTAGTTTTGGGTTGACGATAGGAAAAGATAAGTATGATTATTCCTTTTCAACTTTCGAGGGTATACTTCTTTCTGAGTCGATAAAGATAAATGGAGAACCAGCACTTTTCAGAACGCACGGAGATACTTCATTATGTCCTTATTTATATTTTTCTCAAGAAGATAAATCGATAAATGAATTTCAGATTTATTCTAGTCCTGACATTATAGTAAGTCCATCACTTCTAAGATGTTCATTGCCGGGGAAAAAGATCAGAGATTACTTGTCAAAAATTATAGTAGTCTCGGAAAATTCGGTAGTACGTGATACTAGAATTCTATACAATGATCTGCAAATTAAATATGGCATAGAACTTTATAATATCGTATCTGAATTTCTTAGTAAACTATTTGAGATTGACAAGATAGATGAGGATGGATATACCTGGCATGGAAATATTAAAATAGATCTGAGAAATGAAGGAAGTGGGGTATGGTATTTTGCACATATGTTCCCTTACCTCTATATATCGAAAACATTAGGATATACTATGTGCACACCAATATTTGATCTGCACTTACATCCAAAATTATCACAATTCTTGTTTGGTTGGTACTATGACAAAGAAAACAATGGAGGGCAACTTATCACAAGATTCAGGAACATTAACAAAGCTGACGGAACTATATTCCTCGGTAGACACAATGCTTTCTAAAATTGGTGATACTGTAGTTCTTGATACTAGATTTCTTTCTTTGACTATTTTACCAGGACCAGAATTTGATTGGGAAGGTAAAATTAAGTTAGTAGGGAAAGAGGTATTATATGCTTTCCTGAGTAAGATATATTTACTTAGGGAGTCGGGGAATATTACTTTAACTATAGATGATTACGGCTCAGGAACATGGTGGCCCTTGAAATATGTTAGAATATCACTACAGCCTGGAGGATATCTGATTTATGATAGATATCGTGAACCTATCGATTTTGAGGGGCTTATAACGTCCTGAATGCCTTATATATGATGATAAAAACTTATGATCAGGTACTGTGAAGTACTAATAACGTCATTAATTTAATTAATAAAGGAGAGACACTTATTCGTGAGAATAGGTGTCTTTTTTTTGTGTCCTACTGAGAAAGGCTGAAATCCTTATATATGTAGAATAAACAGAATGGACAAGATATAAACATCGTCCGAGTAAGTTTATTTGTTTGGGGGGTACGTAAGAACCAGTTTTGAGATGAAAGTTGAGCTGGTTGGAGATGAACACGTACCCCTTTTTATTTGGCTCCGTCTCAGAGAGCCTCAAATCCTTATATATGTAGATGAAGAGCAACGCGCAAAACTCTAGTTATGTGTCGGTCAATCTTAAAAATGAACATGAGATTGATGCTTTTCATAAACAAACCAATAATTTCTAGACACAAAGGGAGAGACCGTCTGAATTCGTCTCAAACCCTTATATATGAAGAAATTATTTTTATTTTTAAGACGAAAGTCATTTATTAATTAATTACAAACAAATAAATTTAAAGGATTATGAACAACAATTTCAACAAGGCACGCTATGAGCAGCCTAGAGTAGAAAAAGAGAATGTTAACGCAGTTGAAGAACTGCAGAGTGAAGAAACAACGAAGAAGGGAATGATGGAAGTTCTCGGCGACAACAAGGGCATGATTGCAGGTGGCATCATTGCAGCAGCCGCAGTGGCTGGCGGTATTTACTACTGCTTCAAGAAGGGTTGGATTAAAAACCCATTCAAGAAGAAGGCCACAGCGCAGACAACAGAGCAGCCAGCCGCAGAGCCTAAGAAGGAAGCCGATCAGAAGTAATATACATCCCTGAATCGATTCAAATGGAGGTAACCTATTTTGGTGCCTCCTTTATTTTTTTTCGCTCGCCTATTTTATGATTACGTTCGAAGATTTATAAGTGCATTCTCGAGGTACATATATTTAATATAAGCACTTAGAAAGATTACGAACGTTTAGATGTCACGCTCGTATTTTTATTTCGTACTTCATAACCTCGAGCGTAATATAAGTCGAGCGATAAAACTCCTCTGATCGGATCTGAAATACTTATATGTGAAAGAGAATGATAGAGTAGATTGAGAAGGAAACTGACTTAATCTATTTTATTTTTTATGGCTTCCGAGAAAAAGAAAGAACTAGGATTTTTTAAGTCACTGATACAGAATAATAACGGAATGAGCTGTAAATCTTTTGGCTTGGTATTGTCACATATAGTCGGAGGTTTACTTGGCTTGATAATCGGTTTTGTTCTGATCTTTGATATTGTAAGTGATGGGAAACTAGACTCAGATCTTTATGCAATTACGTTTTTCTTGATTGGTGATAGTGTCTATATGTTCGGTGGTGGTCTAAATAAAACACTCACAGAAATACTAGGAAAGATACACCAGGGAAAACTCAAGAAAACTACAACTAAAAAGTAAAAGCGCTAGTAACAAAACTGGTGCTTTTATTTTCCTTATAAGTAGAAATGAATTTAATAATATATATTGTAGTTAGTTTTACAAATGTTTTTCTCCACATCTTCCGAATGCTCCTAGTGGTTAAGTCGGGAAAACTAATGGCGTCTCTGGCTAATTGTATCTGCTATACCTTCTCGGCTGTAGTAGTGAAATTTATAAGCCAAGTATCAATGGGAACAGCAATATTAGTGGCAGCAACGACTAACTTCTTCGGGTGTTGGATTGCTATGTGGATATTTGAAAAAGTAAAAGAAAAATTTAAATACAATGAGTGATTTTAGAGATTTATTAAAGTTTAAACCAATCGGGAAGAAACAAAACGTAATTGAAGGTTTTGTAGAGTGGGATTCTAATGATGGAGATTATATTGGAGAACAAATTTCAATGTCTCCGGGAACTCTATTCTCCAACCAAAAACTTATCTATGTTATCGCTTATGCAACTTTACCCTATGATTTTAAGGTTAAAGATTTTGATAAGAAAAAGATAAAAAGAGATGAATGTAGATTTAGTCAATATCTAATTGATAATAGTGATATTGATGATATTATGAAAATTCTTAGAGATGCTGATTTGGTTTGTTATTCTGATTGGGGAGCTTGTCATACTCTTGAAACACTTGAGATGACTTACTATGATGCAAATGGAATAGCAAAAGAGATTAGTTTTGAGAAGATTTATAAAGAGTTTGAAGGAATGACATATAAAGAAATCTGCGATAAAATAAATTCCCTATGAAAAGCAAATTCGTTCTTAAGGAAGTAGAAACATCGGAAACAGCTTTGGACTACACCGGAAACCAATTGAGTGTAGGAGATATTGTAGTGTTTGCCGAAAAAACTTACTCCGATATTCCTTACTTAACTCGTGGAAAAATAACTAAAATAACATTGTGCAAAGATCCTGAAGACCTAAAGATAAAAGATACTAGGATAACAATAGAAAAACTAGACTCTTCGTTAGGTGTCGGGAAGTACAGTGATATAACAGAATATAGTTACGCAAAAAGAAAGTATAATACAATTTTAAAATTTGGAGAATATGAAAAAAGTTAGTACAGGAACTATCGTAACATTAGCGGTAGTATGCATTATCGGATTTTTAGTGGTAACCTTTGCGGCGTGTTATTTCGGGTACAACAACAAAGAAATAGCACTACGACAAGAATGTGAAGCTCAGAAAGGGAAAGTAGAAGGAGTACACGATGCAATGTGGAAAATTATCTCTCAGAAAGCTCAAGTAACACAGGAGTATAAGGAGAGCTTTGATTCGATCTATACCCATATCATAGAAGGACGTTACTCTCAAGGTGATGGATCTCTGATGAAATGGATAGTCGAAGCTAATCCTGAGTTTGATTCTTCGTTGTTCCAGGATGTTATGGATGCGATCGAACAACAACGTACAATCTTTAGAAACGTACAGGAAGTTATGATCGACAAGAAAAGAGAACACGAAACTCTCTGTAAAACTTATCCTGGCAAATGGTTTATCTCAGATACTAGCCCAATCGAATATACAGTGATATCTTCGAGTCGCTCTAAAGAAGTAATGAAGACCGGAGAAGACAATGATATAGAACTCTTCAACAAATAATGGAGATAATCGCTTATGCCATACCGTTCTTTCTTGCCTGCGTACTTTTAGTGCTATGGAAGAGAGAAATGGTGTGGTGGGAATATCTTGTACTTATATCTGGCTCACTCTTACTTACTCTGCTGTTCTCGGAAATATTTAGATCCGAAAATAGTAGAGATACAGAATACTTGGGTGGATATATTACGAAGATTACACACTATGACGATTGGGACGAGTGGATTCATAGAACTTGCACGAGACAGGTTCCAAGTGGCAGAGATTCGAAGGGTAATACAATCTATCGGACGGAAACTTATGATTGTTCGTACAGAGAATATCACCCGGAACGTTGGATGTATACGGATGACTTAGGCTCTGAACATCACTTTTATCGGAAATCAGAGTTTTGGGATGCTTACGCTGAATTAGGAAAACCAAGATCTGTATTTAGGGATATGCATCGACACTATTACACAAAGGATGGAGATGCACAAGATTATTTCTGGGATTCGACGATAGAACACTTGAGATCACTGACTTGGAAACATTCTTATACAAACAAAGTAATCGGTTCTGGCTCTATCATGAAGTTTAAGAATATAGAACCAACCGAAGCAAAGAAACTAGGATTATACGATTATCCAGAAGTCGTTTCACAAGATCAATCACCTGTTCTTGGAATACCTGTCGGACCTTATACTCTGAAGAATTTGAAATACATAAACTCGATATACGGAAGATCAAAACAATTTAGACTCTATATACTCGGGTGGAAAGGAAAATCAATATCGATATCAGAGGAACAAAGATCGTATTGGCAGGGAGGAAATAAAAATGAACTTGTCGTATGCTTAGGTTATTCAGGAGATTCAGTAACTTGGGCAAATGCATTCTCTTGGTGTGATGATCCGAAACTTGAAGTGGCAGTTAAGAGATATTTTCATGATAACCCGAAACTAGATCTTTTGAAGTTCTCTGGTTGGCTACGGGGAAACTTAGGATTATGGAAGAGAAAAGAATTTAAAGACTTCGATTATCTTTCCATTCCCTTAACAACCGGACAACAAATAGGACTTCTCGTGATTACCATATTTTTTAATATCCTGATTTCCTTGTTGCTAATCGGAAATGAACATAAGAATACGGAGATCTATAATACTTCGGTAGATATAGAAAACTTAAAAAATTATATATTATCGAAGGAACCACTCTTGAGAAGAATAGAAGAAACATATCGGAATATTAGATTATGAAAAATTTACCAGAAAAGATATATTTAAATCTGGGAGAAGTAACAGAGGAAGAGTGGGAAGAATTAAAAGATAAAAGCTTCGTTGATATCTGTAAAGAGTGGGAAATTACTTGGTGTGAAGATCCTATATTTGCCGGAGATCAGAAATATATAAGAGAAGATATAGTTAAGAAGATGATAGAAGATGCAATGACTGAATACGAAATAAAACGAAACTTAAAAAGTGCCCTGGAAAAATAAACCAAGGCACTTTTATTTGAAAACCTTATATGTGATGAAAACGAATAAAAATGATAGAAGAATTACTAAGTGATAAGAGATTCGTAATACAGATGATTATACTTATAGCGGTTGGTCTGTGTTTCTGGTGGATAATATATAAGACAAGAGATGGAGAAGAATAAAGAAAAATATGAAGAACTCCTGAACGAACTGAAGAAACATGATATCTTTGTTGATTTCGGAGAAGGAGATAAATTTTATATAGGACCGGATAATATCGAAATAGATGAGGTGTCCGGGAAAATAGTATTACAAGGTTCGCAAGGTCAAGTTAGATGGATTAGGATAGATGAGAAATTTAAATTCAAGAATCAGAGTTAAGACAAAAGTAGATGCAGAGATTTATATTAGTCTACATCGAAAAGAGAGCGGAGAGAAAATAGAAATTGAATTATCCGAGTATTTCTATTGCAATCCTGAGAAAACCGGATCAGGAACTTTCGTAACATTCGGAAATCCAGACGGAGAACTTAAGTCGGTACTGGTAAAAGAAGGACCAGACAAAGTAAAAAATCTGGTGAAGGAAGCGGAAGAAACCTATAATAATCTTCAGAAACTCTATAAAGTCTATCCCGTCGACAAAAGACTAGACTACGAAGATACATTTATGAACCAAGAAGTAGTATTGTCACAAGAAACCGTAAAGGACTTAAATGGAAAATGCTACTTTGATATAGATATGTTCCCAGAAAGAATGGAAATTTTTAAACTTGAAGTAACCGATTCCGAGATAATCCAACATTGCGCTTGGTGTACCTCGATGAATGGGGATATCTTAGAATTTTCGGATAAACTTTCTGAGACTCCGGTGAAAGCTAAAGATACCTACTTTGGATCGGAACTCTTAATGATACGAGATCCAGATGACATATTCTTGAAGGAAATAACACCGGAATTATATGAAGAAATACTAGGGAAGATAAAAACTTTCCTGGGACTCTTCAATGATACCGATAAAAGGTTTGATACAGAATTCGAACCGGTCATACAAAAAATTAATAGCTTATGATGAGTCCGTACTGTCTTGCTCTAGCCATAATAATTTTCGCGATTATCTTATATGGATAGAGAAATAAAAAATAAATAATAATATACCAAGAACTAAAAATTCTTGGTATTTTTTTCGCAAAGCCCTGGTCGAAAATGGCGTAGCAGTTGGGAGCTTCCTGGAGAGAACCTTTAAGCTGGATTCTCTATTATTCTGGAGCGAGACTTGCGAGCGACGAATAATCTTTCTCTCAGCTTAGGTACTGGACATGAACTGACCCCGATCTTCCGTTCCTTCGTCACTACAGATCGGGCTCCCTTGTTCTTTCTTGGACAGAAAGAACAAGATATACTATATTTTCTATAATACTCGCCGACGCTTTTAGCGTTCGGCGTATTAGTATTTTCTCTGGTACCTTATTTCTGTAGATTTTCCGAGGCTTGCCGAGGAGATAATCGGAAGAAATACGAGATAAAGACGGAACCAAGTTTACGAGGTTTCGGCTTTATCGATGTTCTAAAGATAATATTTATTTTCTACTTTTTCTACTTTTTAGCTTATATTAGAGATCTCTTAACTCTAGACATCAAAAGTAGAAAACGCGCTTAAAATGACACGAAACCCTTATCTTTGAAATAGAATAGGTTGATGTTTTATTCACCAAAACAGATATTATTATGGAAAATAATATGAATAAAGAAAAGATAGTTGTACCGTCTGGAGTACGATACATAGGAGAATGGAAAGAGTATAGGTTAGAGGACTATGCCTTTCCTCATATTTTGAACAAAGTACTTACGGGGTGTGGCTTCACTGAATACTGTATATCTAATCAACAGAATCTAATTCTGGTTTCCCCTCGTAAGTTCCTCCTAGAGAATAAGGAGGATCAACATCCTGACGAAGTTTACTATGTTAGAAACGAAATAGGTCAGGGAGCTGATTATGAGAGAAACATACTAGATGGAAAATCCTATAAAGAAAAGAAATCTAAGTTAACTGATGAAGAGATAAAAAAGCATATTCTAGATCTTAAGCAAGGAATACGTGATTATTGTTATAAGGTAGCTTTATCTGGAAAACCGAAAAAGATACTTGTAACATATGATTCATTTAGACATGTCAAAGAAGTTCTTACAGAAATGGGAGTTTTTCAGAACTATCAAGTAGTTGTTGATGAGTTTCAAAGCATATTTATTGACTCACGCTTCAAAGCTGATTCTGAGATAGAACTTTTGTTTCATATTAAAGATATACAAAAGTTATGTTACGTTTCTGCTACTCCAATGTTGGATAAGTACCTGGATATGCTAGACGAATTTAAAAATCTTCCTTATTACGAGTTAGATTGGACTTCTGAAGATATTAATAGAGTAAAGAAACCAGACTTAGATATTAAATTTACCCGTTCAATAAGTGAAGAAGCCAATAAAGTAATTAGGAATTATCAAGACGGTAAGTTTGAACAAAGACTTAATTCGGATACCGGAGGAATTTCTGAGTCTCGTGAAGCTACTATATTCATGAACTCAGTAAAAAATATTTGTCAAGCCATACGTACTAATAACCTTCACCTTGAGGAATGTAATGTACTTTGTGCTAGAACTCAGGAAAATGAACGTCAGGTTAAGTCTGCATTTAATGATGTTCTTAAGAAAGAGCATCCAGATGACCTCAAACCACCTAGATTATCAAAAGGAGTTTGTGCTATTGGTAAGATACCTAAAAGAGGGGAACTACATAAAATGTTCACTTTCTGTACTAGAACCGTCTATCTGGGAGCTGACTTCTATTCAACTAATTCTAGAACATTTGTATTTGGAGACTCTAATATTGAATGTCTTTCAGTAGATATCAGTATGGACCTTGAACAAATACTTGGACGTCAGCGATTAGATGAAAATCCCTGGAAAAATTCGGCTAATGTTTATATTAAGACAACTTCGGGTAAAAATAAATTAACTCAAGAAGATTTTGATAACTTTATTAAGACTAAGGTTAAACAATCTAATAATTTGCTGAAGATTTATGATGATTCTGATTTAGAACGTAAAGAAGCATTTATAAAAACTCTTTATGCACTAGCTAGATTAAATTCATATAAGGATGACTATGTTTCTGTGAATCAACATTCTGGAAATAAGCCAGTTCCTGTATTCAATAATCTAGTGTTAGTTTCAGAGATGAGAGCTTTTGAAGTTCAGCAAATAGACTATAAAGATCGATTCTCAGTAATAAATACTCTTAAAGATAGAGGAATAGTAGAAACGAATGAGACAGTAAAAGAGGCAGTATCTAAATTTGAATCAATTACTAATACAGTAGATAGATTAAAATTCTTAGTTAGTTTTACGACAAATACTAATATTACTAAAGGAGAGATAAATGGATTTCTATATCAGATTCCTTCAAAGTATGGGGAGTATTATCGTCTTTTAGGACCAGATAGAATCAAAGCTAATGGATATCTTGAAACTAGAATAAGAAATGAGTGGTTAAAAATGAATTCTGAAGTTACACCTGAAGATGATATGATAACAAAAATTTATTCAACATTTAAGAAAGGTGAAAAATATGGAAATCAGAAAATCAAAGTTGTACTAAAAGAGATTTATTCAGAATTTAATTTTGACAAAACAGCAAAAGCCCAAGATCTAGATTTATACTTCGTTATTAAAAAGACAAAAGTATTAGAAGATGGAATATGGGTAAATGGATTAGAAATCTTAGGAAAACGATAAATAAAAGTAGGGAGATATTAATTCTCCTTACTTTCTAATTTAAAAAAATATTTAATATTATGATTTATGTAATACAAACATCACAGTACGATGAAAAATAGAACCATAGAGACGTAGTAAAGATTGGTTATACGAATAATTGGAAAAAACGTAAAATGGCATATGAAGAATATTGTCATAATTTCATTATTCTACAAATCTATGATGATGGAACACTAGAAGATGAGTCCAAACTTAAGAAATACTTTAAAGATTCTGTAGTATATAAGAATGAATGGATAAGTTGTACAGAAGAAAATCTAAAGTTTTTCAAAGATAATAATACTATAGAAAAGCTCAGAGAATCACTTAAGTTTATAGTTCCAATTGTTTATGAAAAGAGAAAAGTTAAAGTGGATAAATATCTTCTTCAGTTTATATTAAATACTTTTCATTCAGAAATAAAAGATTTTATTGAAAAAATAAAATTTAGAGATTCATTAGAAAAAGAGCTCAGTAAAGTACCAAAAAGGAAACATCTGGATTATTTAAGTAGTAAATATTTAATACCAAAAGAAGATTTATAGAATTAGTTTAATACATTTAAGTCTTTACATGAATAGAAAATAGATACTGATGAAGTTGTTAATAATGCAGTCTCTGAATTCGAAGCCCTTGGAAACACAAGAGACAAGCTTAAATATCTAGTTAAATATACTTCTGAAACACCTGGAGTAACTGAGCAACAAATTAATAATTTCTTATCTCAGATTCCTTTGAAATATTTAGACTATTATTATCATCTCGGCCCGGAAAGAATCAAAGCTAATGGGTATTTGGAAGCAGATCTCAGAAAAGAATGGATAAAATTACATTCTGAGATTAAGGTAGAAGATGGAATGATCTCAAAAGTATATAGTACATTTAATAAAGGAGAAAGATATTCAAATAAAGATATAAAAAGTACTCTAAAAGATATCTATTCTGAATTTAGTTATTCTAAGACTGCCAAAGCTTTAGATTTAACCGATTATTTTGTAGTAAAAGATGTAGTATTTCAGAAGGATTCAAAATGGGTACATGGATTAGAAATATTAGGAAAAAGGTGACCGTCTGTGAGAGCCCGAACGCCTTATATATGTAGATAAAAGATGAATTATGTAATAGTAATAACCAGAGAATACAGTCCGCGAGGATAGTATTCTTTTTACTTTGAGAGATGAAACAAAAAAACAAGAAGAAAATGGAAAAACAATTTGAATTTCTCGAGAGGATGGCATTGAAGGCCTTGAATTATTGTTTATACGGTATAGTGATTTTATATTTTACTGTATGGGCTTGGAAACCATCTCCGAGAGTATGTATTTATGAAGAATCCCCGATCGAACAAGAGATACAGGAGGATGATTTTGAGGTGCCACAGAAGAATTGGGATAGGAGTGTACATGTGACAGTCTATAATCCGGTAGAGGCTCAGTGTGACAGTGATCCTCTTATTACGGCAGACAACAGTAAGATAGATCTGCAGAAACTAAAGCGTCAACATATAAGATGGGCGGCAGTTTCTCGGGACTTGTTAGCTGAAGTCAAGTTTGGTGATAAGATTAGGATAACTGGATGCAAGGATAAGAGCTTGAACGGAATATGGGAAGTACATGACGTTATGAATTCCCGTTTCACTAAGAGAGTCGACCTTCTGTATCATCAAGACATCCGAAGTACAGGGTCTGGGAAAGCCAAATTAGAGTTCCTTCGAGATTGATAGTCGGAGGAGCTTTCAAGACATATAATATTAACAAATTATGGGAATTTTAATTATTTTAGTAACTCTCTGGGTAATATGGAAAGCCTGGGGAATTATGTTCGACGGAAAGAGTATGGACAAGGAACTGAATCCGAAGCCATACGTAGTAAAGAAACTTAAGGATTGGATGACTGAGAAGGAACAGATACTAGCCAATCCGGAGAGTACAGAGAAGCAAAGACGAGATGCTATTTATGACATTGAGCATTTTAGTCGGATACTTAAGGGAATGGGAGTAGAAGTATAATTCTGCTCTCATCCTTTCTTTTCCTTATAAGTGTGAAGAAATAAAAAACCAAAGAGCGTATGAACATTAAATTTGTGTATGACGAGAAAGACATAAAGGATATTCGTATTATTTTTATTGATATCCCAGACACAGACGATTTTAAAGAGACGTTTAAGATTTTCTGTATCAATTCTCTTCCGGCCGACTTGGAAGTAAAGGCAACCGAGAATGAAGATGGTTTTCTGGTAGAGTCGGTAAATGGAGAGAGGACTTTGACTGAGATGGCTAGGTTCTTGTATCTGATCTTTAAATTGCTAGAACAGTATGGATCCGAAATAAAAGAGTTAATCGGGAAAGAGGATACCAAGGACTTTGAGCTAACGAAATTAAAGCCAGAGATAGCGAGAACAGAGGGAATGAGTTATAGCGAGTTGTTTGGATTACTGGGAGCTAACGTAGAGCATGACGACAATGGAGAGAGCAGCGTGTGTTAAGGTGTGTAGATGTTCGTATAAAGACGGAAAGGCAGATTTAATTAATTTCTTGAGTGACGCAGAGATGAAGAAACTCAGGAAGAAATCTATATGGAGTAACGGGATTTAGTTCCTGTTACTTTATTTTGCGCTCATCCTCCATATCACACCAAGACCCTCTAAATTTATCCGAAACACTAATTTAAAGAATGGTGTGAAAAACTCTGAGCGCTATCCTAGAAATCCTTATAGGTGAAGAAAAATATGATAAACAAAAAAGATATAGAGGAGAGGTATAAGCAAAATCCCGAACCTCAAGAAGTAACACTGGCCCGACAACAGATCTTAGATTCCTTTAGTGATTTAGTATTCAAGGAGGAGACGCATCAGTATTTTGTCGGACCTAAAGAATTTCCCCCAGTCTCGAGTGTATGTCATAGATTTGAGCCGTACGTAGATTGGGAAGGTATAGCAGATAGGAAGGCGAAGAAGTTAGGTATCACGAAGGCCGAACTACAAGAACAGTGGCACCAGAACAACATAACTTCAACTTCCTGTGGATCTAAGACTCATTGGTTTGGCGAGCAGATGATGAACTTATTTATTGGCATCGAACCTCAGCTACCATTCCAGTACACTCCCGACGGTTACATGATTCCGTATGCTCCTAAGGAAAAAGCGATAGAGCAATACTGGACAGACATACTCGGGAATTCTAAAGTCTACCCGGTGATGCCAGAAGCTAAGCTCTACAATCCTGATCTTGGTTATGCTGGAACGTTCGATATTCTTATGGCTTATAGGATGCAGGACAAGATATATTTCAGCATTCACGATTACAAAGGATTACCGCTCCCGACTAAAGTAAAGTTAACATCAGGGGAGTGGAAGACGATAGGAACGGTAGAAGTCGGTGATGTGATTCTAGACAAAAATATGGAACCTGTCGAGATTACCGGAACCTCTGAAGTCCATTATAATCCTTGTTACCAGATTTATTTTGACAATGGAACGAGTATTATAGCGGATCATGAGCATCGGTGGTTGACTATGTTGACTCAGAATGAAAATGCATTTATAAGCGAGACCGAATTTAGAGTACTTACCACCGAGGAGATAAGATCTAAGGTCGGAGTGGTTCCTATGTATATTGAGCAGAAGAATCCTCAGTGTTTTCTCAGGGTCATCCGAGTAGAAAGTTCCGAGATGGTTCCGACGAGATGTTTAGAGGTATCAGGGGAGTCACATACATTTTTGGTAGGTGAAAATCTCTTGGTGACACATAATACGAACAAAGATCTTAAGAATGATTTTAACAGGATTAACAGTAATCGACTCTTAGAACCATTCCAAGATTTTATCGATGAGCCACTTAGTATTTATAGCATTCAACTTAGCCTGTATCAACTCGGTCTTGAACAACTTGGCCTTCCGATTATAGATAGAAACTTGATATGGCTTAAGGATGATGGAACTTACGAAAAAATAAAGACACCAGACCTTACGAATCGTCTACGGAGTGTGTTAATGAATAAAACAGTATAAAACATGGAAGATAAACTTACAAGCTTAGAGGTCATTAAGAGAATCATAGACCTTAGTAGAGAATTCAAGTCAGGAAAAGTAGATTCTAACCTTTACAATAGCGTTAAGGCTTCTACGACATCCTTAAGAAAGAATAATCCAGACTTAGACTTAGAGTATTTCTTTAATTCACTCTACACCAGTACTCTCATCAGTGCTACCAGAATGTTATCGGAAGGTACATTTGATGATTCGATAGACAGTATTATGGAGATTGGTAAGGAGTATGCGAGAGTTATAGAGTCGAAAGAGGAAGGAGAGAACTTGGTTGAGAGACTTCAAAGTAAGGTTATCCGATTCTACCTTAAACGTGAGATAATCAGTGGTATGCTCGGAAACTCTGTCGAACTATCTATAAAAGCTATTCAAGACTCATTTGAAGAGGGTAAAGAGACTGGAGAATGAATCCTAAAAAGATTACTGCGCGAGTGGTAATCTTTATTTTCCTTATACATGAAATATGAAAAATGAAGAAAAACAAGTAGGAGTAATTTTAGCAGACGAGAAGAATCGGATACTGCTATGTAGAAATGAATCTGGTATTTTAGTTTTACCAGAGACAAAGACAGATTGGAAAGATTCGGATACTAAATGTTCTGCCTTACGTGTACTAAAGGAGAACTTGCATATCCCTATCCCCGACTGTGAAACTTATGACTCTAGAATTTTGAACCTCCATGAATTTTCTGAAGGACCGTACAAACTAGAGAGAGAAGGCTTGATTGTATGGATTTTTCGTCTAAGTGTTCCATGTCTTCAGAGTATTTTTACGTCAGGATCTAAGGAAGAGTGGATTTCTGGTTTGACTGAAGGAGAAAAATATGGACCTGACGTTAAGTATTACATAGAAAAGTACTACAAGATATTTCCAGACCCAAAGAAACCGGTGAACTTAGGGATAGACAGAACGATAACCCCAGGAAAACTTTTAGATCATCAGGAGGAAAGACAGAGGATACTTAAGGAGCTACGGGAGAGACTAGTTGAGCTCACGATTCAAAGATACGATACAGAACTAGACGATCACCCGGTAAGACAGAAGCGTAAAGAACTTGAACTACAGGCTATCGAGAACGAGATCGTCTGGAGAATGCAAGATTATAAAGCTCTTATGTATGATCAGAAGAGAGATTGGGACTTAAACTTTGATGATTATGGATTCTCAGAGGAAGAAGGAAATAAGGAAGAATATTAAATCAATTCGAAATTACTTATACGGAGACCTAAGAGATTACAAACATGGATATCGAGTCTATGGTGGTGATTCAAGTGACAATTATTCGGTCGCTGCCAGATATCTTAGGAGGTATAAGGGATATAATATAGAGATGGATGGTTTTAATGCATACTATGTTACCGGACCTGAGTATAAGAGCCCATCCAAGATAGTTTCAATGCTAACCAGACTTGGAGTTACTCTGTTTGGTGCTGTATTTGCGATTATCTGGATTATGCTACTTATCTTGAGTGTTCCACTTACTGTTTTACAATTTCCTTTCTACTGGATTTATACAGGAAATACAATAGAAGATGATAATACTTTGATTTGTAAACTTTATTGTTGGACCGGAGAATTTATAGATTGGATTTGGTTTAAGCTTAAATATCATAGACTACTTGAAATGAAATAAGATATGCTTTTTAGGAGGCATATCTTTTATTTTCCTTATATATGTTATGAATTATTATGGAATTTGTAAAGTAAGAGACGGAAAATTTATTAAGATATTTTATAGGATCACAGAAGAAAATAAAGATCCTATAGTGTTGATTACTTGTGCTATGGTTAGAGGTAATAAGAGAGCAAACTTAAATCTAGCTCTCTTGAAAAACAGAAGAACTATAGGATTTGTAACAGACACAGAAAAGAAATTTATACCTGTAAGAGGATGGACTAATCTTACGGAGAATGAATTTGTTGGGTACTTGAAGAAAGGAGTACTTAGCGAAAGTTCTAGAAAGGAATTATTCAGAATTTTCGGAAATAAATACTTTGGCTTAACAAAAATGGAGCGGGAGTATTTTACTAAGAACTTCGCTACTCCAGAACGCCTCATTGCTTTCTATAAGGTAGTTCAGAAGGAGAAGCGATATAATGATTGTGGCGGAGAAGTTACAAGAGATTTCAACGGTAAACCAGTCATTATAACCTCAACAAAAATCAGGAAAGCTTCTAGAGAATTATTTGGTGTAGAACTTGATGATATAATGAAAGTAACATGAAATACGTGATAAGACTTACACTGGTTATCTTATCCATACCAGTAGCAATTTTGTGGTACTGTATTACAAGTGTGATAGCGGTAATAACTCTCCTTCAGTATCCTATCGAGTTTGTTCTTTTCGGTACCTTGAAACATAGACCGATTATGGCAACCTACCTGAAAGGATCAGTGAAGTTATTAGCTAAACTTATAGATTGGCTTGAAATTCATAAGTTAGCATGAAGTTTAATGTAAAAACAGTTAAGAATATGAAAAAATTTATGATTATTTTTGGATTCACTGTGATCTTGTTTATCCTGTGTAGCTCATTTGTTATATCATCAATGAGGGATCCAGTACAAAGAGTAGAGGTTGACATAAGAACAATTGATGGGCATAACTATATTGTTGCTTATTCCTATTCAGTGCTCTCTTCAAATCCTAGACCTGGAGGAGTTTCGGTAATACATTGAAGAATTTTGTAATTGTAAGAGAAGATGAAGAAATTCAATATTTTTAGTATCTTTGGATGGTGTCTATTTGTTGCTGTCTTATATCTATTCTTGGTTCTCCTGAGGATTATACCAGATACATTCGGCCTGATAGAGTTAATTGGTAGAATTACTGATTGATACTATGGATGTCGTATATTTCTCGGTAAACGACTGGGATCCTGGAAAAGATTACCCAGATACGGAGAATTTTCGGAAATGGTTGTCTGAAGATCTTATGAAGTACTTCGGAAATAAAGAATGGATAACCAAGAATAAACTTTGTGTGGTATGGGAAGTTATCGATATGTCATGTAACTATACTGTTTCCGCTCCGCTCGGGTGGGTGAAAGAAAATTGCCCGGAGATTTTAGGGAGTGAATTTCAGTATTTCCCGGATGAAGGTAAAGAATATCCGGAACATGATCTTTGGTTTACTCCGTTCCTAAAGTATACCGAGGAAAATATCGGGGAACATTATTTTGACTCTAAATTTACTATAACCGATGCAGAATAATGAGGAGCATAAGGACTGCTTCACCTGTAAGTATCGAAAGTCTTATTATGGAATTTCATGGTGTACGAGAAATCCAGGGAAGCCAGCACAATTATCATCTTTTCCGAACGAGCCAAAGTGTTATAAGAGAATAGATCGAAAACATAATCATACTCTCAAACCTACCAACCAGATCAAAGCAAAAATTAAGGATCTGGAAGATAGTGGTAATCCAATTTTGCTCAGAGGAAAATGTAAAGGAGGTTGTAGATACTATATCACTCAACTAAATTTCTGTACGGCGTTTTCAGAGTATTGCGGAACGTTTGAATGTTATTACTTATTATGATCGTAACAATAATATTATCAATTCTCTTAATTCTTATTTGTGGAATTAGAGTTATAGATGCAATAGATTCGAAACGTGATAAACCTTTAGATTTTGTTTGTATTGTAGGAATTATTCTCTTCTCTATACTATCAGGGGTTTTGGTTACTATACATGTTGGTAATAATCTTTCTGAGCTTAAGGAAGAAGTGGAGAAAACAAAACCAACCGCAATCGATGTTTACAAAGGAAAAACGTCGCTAAGTGTTGTTTACGAAGATAGTGTAGCAGTAGATAGCACAGTAATATTTAAAGATTAAAATAACAAATAGATATAATTAAAAATTTATGACAGGAAAAGAATTACTAGAGAAAGTACATGAAATCAAACCCACGACTGCAAGGAATATGATGGGTTGTTCAGAAAATTGGTATAACTTCTATTTTGCGGTATCTCAGACATTTACGGAGGCAGAGATCTTAGGGATGAGCGAAACCGAGATAGCAAGCCTGGAGAAACTGGCAAAGAATATACAGGAAGGCTTATACTAATTATGGAAGAAGAGAAGACAATTTAACCGTTCTTCTCTTCTTTTATTTTCCTTATATATGAAAACAAAACTATAGGAAAATGAAAAATAAGAAAGAGAAAAGAAAAATTACAAGAGACGTATTTATAGAATGGATTGACAGTTATTCTACCGTAGTCGCTTATCATACTACCAAAACTACTACCTTCCTGGATATTTTAGGTTGGGACGGAGGTGATGTAACAAAAACCGGTCTCAAAGATGATAGAAGTGTAGAGTTTTCGAAACCAGAGACAGTGGATAAGTGGTACAAAGAAGTGGTAGAAGCTTGTCGGGAGGAATACAAGGGAGAAAAATTTGATTTCCCGAAGGTTTCATTCGCCGATTTCTGTAAGACGAAAGGATTAATTTAACTTATAAAAATAAAATTATGAATAACTTAGACTTTGAACTAGAATTTATGCCTTACGAGCAAAGAGATGACTTATTTATCGAGAACAATGCAACTCGGATAGGTCGACGTGAAGAACTATTAGGACCGAGCCTTGACGCAAATCAGATGGAGAATTTTGATAATCTCCAGGAAAAGCAAGTTCTAGGTAAGTACGGACAGGTGATTGGTTATAGGTCTGAAATTTCTAGAAGATAATGGACATTGGAGTTATATTTTCTATTATCGGATTAGTTTGCGGATTTTTGGTTGCCATTATAGGTTTTGTCCAAGAGAAGATGTCGGATGTAGTATTCGGGATATTCTTGGTGTGTTTCAACGCATTTACTTTATGGGTTAATGCTAAAGAAAATGATCCCCTTACTCCTACTGCCTTAGATGTTTATCGTGGAAGAACAACTTTGAAGATAACTTATGAAGATAGTGTAGCTCTTGATAGTATCGTAGTTTTCAAGAAAGGCTATGACTAAATTTTGGTTTTTGATATGGTTGTCAGGGGCTATAGTATATCTGGCAACTATCATAAAGTATATAGAAGTTAAGAGAATGTGGAATTACGTCAAAGAAACGATAGGCCTAGAAGATAAGATATCGGTAAAAATCTATCGTATTATTGGTGGTATATTCGTGTTTCTTATAGTAATTCCTAGTTATATAGCATTTTCTTGGCTTGGAGCTTTAGCGACTTATGTTACATTTACAGATTTTAATGAATAATGGAAAAAGCAGTATTACTAGGAAAAGAAGTTGAAATTATTACTATCCCAGAATTTACCCTGAAGAAACAGAAGTATTTTTCGGACTCAGGGAACGAGGACAAAGTAATTAAGTGTTTCTCATCATCCGGATATCAATTTTGGACTAAACACAGAACAATTGAGGATATCGGAAAGATCTATTGGAAACATGAACCTCTAATGAAAAGATGGTTTACTGAGGAAGCACAAGTTATCGAGAAGCTTAAGTCCGGAAAACCACAAGGAATTGCAGGTTGTTCTTTTAGATGGCTCCCTGGTAATATGTCAGGTGCAAATGAGGTAGTTCTTCAGCCAGATATAGTACCAAAGGAAAGATCAGATAAGTATATACTAGATATGGTAGCTACGACTCTGTCCGATAAAATGTTTGGTATGTTGATGGATCCTTATGTTTTTGTCGAGGAGCTTAAGCTACTAGATGGAAAATATATCGATGATAAGGCTCCGGAGAATAGCGATCCAGACAAGTACCGAGTATTTTGTATGGAACTGACAAAAGACGAATATGATGAGCAGGAGAAAAAGTACATAGAATCAGTAAGGACACCAGAATTTAATGATGGACTTATATATTCTGTGAACTATAAAAGATTTGATTTAACCAAAGAATTCAAAGATTTTCTCAAGGCTCATACTAAATTCAAAATAGAAGACGACGAAGATGAATTTTAAAAGAGACTTCAAACATATCTTAGATTTTGATAGAGAAGACGAGAATTTTATACCAGCCAAGAGAGATCCGAAAGAAGAAGGATACTACATGACAATTAAGTGTGGTCTTGGTGGCTTATACTATTGTCTTAACGAATTCAAAGATGGTAGGTGGCATGTTCTAAGTACCGATGATTCTTATGTTATCGCCTACTCTAGAGAACCATTACCAGAAGATGAAGTAGATGCTTGGATAAGAGAAGAACTTGATAAATATAAAAAGAAAAATAACTTATGACAAAAGAAGAATTAGAGAAGAAAATAGAAGAACTGGAGGAGGAAGTTGATAAAATATACAATAAATCCTTCGAAAGACTTGATGGATGGGAATGGTACTGTAAACATCCTAAATTAAAACAGCTTGAAGACTTACAGAGAGACTACAGGCTTATTCAGGATTACGAGCTTAAAGATATCGATAAGAGATGTGGAGATCTTATGACTCTACAAGATTTTATTGAAGGATGTGAGATTGGTCCGGTGTTTACAGATTATGATGGCTTTGGTGAATATGCGACGAAGAATAAAGTCTCTAATATCACAGTTTACCCAAGCGATATCATGTCAGGGAAGTTCAGAAAAGATTTCACTCATATTATGTGGTACAACAAATGAGAAGGATTGAACTTAAAGACGGAAATTGCAAGGTTATCTTAAGAGCCTTTGAGAACGTTCTATCTATCAAGGAGTTCGTTATATTGGAGAAGAGACCAAGAGGTATACCACCTGAAGATTGTAGACAGCTTAAGGATGGTAGATGGTTTATAATTACCGAAGTTGCTATCCCCTGTCATTTTCTATATGATCTTTTTGTTAACCACGAGAACAAAGATATCCTAGAAGAATTATTGGATTGGTTTTCTGAGAAGGCAAAGGAAATTAAATACAAGCGCGATAAAGAAAAACCAGTTACCAAAGGACTTATTGATAAAATACTTGAAAAGATATGAGTAGTAATAAGCCAACAATCAAAGACTTTATGGGAAATGAACTTAAGGTCGGAGATTTTATAGTAATTACAAACAAGACATATTCAAAAACTCCACTCTTAAAGTATGGAAAAATAAAGAATATCCAGAATGAATATAAAGATAATGGAGAGTGGAAAGAGTCTGTTATCTATTTCAATATTCTAGGTGTATCCGATCAATATCTAAGTCAACTTGAGGATAATAACTATACTCAAGAATATGATGGCACAGAGATTGGAGAATATTACATTAATAGAAGTAAATATATAACAATCTTAAAAGTTGGATAATGTTTGGAAACTTAGGAAAAATCAGGTACAAGAATTTTAAGATTTGGTTTTCTGATCAGATACGACGAAAAGTATGGTTCAGGAATTTCTTTATAACTAGAAATGCCTGGGGTGCTTTCTCGTTAAACTCTCACATCAATCAACACACCGGACAGCCAAAGGTAATGTATAATACTAAAGAGACTGCCGAGAAGTGTGCGGAAAAGATGTCAGAGAAAAGAGGAGCACATTTTTCATACTACAAGTGTTTATTCTGCGATGGATATCATATCGGAAAGAATCGTGATAACAAAATACCTGGCTATGACAAATGAAAATTAGAGTTGGAGTTTCTAGTATTCATGGAGAAATTTTAGAGGACTACGATAAAGCTAAAGCATGTAATATTTGCACATTATTCAAAGGTTACGGTCTTCATTGTTTTTCTGGATACTGTACATTCTATGAAAAGGACATAGATTATTCTCGTTACTCTGAGATGGCAAAACAATGTAAGCAGTTTGATTGTATTCCTGACTTCTTAAGACCTTGAACTATGGAATTAAAAGCAATAATAGCATTCAGTTTTTTGATTATATTTGCTGTTATAGTTGCTCTTATGTTATATGGGCACTACAGAAAACCAGCAAGATATAAGATAGTAGAAGTAACTCATGCAAACGGAGAAGTAGATTATACAATTAAAACTAGCTCTTTCCCATTTTATTTTCTTTGGGTTACTGTCGAAGTTAGTTATGGTTACTATTCTGTTGTAATGAGGGGAGTAGGAACCTTAGAACATGCAAAAGAACTCGTCGAACAATACAAAGAAAATGATCGAAGAGTTATGGGGAAAAGAATAACTAAAAAAAGAACAGTAAAATGAACAAATTCTATACTACCATCGAGCAATCATCTAAACTTGTAGAATATAATGTTGATTGTAATACTGCTGATTATTCTTATGTTGAGATTATAGGAGACGGAAAAGGATTTGTATTTACTGATAAGACAATAGGAGAGTATTTAAAGAATATACGTCATCCCCAACTATATAATTTTCTGCCGGTATGGAGTCTTGGCGCATTACTAGAGATTATGCCAAAGAAATTATATTCGATAGTTGATACTTATAACTTAACTTTATTTGAAAAAGATGAAAGCTGGGTTTGTGGCTATTTTTCTAGAGG
>Ga0256407_10001647_pt1 | contig 45829 bp, 33 predicted proteins | sample RumenRJG_04DNA_FD_193489 | JGI IMG/M metagenome (GOLD analysis project Ga0256407, IMG submission 193489) | Bovine rumen microbial communities from Lethbridge, Alberta, Canada - RJG_04 | ecosystem: Host-associated > Mammals > Digestive system > Stomach > Rumen | place: Canada: Alberta...
AGGACGACTTTTCCAAGCGTCTTTCCGAGTTCGTGGCAAGAGTCAAGGAAAACGAAAAATTCAGAAAGGAGTTCGCCGAAATGAATTTGCACGATTTTGACATTATGACCGAAGCCGCCGAAGAAAAGGCCATTGAAAACGCGCGCAACGCCCTAGCGATGAACCTGACCGCCGAGCAAGCCGCGCAAATCACCGGCCTACCATTAGAGCAAGTTCTGGAACTGCAAAAAGAACTGGTCGCGCAAACCGCAAATTAAGCGCCCGCCCCTTATGGTCTTGCCAACAATTACGGCGCGTTGCGGACCACGCGGAAGCCAAGATCGTTGTGGCTGTATTGCGGGTCGCCGCTGTACCGGCGAGCAACCGAACAGCGGTCAGCGTCAAAGCTCCAGCTGCCGCCACGGAAGACGCGCATGGAGCCGGACGAAGCGCCGAGCGGGTCGCTCACATTGCCATCCGTATTATATTGTCCGCTGTTATACCAGTCCCAACACCACTCATATACGTTTCCGCTCATGTCATAAAGGCCGTTGCTGTTTTCGGTCTTTCCCTTAACCTCATGCGTCTTGCTGTCGGTGGCAGTTCCTGAGTGCCACGCATAGTCGTCTATGTTGTTGCTTCCATTGTAGCCCGCAAAAACAACCGCGCTTGAGTCAGAGCTGTTGCGGTAGCCGTTCCAGTTTGTATTGTCCTTGTAGCTTCCCAGCGCGGCGTATTCCCATTCCGCCTCTGTTGGCAGGCGGTAGCCGTCGGCGTCAGGGTCGTAGCTGGCGGCGTTCCAAGTGGAATCGCTTGACGTAGGAATGCTGGCAAAAGCGAGCGTCGCCCAATTCGTCACGCCGCTCACGGTGTAGCAAGGGGTAAGGCCTTCGGCAGCGCTGCGTTTGTTGCAGTAGGCTATCGCGTGGTACCAGCTGACATTTTCAACTGGCAAGTTGGAGCCGCTAAAGCTGCTAGGATTGCTTCCCATAACATCGGTAAATTCCTCCTGCGTAACTTCGTGCTCGCACATGTAAAAGTCTTTGGTCAATGTCACTGTGTACGCCGTGTCACCTGCGGATGCGGCGCGCTTAAAGCTTCCTGCCGTGATTTTCTTAAAGTCGGCTGGGATTGCCGCGCTTCCTGCCGCTCCCATCACAACACAATTTGAATCAACAACCTTGTGGGCCCATTTTTGGCCTGGGCAAGACGAAAGCGTAAAGACAAACTTTACCTGAATAAAGAATCTGTCGTGTCCATAGCTGGCAAGCATAGTCCTAAAGTCTGTTCCCGTTCCATCGTAGGGGTCTATGTGGACAAGGCTTGTCGGAGCGCAGACGTAACAGGTCATCCATTCTGTGTCGGGCTGGCCCCAATCCTGACCGGCGTTGTAATGGACTTCCATTTGGTAGCCGTCAACGCGCGGGTCGCCTGTCACCGACATGGGCGGATCGGCTATGACAACCTTTGGCTTTTCAGCGACAAAGCTTGCTGTGACGCTTAGCGACGTTCCGCCTGAATATGAGACGGTCTCCTCTCCGCCGCCGTCAGTGGGAGTGATCGAAACCATTTCGCTTCTTATGAACTCGCGGTAATTGCGGGGATTAATCGGCTCAATCTGAACGGAATAAACATAGCGCGTTCCCGTGTCGCAAAGAGGCCAGAACACTTCCGCGCTCGTAGCTGACGGATCAGGACTGTACTCGCAGCGCAACGATGTCGCTCCGCCAACTTCTTGCCTGTAAATTATAATGATGCCAAAGCCGCCGCCCGCGCTGGGCTCGTACCAAGTTTCGTGCGGCCTGGAAATAGTAAACTTAATGCCGCCGGCCACGTTCTCTACCTTGGCGTGAATGTTGTTGGTCATGTCGGCGGACGCGATGAAAAGCGCGTCCGCGTCTTTAGAGAATTCGCTTGCCAAATGCTTGATTTCGATTTCGCTTGAATATGTGGCTCCGCCGTAAACCGCGCTTATCTTAAGGACGTATGTTTCTTCGTCAAAGCCGAACATGTCGGCCACGTTGCTGTCAAAGGTTGTTCCTGTGTAGCTGTTCAAGCAGTAAAGCTTCATCGACCAAGAAGTTATTTCGCTTGTGATGTCCGTCCTTCCGCTGGAAGAAGTCGCGATGGCCTTGTAAACGTGCAAGCTTCCCACGCTGCTTGCGGCGTCCTCTTCAAAGCTTACGCTGTAAATGTCGCCGATGTCGATGCTTCCGCCGCCTACGGCAAAGGCCGCTTCGCCAGCCGTGGCCGCAACTTCGGAAATCGTCGGAGCGTAGCTGTCGTCGCTTACAAAGTGGGCGCCAGGAACGTCCGTCGCGCTGGCGCTGGCCGCGTAGTCTGTCGTAAAGACGGTTGGAGTTCCAACCGTCGGAATGTCGGACGAGTTGACGCTTACGCCGACCTTTGTTCCGTCCAAGCCGTCCGCGTCAACGGTTATCTTTTGTCCGGATCCAAGGCTTACGTTAAGGGCGTTTCCTGTAATGTTTACGTGATCCTTTAGCGTAAAGGTTCCGCCGGAAACTTGGACAACGCCGCTAGCCGCGCCTGTATGGCCGGTGATCGTTACGGCGCGCAAGGCAAGCGTTCCCGAGCTTACTTGAATGACCGGTCCGCCAAGGTGCGAAAGTCCAAGCTTGGCCGGGCTTCCAGCCGTTCCGCCGTAACAGCCGACGATGTTGTAGTAGCCGCCGGAAATTAAAGCGCCGCTGTTCATTTCTGTCATGTTGTCAAGAACGTAAATCGTGTTAAGCTGGTTAGAGGCAGTTCCAGCCGTGCTAAGCAAATTAATCGCGTCGGTAAAATTGTCATACGGATTGTCCTTTGTTCCGTCGCCGGCAGGACTGTCGCCCGCGCTATGGCCGTATCTAGAGACATAGACTATGGTGGCGTCGATGTCGTACGTCACAGTAGAAGCGCTTGGGCTCTTGTAGTAATCCCTATAAGGAGTGGCTTCAAAGTCAAAACTTCCCGCCGCGTCAAGAACAACCGTTACAGGGCTTGTTCCTGTTTCCGTCGCATGGCCTGTGTAAGACCAAGATATGTCCGCGCCTTGCGGGCTTGTGATCGTGACTTCCGTCTCTTGCGGGTACGACGCTCCAGCCGGATTCGGCGAGTAAACCACATCGTCAAGCACAAGGCCATCGACGTCAAACGTTCCGCCGGAGCCGATCGTAGGCGCCGCGTCGTTGGAGTCAACCCAGCCTGCCTTTGAGGCGTAGGCTTGCGTTACTGTATAAGTTTGGGCGCTTCCGTCCGTTTTTGGATACAGCCTGAACGTGGCCGCGCCGGTCACGGCCGAAACGTTTCCGTGAATGTCGGCAACAGGATTTCCGTCGCCGTCTTCTATCGCAAAATGCAAAGTCGCGTCGCCGCAGTTAGAAGGAGCGTAGATTATAAAGTCAACGTAGGGCTGGTCAAAGGTGTTGTTAACCGAGGCGATTCCTGTAGCCACGCTGCAAGTCGGAGTGGCAAGCTTCTTTCCGTGCGACGCAATTACTGTCGTAGCGGACAAGCCGCCCCTGTCATACAAAGTCAATTCAATGTCAAAAGGATTTCTGCTCTTTAAATCCTGAACGTCGGTCGCGATGTAATAAGCCGCTCCGCTTGGAGTGAACGTCGGGCCGCCGTCATAAGTCGCCTCCAAAGTTCCGGGAGCGGTAGAAGTAATGTCCCAACCGTTTGAGCTTTGGGCGGCGATCGTTCCGCCAGAAACGTCATACGAGTGAACGGTTCCGCTGCGCCTGTCAACGACTCTAAGCAAATAAACGTCTGTTGGCATTGACGCGACGCTAAAGCAAACTACAAGCCTTTCGTTTATCGGAGGGTCAACAGTTGTGTCGCTGTAAAGCTGGCCAAGCGCGTCGGGATATGGCGGCCGCGTGTTGCAATACAGGGCGCGGTTGTCGTACCACTGCGCGTAGTTGTCGCTTTTTCGCACAATCGAAATGTATGGCGAAACGTCTCCCGTTCCGCCGTGGGTGTCAACGTTTCGGCTTGCAAGGAAAGCTTGGGAATATGTGACTGTGATTCTGTTTTGGTTGTCGCTTGTTACATCGATTCCTTCCGCCGCCAAGTCATCCACACCCGGAACGCTAAGCGAGCATTCAAATTCATCGTTGCCGGGATTGTCGATGTAATATTCGATTGTAAGCGCGGCGGTGTCGTCCGTGTACAAGCGGCCGCCTTCGGAGATAAGTCCGCGGCTGGGATAAATGCTGGAAACGTGAGCGATGTCGCCGTATTTTTTTAGGAAGGCTCCTTCCTCAAAATTTGAGCAAGAGAAAAAGGCCAACGCCATTAGTATAGAAGAGAAAATAAATTTTGCAAGGCGGTTCGTTCTCCCTCTAATCAAAACCTTCCTCCAAAACTAGCAGAAGGATAAATCATTCCAAAACTCATGTCTTGGAATTTACAATAAACATAATCCGCGGCGGCTTCTACATACAAATGCTTTGCAAAATGATATTGTAAACCCAAACCGCCGCCAAAGGCAAGACCAACGCTGTTCAAGGCCGGGCTTTTTTGCCCTGTGGATTTGTTCTCAAACGAAAGTCCAAAAATGCTGGCCATTCCGGCTCCGGCGTGAACGTCGATAAGAAGCTTTTTGGGCAACACGTATTTTTGGTAGGTCAAGCAGCCCAAGGCCGTGGCCAAGTTTCCAGTAAGCTTGTAAGCGCGGCTGTTGGTCGGAATCATAAATGAATAATTTCCGATGGCGCTAAATCCAAAGTCGCCGAATTTTGTCCACAAAGGAATGATGGCGATTTTTGCCGTTCCTGTAAGAGGAAAGGCTTGCTTTTGCGTGTATTTGGTAAGCTGATTTTTTTCAAGGGCAAGCGCGAATGAATATCCGCCGCCGACCGTAAGGCGCCACTTTTTGTCTTTCTTGTTCTTTATGTGAAGGGTCTTGGAAATTACGCTAAGACCGCCTGGGTTTTGAGCGTAGATTTCGTACTTGCCCTCTTGCATTTCGCTTATGTCAAATTGAACCTGAGCGCTATTTCCGTCCGGGCTAAGGCTTAGGACTTTTCCGCGAAGAATTTTGGGCGGCTCGACGTCTTTCTTTTCCATTGTAAAGATCGTATGCTCGTTCAAGTTGCTTCCGTTAAGGGTAAAGATTCCGTCCGCCTTTTTAGAGCTAAGGTACATTGAATCGGTTTGCAATGTTTCGATCTTTGGCTGCAAGGCCTTTAATACTTCAAAATTTCGCCAGCTTGAAGATTTTTCCAATTGGTCAAACAAGTTTATGACGCTAACCTGAAAACGGTATTGGCCGGCTTCCAACGAAACTTCGATTCGGTTTTCCGTCAAATCTTTTTCCAAGACCGGAACCCAGCCCGCGTCGGTCGACCGTTCGATTGTAATGCGGTAATTTTTTATGTCGTTTATTTTGTTCCAGCTTAACTTTTGGATAAAGCTGTACTGGTTGTTTTCGTCTTTGGTAATGTAGTAGTTAAGTCCCGCCGAGGGCTCTTCGATCGCCGAAATTTCGTAGCGCGATTCCTTGTGGTCCTCGGCTTCGACAACGGTTTCGGCCGGCGCGGGTTCGCTGGCAAGACTAGAACTGTCGGCAGCTTCCTCAGCGGGAACTGATTCAAGACTAGAATTGTCCGCCACGGGCTGTTCCGGGACCTTAAGCTGCTTTTGCTTAAGCCTGCCTTCGGCGATGACTCCGCCGTCTGAAGTCTTTATAGAGTACTTGTTCTTTTTGTTCTTTGCCGCAAAAGAGAGCGAGGAAGTTAATATCATCAACAGGGCGACAACGCGGAAGAACTTACCTGCCATAAAGCACTCCCGTTTCGTCGATGATAATGTCGCCCGCCGCCGGCAGGTTGATCGTAAATACGTTTGAAGTGATTTCGCTTCGGCGGACAAGAGTTCCGTCCGGCAAAACCTGGCTGGCCTGAACGGAGCAAGTAAAGCGGCCGTTCTTAAGCTCGGCCATGTCGTCCATTGCGTAGCGCGGCTCGGTTACGGTTTTGTTGATCAAGACCTGTCCGCGCTCGTTGCGTATCGTAAACGAATAGTTTGTCGCAAACTGAACCGGGTTCCAAATAAAGTTAATCTTTCGCGACGCGCGGATTTGGGCCGCGCCGTAAATGATGTTGTTTGCCGGGCTTACAATGCGCGGAGTCGGCAAGCGGCTGATTCTTCCAACCGTAAACGACTTGGGTCTGCCCGCGCTGGAATTAGCGCCTTCGGTGTTGGTGGCGCGAACCGTCCAATAGTAAACGCCGGGGTCAAGGCGCGGAAGCTTTATTGTCTTTTCAGGATTGTTTACGGAAACAATCGGGTTTGAGTATCCGTTGGGATTCTTGCTAAGAGTGAAAACGCTTTGCTTAAGCTCTTGCTCGCAAGACCAGCGGACGCTTTCGGGATTTGAAAGCGCTCTTATTCCGTCAATCACCGCGCCGTCGGCCGGGTATTCCAAAATCGCGCGTCTCAGCTGAACGATTCTAAATTCACTATCAGACATCGGGCTAAAGCGGCGCGACGAGTAAGGCGTTTCTTCCGCCAGCGCTTGGACTGACCAACCGTAAGTTCCGTTGGCGTACTTGGCCATGTCCACCGACATAGAAGAGCGCTTTACGTGCTCGGAGACAAGGAAGGTGTCTTTGTTCTTTGTGTCGTACAAGTTGAATTGGTACAAGTCCGCGCCCGCAACCGGATTCCAGGCAAAGCGCGTGGCGGACTCGCCGTAAATCGTAAGCGTTTCTTGCGTTGTCGGAGAAATCAAAGTCGGCGCGGTCAACTGGCTTACAACCTTAAACGCGCGCGGCTCGGTTGAGTATTGGTCCGGTGACGTCACGGATATTATTCTCCAATAATAGTCGCCGCCAGTCAGTTGGGCACCTTGATAGTATTTTTCGTTGTCGATTTCGTTCACAACCAAGCTTGTGAAATTTTTGTCGCGCGCGATTTGGAAGCGGTTGTCGCCCGGAATGTTCGACTTCCAAGTAAAGCGCAGTTCCGCCAAATTGTTGTCAGTGACAGAAAAATTATTTGGCGGATAAAGCGCGCGCTGTTCAAACGTTACCTGGTCGGTGGTGAATTTTCTAATCTCGGATTGGTCGGAGATGTCGCCGTCGGCGTCAAACTGGGTGACGCACCAATACCAAGTTCCTTTTTCCATTTGCGCTTCGGATGGCTTTACGATAAAGAAGTTTGTCTTTGTCTTTTGAACGATCATGTTGTCAAAGCACTTTGGATCGGCGCAAATTTTTATTTCGTAGCCGACGGCTTCGGGATTGTTCTTCCAAGAAAAGTTTATCATGTCCTTTAGCGCCGTGTTGACGTTGTCGCCCATCGCCGGCAAAATCAATTCCGGCGGAAGAATCTTGTTGCGCTGGTTGATCGTAAAAGCGCGCACTTCGCTGGGAGCGGCAAGACCGATTTTGTTCAAAGCGTAATACGGCGTTACGCGCCAGTACCATGTTCCCGTTCCAAGGGTGGAAACGATGCTTGACGGAGTCGTCGTTCTTTGCTCGACAATCGGATTTTCCATTTGCGGATTGTCCGCTATCAGCAAGTCAAAGGCCGTTACCAAATCGTTTGCGTTCCAAGAAAAGCGCACGTCAGGCAGCTTTGACTTGTATGTGTAGACGGAGCGGCTTTCCGGCGCGATAAGCTGCGGCGGCGGAGCGGCAAAAACTTTAAGCTTAGAAGCTGCGGAATAATTGGTTCCGGCTTTTTTGGCGTAGATTCTCCAATAAGAAACGCCTTCTTCAAAATCAACTGAGACTTCCGTCATTCCGTCCAAGTCAAGCGTTCGCTCAATCTGGCTAAAATCTTTTTCGCGCGATGTTTGCAAAACAAGGTTGTCGCCGTCGGCCAAATTTTGGGCAGTCCATTTAAAGTCAACGGGAACGCCGCTTCCGCCAAAGTCCAAAACTTTTGCGTTTGGCGACGGAGAAAAGACTGTGATTATCGGAATGATCTGCTCGTCGCCGTTTGAGTCAAGCGCGATGGCTTGGCCTTTTTCCATAGCGCGCGCCAAGCCGCTTTCGTCGGTAAAGACAACGTTTCCGTCAACGACCTTAAAGCTGGTTCCGCTTTCGTCAGAAACATTGGCGCCGATTGTTGAACCCGCGCTTACAACAACGCTGGAATTTCCGGCGCTTACAATCGCTCCGTTTTTGGAGCCGCTTGAGTTTACAGAGAAGCTTCCGCCCGAAACGCTCATCTGGACTTGTCCGTCATGGAAGAATACTTGGGCCATCGTGTTCTCTCCCAAGTCCATAATGTTTCCGTCCTCAAAGTAAATCGTCGCTTCGGATTCAGGCGCGGTGCGGATAGTGTCTCCGTCGTAAACCGGAGAATGCTGGCGCAAGCGGTCCCAAATCATTCGTTCCATAAATTTGCGCTGCGCCGTTTTGTGCTTAAACGTGATTGTGGCGATCGGCTTTTCGTTAAGCTTTGTCAAAGACATGTTTAGGCTTTCATAAAATTTCTTTATGCTCCAAGCCGCGCCGCTTATGCAAGTGAGAAGAAATATAAATGTCAGAAAAATAGACAAGCTACTTTTGGATCTTGTACTTCTTTTCTTCTTCATCCAAGTTTACCGTCGCCAAATCAGGAGCGTCGATTCCCAACAAATCGCGAACTTCCGCCATTGTCTTTGGCCCGTCCTTTCCCGCGCCCGGAATGTCTTCCGCATAGGGCATATTTATAACCGCGTACATGTGAACCGGCTTTTCCTTTCCCTTAACGGTTACGGAAGGCATTTGTTCAACAACAACGTAGTCTTTAATCAATTCGTAAGTGTTCTCAGTCAACAGAATGTCTGTGTGGAGCGGCTTGTTAAGCGACTCGGTTCTTGAGGCAAAGTTTACAGTGTCGCCGATTACCGTATATTCCATTCTTTCGTTTGAACCGATCTGGCCAGCGATTACCGGACCGGTGTTGATGCCGCAACCGATTCTGATGATCGGCTTTTTGACTCCGCCGCGATCCTTGTTGAATTCGCGCAAAGAGGCGCGCATCATAAGCGCGGCGCGAACGCAACGCAACGCGTCCAGCGCGGGATCTCCGCTGGTGACAGGAGCGCCCCAAACAGCCATAACCGCGTCGCCGATAAATTTGTCTACGACGCCTTTTGTTTGGTTTACGCAGGCAACCATGCGCGTCATGTATTGGTTCAAGAATTCTACGACTTCAAACGGCTCAAGCTTTTCGCTGATGGCCGTGAACGAGCGGATGTCGCTAAAGAAAACCGTGCAAGTTTTTGTTTCGCCGCCCAACGCCAATTCGCCGCGCGCCGCTTTTTCGGCGATGTCCTTGTTGATAAAGCGGCCAAATGTGTCCTTCAATCTTTCGCGTTCGGCAAGACCCGCGCTCATTCTTCCAAATGATTGGGTAAGCACGCCGATTTCGTCGTGGCCGCGCGGCTTAAGGCGCACGTCGTAATCGCCCGCTTCGATTTGAACGCTGGCGCCGGTCAACTTCTTTAGAGGGCGGCTCAAAGACAAAGACCAGAACCAAACGAACACAATCGACACAAACAAAACCGCCAGCGTAAGGTAAATGTTTCGCTTTGTCGTGGCGCGCACGTTTTCAAAAATCAATTCAGACTGAACGGTTGTAAGAACGCCCAAGTCGCCCAACTCCAATTTTTGGTAGGCGCCAAAATATTCCTTGCCGTCTGAATCCTTGTAAAGGATCTGGCGGTTTTCGTCGTTGTTCTTGCGCATTTGAACGACCAACGGCGAGTCCGAAAAGTTGGCGTTAAGGCGCATCGTCTCAAAGTCCGGGTGAATCAAAATGTCGCCGCGGTTGTTGATTACAAAAGACTCGCTGGCAGAGCTTCCGCCAAAAGAAGAAATCAAAGAGTCGGTTGAAGCGATGATGACAACCGCGTCGTCGCGGCCTAAACCGTTCCACGGAAGAATCAAAGCCATCGTTCCAAAATTAAAGAAAGGCGTCGCGTTCAAAACAGTGACTTCCTTTCCAAAAGAATTTTCAATCGCCTCGCGCTCGGTCGAGACAAAGACTTCGATTTGGTCTTCGTCCAATTCGTTTTGCGCGAAGAATTTGTTGTTGACCAATCGCAAGTCGTAATCGCTGCGCTTGAAATTTTCCTGCGACAAAAGCACGACCGCGGCAGTGTCGGGGTTGCGGTCAAAGTAAAGCGAAGACGAGCTGCGCGCGATGTATTCCGAACCGTTTGAGTTGGCGATTACGTCAAGCAGCAAAAGGGCGTTGGACCTGATTTGCGATATCGTGTTTTTGACCGCGCTGGCGGAGCGGGTATTGGCGTCAAAGTTTGTGTTCTCCGCTGTGATGCGAACGTCGTCGCTTACAAAAAAGTTTACCAAATAGGTAATCGAACCAAGAGAGATGATAATCAAAAATGAAACAATCAACACCAGCTTGATGCCGATCGGAAACTTTACCGTCAGATTTTTTTCGGGCGCTTCCTTTTTCTCGTTTTCTTCTGCCAAAATAAACCCCTATTTTAAACTAAACAATTATACTGAATTTCGCGCGTTTGTTCTATATACGCGCGCAAAGGGACTATTACCCCTATCATTATATTTTCGGCAGAATTTGAGAAATTCTTTAAAATGGGATATGGATGGAAACTGGAACGCTCTCAGGCGAATCGAATGGCCTTTCTCGTGACAGAGGCTGTTTGGAAGCATCCAACAATTTCGCTCCGCGAAATTGGCAGCCTCAGAACGAGCGGCCATCCGCCTTCGCCTTACGCGTTCCAGTTTCCTCCGATTCATTTTAGTGATTTCCAATCCTGCCGCAAAAAGCGGCAGGAACGAGAATAGGAAAAAACAAAAACGCGGCCGCGTTTTTGTTTTTTACATTTCGGCGTGCTCAAGGCGCCAATTGATGGCGCGGGTCAAGTAGTCGATGTAGGCGGGGTCCTTGCACATGTTCTTGCCTTCTACGTCCGAAAGCTTGGCGACGGGGCCGTCGTTGCATTCGGTGACCTTCATGACGATGTTCAAAGGCTCCACATTTGTATCGTTTGCGATGTAAGTTCCGATTCCAAAAGCCACGCGGGCCTTGTCCTTAAAATGCTTGTAAATCGCGGACGCCCGCTCAAAGTCAAGGCTGTCGCTGAACATAAGGGACTTGGTCATCGGATCGATTCCCAAAGACTTGTAGTGGTCGATAAGCTTTTGGCCCCATGCGTAGGGGTCGCCGGAATCGTGGCGCACGCCGCTAAAGAGCGTGGCGTATGTTTTTCTAAAGTCGCGCAAAAAGACATCTGTGCCGACGGTGTCGGTAAGGGCGATTCCGTTAAGAACGCCGTATTCCTTGACCCAAGCCTCAAGCATAAACCAGTTTGAGTAGGCGGGATTGTGCTTCCTATCGCCCTGCCCCACGCACTGGACAAACTCGTGGGCCATGGTTCCGATCGGCTTTACGCCCATATTTTTTGCAAGGAGAACGTTGCTGGTTCCCACAAAGAAGGAGTCCTTAAAGCCGGACTTTTTTTGCTCGTCGATGATTTTTTGGATCGCGTATTCCTGCGCTTCGGCGCTAAGACGGCGGCGCAAGCCAAATTCCGAAAAGCCGCCGATGCTCCACGTTCCGTCAACCAAAGCCTGAACTTTTTTGTCGGTTCGCTCCTTAAAGCTTTTTAGAAGGTCGTCGTAGTTGTGGGCCATCCTAAAATAAACTTCGTTGACGATCGCCAGAGTGGGAATTTCGTAAAAGGAAGTGTTGGCCCAAGTGCCAAAGGTTTCGATTTCAAGGCCGCAGCCAGAATCCGTCTCGCGGATTGAAAATTCCTCAAAGCGGGGATGCCACAAGCGCAAGTAGTCAACGTAATCGCGCTTAATCCATTCTATGCTTTTAAGGTAAGAAAGCTCGTCCTCGTTGAACGAAAGCTCGCAATAAGATTTTATTTGGCTGCGGATTTCTTCAACCATTTCGTGGGTAAACTTTACGCCCTTGTTGCGGCACTTAAAGTCCCACATAGTCATATAGCTGGGGAACTGGTGGAATATCGCCTGTCCCATGCTGAACTTGTACATGTCCGTCTCAAGCAAACTTGAAATAATCTGACGCATCACCAACCTCCTGAGGCTCCTCCGCCGCCAAAGCCGCCGCCTCCTCCGCTAAATCCACCGCCTCCAAAGCCGCCGCTAGAGCCGCCTCCAAAGCCGGAACCGCCAAAGAAAAAGTCGTCGCTACCGCCGCCCTTTCTTTGATGCCTGATAAACCAAGAAGCCCAGGGCAGCCAACTAAGCGCGCTGAACTTTGTGGCCAAGCCGCCCGAGAACATTATGAACCAAACAATCCAGAAAATTCCCATAATCAGCGCGGCAGCCCAATCGTCTTCGTCATCGTCCTCAAAGTCAACATTGTTTCCTTCGGCGTCGCGGGCCACAACTCCTGCGATGGCTTTAGCGCCCTGAACGATTCCGCCTGAATAATTTCCTTTTTGGAATTCAGGAGCGATTACATTCCTGATTATCATTCCGCATTTGGCGTCGGTAAGGTCGCCTTCCGCGCCGTAGCCGACTTCTATGCGAATCTTTCTTTCTTTGTAAGCGACCAAAAGCAAAACGCCCTTGTTGTCCTCGCTTTCGCCCAGCTCCCATTCGCGGGCGACTTTTATCGCGTACTCTTCAAGGGATTCGCCTTCCAAAGATTGAACGGTAAGGACGGCTATTTGCGCCGTTGAGTTTTGGTCGATTTGCAAAAGGTATTCTTCCAACTCTTGTCGGCGCGATTCGGACATGATGTCCGCGGTGTCCATCACCGGCCCAGTAAGTTCCGGGACATCGAGCGCGAAAATGGAAACAGAACAAATGGCGAGCGCAAAAAGCGCGGACAGAAATTTTTTCATCGCTCTAAAATCACAACTCCATCGTCAAGCTCGTCGGGATTGTCGTCCTTGTCGGCCGGAAAGTATTGCGCCAAAAGCTCGCCGCACTTTTCGACGGCGTCGCAAAAAGCGGTCTCGGCGTTGTTCTTCGCTATTTCTTCCGAAAGCGCGTTGACAATCAACCGCCACAAGTCGGGCCCGATTTTTTTTGCGATGCCTTCGTCGGCAAGGATTCGCGCCTGCCGTTCCAAGTAAGAGACAAAAATCAAAATGCCGGTCCTGTCCCGCGTCGAGCATACGCCCAGCTCGCAAAAGGCCCGCATGGCCCTGTCGCTTACGGCCTTGTTCTTAAAGGCGCGCGGAATGACCATTCTGTCCAGCGCCGGAATCAAGTTGAACAAGGCGAACAAAACTAGAATCAAGAAAAAACTTGCGAAAACAAAAATTGCGGGAAGGTACCATTCCGGAGCGGTCCAATTGAGCGACTCGTAAAAGGCGCGTATCCGCTCCGAAAAAGGCAGCATGCAAATCGCGGCGGCCAAAGAAACGATCACAGCGGCAAAAAGTTCCCAAAAGGAATAGTCGTTGCTTTCCGCGGACACGGCCACAACGACCTCGCCGGAAGTTTTGCTTTCGACTTTTTTGACGCATTGGCTGATCCGCTCCAAGGCCTCTTTTGATAAGTTGAATTTTTTTGCCAGAGTCTTTGAGTTCACTAGAACTCAACCTTGGGAGCGGACTGCGCTTCCTGACTGGCGGCAAACTGCGGCCTCTTTTCAAAGCCGTGTTGGTTGGCCACTACGCTCTGCGGGAACTTTCTGATAAAGGTGTTGTAAATCTGAACCGCCTTGTTGTAGTCCTGGCGGGCGACGGAGATGCGGTTTTCGGTTCCTTCAAGCTGGTCTTGCAAAGCCAAGAAATTTTCGTTGGCCTTTAGTTCCGGGTAGTTTTCGGCAACGGCCAAAAGGCTGTGAACGCCGGCTGTCAAAGAGTTTTGGGCTGCCTGGAAGCTTTCCATTTCCTGAGCGTTCTTGGGAACTGCGGCGCCCGCAAAAGATTCGGCGGCGGCGCGGGCTTGTGTGACTTGAACAAAAGTTTCCTTTTCATGGGTGGCGTAGCCCTTTACTGTGGCCACAAGGTTGGGAATCAAGTCAACGCGGCGCTGGTACTGGTTTTGAACCTGGGCCCATTGCGCCTCTACGTTTTCGTCGTATGTTACGATTGTGTTGTAGTTACCGACAAAAAAGCGGTAAACGCCCAAAGCCACGACAACAATCGCGGCGACTGCAATCAATAAATTCTTGTTCTTCATGCCTTATAAGATATTGCATTTTCGCGCAAGCGTCAACTTCCGCGGGCGCAATTGCGGCCGTGCGATTTGGCGCTGTAAAGGGCGGCGTCGGCGATTTTTATCATAGTTTCAAAATTGTAGCTTTCCTTGTCGCGGTCAAAATAGGCGTAGCCAATGCTTATAGTGACGACGCCGCTGGCCGTTCCGTCGATGTTAAACAGAATTCTAAGGTCGCGGACCGCCTGCAAAAGACCTTCGGCGCAAGAGGCCAATTCCATGTAATCCTTTGTCCAGCAAAGGCCGCAGAATTCCTCTCCGCCGTAGCGGAAAAACTTCATCTTGTTCTTTTCGCCGTATTCGGCAAAGCACTTTCCGACAAGGCCCAGGCAAATGTCGCCCGCGCGGTGGCCGTAATGGTCGTTGTACTGCTTGAACTTGTCGATGTCGATCATGAACATTCCGGTGGGCCGCATCAAAACGTTTTGGTCGCCGCGGCGAAGGTATTCAAAGAGCTTTCGGCGGTTGGCAAGCTTTGTAAGGGAGTCAGTGTTGCGTTCCACCGTCAAAATGCGTTCGGTGTCATAGCCCCGCAAGCGGCTTAGGCGGACGCTGCGCCCCAACGCCATTCCGGCAAAATAATACATGCAAAGGTTTACGGAATCGCGAGCCATATAACTGGGACCCTTGTAAAAATACGACAAAACAAGGCAGGCAACCAGGGCAATCGACACAAAAATGTTCACTCTAAGCGTTCTGTCCAAAATAACCAGCGGAATGATGAAAATCGCGCAAACAGACGAAACGTAGTCCTGAGGCTTGTCCGCGGCAAAATTTGCCAAAACCGTAAAGACCAAAAAGCAAAAAAAGAAGAAATATATGAAAAAAAGCGGATGCCGCTTAATAAATCGCTTAAAAATCCTTAAAAAAGCGAAAAACAGGAGCGCTCCCGCAAAAAAGGACGAATAAACGGCCTTGAACATAATGTTGTAGTTGAAACCATACGAAACGCAGGTCATTACGCCCATAAGGAAAAGGAATATTATGTCCACGGCTTGAACGACAGCGGTCAAATACTCGTTGACGGCTTCCCTGTTCTTTTCAAAGAGTCCCTTTTCGCCTGTCAAAAAAAAGCGTTCCCAAACCTTCATTTAAGACCTATATTCTAACATTTTACCCCAAAAATGGCGTTTTGTAAACAAAATCCCGGCTTTTTCCGTTTTTTGCAAAAAAATGCATTTTTTTGCAAAAATAGATTGTTTTTATGCCGATTATAGGTTATAATATTCGAAAATTACAAAAGTAAAATTATAAAAGTTATGGAAGAGAACAAAACAAACATTTTCAAGCCCAAGACTTTTTCAGCTTCGGTCAAAAACTCGGGGTTGACGGACTTTATTTTTCTAATTGATCTCAAAGAAGACACTTGCTCGATAAGCGAGGACTGCTCTAAGTTCATTCAGGTCCCGTCGGCAAATTTTCCAAACGCCACAAAGACCTTTGCCTCCCTCGTTCACGAAGACGACATTGAAATTTTCAATGACTGCGTGGAGCAAATAAAAAAAGGCAGCGGCAACGACTTTATCCTTGAATGCAGAATGAAGTCGCCGTCAAACACTTACATCCCGATTTCCTTTAGGGCAAAGCGCGTTTCGTTGCCCAACGGCCAGTCTCTTTTGACTGGAACGATTTGCCTTAAGTCCAGCCGCCACGACGACATAACCGGCCTTCCGTTGGAGCCGCAAATGATTCACGACTACAACGAGACCCGCCACAAGCAGGGAAGCGTGTCCGGCTTTATTTTGGCCATCCGCATCGAAGGCTTGGAGCACATCAACGCCAACTTTGGCCTTGAGGTCGGAGACAACATCTTTAACATCGTGGCCAAAGCTTGCATCGACGCCCAAAACGAACAAACCCGCGCCTACAGAATCAGCGGAAACAAAATAGCCTTGCTTAACATCGGAGGCGGAACGGCCACCGACGCGCAGGGCATTTACCAAGCGCTTAAGCGCCGCATCGGCGACATCGAGTTTGACTTGGACTATTCTGTAGTCTTTACAATTTCCGCCGGAATCGTCGCCTTTATCAACGACATGAGCGAGCTTAAAGACTTGATCAAAAAGGCGGACTTCTCCCTCTCAATGGGAAAAAAGAACGGCAAGAACAACTTGTACTTCTTTAACAACTCGGAATACTCAAAGCACATAAACCGCTTGGACTTGCACGAAAAGCTGCGCGAATCCGTAAAGGACAATTTTAGGGGCTTTGAGATTTACTACCAGCCGGTCATCGACGCCACGGAGTTTGATCCCAAAACCGGCGGACAAAAAGTACACGTAATCGGAGCGGAAGCCCTTTTGCGCTGGGGTCCACCAAACTCAGAAAAGATTCCCGCCGACCAAGTCATTCCGGTTTTGGAAGAGACTGGCCTTATGGCCCCCGTCGGCCGTTGGATTTTGATGAAGGCATTTAACCAGTGCCACATTTGGAACCAATTTGACAAGAACTTCCATATGAGCGTAAACCTTTCTTACGTTCAGCTTGAACGAAGCGACATCCTCTTTGACGTAGAGTGCGCTTTGGAAAAGACAAAGGTAAACCCCGAGAACATCACGCTTGAAATCACCGAAAGCGGCTATATCGACCACGACGAATTGCAGCGCCTCTTTGACGAGTTGCACAAGCTTAAGATCAACATCGACATCGACGACTTTGGAACTGGATACTCAAACTTGCGCTACATCCAAAACTTGCACGCCAACACGCTAAAGCTGGACTATTCTTTTGTTCAAAAGGCTGTAAGGGGAAAGGACGGCGACAGCGAAAGGCGCGTAATTGAGCACATCATCAACATGGCCCACGACTTGGGAATGAAAGTTTGTCTTGAAGGCATCGAGTCCGAAAACGACATCGAAATTCTTTCAAAGCTCAAGCCGGACAAGTTCCAAGGCTTCTTCTTTGGAAAACCGGTTTCTTCATACGCTTTCTTGGACAAGAACAAGCAGTACTTTAGGAACAACGCTCCGCAAAAGAGCGACGACCCGGAAGAGATAAGCTAACAAAAAAGCCGCGGAAAACCGCGGCTTTTTTTATTGCGCGCCTTGAAGGTGTTATTGCGGCGCGATAATTTTTTTCGCGCCGCAAAAGGACTGAGTCAAGGCTTTAAGCGCAAGCGTGCCTTGACTCAGTCCTACGCGCGGTGGCGCTCAATCGTGCGCGTGTTGTTGGCCACAATGTACGAGCCGAACATTACCGTCGCCGCGTCAAAGAGCGCAGAGAACGATCCGATGATTACGGCGGCCGGCTTTAAGAGCAAGTAGCCAGTTTCCATTCCGCGTCCAAAAATCGAACACAAAATTGTAAGGGTTACAAAGGTTCCGCCGACGGGAAGGCTTCCCATCACAAACGAAAGCAAAAAGGCCGTCATAGAAATCGCAAGCATGTCAAAGAATTCGATGTTCAAGGTTGAATAGGATCTCCAAATCACGACAAAGCTAATGATAGAAACCAAGGCCGTTCCGCCGCGCGCAAAGATTGAAAAGAGCGGAAAGGCAAAGCCGTTGACTCTTTGGCGGATTCCAAGCATTTCTTTTCCAAGGCGAGTTTCTACAGGAAGCGCCAAGTTTGTGTCGCCTGAAAGGAAGGCCACCAAGAAGGGAGCGATAGAAGCGCGCAAAACCTTTAAGGGCTTTCCGTTGCGGCAAACCGAAACAACGACAAGCGGATAAATCACGCCGACCAAAATCACAAAGTCAATCGCCAGCATAATGATCAAGGGAGTGAAGACTCCGCTCTTTAAAACGTCGCGGAACTGAATGGCCCAGCTGCACATTACAAAGACGATTCCGGCGGAAAAAAGTTCCGTAAAAATCACTGTCACATTGTAGAACAATTCGCTAAGCGCGTCGGCCAAAGAAAGAACCGGCTTGATGTTGGAATGTTCCATGCAGCAGCCGATTCCGATGATGACGGCAAAGAAGAAAGCGGGAAGCAAGAAAGAGCCCTGGGTCAAAGACTCAAAGGCGGAGTTGGGAAAAATCATCCTGCAGAATTCTTTTAGGTTGAGCGTCGAAAGCTCGGCCGCGCGCTCGGTTGTGATTGGAATGCGGGGAAGCCTTACGATTACGATTGAAATGAATCCAAGGGCGGTAAGCAAAAGGGACGAAAGCGCGATCGTTCCAAAAGTCCAAATGGAGGCGCGGGCGATCAAGCCGTCCTCGCGCATTCTGACCACGGCCATAATGCCGGAAAAAAACAAAAGCGGCAAAAGCGTGTAGCGGCCAATGCGAACTATGATGTCCGTAATAAAGGAAAGAGCGGCCGCTCCCTGCAAAGAGTCAAGCGGCAAAATCAAGGCGGCGGCCAAACCAAGCGCGGCGCCAATCAAATATTTTAACCAAAGTTTCATATTCTAATTCTAGCGCAAAACGCAAATTTATGCTACAATAGATGATATGACCAAGACAATTTTGATTGCCGGCAAAAACTTGCCTGACGGCGCGGATTTTATCGAAGGCGCCCAAGTAAAAATGAGGAACGTGGCTGCCACCGCTTCTAAAGGAGCCAAGCCCGCTTCCACCCCAAACACCAGCGCTTTTGAATGGACAAGAACGTCGCCAGTAAACGCGCGCTCTTTGGTTTTGGACGCGGAGACGGAATTTGGCCAAATCGACGAAGCCGTCTTGTACTTTGACCAAGCATACTACGCCGGAAGGTTCAACTTGCTGACTCCGCAAGAATGTTCTGAAAGCATCGACGAAATGATTTTGGGCTACCAATACTTGGCCTTGGAAATTCTTAGCCGCTTTGAAAAAAAATACAGCATGAGAAGCGGCTTGGAAGAGGAAAAAGCTCCGGCTCCAAAACTGGCGTTTTTGATAAAGACTTGCGCAAGCGAATGCGACGTAAACAAAAACGGAGCGCTTAGGGCTTCGACCCCGATGGCCGCCGGCCCCTTTGTAGCGGCGGCAGCGGCAGCCTTTACGGCCTTTGCCGAAAACATCGCCGCGATTTACGGCGGCCGCGAATACGTAACGGTATTGCTTGCCCACGGAGACCAAAACATTGAGGTTGCCAAGCGCGACCGTTCCTTCAGCGAATGGATTTGCTCCTACATGGACGAAGTGGACAACCAAAAGAACAAGCTTTCGTTAAAGCAAAGCATGAGTTGGATAAAGGCCGGCGCCAAGGGCCCTGGCTTCGCGCTATTTAGATAATTGACCAAAAAAGCGGAGGAGATTGCAAATGGATTTTTTTAACAACATTTTTGCGGACCACTTTGTGATGGAGTCCTGCTTTAAAATTTTTTTGAGCGCAGTCTTTGGAATCATTTTGGGCGTGGAACGCTCAAACCGCATGCACGCCATCGGAATCCGAACGATGCTCTTGATCACAACATCTTGCGCGCTTTTGGGCGTTCTTTCTTACTACGGAGCGGAGAATCCGGCAAAAGCGCTTGGCGACCCTACCCGCATCGCCGCCGGCGTCGTGACCGGCGTAGGCTTTTTGGGCGGCGGCGTCATCATGCACCAGGGCTTTAACATCAAGGGAATTACGACGGCGGCGCTGATTTGGACGGCGGCGGCTTTGGGCCTTTCTGTCGGCTACGGCCTTTACATTCCGGCGGTCGTCGTGTTTGTCCTTGTGATTTTGACCCTGCCGCTTTTCAAAAAGATTGAGCGAACGTATTTCCCCGCGTCAAGAATCAAGACAATCCATTTGATTTATTCCAACGACGACGTCGACATGGAAAGCGTCAAAAAAATTCTTTCTTCTTGCGGAATCTTTTTGCGCGACATAAACTATTCAAATTCGTTTGAAGAAGACAAGTTTAAAGTTGAGATTATCGTCAACACGCCGGCCATCGTCGACTTTGCCGCCCTAGGCAAAAAGCTAAAGAAGACCGGCGAACTGGCTAAGTTTTCGTTTCAGTGATAGATTCACAACTTCTTTTTTTCCAATTGTTTGTAGAGGTTCTTCTTAAAATCGCGAGAGGAATGAAAGAATTCTTTTTCTGAGTTGGAAAGGGCGTTGCGTTCAGCTTTGTCATTGATAAGTTCCATTGTGCAAATCAAATCCGCCACTTGGAACAACTTATAGTCGGCTGGTTTTACTTTTCTCATTTCCACATTTGCAAAAAGGCTTGAAAAGACCGAAAGAATAATTTTTGTCAACTCCGCCTGTCCGTAATCATAATAATTTATAAGCAAGTCAAATGAATCAAAATAATCGTAATGCTTTTTTAATTCGTCGGAGATTGTCTTTGACAACTTTGAAATGTATGCCATCTCGTCATTGGAGCATTCCGCCTTATTGATTTTAGGGCAAATGTAGTGAATTGGGAGCCTTCGTGTAAAATGAAAAAGCGAATTAAACAGCGCTTTTCTGGTTTCCATTAAATCATTTTTATAAAACAATTCTTTTCGCACAAGCGGTCCTGTATGAATCGCATGTTTTGGATAACCTATTGTTTCCAAATGCCTTTCCAGATTTTTTATGTCACAAGAAATGTCATTGCTTTGATTATGCAAAACCATCGCAACATAGTAAAATGGATTACGCGGATTGCATTTTCCAAAATCGCCAGACTCATCGATAAAGACGCTTAATTGCCTACGTTCCACAAAATCCTCCGAACAAAAAAAATGGCGGGGTAAATCCCCGCCTTTCGGTGGACCTGGAACGCATATTGTTCAGCCCTATGGTTTTATTATAGCGCAAGCGTTCTAAAAGTCAAGTGGGAATTCCCTTACATATAAGATATAGATAGTTGATGAAAAATTTGTCTTTTTTTGAGAAAAAATGAAAAAAAATTGTGTTTTTAAATAAAAAAAACGGCTTTCCTACTTTTGAGGAAAGCCGCGTGCAACCACAAGAAAAACTGATTATGGCTCTAACCTGACAATAGGACTCTCGACGAGCATAGTTCTAAACTCAGCTATTCCTTGCGATCCAGGCACTTGGAATCTAAGATAATATTTTGCGTAAAATCTGTCTTTGCCTTTTTCTTCTACCAGTTCCTTAAATTTGCCGTTCCAATAGTCCTTATCAAACACACTCACAAAGCCCTTTTCTTCGACATTTCCAATGCCATATGCATCGCCTGACTCATTACCGTTAATTCCGGCATCATATTCAACAACCGAATAAAAATCAGGGTCAAAATCAATTAGATTCTCTGGTTGTGCGTAATTAGAAATTGTAACAAGCGGTTTTACTCCGTCAAATTGCAAGTCAAATTTCCTTGACTCATCCAAATATGAATAGTCAATGTCGCCAATGCCATCCAAAGCGATTACAGAAATAAATTCTGTTTTACAAAACTCTCGATGGTCCCTAGGATTCTCCGGCTGCACCGTAACCAAGAAAACATAACGCTCGCCAGGTTCACAAAGAGGATAAAAACATGTAAATGTGTCTTGGTGACTATTTTGGTGACTATCCCACTCCCATGCGGGCAACGAAGCCACTGTTGTCCAGTCACTAAATTCTCCGTTTATATAATCACATCTTGCAATTCCGACCCAATTAAAACCGCCGTAAACGCCTTCACTAACCTCAAAATTAGGATTAAATACATCATCCGCTGGTCTTGTTATGGTGAACTTAAGGCCGCCCGTGACATTCTCGACTTTAACATGGCTTGTTTGCAAGCGGTCGGTTGTAAAGAGTTTTTCGTCAAAGTTGTCGCCGGGAAGTTGGCTGACAGTAGAAGACTGGCCGCCAGCGTCATACGCGCATTTAAGCTGCGCCCAATAAGAATAATGCTTTGTCCCCTTTGTCGCTTCCAGCGCAAGCGAATAAGTTCCTGGCGTAAGAGTTGTGGTGTCAATCACGCATGACCTTGCCGTTCCAACAACTTTGTCGTCTAGCGTCCAGCTGTAAGAGTCGCACTTTTCGGCGGTGAATATGACACTGTTGCCGTCTTGCGTTTTTGTAACGGAAATGTCGGAGTTCTTGACCGAAACTTCTATAGACACTGGCATTTCGATGTCCAGAACATTAGAGGCGGCTCTATTGCTCTCAACTGAAGCCATGCCTTCAAAAACATTTTGGTCAAAATCAAAGTAATGGCAAGACTCGGCAAAGAATTTTGTCCTAAGTCCATTTTCGGCTCTATATATGAACAGGCTGTTAAATTCCGCAACATCTTCCACTGTGATTTTGCTTTGCAATCCATCCGCCTCAACCGTATGGAAATATTGAATCTTGTCATGCACCCAATCCGAGCCTTTGTCTGTAGCGAACAAAGCCACGCTTGTTTTTGCAACCCTTAGAGAAGATGGGTATCCTTTAAAGGTCATTTCAAATTCCGGATTTCCAGATTCGTTATACCTTGCGACGCACGCTTGCTCAACAGAAGAAAAATCAATGGATCCGGAACCGCCTATCGCAGTAACTTTATAATCATTACCCATCTGATTCAATACAACACGATCAACCAAATGTTCGATTTGAACGGAAAAAGAACAAATCTCGTCTGCAGAACACAGTGGATACAAGCATTCTATTCTTTCTGCATTGGAGTCCAATTTTGGCGACGCTCTCAAAACAAAATTTCCGGAAGAATCCTTGCAATGAATCATTACATTATCTACTTCTCTTCCACCCCAAGCGGCGGGATGTTTGTCAATGCTAAACCTAATGCCCTTTCCGTCTTTGTCAGCGTAAACCTTTATGTCGTTGTTGTAGAAGTAGCCGGGAGCGGAACTGCCGCCATCAATACGTGCGTAAGTCGCGTCTATATTTTGCGAATTGTACTTTGTTCCAGCCTGGCCAACAAGTTTTTCGTTTTGAAAGAACATGTATGTCGATCCTGTGACCGCGCTTGTAACAAACTTTTCACTGGCGTAAATGATTTCGAGTTTTGGACAAGCATTGAACATATAGCTCATGCTCTCTACTTTTGCCGTGTCAAAGCCGCTAACATCCAGTGTCAAAAGACTTGAGCAGTTCCAGAACATGCCATACATATTTATAACTCTTGAAGTGTTAAATTTGCTTACATCCAGCGACTTAATCTTGTGGCAATACGCAAACATATTTCTCATATCTGTTACATTTGCCGTGTCAAAGTTGCTTACATCTAACGCCTCAAGAACTAAACAATCAGCAAACATTGCTCTCATATTGGTCACGCTAGATGTGTCAAAGCCACTCACATCAAGTGTGGCAAGCGCCCGGCAATCAGAGAACATCGCGTACATATTTGTAACTCTTGACGTATCAAAGGCACTTACATCAAGAGCAGAAAGCTTTTTGCAGTTATAGAACATAGCTCTCATGTCCACGGCACTCGACGTGTCAAATTCGCTAACATTCAACGCCTCAATATTTTCGCAACCAGCAAATATCGCGGCAAAACTTACAACGTCAGATGTGTCCAAACCGCGCAAATCCGCAGAAACAAGCTTTGAACAGCCGGCAAAAATCAAAGAACTGTCGTCTTTAAGCTTTATGCCGGCAGACGGATCAACTGCCAGCGCCACGCTGTCCGCGCCTGTTCTGACGATCGCGCTTACGATTGTGTTTGATTCAACCGCAGCATCCGAAAGCGCTCCATTAGTTTCGTTAATTGAGTAGCCGCTCTTTCCAATTTCCTCAGCCGTCACGTCGCTGTACAATGTTACTGTTATGTCTCCCGTGGCAGCCAAAAGCGCGGCTACAGTTTCGTCGCAAGACCAGCATTCAAGTCCGCCTACAGTGGCGTATCTCTTTGCGTATCTTGCGTAAAGCGTCATATTCTTGGCGGTGTTTTCAATCTTTTCAATTTTGCTTTCATTAGAGAATGATTCGTCCGTGTACCAACCCAAGAATTTGTAATTGTCGCGGACAATCTCGTTCTCTGCAGGAAGCGTGACAACGCTCTTTCTTGAGAATGTTTCCTGGGCAGTTGATCCAGCCGCAAACGAGCCGCCACCCAAGACATATGTAATAGTGTAAAGGTCGTCAAAGCTTTCAATCGTTCTTGTCGCCGCGGAACACAAGCCGCTTGCCACTTGAACGATTTCGCGATAAGAGCCAACTTCAAATCCTTGGGAATAAAATCTAACTCTGGCGCGATATGTTCCAGCCGGAATATTTGACGCAGCGAATGTCACAGCCTTGTTTGCCGGAGTCAATGTTTGCGGCTCTACGCCTGAAACTGAAGTTTCATCCAATTTTTCAAAAACTGTAGTGGCATACGTTATTGAACTTGCGTTTGAAGCTTCGTCAAATGAAAGCGTTATGCCAAAGGAGCCTTTTCCGCTTCCGCCATCAGAAATTTCAAGTTCAAACAAAAGCCGGTTCTCTCCAAGGACAATCGTTTTTTGGACGCTTCCTTCAAATTTTGTTCCGTCACCATACGCGCTAAGCGTAAACGTCCATTCTCCCAAATCGACAGGAACAACAGCATTCTGAAAAGCCGATTTTGTTGCCCAAGAGCCAAGCGTCTTTTGCTCGCTCTCTCCGTCCTTAAGTCCCTTTAATACAAAATCTTTCAAAACCGTGCTTTGGGTGTCCGGAAGAACGGTGCGCGCCATATCATCTGAAGAAAAAGTTATGTAAGCTCCGCTTTTCGACTGAGAAGATTGCGAATCGGACATAAAATTTGAACAAGAGGAAATTGTCGCCGCTAAAAAAGCCACAGAGACAAAACCAAACAACTTTGCCAAACTTTTCATATAATTCTCCTTAGAATTAATTAACTACTTGTATTTGCGCGTAATATGAATAGCGCTTGCCGCTTTTTTCCGCTTCGAGACTAAGCGAGTAAGTTCCTGCCAATAGGGAAGATGTGTCAAGTAAACAGATTTTATCCGCTCCAATCTGTTTTTCCTCCAATGTCCAATCGTAAGAATCGCAATCTTCCGGTATAAACATTATCGAGCTTCCGTTTTGAGCTTTTTCAACGGAAATATCGGAATAGCTTTCTTTAATTTTTATTATATAGTCAAAGCCTCGTAAATAAACTTTGTATTCAGGCGCATTCGCGGAAGGGGACGGTCTTGGAGAAACATCGGAAACTGACACTGAGCATGATAAAGATATAAAAGAAAAAATAATTATAGTTATTAAAGCCGAAAAAATCGCAATCTTTTTTAACAAAACTCAATCCACTTTTTACCAATAAGGTTATATTCTTATAAAGAATAAACCTAACAAGTCTATTTGTCAACAAATTTTTGACCTTTTAATAGAGACCGGAAAGATTTTCGACTCTGCGGAACTGATAAAAAAAATAATCGAAGAAGAGTCCCAAAAAGCGTTTTTAGAAATAAAAAAAAGAATGCGAACGGAGCGCAAATAACCCACGCCGCTATCCCCCTCAAAAAAAATCACTTTTTTTCTAAATTTAGTCGAAATTTTGCGCAAAAAGATGTATCTTATATATGTATGGCAAAAAGTCCGGAGCAGATTTTAAAGAGCGTTTTTGGCTACAAGGAATTCCGACAGGGGCAAAGAGAGATCATCCAAAATATTTTGGACGGCCGCGACACTCTTGCGGTGATGCCCACAGGCGGCGGAAAGTCTTTGTGCTATCAAATCCCCGCGCTGATTTTTGAAGGCATCACGGTCGTAGTGTCGCCGCTCATCTCGCTTATGCAAGACCAAGTGGGCGCGCTTTTGGAAAACGGCGTGAGCGCGGTCTTTTTAAATTCAACCCTGAACCTTGACGAATACAAAAAAACTGTCCGAGACATAAAAAGCGGCCGCGCAAAATTGCTTTACCTTTCGCCTGAAGGCTTGGCCACCGAGCGCGTCAAAAGCATTTTGAGCGAAGCCGACGTTCCTGTAAGCTGCGTGACGATTGACGAGGCGCACTGCATAAGCGAATGGGGCCACGACTTCCGCCCCGACTACATGGAAATCGCGGCCTTTAGAAACAGGTTCAAGGACGCGGTTTGCCTTGCCCTGACCGCGACTGCGACAAAGCAAGTTCAGACCGACATCGTTAAAAATTTAAAGCTCAAAAATCCCGCGGTCCTTGTGGCCAGCTTCAACCGTTCCAATATTTTTTTGGATGTGCAGCCAAGGACAGACGGTCTTGCGCAAGTCCTAGAATTTCTTTCCGACCACAAAGGCGAAAGCGGAATCATTTACTGCCTTTCGCGCAAGGAAGTGGACTCGATCACGCAGGAACTTCAAGAGCGCGGCTTTAGCGCGATGGCATACCACGCGGGCCTTACCGACCAGGAACGCGCCGACCACCAAAACAAATTCATCAAAAGCCAAGTTGACGTCATCGTCGCGACAGTCGCCTTTGGAATGGGAATCAACAAGCCCGACGTGCGCTTTGTGATTCACTACGCGCTTCCAAAATCAATCGAAGAGTATTACCAAGAAATCGGACGCGCGGGCCGCGACGGGCTTTCAAGCGAGGCGCTTTTGCTTTACAGCGCGGGCGACATCCACCGCATTCGCTTTTTCTTTAAGGACAAAAGCGACGACGAATCCTTCAAGGCCGAAAAACTTTTGCAAGCGATGATCGACTACGCCCAATGCCGAACTTGCCGCCGCAAATTTTTGCTGAATTATTTTGGGGAAGAATACACGCCGCCCACGGATGGGCGTGTACTGAAGCGAGTTTCCGCAGGAAACTCGTCAAGTTCGGAGAGCACGGACGCTCTCCGAACGGCTCCGTGCTGCGACATTTGCGAACAAGGCGGCCTTCCCCTGCAAGACGTCACTGTGCCCGCGCAAAAATTTTTGTCTTGCGTCTACCGCGTGGACCAACGCTTTGGCGCGACCCACATTATCGACATTTTGCTTGGTTCCCGCAACGAAAAAATAAAAAAGTTCAACCACAATTTTTTAAGCACATGGGGAATCGGAACCGAACTTTCAAAGCAGGCTTGGTTTGAGCTTTGCGACGCGATGCAAAACGCGGGCCTCATCGAGCGCGTCGGCGAATGGAACATCGTAAAAGTAACTTCGCTTGGCCGCGAGCTTTTGCAAAACCGCGACAAAATTGAACTGCCCGTCCGAATAGACTTTGGCTCGCAAAAAAAAGCGGAACTCGCGCTTCCCAAAAAGAAAGCGGTTCTCCACAAAAAGGGCCAATTGCAAGACGACGCGCAAACCTCGCTTCTTTACGAAGACCTAAAGGCTTGGCGCAAAAAACTTGCCGACGAGGAAAACGTTCCTCCATACTTTATATTCAACGACAAAACTTTGATCGAAATTGCCAACAAAAAACCGTCGACGCGCGCGGACCTCTTGTCCATAAGCGGAATCGGCGAGCTAAAGGCAAAAAAGTTTGGCGGGGACATACTGAAAATCATTAACAACGATTAACGGAAGAGGTCGCGAAAGCGACCGGGAGTGATTATGCAAAAAATTTTTTATGACACGCGAATGCTGGACCAAGCCGCGCGCGACGCTTACGGTTTGACAGAAGACTTAATGATGGAAAATGCCTCCGCCGCCCTTGAGCGCCAAGGAAGCGAACATTTTTTTAGCCCGGACAACAAATACATCAACCGCCCTACCGTCTTGGTCCTAGCGGGCGGCGGCAATAACGGCGCCGACGGATACGCCTTGGCGCGGAGAATCGTCCAGCACAAAATCGACGTGGCCGTCTGTCAAGTGTACGAGCCAAAAAGCGCGATGTGCGTTTTGCAAGCCGACCGCGCCAAAAAAGCCGGCGCTATTTTCATCAACCCATACGACTTGGACGAATGGATCGAACGCGCGTCCTTTGACTTGCGCGTGGTCTACGACTGCGTTTTTGGAAGCGGCTTTCACGGAACGCTTGACGCGATGGCCGCCGCCGTCATCGAAAGCGCCAACAAAATCGACGGCGCCTACAAGATTGCCTGCGACATTCCGACCGGTGCGAACCAAGATTGTTCGCAAGGCCAAAATGCGGCGGCCTTTCGCGCCGACACAACCGTAACGATGGGCGCTCTAAAGCTGGCCCTTTATTCCGACGCGGCAAAAGACGCGTGCGGAAAAATCGTCGTCGCTGATTTGGGCGTAAGCCGCTCAAACTTTGAAGCGGCGGCCTCGACCGTTTGCAAGCCCACAAACGATTCTGGCATTACAAGAGATTGCTCGCAAGCCCAAAACAGCGCCGCGCAATCGCCCTGCGCCCAACTTCTGGAGCCGGCTGACGCGCGCCTCCCCTTGCGCGATAAAAAGCAAAACTCGCACAAGGGCACATACGGCCACACCGCAATCTTTGCCGGAACAAAACCCGGAGCCGCCGTCATCGCGGGCCACGCCGCGCTAAAGTTTGGAAGCGGCCTTGCAAGCCTAGTTCCAATTGCGGAACAAAAAATCAATTTTGAAAATGTCGCGGACTTTGAGCTTATGGTAGCGGACGCAGTTCCGCAAAACGCGACGGCGCTTGTAGTTGGTCCAGGCCTTGGCCGCCCCGACAGTCTTGGCTCTGAAAATGTTTCGCAAGCCAAAGAAGCCGCCTCCGCCGTTTGCGGGCTTGCGTCCGTTCCGCAGCCGCTTGTCCTTGACGCGGACATCTTTTACTGGCCGCAAATAAAAGACTTGCTCGCCGTAAAGAAAAACGTCGTCCTAACGCCGCACCCAAAAGAGTTTGTGGCGCTGCTAAAAAATTTAGGCATGGGAAATTATACAGTCGCGCAAGTCGTCGCGCGCCGTTTTGAATTGGTTAAAGATTTTTGCCGCGCCTACCCGGACTGCGTTCTTGTTCTAAAAGGCGCCAACGTTTTGATTGCAAGCAAATTGCAGGGCGAAGAGGAGCCGCGCGTTTACATCAACGCGCTCGGAACAAGCGCCTTGGCCAAGGGCGGAAGCGGCGACGTTTTGGCAGGAATGACTGCCGCGCTTTTGGCGCAGGGCTACCTTCCGCTGGAAGCCGCCGTCACCGCCTCCATCGCGCACGCAAGCGCAAGCCGCGCCTTTGACAGCGCCGACTACGCGCTCACGCCGTTTGGGTTGGTGGAAAAGCTTACTTGAACGCCAATTCAAGTCACCATATTTTATTTTTTTTCCTTCACATGCAAAGTTCGCTCATAATGCCAACAGCCACCGCATCTTCCGCTAACATCAGGAACCCTGACTGTATTATCCCAAGGAGTTGTATGCCCGAATAACATAAACTTGGGATATATGCCGGTTTCTTTTGCAATGGCTTCCATGCGGCCGCCTTTTCCTAAGGTGTTGTAACACCCCCCAGTTCCATAATCTTCCATAAGGCAGGCAAACGGCTTTTTGTATCTTTTGCTTCCCCACAGGGCGTCATAAAGCATTATGCCATCATCATTTATATACAAAAGAGCAAAGCGTTCCGCTCCGTAACTCTCATTGTATATTTTCTGGCGTTCAAAAATAGACAGCCTGCAAAATCTTTCCCCATGCCATGGACCGTGCGTATATTCAAAATGAGGAGTCCATTCTTCGGGTGAAACAATTTCGTCAAAAGAATAATCATAATGAGCTATTTCATCATAGCCTCTGAAATTTCCATTGAAAGTCTGACATTTAATGTGCCCGTCAAATTCTTTTTTGCTTAATTCCCTCGTGTGTAAGATTTTAATCCATTCTTCTTCTGCCATGGCATAGTCCGCATACAGATAAACATAAGCGCTGTGTGAAGGATTAAAAACCTCGACCATAAAACCGTCATTATAACAGCCTGGATAGAATACCACACGACTGTTTAAGACAAATTTTAAATCCGGTCTTATATTTTCTGCTGGATTTAATTTTTTCAGCCAAACTGGCATTCGGCATTTATACTTGGATAAAAATTCACTTATATTCTGCATGTCAGAACTCTGCTATACAATTTTTGATTCAAAGACATCATAATTCTTTGTGTTATTTCTGCAAAAAACTGCGAATTCAACAGTTTCAAAGTTGTAATTTTTGATTAAGCTCGCAAAAATGTCTGCCACGATTTCCGGTGGATTTTTAAACGCTCCACAACCAAAAGCTCCCAGGATAAGAACTTCAACCTTTTCTTTCGCCGCAAGATTAAGAATTCTTTTTATTCGTTCTGTCATAACCTGGCGATACTGATCCTCATCGTAATTGTTAAACAGCTCTGGCGCTGCGGAAACAATCACATCTGTATTAAACCAGGCATCTTCTTCCTTCAATTTTGGAATTGATTCATCGGTTTTAAAAACTGTGACATCTGGTATATAAATCATATCATGGCCACCCATTTCGTTGATTTCGCCTTTTTCTTCTTCAAGGAAATGTTTTTCATAGAAGGCTTGTTTTTGCGCATACAGACAGGGATACAAAGTTGAAACTCGGCACATAGACTCTTCCTGCGCTCCAGCACTCCATGGAGCTCCTCCCATACTGTAATAATTCGCAAAATCAAGGCAGCAAATCTTTTTGCCTTTATAGGTCTCGGCCGCTTCAAAAGTTCGTTTTTTAGAAACAAGAACCTTCATTTCAAGATTTTTCCGAATGTCACCTGCATTAAAGGGCTCTGACTGATAAACTACATATTCATTTTTAATGGAATTGTCTATGGAATTTTTTAATGATTCTACCAGGCTGCACATTTCCATCGTGTCAGTCATTACGGCATTGTTGATTTCTCTGTAATTTATTGTTCGTTGCACTTTTATTTAGTCTCCAAGTTGTAAATCTAATGTATTATTTTCGGTCCCAGGTAAATTACTCCCGCAATAACAAGGGGAACAGCAAAATATTTTAATGCTTGCAGTATAGCGATGAAAAGTTCACTAAATTTTACAATAAACGCGCCTATAAATATTAACAGCGCCACAAGTATTAAGAATTGTTCCATAAATCATGCCTCATAATAAGTTTTATTTTATTATGGAAAATAATTGTTTCCTTTATAAACCATAGATTGAATTATACAGGTCTGAATAATTATCCCGAGCATCAGCATTTCCCTGATCGGCTGCTTTTTTGTACCAGAACAAGGCCGTGTCATAATTCTGCTCAACACCTAAACCATGACTATATAAATACCCAAGGTTATTCTGGGCTTTAGCATGTCCTTGATCGGCTGCTTTTTGGTACCAGGATAAGGCCGACGAATAGCTTTGTCCAACGCCAGCGCCAGCATCATATAAATAACCGAGGTTAAACTGAGCATCAGCAACTCCTTGTTCTGCTGCTTTCTTAAACCAGCTAAATGCTGAAGAAAAACTTCTCTCAACTCCCAGGCCACATTCGTATATTATTCCAAGTCTCCACTGGGAATAAGAACTTCCCTGTTCAGCCGCTTTTTTATACCAGCTAATTGCTTCAGAACAATCTTTCTCAGCGCCTCTGCCATTTTCGTATAGTATTCCAAGTTGACACTGGGAATAAGAATTTCCTTGAATAGCTGCTTTTTTATACCAGCGAATTGCTTCGGTATAACTTTGTTCTACACCATCGCCATGTTCATAACATACTCCAAGATTGGCCTGGGCATCAGAATATCCTTGCAGAGCCGCTTTTCTAAACCATAAAAAAGCTTCAGAATAATTTTTCTCTTTAACATATAATATATTTCCAACTCTATTCTGGGCAAGCCAACATCCATTTTCGGCTGATTTTTTGTACCATGAAAAAGCTTCAGAATCATTTTGTTCTACACCAAGGCCGTTCTCATACATTTCTCCAATATTATATTGGGCAGAAGCATTTCCTTGGCCGGCTGATTTTTTGTACCAGAAAAGCGCCACGGGATAATCTATCTTGACACTTATACCAGTTCTATAGATTCGTCCAAGGTTATACTGTGCCTCTGGGTTTCCCTGTTCTGCTGATTTTGTATACCAGCTAATTGCTTCAGGATAATTTTTCTCAACGCCTCTGCCTTTTTCGTATAGTTGTCCAAGTAGATTCTGACCGTATGCGCTTTCCCCATTTTTTATGGATTCATTAATTAAATCCATTCCTCGCTTTATATCATATGGTAAGCCGTTACCATAAAGATAATGCCATCCCAAACAGGCAATTCCGTCAGGATTTTTCTGGTCCGCGCTTTTTTTGGCCCATTCAAGGGATTTTTCGTAATTTCTTTGTTTTTTATATTTTTCACTAATAAAAAATTGAACCTGCGCATTATGGGAATCATGTTCCATTTCAAATAACTCATCAAAGGAATAATCAGATTCATTTCCCTGGATTTTTGGTTCTTCAGTCTTGCCTTTTTCTTCTTTTGAGGCAGTTTTTTTCTTTTTTGTCTTTGACTCTTCGTCCTGTTTTGCGCCACATTCCGGACAGAATTTCATTTTGGGATCAAGTTCTGCCCCGCATTTTATGCATTTCTTCAACTGAGGAACTGGTGTTCCACATTCAAAGCAAAACTTCTGGCCTTCTTCAAGTTCGGTACCACATTTACTACAAACTATCATAATACATGTCTCCTAAAAATATTTGATATAGGGAAATCTGAAGCTTCCCGCAAACGGGATTCAAACCCAGCTGTTTTGATTTTTTCTATAACATCCTCATTCGCCATCGCTGTATCTGCTACAACATTCGGATATCTATTAAGCATGTAAAGAATATCGTCTAGCGGACGACAGTGCGCAATTTGCACGGCAACTGCAGGATATTTTGCAATAAAGCTTTCAAATAATTGCGGCAAAAAATCTTCATCTGCATGAATCATAATCAGTTTTTTATGTTTTTCAGCATAAGAAAAAATCTCATCTGCAAGTGAAATTGTGTCTATATCAGACAAATCCCACTTTTGCGCGCGTGGATGGATTTTGAAGCCGTCATAATTTACTTCACTCATTGCTTTCTGAATCGTTACATTTGCGCTGGACGAAAAATGCACCTCAGGCACAACCCAATAAAGCGGATGAGCCTTAAGCCCTATTTCCAGCGCAGCCTTCAGCGCATTCTGCACTTCTTCCATCACACCTTCATATAATGCAAGGGCAGTCGGCGCATTTTTTAAAATCTCAGAATTCTCTCGAGCGGCATCACTTTCTTCACAATACAAACATGATGTTGTAGAAGAAAAATACACCTCGTCCACACCAGATGCCTTTAGTGTAGAAAATACACGGTCGGCATAGTAATAAATTTTATCGTATTGACCGATGTGAACGTGGTAATCTGTCATTTATTTTCCCAATTCCTTAAGCTTTGCCTCTCGCCAATCCAGAACAATCTGCTTGTTCTTTGCGGCAACAGCGCAGAAATGACGGTTGATTTCAAGAGGATCTCCCACAGGCGATTCGTTTGCGTTACGCACCATGCAAGGAGCGCAAAAGGCCGCCTTGTCGCACCTGCAGCATTCGCCACCGCCAAGGTCTTTCATTTTAAGGCCGCGAAGCCATTTAATTTTTTCGCTATTGTCCCAGATTTCCTGTAACGAATTCTCGTTCAAATTCCCCAAAACCATTTCCTGCCAGCCTGGACAAGGATAAACATTTCCGTTTGCAACCATACAGCAGGAAGAAATTCCAACTCCGCACAAACGGCGACCAGGGTTAAACTGGGCCTCATTACAACGCTGCATAAAATCTGGAGCAAGTATTGATTCCTGATATTCCACATCATTAGCCATAATATCAGAAATAACCTTACCACATTCTTCAACAGAAAGACGGTTTGCAAGATTTTCTGTCTCGTGATTATATTCCGCCATCATAATGTAATCAGTCTGCGCGCGGATTTTATGCTCGTGGCACCAATTCATCACGTCGGCAAAATCGTCTTTATTTCCTTTCATCGTGGGGCAAGAAACATGGAGCGGCAAATCGTTTTCCACCAACTTGAGAATCGCGGCCTTTGTTTTTTCAAAGCTTCCGGGCAGTTTTGTTATAGCGTCGTGATGTTCCGGAATCATTGAATAGAGCGAAACCTGGACGGAAGAGACATTGCCATCTTTCATAATTTGAACGGTCTCGTCGTCAAGAAGCGTAAGGTTGCTCAAAATATTGACGTAGAAATCATATTTTTTTGCTTCACGCAGATATTCCTTGAATTTTGGATGCATCATCGGTTCACCACCTGAAAGAGTCACCGAAAGGACACCCATCTTTGAAAGTTGTTCCAGTGTAGAATAGTAAAGCTCGTCGGTAATATTGTGAAGCTTGAACTTGTGCGGAATATAGCAGTGAACACACCGTTCGTTGCATTTTGATGTAAGTTCAATCTGAAAGCTATTCAAATGCGGCTTTCCCGCAAAATGTTTTTCGAGATATTCCTGTGTATCGTTGTCTGCGCGCTGAATTGTCGGAGTGAAATCTTCACGAATTGTCTTTGGCTGAACAGCGTTGTATGTAAAACCGATATCTTTTGCGTTCAGTTCTTCCTCGGTCTCGCCCTTGATGATAAAACCGTCTTGAACAAGCGCGTCGTAGAATTCTTGCGCGTCCGCCTTGATTGTGTCGCGAGGAACATTGTCGTCAGCAAAAGACGGCAGGATTTTTTCAACAAGCTCGTCAAGCGTCTGCGGCGTTCTGTTCAGCGCGCACAAGAACACCGTTCCGCTTTCGTTCGTACAACGGTCATTGAAAAGCCCTGTTGAAGTGACGTAGCCAATGCCGTCATAGTTTCGGATGTAAGTGTCCCTTTTTTGTCTGTAAAGCATTTTGGTTCTCCAGCTTTTTGCAAGCGCTTAGCCCATGTTTTCCCAGATTTTCATAACACCCCATAAAACCGCAAATCCAATCAACAACTTGAAGCCAGTCGAAACAACCGACCCCGGTGTTTGCAAGCCAACGCCAAGCCAATTAAAAAAATCTTTCACAATTTATCTCCTTGTTTATATTATATTTTTCACCAGAATAGCATCTCTTTTTTTCGCAAGTTTTTTTCTTAACTCAACAAAGCGACACCATTCAGAATCCACTTTACCCAATTTGCCGTTGTTTGCCGTAACATGCGGGTTATAACAGAATTCACAAAAATCCGCACAAGTACAATCACTACATTCTTTTATATCACTTGCATGAATTTTTCTGAGTTCTTTTAAGATTGCATGGTTATTGAAGACATCTTCCAATTTGTCAGTTGCAATGTTTCCAAGCGGTTCGTACCAGCCTATTGCAGGATAAATAGTACCGTCACCGGAAATACAAAGTGAATGACCAGCTCCCCCGTAAAATTCAATTTTGCTTAAATCACGATCTCCGTAACCATTTCCCCAAACATAAGAAAGGCGACCGTAATCTTTCATCGTTTCATCAAAAAAATCCTGAATATCATTCCATGAAAGACGGTGGGAAAGATTCGTTCCTTTGTAATCAGAAGAACCAAAAATGAATATATCAGCACAACTTGGAATATCATTGTCATCGCACCACCGCATAACATCAAGAACTGCTGTCTTGTTCTCTTTCATTAAAGGACAACTTACAAAAAGCGGAATTCTGCGAGAACGAAGCATATTAATTGCGTTTTTTGTTCCACAACAAGAACCCTTTACTCCTGTAATACTGTCGTGAATTTCTTCTTCCAAAGCATAAAGAGAAAACTGCACTTCCTTTAAGTTCTTCAACGTTGCAAGAAAAACAGCATCGTTTTCTTTCATTAAAGAACCATTGGTGAAAAATGAAATGCGAAAACCTAAATTGTCCGCAACAGAAACTATTTCTTTCCATTCAGGATTTAACAGCACTTCCCCGCCTGTGATTGTTACAGATTTTGCCCCAAACGCTTTAGCCTGCTCAAGCGCACTCTTTGCCTGCACAACCGAAAGAAAACCTTTTTTTGTACTTTGACAAATGCGATAACAGTGAACACAATGTTCATTGCAGGGATTGGAGATTTCCAATTCTATGTTAGCTAATTGCATGTGGAAACACCATTATTATTTAATTTCTCCAAAGTAAATAAATAACCACCGCAGTCAGTATTACACTGACTACGGCATAGTCCTCATTATTTTACATGGCGGGACTTTACCTACCATAAAAATCGCGCTAAGTAAATTACTTTGTGCGTTCGCAGTATTTACAAGATGTGCTTGTGCCAGAGTTACTAGCTTTATTTGCTGGACATCCTGCAGCATAGCTTCCGCTTGCGCTGTTCTGTGCAATAATTACTGGTTTTGTGTAAGCCATTTTTTCCTCCTTTTGTACTTCTCTGGATATTCACCAAAGTAAGTATGATAAAAACCATCTGACAGACGGTAAAACACCGGAAAGTTTTTTTCTTCCCGCTATCTCCCGAAAAAGTGTTTAAACAAAAAAAATCACACACGCAATGAGCCAATGCCTTGCATATACGGTCTTTGTATGAGTAAAAATAAATTGTTTTGATTGCTAAAAACGCAATTATCGCGAACAGAACTTTGGATTGTATACTGATTGTTTTCTGCATTTTGTCCGACCCTGTAAAACTTTCCATCAGTTAAATTTATTTTACCATGATGAGTCAAATTGTCAACCCTTTAATTCTAGAAAAACTGACAATCGCGGGTGATACAAATCATTTCTTCCCCATACCACTCTACCTTATATCCCGCCATTGGATCATTACAACGATTTTTTCTTTGCGCATGGCGTAAGCGAGGGTGTGCCAAGTGCCGCCGGCGTGGGGGTCGGAATTGTCAAAAATGGCGACGACAAAATCGCTTTTGTCAACCATGTACTTGTTGCGGTCTAAGTAAGCGTCGTTGCGGCGTTCCTTTGTGGAAACGGGATGAACGATGTCGGCTTTTTCGAGAATCGGCTTGATTTCCTTGCGGCGAGCGTTGTGGCCTTCGTAGGGCTGGGCGATTTCCAAAACAAGGTTTGGGTTTGCCTTCTTTTTTGCAAGAATGATTTCGCTCGCCCAGGTGTCGATGCCGAGCGCGTTCCCTGCGATGAAGTGGTTGCAGCCTTTTGCGATTAAATCGTCGATGGCGTCTTCAAGGCGGCGGAAAAGCGTTTTGCATCTCGGGTCGTCTTTGTTTGTTCCCCAAGGAAAAGCTTCTGGCCTGTGGCCAGTGAAACAAGCAATAAGATTCATAAAAACTCCTTATCTTTTTGCATTTTACAACTTCACAAAGAGAGTTTCCACTTCCTTGCAAAATTCGTAAAAATCCTCTTCGTTCTTATATGATACTTTCTGACGGTTTTCTGTCCAGCAAATTCCGTAGCAGGAGCAGCGGAGCTTCTTTACTTCCGAAAGCCACTTGTCAAGATAGTCATAATAGTCGCTGATGATAAAAAGCTTGTCGTTTTCGCCGCAAAAACGACTGGCTGTGTATTGTATTGCGGAGGCGATTTCGGTGCCGCCGCCCACTGGGATTTCATTTATGCCTTGGCTAAGAGAATCGATTCTCTGCAAGTCTGAATCCCAGAAAATCACCTTGCTTTCCTCTCCAACGCTGCCTCTGATTTCGAAAAAAAGTTCCAAAAGCTGGGCAAGACGTTCCCTACTCACGGAGCCGCTTGTGTCAACAATGACAAAAACATTTCCCGCAAAATAATCGCTATGCTCGACCGATTTTCCGCGCAGGACGCCGTCAGCCTTTCCCCGGTTTGCAAGATAAAGATAGTCTGTCCGGGTGTCGTCAATTTTATCCACCGCTCGCTCTGTGATAAAAGTACGGACCTCGGGGCCAAGTTTGTGAATTGCAAAGCTGCGCGTTTTTCCGCAAGTTTTTTCCACCCCGATTCCATCGCCGGAGCCAGAGCTTAAACTTTCCGCCAGAATCACATCCTGGTTTTCAGCCGCTTTTCTTATAATTTCAGACGGAATTTTGCTTGCTTTTTCTATGAATTGGCCTTGCTCGGCGCGCAGTTTTTCGCAGATTTGCGGCATAACCAAATCCGGAGTCAAAATGATTAAGTCTATGTACTGGCGCCAGGAAAGGCCGCGCGGAAAATTATAGTTTTCCGCCAAAACCGGAGTGACAAGAATCGCATTTTTATTATTAAGCTTTTGGTAGGAATAGCGCTCAAGCCTTCTTTTTGCATCGCCCCAACCTGCAAGACGATTTTCTGAGATGTATGCAAGTCTTTTGAATTCCGCCTGGTTCATGTCTTTAAGAAGAAACTCTTCTTCATCCTTATCGAAGACCTTGCTGTTGACCTCCATGTCCATCGCGTAATTCTTCAAAAGGCTTATAAGAGAGAGCATCGTTTGGTTTTCGTCCTTTGGTTTAAAGGAGATATACTTTGAAAAGCTTTGCCAAGTTCCCATCAACCTGTCAAAAACCTGACGGTTTGTTTCGTCTTCAAAACGAAGATGCCCCAAAAGAATATGCCCGATTTCGTGCATCCAAAAGGAATGGCCGCCGCAAAACTCCGAAGTGTAAATTTTATAGCAAGCGTTGCCGTCCCGTATTACGTATGCAAGCGCGTCATTTGACAAATCATCCTTTGCAAGTTTCTTGTGAGCGCAAACAACAAGCCGCATTTTCTTTTTCAGCTCAGAAAAGTGTCTGTACTCGTTTACCATTAAGCTGCCTCCGTTTGAATGCAACTGTTGATATAAAATTTGTAAGAAGTGATGATATTATTCAGCTTTGACAAAGTCTCGTCCTTTTCCGAAGATGAAAGACACTTTTCCGCGAGCAAATAAAAAATTTCAATTGCGCTATAATCGTTCCGCAGATTCATGCGAACTTCTTTAGGCATTTTATTGATCAAAGGAAGCTGTGACAAGCTTTCGCTGTCAGTTTTGAATGTCTTTTCAATTTCAGGAACGATTTCCATGCAGGCTTCTTCAAGCTCTTCCGCTTCAAGCTTATCCTCAAGGTCAAGAAGGGTGTTTACGTTTTCCGCAATGCCAAGCTTGGAATTGTAGTTAAAGCTTTTTTGCTTCTTCTTTTTTCCGTTAAGCTCCTTCAGAGCGTCTTTTGTAAGCTCGCGTACAAATTTTCTGAAGGCGTTAAGCTCCTGAATATAAGAAAAAGAATTGAAGCCCAGCCCGATAAGTCCATCTACAAATTTACTGATATAAAACGGATTGTTTAGTCCGATGCTGTACATTGCCAGAAAAATGTCCCGGAAATATCCGATGGTTCTGCCAGAAATGAAGTTGTAAACCTCGCCGTTTTTGGAATAGTCGCCGGTAAAGACATTGTTCAGCCGCTTGTTAGCAAAATTTAACTGACTTGGTGAAGAGACTTTTACATTGTAGGTTGTATTAATCTTTTCAAAAATTCCGCGGACTGCCAGATTAGCCTTTTCTTTAGTTTCTTTTGAAAGCTCGAGATGGGCAAAGTCCGGCAAGTCTTTTTCCAAATCGTCGGCTTCTTGAAGAAATTCTGAATAAAGGCCTTGAAAGGACAGAGGCCCGAAGTTTATTACGCAAAAGCGGTTAAGGTTTGGGGCTGTGATGTCGCACATTGGAGGAAGGTTGTTCTTGTAGTTGCTGGCGCTTGCTATAATTGTTGATTCCGGCAGTTTTTGGCCGTTTCCGATCGTTCGCTCAAAAATCAGGCGGTAGAGGCTGGCCTGAACATCTTTGGGAGCGCCGGCAATCTCGTCAATAAAGAGAACTGAAGGAACGCCGTTTTTTTCAAGCTCTGTGATTGTATGGAACCATTCCGGAGCCTTTGCGCGAAGATAGTCAGTTCCGGCCCCGTCGTTAACCATGTAGCCGAGAATCTCGCTGCGGTCGAAGGCGCTGCCAATCAGGCTTTCGACGTGATAGCCGTTGCGTTTTGCCCACAAATTGACGATTGTTGTTTTGCCCATACCCGGATTTCCAAGATAAAGCATTGGAACACCAGAAATTCTGCTTAATTCAAAGCCTGTAAGCATCAGGTCGCGCATGTAATTTGTATTGTTCATATTGCCTCCTTTTTTTAGCTTGCGAGCAATTCAAGATTTTCGCGAAGATGAGAAAAAGCCTTTTGTTCTATTTGTTGCATGCGAGCGCGGCTTTTGCCCTTTATCGCCCCGATTTCTGAAAAACTATGCTCCTCTTGGTTTTGCAAACCGTAATGCAAGACTACGATTTCCCGTTCATTTGGCTTTAAACCGTCTATTGCGGACCAGAGCCTTTCTTTTTTAATATTATTTTCACACTCCTCTTCTACTGAAAGATTTTGTGTGTCTGCCAGATTATCTCCGAAAGTCGCTCCGTCCCCATCCGAATCAAATGTGGCGTCAAGTGAAATAAGCCGGTAGTTTTCTGATCTGCGCTTATTTACAGCGTTTTGTAAATAACGGATGATCCAGAACTTTGAATAAGTGAGCAATCGGACGCCTTTGGTATAGTCAAAACGATTGACAGCCTCGATTAAGCCGATTGCGCCTTCTAAAATAAGGTCATCGTAACTTAAGCCTTTGCCACGATAGGACTTGGCGCAGTAATGGACAAAGGGCATGTTTGACAGGATGAGCTTTTCTTTTGCCCCATTATCGCCTGCCGCGGCAAGCTTTGCATACTCAACTTCTTCCTGAGCCGAAAGAATTTTTACAGGTTGGAAATTTGACATATTGACCTCCTTTGCATATATTAAAAACGACAACTAAAACTTTTTTAGATTTGGGGTGAGAACCGAGTTGTTACCTTCCCTGGAAATGTCAAAGAACTATTTGCATGCAAATTCCGGAATATTAATAATATAGATAAATGGGTCTCGAAAATGTGAAAAAACAGGGGTTTGAGGGGCAGTTAAAGCAAAAAAAAAATCACATTTACAATACAGTTGTATTGCAAATGTGAATTTTTTTTGTTCTCTAACCTCTCAAAACCCCTAAATTTTCACAAAATCAAGGGGCATTTATCTATATTATATATATATTTGATTTTTTTTGCGGAGGTAAAACTATGACAGAGTTCATAACACTTGTTGTACTTTTAGTTTTTATTGGAGGATTTATTGTAAAGTTCGGGGAACTTTTCATTGCTCTTGCTAAAGTACTCTCTTATTTTGCAGTACCACTTACTACTGCGGGAGTTATTTTCCTATTATCAAAACTTTTTTAGGAGGATTTATGGATTACATTGTCGGAAAAAATTACTTGAAGGAAATTCTTGCGGCAGTTACCCCGGAAGATGAAAAAAATTTTCTTCTGGATCTTGAGTATGTGAAACATTACAAGGGTGTGGTGCTGGGGCCGATTCATAAAGATGGTTATGGCAACTGGGTAACCGTCTTCAAAACAAAAAGCGTCACTCCTCATTTATCTGAAGATGATACAAGCGATGACTACACCTGGAATAGTTTTAAGGAGGCAAAGAAAAAGCTGGAAAAATGTGAGAATTCCAGCAGCCGTGTCTTTCACATAAAAAAAGGGCTGAAAATTGCTTTTAAGCATGTCATGTATCTGGATGGTGATATGCTGGACGAAATAAAACCCCGCTGGTATAGCTTATACGTTGAGTGGTTTAAGTCTCGAGGTGAATACATTCAGGCTCATAAAAGTGAATGGGAAAAACAGGAAGATAAAATGCGTCCGATAGGCGTTGCTGATGCAGCTGCCTTGTTTTCAAAAAAATAAACAATTTTTTGGAGGAAATGCTTATGTCAAATTTCGAATTAAATCTGGATAGTGTAATTCAGAGCTTTGGCCACAATTCTCATATTGTGAAGGTAAACGAAAATTCTAATCTTTCTGATTTGGAATGGCAGATTAATCTGATAGTTACAGATATGGATAAGGCCGGTTTCTTCCCGCTTGATACTTCTGTATCTTATATTGCCGAAAAGGACAGGTATCTGGCAACAGTTGTTTTTGCAAAAAAATAAACATACAGCGGGGTAGGCTTGCCTGGCTTACCCCCGTCTTAGAGTAGTAAGAATTTTTAAGAAGGAGAAATTAATATGTTAGGAAGAAACAGACGAAGACTTGGAAGACTGGATAATAAACTTTATGGCATGAATATTGAAGATATCTCAAAAGAAGAGCTTTTATGTTCAGTAGCATATCTTTTCCTTCTTACTCAAAAAGCAAATACCGGAGCATTGGATTTAATTTATCCTTTTATGGAAAAACTTGTAATCAGGCTGGGATTATGGGAGCGTATGGAAGAGGTTTTGCAAAAATACGTAAAATTCCTGGAGGCGAAAAATGTACTTCTCTTTTGCAATGCAAACAGTGACGCTGCCAGAGTTTCTGAAGCCGCTGAGTATGAGATTGATAAACAGATAGAATTATACCAGGGAGATCTCGTTGGAGGAGAAAAAAATTTCTACCGCATCATGCTCTCCAAAGGTACCGGTATGCTCTCACAGATTCTTTATCATATTTTTTTCAATAAGAGAGAAATAAATCTGGAAAGATTTCAGAATAAACTTCCAGTTCGCTTTGACTATATGGTGTCAAATACATCAAAGCTTGATTTCTTAAAAAAGGAACTGGAGCTTTCAGAAGAAGAGGCTCGCTATCTCATTTTTAGATATCGCAAATTGACAATTGAAGGCTTTGCCGAAGTCCTGGATTCTTTTGGCTATAATTCACTGTACTTATACAAGACAGTCCTCGGCATAACGCAAAAACAGTTCAAGCAGATTACAAGAAGTGATTCAAAGCTTCATCAGTTTGGTTTTATTGAAGATGACAGAAGTATAAATCCTGTAGTTGTTGATATAATTGAGAATCAGGATTTGAGCATCTATTTTTCTGATTTTGTAAAAACTCAAGATTTGGACGAGGTTTATCCTCTTGACAGTTTTCCTGTACCTGAAAAAAATTCAGCTATTTATAAAGGCTTGCTCCAGGCAGATACTCCTGTTTCCATGCTTTTGTACGGCGCTCCGGGTTCGGGAAAAACAGAGTATGCAAAGGCTCTTATTAAAAGCGCCGGCAAAAAGGCGCTCGTATTTAAAAATGAATCAGAAGTTATGAGCAAGGATGTCGCGCTCAGCAGATTGAACTGCCTTCTTTCTCTGAATCGAATGGATACCGTTCTTATTGTTGATGAGGCTGATTCCCTTCTTTCAACTTCCAGAATGACTATGTTTGGCCCTTTTGAATCGTCAAAAACAAAAGGCCTGGTTAATAAGATGCTGGAGTTGTCCCAGAATAAAGTAATCTGGGTTGTAAACTATATTTCTCAAATGGATGAAAGCACATTAAGGCGCTTTACGGTTTCGCATAAATTTGAGCCGATGTCAGTTTCTATGCTGGAAAAGATTGCTGAGAAAAAACTGGAAAAACTTGAAATCGAAAACAGCTCTAAAAAAGAAATCGTAAGACTCCTTTCAAAGTACAAGGTTACAGGTTCTTCTGTTGAAAATCTTATTACGACAGTAAACAGCATGAAGGACAAGAGCGAAGAAACAGTTCTTGAAAACCTGGAAGTTGTTTTGAAGGACAATTCATCGCTTTTGCATGGAAACTCAAAAATGCGAACACATGTGAAAGCGTCTTATGATATGTCTGTTTTGAACACAAGCCTTTCCGCGAATAAAATCATGGATATGCTTTATAATGCGAAAAAGTTTGCGGAAAAAAATCCTGAAGCAGGAGCTGTCAGAATGCTTTTCTACGGTCTCTCGGGAACCGGCAAAACAGAGTTCGCGCGCTATATCAGCGAGTCCCTGGGGAAAGAGCTGCTTCTTAAACGCGCTTCTGATATCTTTGATAAGTATGTTGGAGGAACCGAACAAAATATCGCTTCTGCTTTTGAAGAAGCCGCTAAAAATGACCAGATTCTTTTGTTTGACGAAGCGGACAGCTTTTTTAGCGACAGAAAAAACGCGGAAAGAAATTTTGAAAGAACGCAGGTAAATGAATTTCTTACCCAGCTTGAAGAATTTCCGGGAATTGTCATCTGCGCCACAAACCTCAGAAATATTATGGATCCCGCAATGCTCCGCAGGTTTCATATAACGGTTGACTTCAAAGCTCTGACGGAAGAAGGCGTTAAGAAACTTTTGAAAAAATTTTTCAAAAGCTATGAGTTTGAAGAAAAGCTTGTCCGCCGCCTCTGCGATTACGGAACAGTAACTCCAGGCGATTTTGGAAGGCTTTCCGACACCATTAAATTTATGGACCCGGAAGAAATAAACGCGGAATACATAATCGAGCAACTGTGTGACATTCAGAACGAAAAAGACGCGGACGGCGGTTCTGCCAGACGAATAGGGTTTTGCGCGTAAAAAAAAGGCCGTCCCATACAGGACGGCCTCATTCTAGTCTTGCAAAAAATTATCGATCGGAATTTACCGCTCGGTTGATTTCTTCCACCATAGCGTCAACTTGCGCTTGGCTTACTTGGTTAAAGCTTCTCATCGCGCGGATTGGGAGGCTCTTTAGCATGCCAAGCTGCATTTCTTCGCTGATGCTTTCGCGGGCGCTCTTGCCGCGCTTTTCCTGCGGCTGTTCCGTATCGGAAAGCGGGCCGCCCTTAAAGGCTTTAGCGGCGGCGAAGGCTTTGGGATTTTCCATAATCTCCTCAAAGACCGTGTTGGGCGTAACGTGGAACGGAAGTTCCTGCGCGGCCTCAACCTCAACCTTGGCGCTAAGACGAACGTCGCGTGAAGAAGCCGCCGCAAGGATTTGATACGTTCCGCCGGGAACATACCAGTCATGCAAAGACTCGTCCCAAACGCTAAAGGCGCGCGCGTCCAAAGTTACGGTTACGGTTTTTGTCTCGCCAGGCTTGAGCTCGACTTTTTCAAAGCCCTTCAATTCCATCTTGGGACGCGGCTCGCGGTAAGGCGGCTTGCATTCCGTTCCCTGCGGAGCGGCAACATAAAATTGAACGATTTCCTTTCCGACCTTTTTGCCTGTGTTCTTTACCTTTACGCTGGCCACTACGCTCTGGCCTGCCTTGATTTTTTTGGCGTCAACTTTTAGCGCCGAATACTCAAAGGTTGTGTAGCTGAGTCCGTGTCCAAAGGGGAACAAAACGTCCATCTCTTTTTTGTCGTAGTAGCGGTAGCCGACAAAAATTCCTTCGGCGTAATTTGCCACAGTTCCGTTTCCAGGATAGTTAAGGTAGGAAGGATTGTCCTGCAATTTTATCGGGAAGGACTCGGCAAGTTTTCCGCTGGGATTGGCGCGGCCAAAGAGCAAGTCGATTTGCGCGATGCCCACCGCTTGTCCGCCAAGATAGCTTTCCAAAATCGCCTTTGCGCTCTTGACCCAAGGCATCTCCACTGGGGAACCGTTGTGCAAAACGACGACAACGTTTTTGTTGACCTTGGCGATTTCTTCTATCAAAATGTTTTGGTTGGCCGGAAGCTTCATGTGCGAGCGGTCGTAGCCTTCCGACTCGTAGCTGTCGGGAAGGCCGGCGAATATTACGACGGTCTTGGCTTTTTTGGCGGCGGTTTTTGCGGCGGCCAAAAGCTTTGCGTCCTTTGCCTTGCTTTCCTTTATGTCAAAGCCCTGCTGCCACTTTATGTTAAGGCCAGCGTCCTTGGCGGCTTGCAAGGCGCCGGTGACTTTAAACGCGTTGATGTGGCTGGAGCCGCCGCCTTCGTAGCGCGGCTTTTGGGCAAAGGCGCCGACAAACAATATTTGGCTTGCGTCTTTTTCCTTAAGCGGAAGGATCTTCTTTTCGTTTTTAAGCAGAACCATCGACTCCGCCGCGATTTGGGCCGTGACCAAGTGGTGAGCGTTTTTGTCAAAGTTTCCTTTTTGACGGCCTTCCATAAATTTATAGACGATGCGAAGGATTCGTTCCACCGCGGTGTCCAAAACCGCTTCGTCCAACTTTCCGTCACGGACAGCCTGCGCGATTTGCTTGTCGGTGTCTCCGCCCGAAGCCGGCATTTCCAAATCCAAGCCGGCCAGCAAGCCCGCGACGCGGTCGTTCACCGCTCCCCAGTCGCTTACGACAAAGCCGTCAAAGCCCCACTCTTTTCTCAAAATGTCCGTGAGCAAAAATTTATTTTCGGAGGCGAATGTTCCGTTCACCCTGTTGTAAGAGCACATGATTGTGTCGGGCTTGGCTTTTTTTACGGTCGTCTCAAAGGCCGGAAGGTAAATCTCGCGCAAAGTCCTCTCGTCCATGTT
>Ga0256407_10001650_pt1 | contig 45768 bp, 43 predicted proteins | sample RumenRJG_04DNA_FD_193489 | JGI IMG/M metagenome (GOLD analysis project Ga0256407, IMG submission 193489) | Bovine rumen microbial communities from Lethbridge, Alberta, Canada - RJG_04 | ecosystem: Host-associated > Mammals > Digestive system > Stomach > Rumen | place: Canada: Alberta...
GTCCGCCGTGGGAAACGACCCCTTGATGACCGCGCAGATCACGCCGATGTCCGTGTGGATGCGCACGAGCCCCTCGCGTTCCAGCGCCTCGAGTGCCTCGAAGGAACCTCCGAGGATCGCGAGCACCTGGATTGCGGGAAGGCCGCACTTCGCGCCGATCGCCGAGGCGAACGCGGCCATGGCCAGCGTCTCCTTGGCGATGTAGTTGCCGAGATACGGCGCAACGGTCTTCGTCGCGCTCGTGTTCTCGTGGATTATCACTTCATGTCTTGCCATTTTCTTTGACCTTTCATTTGCTTTTTCGTTTTCGAACCATTTGCAGGTAGTTGGTTTGTCGGTTTGCTGGTAGTTGGTTTGTTGGCGTATGCGGGCCGCCCGGTGGTCGGCCCCTACCGGTTCGCATGGTAGGGCGAGCCGTCCTCGGCGAGCCGCCGCATGGTAGGGCGCGATCACCGAGCGCGCCGCATGGTGGGGCGAGGCGTCCCGCCGAGCCGCCGAGAATCCCGTTTTCCCGTGTAGGGAAGTCAAACCCTCCGTGTAGGGAGAACGCAGCCCCCGTGTAGGGAGAACGAAATCTCCGTGTAGGGAGAACGCTCATCCCGTGTAGGGAGAACGAAATCTCCGTGTAGGGAGAACGCTCATCCCGTGTAGGGAGAACGCATCCCCCGTGTAGGGAGCCGCCTCACTTCCCCGTCGTCATCGTGGTCGTGACCGGGTTCACCTGCGACGGCGCATTCGCATCGCCGCCGGAGGCGTCCTCGTGCTGCGTGGACTTGGTGATGATGGCGATGCCGGGCACGCCGATCGCGTACACGCCCATCGTCTGCGTCTTCGAGCTAGGCGTCATCGACGAGCAGCCGTCCGTGAGGGCGATCACGCCCCCGCCGATCGCGCCCAGCAACACCGGCTTCACCGCGTTCCACAGCGCCTTTCCAAGCGCCTTCCAGTCTATCTTCAATTTCATTTCGTTTTGTCCTTTCATTTGTTATTGCGGCCCGCTCGTCGAGCCAACCAACTACCAACTACCAACCAACCAACTACCAGCTACCGCCTACGCGGCTTTCGCCTTGAGCTTCAACCCCAAGGTCTCCACGCGCACGAGACCGAGTGCGGCGAGGGCGTTGTCGTCGAGGGCGTCGGCCTTGATCTTCGCCTTGTTCAGCTCGAACTTCACGCGGAGGTACTTCTTCGGGAGACCCTTCAGGAACTCGCGGTCGGTCAGCTTGCCGCCGTCCGCGCGCTCCACGGTCGTGCCGCCGGACACGACGTACTCCACCGTGTCGGTGGTGCCCCAGCCGCTCGTGCCGTCCGTACCCTCGAACACCTCGTGGTGATCGTTCGCGTAGGCGCACAGCTCCGCCTCGGCGGTCTTGTACTCCTCGCGCTGGAACTCGTAGCACGCCTTCGCCTCGTCGCGCGTCTGCATCGTCGCGAACGCGGCATCGACCTGCTCCTTGAACTGTTTCGTCGTCTTGATCTTGCTCATGGCTTGAACCTTTCTTGTTTTGTCGTTTTGCGGCTGCGCCGAAACGCGGCCATTGCTTTTCTTGCGCGGGTTCGGCGCGGGGACGAGAGACATGAGACCCGAGACGAGCCGAGACATGAGACGTTTAGACATTGGCGAAGCCGCATCACCTCGTCTCAATGTCTCGCGTCTCAATGTCTCCGCTCATGTCTCTTGTCTCATGTCTCCCGTCAAACCCCGCGCCACCCGGGAGACGCGGCCATCGCGCCGGAACCTCTCCGGCATCGCGTCCGCCCTCCATAACTAGTCGCCGGCCGGGACACGGAAAATCTCGTGGAGACGCTCCAAGTGCCTGTTATAACGGCGTTTGACGCTCTCGTACGGCAGTTTTTTCGACCTCGAGAGATCGAAGATCGCCCAGTCGCGGACAGGTCGGCAGTAGCGGTTCCGGCAGATGGCCCGAAACGTCTGTTCCGTCTCCGGCGCATTCCGGCGGATGAACTTGAGTGCCATGCGAAATGTCATGCCGCACCTCCTTCCGCGCGTGATGAAGCGGCGAGAGCGCCGCTTCTCCGATTTTCCGCACCTCGGGGAAGCGACACTCCTGTCGCTTCCGGCTTCGGGAAGCGCTCGTTGAGAAACGCCTGAAACGCGGCGGCGCGGTTGCGGATGTGCCGCGTCCCGTCGGCAGCGTCCTCCGCGAGCTTGTCCATGAGCGCGAAGTGGAACTCCTCCACGCACACGCGCCATGCGATGGCCGCCCAGATGCGCCGGTCATCCGCCGAACCTTCGAACGCCCCAACCGCCGTGTCGAGGTCGGCGTCGAGCGCCGCAGCGACGAGCCGGTCCAACCCCGGGCAGGGCGCGATCACCGAGCGCGCCGTCGCGCGCGCGTCCGCACGCGAAAGACGGTTCCATGAGAGAACCCGTCTGTCACTTTCTTTCCCCTTCGCTTTTTCTCTAAAGGGGGTGCAGGGGGATTTTCTCTTTTTCGCTTCCCCTTTCTTTTGACGTGTCGCGGAAGGTTGTTGATAACTTCCCCGACTGACTGGGAAAGCCGCCATCTTGGCGGCGGTATTGACTGGGAAAGCCGCCATCTTGGCGGCGGAATCCTTGTGTTTCATTTTTCTGTTCTCCGTCCGCGCTGGCTGAATGCCTTCGGCGGAGAACAGCCCCCGCCTCGCGCAGACGGGAACAGTGTCTCACTCAGAACAGTAAAACAGTTTTTTCTTCAGGGACGGGTAGGCAGAAAAAGGCGAAAACCTCAGAAAAAGCTGGTGTTTTAGTGATGCAAGAACAGTCGCGCAGATTCATGTTTTACTGTTCTGCGCTGGCGAAGCCAGGGCTTTACACCTCGATAACCGCGCTGCGTGAGATGCGTAAAATGTAGACTAGGCGGAAAGCAGGAATCATGGTATACTGATTGCCAAATGAAAACAATCTATCTCGTTCTGCTCTATGTTGTGACATCGACGGCGTCGGCTCTGCCCCCAGTGCGTCCTGCCTTGCCGCCGCCGTCGCCGTATGCAGACACGGAGTCCGTAACGAACGTCGCGTTCAACGCGGGTGTTCCGGGCGACAACGTTTTCTCTCTGTCGCTGGCGCTGGATGCCTCGCCCAGCAACAACGTGGAGGTCGCCTTCGGATGCGACGTCAACGGTAATGGAACGCTTGACGATTCCGAGACGTCGTTCGCCCTCGGCTGGGACTGCGGCGAATGGTTCTTCCGCGACATCGCGGCCGATGTCGCAGATTCTTACGTAGGTTCGTGCGGGCGCAAGAAGCTCGACTGGAATCTCTATCTCGACCAGTCACTGGCTCCCAAGGCGCTCCGTGTGAATGCGGGCGGGGCTGCGTTGCCATTCATAATGACGGCGACGATGTACGATCCTTCGTGGAACGTGGCGCGCGTCACGGTGCGGGGATTCGGGAACGCCGAGGCGGTCTTGAAATTTGGCGCGACAAAGGAACCGCTTGTCATACGAATAAGGTGACACATGATTGAATCAATCCAGAGGTTCATACAGTCTGCGCATGAGCAATGGTGTCCGATAGTTTCCAATCAAGCGGGCGTGGCCGCCGGCTTCATCCCCACGCAGGGCGGCATATACCAGGTACGCGCGCTTGCGTCTGTCGCGGCGGGCGGTACGGACGAACGGTTTTACGTATGGGACGCGGACGAGAATCCGAATATCGGTCTGAATAAGCGTGGCGACATTAAGTCTTTTGGCGTCTGCGACGAACAGTGGCAGATTGACTTGCGCAATCAGGCATTGTCGTATGTTGGACAAGCTCAGTATACGAAGCGAGGGTCGGTCTCCGCGCAGTATGGGTTTTCAGAACTCGGAAGTTATGACTGGAAGTGTAACATCTTTGTTGCCCACATGGGGATTCGTGCGGGTCTTACGATTCCACACAATAGTCATTGGTTTAGTGTTTATGCTCCAGTCGCCAACGATTGGGCCAATGGGACGGGGATAGAAGGGTGGGAATTCCTCGGTCGGGACATTTGTGTTCAACCGGGATATGTAGTTGGGCATCCTGCCACTACTGGAAGCGGACATTGCGGCATTGTCGATTTTGACGGCTGTGCAATTGGCGCAGGCGTATTTACGGTTAACCGTCAATACAAGAAATGGCTTGATGGAACTTCAGGTTTCCATGCCTATAGGTCGCCTACGAATAATGGAGAGTAAGATGAACAAATTGATTGTAGTTGGCTTGGTCTGTGTGACGTGCAGTTCATCTGCACTGTTTGAAGTGCCTGCCTTACGGAATGCGATGAGCAATGTCGTTGCAAGTGTTGATAAGGATGATTTGTCTACCTACACCATCGGTGAAATCGGCGGGCAGGGCATTTGCCAGCATCCGACTTATCAGTCACTTGCCGCCTTGGTGTCGAACGACTGGCAGAATGTGATCGGTAATCTTGGCATGATTGCGACTAATCAGACAGAGCGATATCTTTTACTTGGAGTCGGTTTTCAGTATGGCTGGGATTTCCATTTGCCGTTCTTTACCAAAGTCACGGACGAGTGCCTTGCCGGCAACATATCAACCAATGAGGTCGAATGGTTTGAGGCATATTCAACGAAGCCGGGGCTGGTCGAACAACTGTATTACAGAAATGCGGAACCCGCTGTGACAAATCTACTCCACAAGATGATCCAGATCACCGGTGACACAAATCATTGGATGTCCATAATGGCTCCAGATGCCCACCAGAAGGTTCAAAAACGCATCGATGCAGGGACATTGTATATTCCGGAATGACAAAAATTTTAGTAGGAGGTTGCGTGTAATCCTCAAACCGTAATGAGAAAATTTACAGGAGACAATAACGATGAATAATGCTACAAACAGTAAATGTATCACCATTATGCCCGTGGTGCTTTTGTCTTATTTTGCGTATTGCGATGGTGTAGCCAGTAATGCAGTTTCTGCTGTAAGGACGAAAATAGATAATTGCGTTGCGGCGTTGCCACACGACGGTCGAGGAGATCCGGGCTACATGAGAGAATTCGGCATGCCTGACGAGTTGAGGCAGCCGGAGATTGAGTTAGGTATGTCAGTGTCAAATAACATCGAATCAGTCTACATGAATTTCTCAGTACTGGCAACAAACCTTGTCGAACGTCGCCTGCTGCTTGCGTCCACATGGCGACTTGGGGATGATTTCTACCTTGACTGCCTTTCGCGGAATGTTGACCTCGCGATTGCCGGGGTGATCACTGCAGATGACTTGGAGTGGTATATGAGGGGGCATCGGACGAGGCGTCTTACATACATGCTTGCCGCTCAGTATGACAGGCCTGGAGTTTCAAATATTGTACTTCGCTTGATGTCCTATACGGGCGAGACGAATAAATACGAGAAGGTCCTCAATGGCGAAGCAAAAACTGAATACCTTGCATTTGAGCAATTCATGGCCGATGGGCCAGAATCACCTCTAAAGGGAAATTGACAGAACCAAACTGCAAGTAGGATAAACAGTTAATGTGAGAAGGTTGAATTGTGAACCTGACGGAAACGCAGAAAACTGATTAGTCTTTTGAAAGGGAAATCAGGTATGTGCCCGAAAGAAAACTACGCCTTGCTGTTCCGGTAGGCGGAGGCAAGCGTTTTTGGACTGCTGAAGCCACGCTTCTCCCCCGCACGCGTCGCATCCTTCGCGAAGGTCTTTTCGTGTAGGCGCCAGTAAGTACTCGCCCGTGCGCCGACGGTGCGCGCGGCGATGCGCTCGTTCACCGGATTGTCGCGCAGCCACGCCTTGAACTCAGCAAGTAGCTCAACCATGCGCTCCGTACGGCTGCCCTTGAGCCCACTACCCAGCCGCCCATGCGACCGTGCGACCACCACGGGAGCGGCCGCGCTTGTCGCGGCCGTATGGTGGCGCACTATCGGCGGAACGCGGCCATGGAAATCCCTGAACGGCCTCAACTCCAAATACAACGCCCTGTACTCCAGGTACATGAAATCGGGGACGGCGGTGCGCACAAGCCGGCCCGTCATCTGCCGGTCGAGCGAGACAAGGGCGATCGTGGCGTCGTGGATGCGGCGGACCATGTCCTCGGCCTGTGCGGTCGCGGCGGCGTAGAACATCATGAGCGCGGCCGTAATGGTCGCGAGCATGCGCGCAATGCTCCTGCGCGTGAGAATGTATACGCCTCCGATTTTCACGGGAATCACTTATTGCCCTTGGTTAGTAGTTGTGGCGCGGAGTATATCACATCGTCCTTGTCCACGAAAGTACGAATCTGGAAAAGTTATCGACAAGAATGTCCCCGGAACAACGCGCATCTCGCGCGGCCGCCTAACTGGGAAAGCCGCCTCCCAGGCGGCACGTTCCCGCCGCGCTCCAATTGAAAACTGGCAACATTGGGATTGGCAACACTTCCACATTGGCAACATTCCCGCTACCCCCAACGGCGGGGATTTTGCTATACTACCCGCATCGGATAAGCAGGAGAAAGAGCAGTCAGCGGCTGAAACAGACAGAGCCCCGTCGCGGCTTCTTGCGCGGCAGGTCGTTCCGGTGAATAGATCCTGTAAATCTTGATAGGTTCATTTAGGATGAAGAGCGAAGAGATAAAGAGACTTGTCGCGAAGAGCGAGAACGCAGCCGTCGAGTTCAAGAGGGCGCGGGGCGGCGTGCCCGCCGACTTGTGGCCGTCGCACAGTTCGTTCGCCAACACCGACGGCGGCGTCATCATCCTCGGCGTCCGCGAGAAGGACGGCAAGCGTGAGATTGAAGCGCTGGCTACGGAAGTTTATGTCGGCGAAAGGCGGTTCAGTTCTTCCGGCGATAAACTTCCTTTTAAGTGCTGTTAAACTTCCGCAGAACATGGAGGAAGATAGTTGATGAACTTCATGACCATAGAAGCGATAGCCGCAAAATGGGGAATAACGCCACGGCAGGTACGCTCGTATTGCGCCGACAACCGAATCGCCGGAGCGATATTGGAACATGGGGAATGGCGGATACCGGCTGATGCCGCCAAGCCCGAACGCAAGCGGCGTCGGACATTCCCCACGACAATTCTCGGAGTTTTGGATGCGGAACGAAGTTCCCGTATCTCCGGCGGACTTTACCACCGCCTTCAAATCGACATTACCTACAACTCGAACCACATTGAGGGAAGCCGACTCACGCATGAGCAGACACGGTGGATTTTCGAGACCAAGACAATTGGAGAAATCGCTTCGGACGTTCCGGTGGACGACATCGTTGAGACGGCTAACCATTTTCGTGCCGTTGACAAGGTCATCATGACCGCCACTTCCGCATTGACCGAAGCATACGTCAAGAGACTTCATGAAATCCTGAAGAGCGGGACGAGCGACAGCCGAAAGGATTGGTTCGCCGTGGGCGAATACAAGCGTCTTGACAATGTTGTCGGGGAAATGGAAACGTGTCCTGCCAAGGACGTACACCGTGAAATGGCGAACCTGCTTGCATGGTGGAAGAATGCGGAAAAGACGTTCGAGAATCTGCTTGACCTTCATGTCCGCTTCGAGCAAATCCACCCGTTTCAAGATGGCAACGGCCGCGTCGGGCGTCTCATCCTCCTCAAAGAATGCCTCAAGTACGACATCACGCCATTCGTGATAGCGGAGAACTTCAAGCAGTTCTACTATCTCGGTCTGCAGGATTGGCGGCATGGCAGTCATACGCGGCTCATGGATACCTGCCGTACCGGGCAGGACGTGTTCATCCTCGGATTGCGCCAGTTCGGGCATCTGAAACTGGCAGAAAAAGCCGAGGCCGAACAAAAGTCATCTGAAAGACAAGGAACGAAATGAACGGGCTGCCAGCCCGTTCATCCCTTGAGTTTTTGAGATGGCCCCACCGGTAAGATTATGGCGGGGATTTTGGCATACTTCAAACCGCTTCCCCGCCACGGGAGGGTCGCAGTTTACTGCGACCGCCAACTGGGGCCGCCACCACGGGAGGGTCGCGCTCCTGCGCGACCGCCGATTCGGTCGCAACAAGTTGCGACCCTCCCGCATGGGGAGCCGCCATCTTGGTGGCGGTGGGGCGAGCCGTCCTCGGCGAGCCGCGTGGGGAGGGTCGCAGTTTACTGCGACCGCATTCCCCCACCGGCACCCCTCTAACCGGGAGGGCCGCGTTCCCGCGCGGCCGCTAACTGGGAAAGCCGCCTTCCAAGCGGCGCATTCCCGCCGCGCCCCAATTGAAAACTGGCAACACTTCCCGCTACTCCCAACGGCGGGGATTTTGGTATACTTAAAACCGCTTCGGGGAGGCATTCGCCAAGCTGGGGCGGCAAACTTCGCGGCGCTCTCGCCGCTTCTTTCGGGACGAACGACATCGCGTTCGGAACTGATCCGGAGCGTCAACGGCTAGTAGATTGCGATAGATTAGATGTTTTATATCTTATAGGATCTTTACATATTTTCCTTGTTCTGAATTATAATGATAAAAATCATGTTATATGGCCTGAAAACATTCTAATGAATGATTTTTGTCGATACCATATAAATATCTTATAGCGTTGTTGACTGCTCGGGCGAGATATGATATACTACCACGCATCCAAGGAAAATTAGCAAAGGAACAAGTTGGAAGAGCAAGAGATAGAACAGCAACAGGCGTTTCGCACAGAATTGTTGAACTTGTGCGAGAGATACCATGCTATGTCTGTGACCTTGAATGAATACAAGGCGAAGGACATTGCGGGGAAAGCCCCTGTCTGTCTTTTTGTCGATGGCGTAGAGTATCCTGTTGCAACATGGCGCGAGGTGTACATTGCGGCATGTGATGCTGCTACGAAAAAGGATGTTGAATTGTTGCGTAAGGCAGCCACAACGGTTAACAACAACTATTTCGGCATCCAACCAACGGATATGATGCGTACACCGTACAAGCACGAAGCTTCTGGCGTCTGGCTCAACCTATGTCTCAATGCTGACACGCTCATACGATACTCAAAGCGGGTGTTTGAACTTTGCGGATTTCCCCTCGCGAGAATAGGTATCGTCTATACGGACGAACTAGGCCCAAATTACATTGGACGTCCAAGGCGCCGTCCTACCGATTTGATGACTGGCACATTAAAACGTAAGCTTTCGCCTGATGAGAAGAAGTTTGTTGCAGACCTCATGGATGTCCTTGCGCAAGGTTTTCCGCGAGGTATTTTGGCTGAATCGATAATCGACATGAAGCGGCTTCGTCAGCGTTGGCTGGAACTTGGATTGCCGCAGCTTGATCGGAATGATGCCGAGATTACCAAGGCGATTAGGGAAAACGCGCTTGATTTCGGCAAGGGTCGTTATTACTCTCCAAAGGGAATTGTCTCTGGAGATGTGCTAAAGCGCATCCTCAATGAGGTTTCATCTTCGTTCGCCGAAGGGAAAAAGGCCGTATTCTTTTCCTCGCTTTATGGCAAATTTGCCGACGTGATCGGTTCGCGCATCTATACGCCAGAACAATTACGACTTGTGCTTGCCCATACTCTCTCCACGAAGGATGGCTACATATTTCGGGAAAACTACCTGACAAACGATCCCGGTCAAGCTCCTGATCCGTTGGACGAGATTGTCGAGTTCATGCGCGATGCGGGCAGATGTGTCTCTGTTGACGAGATTGCAAAGCGGGTTGACTATCCCGTGGAACTTATTCGCCATACGATAAGCCGCAATGGAAATAGAATTTTCTGCGTTGAACGAGGACTCTTTCTTCTTGCGGAACTGGTGTCAATCGAACAGCCTGAGCTTGATTGTGCGCGGGAACTTATCGCACAGTCGCTGTCAGAATGCGATTTTGTCCCGACACGGAAACTGATTGCAGAATGGCTTGCCAAGTGTCCTGACATTGAGGCGCGCAATCCTGATTTCCCGCGAAAGACATACTGGTGGGTACTGAAGAAGAGCCTTCCAGATTTGAAGGTCACCGAAAGCTTCATCGCCTCGTTGGCAAACACGCCTCCTACGTTGGGCGACTACCTCGATGAACTATATCGTGATCGGGAAGAAATTTCCGTGCAGGAAATGCGCGACGTGCTGGACGTTGATTTCGGGAACGAGCCTGGTCTGCTTGCAATTTATGGCGAGAAACTTTTTTCACGGTTTTGCCATGTAGAGAAGGACAGATACGTGAGGCCGGAGCGTATGCATTTCCCTGTGGAATCTGTCGACGAGTGCCTAGATGCGGTATGCAAAGGGGACTTCATGTCGCTTCGAGCTGTTGATGACTTCACGCTCTTTCCGCATATCGATGGGTATAGGTGGAATTCCTTTCTCTTGCAAGGTTTTGTGTTGCACTTTTCAAAACGATTCAAATACGTCGGCGAATCAAAGGCCCTTGACAAATGCGTTGGGGCGCTTGTGCGGCGGACAAGTCCGATCGAGAACCAGACGCAGGTTATGGCCGCCGCCGCAGCGGAACATATTGAGTTCGGACTGAATAACGCCGAGGAGCTTTTGGAATGGTTCGTTGAAGCCGGATTTCTGTCGTCGAGGAGATTCAAAGGCATCAGAGATGTGATGGCGCTCGCCCAGCAGGAACGCCAAAGAAAGGACGCCGAATAATGTACGCTTATGACTGGGATCCCGAAACGGGTGGTTATGTGCTTAAGACAGACCCTAACCCAATGAGCAAAGAACCTCGCCCTGTATATGCCGAAGAACTTGACATTCTTGGCTTTGATAAAAAATTGGGTTGGAAATATCCCAAAGACAGTTCGAGGCCTCTTCTATGGGCTGAGATGAATACGTACATTTATAAGGGCAGGCGGGTTGCAATTGTCAAAGGTGGGAGTGTATATGAGGCACCTGAAGTCATTGAGATAGAGTCACCTGAACCTACAGGCTGCGAATTAGATTTTGTGGATATTGATTTGATGGTGAAGAAAAGCAATGCAAATGGAATACTTGAATCTCTTGTTAATGACACAGTAAAAAAAATCTACAATACATGGAAGGCTTATGAAGGCCGAGTCGATATCTTTTACGTTGCGTTTAGCGGTGGCAAGGATAGCATTGTCCTTTTCGATTTGGTGAGAAGGGCATTACCACATTCGACTTTCAAAGTTCTTTTCGGTGATACGGGAATGGAGTTTCCTGACACGTACGATATTGTTCGTGAGATTAAACAGTTTTGCGACGATGAAAAGATTGAGTTTATAAGTGCGAAGTCTCATTACTCACCGGCAGAGACATGGAATCTGTTTGGACCGCCCGCAACGACAAATAGATGGTGTTGTAGCGTGCATAAGACGGCACCTCAAATAATTGCGTTGCGAGAAAGAGCTGGGAAGCCTGATTTTACAGGGATGGCATTTATTGGTGTACGTGCTGCTGAAAGCAGGGCGAGAAGCGAATACGACTACGTGAGCAACGGTGAAAAGCATAAGGGACAGTATAGTTTCAATCCGATTCTTGACTGGGACACATCAGAATTGTTCTTGTACATATATTCCAATAGACTTCCGTTTAATAACGCATACATCAAAGGAAATAGGCGCGTTGGATGTTTGTTGTGCCCACGCGCGGCAGAAAGAAACGAATACCTTTGTCAAGTTTCATATCCGCAAGAAGTTGGTAATTTTGTCGAACTGATCAGAAGCCAGTATTGCAAGAAGATGCCCAACCGAAAGGTTCTTGATGAGTTCATAGCCCAAGGTGGATGGAAGGCACGAAAGAATGGGCGCGATATTACCGATGAACGTAGATATGCCGAGGAAAACAGTTCTCCGAACTTTACAATTACCGTGAACAATCCAAGGACGGATTGGAAGGTATGGATAAAAACTATCGGGAAGTTAGTTGGCGAAGACGATGGCCTATATGCTATTCTCTTTAAAGGAACGGTAATTCATTTTGCATTGCATGAAAACGGATCTGGGTATTGTGTAACGATCCCTGAGAGATTGCTTAAAGACAACCCAGAATTCGTAAAATTGTTTAAGCATGTTTTTAGAAAAGCGGCCTACTGTATTATGTGTGGCGTATGTGAGGCGGACTGTCATAACGGTGCATTGAATATGACCGATGGCCTGCTTCGCATAGATGATCGCTGCATGAGCTGTTCGCAATGCCATAAGGTGGAGAAAGGCTGTCTTGTTTTTAAGTCACTCGAATTACCAAGAGAAGGATCAAGCATGAACACGAAAAGTCTTAATTGTTATTCACACCATGCACCCAAGTTGGATTGGTTTGAACAGTTCTTTGCATTCAAAAAGGAGTTCGCATCAAAGCATACGCTTGGCTCACAGATGTTCAATTTCTTCAAACGGTTTTTGAAGGATGCAGATCTGACAACAGGAAATGGCTTCTCGCGCACGGCTGAGATAATAAATCAGTTGTCACTTAAAGAGGATAATGCTTGGGCGATAATGCTCATAAACCTTTCGTACTCGCCACAAGTGAATTGGTTCGTCAAACGAATACCTTTTGATGAAGATCTTTCGCGGGCGTATATTTGTTCGCTCTTGGTGGCTGATGGAGCAAGAGAAACATGGGCCTCCGATATTTGGGCGTCACTTGGGCGGCTTGTCGCCTTGCCGTTTGGTCGAATTGGCTTGGGAACCGCTATCATGGAGAAGTCTCATTTCGTCGAGGTTAGGAGGAACAAATGGGAGGCTCCGACTGCCTTGGCAGTATTATATTCCCTTTACAGGTTCGCCGAGGCCGGCGGCGAAGGTTACCGGCAGTTTTCTTTGCGAGATCTCATGGACACATCCATAGAGCGCGAGGGTGTCAGTCCGGTGGAGTTGTTCGGGCTGAATCATGAAACTCTAGAAGGGCTCGTGAAAGCATTGTCCGTAAACTACCCCGACTTTATCAGCAGTACTTTTGCCCTGGACCTGGACAACATCAGGCTAAACGCCGAGAAGTCGTCCAAGGATGTTCTTGAACTTTTTGTGAAATGAAGGAGCAACAATGACCTACACGCAATTTTTCAACATTGATCCAAACTACTTCCCCAGCGTCACGCAAGACCTGATAAAGGGGAAAAAGGTTGATTGGCGTGCATACTGCCCGCATGATACCTTCGTGGAATTGCTTGCCACGGCTGAGAAGGTACTTTCACGTAATGCGGGATATCACCTCTGTATCTGGGTGGAGGGTTCATACGGAACCGGCAAGAGTCATGCTGTATTGACGCTGAAGGAGATGCTTGACGCCCCGCAGTCAGAGGTCGATGACTACTTCAAGAAAAACAACCTTCCGAATGACCTTCTTACGAAATACGCTGGTCTCAAGAAGAACAAGAAGATTCTCACCGTCCATCGCTGCATATCCTCCGACATTCGAAATGACAATGACTTGTTCCGGATTGTCCAGGATTCGATACGCGCCGAACTGGAGTCAAAGGGCTATGAGTACCTTGGTGCTGAGACGCTTTCAGGTCAGATCGTGAAGTGGCTTTCCGACGATGCCAACAAGGCATGGATCGAAGCAAAGCTCGCAGGCGAAGCTGCGGGCATTCTTGAAGAGCGAAAAGTCGCGGACATCCTCGAACAACTGAAGAAGAGAACTGGCGAACAACTGTCAGACTATGTCAACCGGCTTGTTCGAGTAGGCGATGTCTGCAATGTGCGCATCTTCAATCTCGACATCGACATTCTGAAGGGATGGATTGCGGATGTGATGAAGAAGAACGGGATTGCTATCTTCTTCACATGGGACGAATTCACAAACTATTTTGAGAACACGCCTGGCGGCAATTTCTCAGGTTTTCAGGAAATCTGCCATTTGTCGGAAACCACGGACTTCACTCTGCTCATTGTGACGCACAAGGGCGAGGAGATGTTCAAGGGGGCAAAACAGAAGGATGCGGCAAAGATATTCGGACGGTTCGTGTCTCCGCGTTGCCTCATCGAATTGCCCGATGACATGGCGTTTAAGCTGATGGGCAACGCATTGGCGAAGAATCCGGCGACGGAGAAGGATTGGACTGACGTGGTCAAAGACTTCAGCCAACGACTGACGGAGTCGAACAGAAAAGTGGAGAAGGAGGCCGGAATCAAGGAGCAGGTCCTTCAAAGTGTTTTGCCTCTCCACCCGTATGCGGCATTGGTCTTGAAATATATCTCAGAATCGTTCCAGTCCAACCAGCGTAGCATGTTTGATTTCATTAAGAACGACAGGGGCGACAAGATCAAGGCGTTTCAGTGGTTTATCCAGAATACAGGGCCTTACGACGATTGGCCGTTTCTGACCGTGGATATGCTTTGGGACTTCTTCGCGTTGAATGCATCCGACTTGAAACCAGCGATACGCGATATACTAAATTCCTACAAGCAGATTCCTGGCACTTTGCCAATTGAGGATTCGCGCGTCATCAAGACGCTACTTCTTCTCGCCGCGCTGTCGAAGGACAAGAGCGATCTTGTATCCTTCCTTCTGCCCAACGACAGAAATCTCAGCATGGCTTTCGAGGGGACGGACCTTGAGAACAACGCATTTCTTCCCATCGTTAAGCGCTTTGTCGATGACGGGATTTTGTTTGTAAAAGGTGCGCCGCAGAACGGCGGCGAAATGTACGCCACCAAGAGCGGTTCTGCGCAGGTGGATTCAAAGGTTCTGAAGGAGCTTGAGGCGCAGGCCAGGGTGGAGAATCCTTTCGGAAGAATTCTGGATGATGACCACGCCAACGTGCAGAAAGTTTTTGGGTTAAAGGGCGCTCTTGCTGTAAGGTATGTTCGTGAGTTCTCTCCAGTAGATCAACTGAGGAAGAAATGCAATGAGCTACGTGAGAATGGCAGGCTTGGAGCGCACATTCCTGTTGTGTTCGCCTTTGCACCGGACGAAGATTCGGCGAGAAAATTCCAAAGCACCGTTTCAGAAATTCGCAGGCAAGGGTTGGGGCGTACGGTAATTGTCAATGCGACGGGTATGCCTCTTGGCGAAGATGAACACGAGAAATACGTAAACCATCTTGCGCTCGCAAAGTTCTATGCTTCGAACAACGGCGATCTGTCTGCGCAGGAGAAGAAGGAGGCCGCACAGATTCTCAACGAATGGACGGCACGGTTGGCGCAGGGGAGTTTCGAAGTCTATTCGGAGGCTACAGGTGTGGTGACGTGCCCATCGGTCGAAGAAGTGTTCACCGCGTTACGTAAGGTCGTGAGTGCTACATACCCGGATTGCGTGGAAGACCAGTACCGCGTGACTGACGGAATGTACGAAGCGTCAATGCTGCAACTGGGCGCAGAATGTGGACTTTGCCAAGAGACGAAGTCCATGTTCAGATCCAGTAACTCCAGTACGAAGCTTGAGGCTGCCTTGAATGGCGCATGGAAAATCGACAAGTATTGGGAGGCGAATCCAACGCTCTTCATTTCAAGGCTAAAGGTTAAAGTCGATGCAGTGGCTCAAAAGGCGTTTGGCGAGTCCGGCAAGATATCAATACGTGATGTGTACGAGATTTTCCGTGAAGGCACGTATGGTTTTCTTCCCTGCAACCTGACGGCGTTCCTTCTTGGGTTCATCCTGAAAGAGTATGCAACAGAGGAATACACGTGGGACAACGGTGGCCCCACGGAGCCTATGTCCGTTGGGAAGATGAAGCAGGCAATCGCGAATCTCCTAAAGGACGAATTGACAGGGCATAGTGCAAAGTACAAGGACGAATGGATCGTTGCGATGTCGTCGGAACAAAAAGAATTCCGGCGAGTTGTCGCAACGATTTTCAAGCAACCCGAGAATCTTTGCACAAGCCTAAGCAATGCGCGTGATCGCATACGAGCGCGGATGATCGAGTTGACATTCCCGATTTGGGCGCTAAAGGGCATACTGGGCGATTTTCAATTAGCCACCAGACGTGATATCCTTGAAGGGGTCATTGATGACTTAACGGGTGTCGCCAACGCACAGAACATCGACAAGAACAAGACCGAGACGGACTTTGCCTTACGCGTTGGACGGAAATCAATTGACCATCCTTCTGTGATAACTGATCTCGTTACGCTTGTGACCCCGGAGAATACTCGCAAGGGCATGCGTGCATATTTGAGAGAGTATGCCGACGGTCGGTTATTGCAATTGGCTGAAAAGATAGGTGATCATGGCAAATACCTTGACGCCCTGAAAGAACACTGCTCGGCAGCGGCGGCAAATTGGGTCTGGAACGCTGAAACGCTCAATGCGCAGATAGATGCGTTAATCGTTGAATACGCCATTGTCGCCAAGAGCAACGAGCTCATAAACAAGACCGCTGACTTTGCAGAGTGCTGTCGGCAGTGGTCTGACCGCCTTGAAATGATCCGCATCTCCTACGAGGCAGCCAAGCCGTATTTGGCCGAGTCCTTCAAACCGTTGGCCGCGAAGCTTTATCTGTTGAAGAAATCTGCGATGATACCTGAAAGCGAGAGAAAAGATTTCCTCGCTGCGCTTGAATCAGAAGCGGATTGTTACACGGAATTCTACAATAACCAGTACGAGTATTTCTGCAAGATTGGCGATTTCTACCTTCAGGACCTCTCGGACGATGACCGCAAGGCCGTATTCGCGCGAATCAAAGAGCCATGCTTCGTTAAACCGCAAAGCGAATACATACAGTTGATTGAGAAAGAGCGCGATGCCTATCTTGAAAGCAAACTTGTCAATAGGCTTAAGTCGCTTTGGGCAGACAAGACGGGAACAGCGTCGCCGCTTGAATGGTCGGAGAAATACCGTACACCGGTTCTTGCGCTAGTCCCCGAAAAAGAGTTCGCGGAGGCCTCGCGTACGTTTGCAATTATCAACGCGGGTTCAGGTAGGGACATCGATGTCAAACTTGCGCTCAAATATCTTGATAAGATTAGCTACTGGGACGCCTTGAATGATGAACGGCAGCGTGACGAGGCGTTTGTCAGATATCTTGTCAAGGACTATGCGTCCATCCTGCCCGATTTAGCCAAGGTGCGGGAGCATTTAAAGAAGAGAGTACTTGGCGTGAATGTCTATGACTGGGGCGGGGCACCGGAGGTGTCGCGTCAGATCGAGGCATACGCGAATGCTGAATACGTCAAATCAGGGAAAGACAAGGTCGTCACGAAGATTGAGGGGATGTCCGCCGATGAAGTGAAGATTTATCTCAAGGACCTTGTGGTGTCCGACATAAAGGTGGGCTTGGCAATTCTGGGAAGGTAGGGGGCAAAATGACGAGAGACGCATGCCTTTCAAGAGTCGAACGCATAGTCAGGGCGAATGAACCTGGTTTCCCGGTCTTTATAGACGTTGCGAATACGGATGATTATCGACTGATTCGTGAAACGCTTGAGGAATACTGCGGCAAGCAGATGTCGATTGCGGATTTCATCAGAGAGGATGTTGCCGTTGATCTTGGGAACGTTCTTGTGGAGGTGCGCAATTCGATTGACGGGGTTCTCGTCACCGGGCTTTCCGCATACCTTCACCTTCGAAGTAAAGAAGAGGCTGTGGGATTCATCCTCGATACTGAATATTGCGTGACAGGGAATGGACCGTGCTTTGTTCTTACCTATGGTATGCGGGGGATATTCACGGAATTCGAGCGAAACCATCCGAATCCATGTTGGAAAGAGCGTTTCTTTGTGATTGGTGACAATCCTGCAGATGGATATGGATCGTATGTCTTTTTCGACGAAGAACTGAAAGGCGTAGCCGGGACATTTCAGGGTGCGTTCGCTAATTCTTTGCAATCATTTATTCGCGGCATAGATTGCGAGCCGGCCAACTGGGAAGGTTCTTGTGTCAATAAAACTCAGTTGGAGAACCTTGCGAGGACAAGACGTTTTCGGATTTTGAGATCGCCGTTCGACTTACTTGAGTTCTGTTGCCGTGATATGCCGCCATCGGTGAAAAGTGACATGGGATCAGATTCGCAATGGATTGAATTGATCCCTGAAGTTCTGGAAGCGAAAACATGGACTGCATTCTTCAGGAGAAAATTTGGAGAAATGTCGCTTGAGGAAGTGTTGGCATCTAATTGGTCACGGATGGATGCGAGCGCAAGATGGTTTCTTTTTCTAGGTCTCAAGGCGAGTGGGGCGAGTTCGCCGTATTTGCAGAAGGTCCTAGAAAGTTCGTTGACCGTTCAGGCGTTCATTGAGAGGTTGTATTCGGCGATTCTGTCCGTTGATGTCAGCGCGTCGGAGTTCCGACGCATGTATGACGAGCGCAAGAAGTTGCTTGCGGGCGTTAAGGACTCGACTGCTCTGAAAACATTTGTCGAATTATCTAAGGGTGCGGGGAGAAATCGCCTGTTCTACATGACGGACTTGTCGCTCGATGAGCAAAAGGCAGTTCTGGAATGTCTGTTCGATGCTCCCGAGCATTATGCCGGTTTTGCGTCCGGCGAATATCGCCACATATTTCCGGCGTTGGCCGATTACGCTACGCGCTATGACTTTTCTGGCGATGATGGAAAGTTGGCGAAGTATTTCGCAGATTACCGTCGGCAAAAGGTCTGCAATAGAGTCGAACCGGAGTTCCTTGCGGTCGTTGCGGATGAAGCAACACGCCGATCCTACAATCTACTTGCGACGCGGGACAGCGTATTCAGTAAGGCTTACAATGCCGCCGATGGCGTCAAGGTGATTTGGGTAGATGCTCTTGGCGCGGAGTTCCTGCCATATCTGAAACGCAAGGCCGTGGAACGCGGGTTGATCGCAAGGATGTCTATCGGTCGGGCGAACGTCCCTACCATAACAGACTTCAATAAACTTTTCTTGAAGGACTTTCCACATGAGGTGACCAAGAGACTCGACAATTTGAAACATGATGGTGATGAGGCTTTCAATAACGATCGTAAGTTGCCGTTCTATCTCATAAAGGAACTACAGATCCTGGACGAGGTAATGGACCACGTCCACGGATGTCTGACGGCGGGAGCGAAACGGGTTATCGTTGTTTCGGACCATGGTGCCACTCGATTGCCAGTTGTGCTTGGTAGGGAACGCTTGACGCATGCCATGGAGAGCAAAGGGCGGCATGGCGGAAGATGCTGCGAGGCGTTGCCGACAATGGCAGATTCAATCCCAGAGGCCACAAAAGAAAACGGGTATTTTGTTCTGGCTGACTATAATCGTTTCAAGGGCGGGAACGCTGGACAGTTCGAGAATCACGGTGGTGCCACATTGGAAGAAGTAATCGCGCCCGTCATTGAGTTCTCGCTCGGCGAAGTACGTTATCAGGCTTATCTTGCTAATCCAAAAGTTAGTGTGGTGCGTGGTCGTACGGCTACGGTTAAGATTTCGGTCGCGCCATCGCCGCAGACGGTTTCGGTTCGCATCGGTGATCGAGTCTGCCTTGCCAAACCAGTAGTTGGTGCGACGGGACAGTTCGAGATTCTGATTGACGAAGAAGTGAAACCCGGAGAATATGAGATGGCTGTAATCGCAGACAACGACGAATTGGCCGACAAGCTTAAACTTGTCGTCATGCGTGGCGGAGTCGTAGAGAGGAAATTGTTCTGAGGTGTACAATGACTGAGAAACTGAGAAAAGCGTTTGATAGCATGGTGGTCTATAAAGACCTCGCCAAGACGAATTTCTTTACGGCGTTGAGTCTGCCGTCATTCTTGCGTGACTGGCTTCTTCAGCGTTTTGAAGATGAGAACGGAGAATACAAAATAGAGGAACTTGCCGAGTTCATTCAGGAATATCTTCCACGACGCGAACAGTGGACGGGTATAAAGGATCGCGTGGTGTCGGATTCCGAACGTGTTAAATTCCTGGCGAAGATCGTTATCGACATTAACATCAAAACGTCTGAAAAGACATTCGCTCTTCCTGATTATGGTCTGACCCATTCAGATACGATCATTGAGGATCAAGTATGGGATGACTGTCGCGCAGAACTTGCTACAGGCAAGGAAGTTTGGGGAGTGGTGGAGATTGGGTATCGCCGCCCTGCGGAGCCCAAAGAGAAAGGCAAGATCAAACTCGTCAGTTTCCAGAACTTCTGCCCGTATACGATAGACCTAGACTATTACAAAGAGGCAAGAAAGCAGTTCTCGGTCGATGAATGGATTGATGTTGTTCTCGGTGCGATAGACTATAATGCGGCGGGGTATGTCAAGGTCGGACAGGACGGCAAGCCGATAAAGGACGAAAACGGGAAAACAATACCCGATCCTGCGGCAAAGCTTAACATGCTTAAACGGCTTCTTCCGTTTGTGGAAAAGAGGTTGAACCTCGTGGAACTTGCACCGCCCGGTACGGCGAAATCCTATCTGTTCGGACAGGTGAGTAAATACGGTTGGTTGACGACCGGAGGAAGTATGACGCGGGCAAAGATGTTCTATGACATCGCGAAGCGCACAACGGGTCTTGTGTCGGGAAATGATTACGTTGCACTGGACGAAATCGGAAAGATGCAGTTCCCCGATGCGGCCGAAATGGCTTCCGCGCTTCAGGGTTATATGGAACAGGGCGTTTTCAAGGTCGGCAATTTCTCAGGGGTAGCCGACGCCGGCGTTGTAATTCTGGGGAACATTGACGAAAAATACATGAACGAGTTTGAAAGCATGTTTGTGCAGCTTCCGTCGGTGTTCCATGACCGCGCAATAGTTGACCGGTTCCATGGGTTCATCAAGGGCTGGGAAATTCCGCGCATGACGGACGACATGAAGGCTCGAGGCTGGGCACTCAATTCTGAATACTTCTGCACCATCATGCATCTTCTCCGGGACGAGGGACTTTACAGGGCGGTTGTCGATGCGCTGATTGAAGTGCCAAAGGGCGCAGACACACGCGACACGGAGGCTGTCAAACGACTGAGTGCAGCCTATCTCAAACTTCTGTTTCCGCATGTCAAATCGCCCGAGGATATTGAGATAAGAGATTTTGTGAATTACTGTCTGAGGCCTTCCACGAAAATGCGCTCCATTATCAAGTATCAGATGGGGTTGCTTGACCCGCGCTTTAAGGGAAAGAACATCCCGACATTTAAAATCAAGGAGCAGTATGCCGAAAAAGACAAAACTGCCGACAACGGCTGACTGCATATCTTGCCATAAGCGGATTAGCGAACGTGATGTCCTTGCCGTCAACATGAAGTTGATGGGTGAGGAGATCGGGCAGTTTTATTGCCTGGACTGCCTGGCTTCAACACTTGACTGCACGGTGCAGGATATCCTTGATAAGGTTGAAGAATTCAAGTCTCAAGGGTGCAAGTTGTTCGGGTAAGTTTTCAGCGGGAGGATGATATGGATACTAAGCCAATAATTCTTGCTATCTGTTATGATTTTGATAAAACTTTAACACCTGATGATATGCAGGCACAAGGTTACATCCAATCTGTTGGTTTTGACAAGGATCGTTTTTGGGCAGAGTCAAATAGTATGGCCAAGGAAAATGATATGGACCAGAACCTATCGTATATGCTCAAGATGAAAAATGAGTCTGAAGGTAAATTTGTATTCACACGGCAGAATCTTCAAGAATATGGGGCTAAAATAAAATATTTTCCTGGCGTAAAAGAATGGTTTAAACGCACGAAGGGATATGGTGACAAGTACGGGGTGAAGATAGAACACTATGTCATATCATCTGGTTTAAAGGAAATGATAGAGGGAACGATATTGTCGCAGAATGGCTGCTTTGAACGTATTTATGCAAGCTCTTTTTATTACAATGACCGGGGCGTTGCCGTTTGGCCTGCACAGGTTGTAAACTACACAAACAAGACACAATTTATTTTTAGGATATCAAAAGGGTATTTAGATATAAACGACGAACGTGTAAATGATTATGTTAAACCAGAAAATTTGCGGGTTCCATTTCGCAACATGGTCTATATTGGAGACAGCGATACAGATGTTCCGTGCATGAAGTTGGTGAACGCAAATGGCGGCTATTCCATTGGCGTCTTCAATTCTGATTTAGGCGAGAATGCGAAGCAAAGAGTACACAAGATGTTTCTAGAAAAACGCATTGGCTATTTTTGCCCGGCTGATTATACGGCAAAATCTCCCCTTGACATTCTATTAAAGGATATCATACGGCTCACGGCGATACGTAGTCAAATAGAACAGATACATCTTGAATGTGAAAAAGATACACGACTCCGTAAACGTGACTGCGATTTGGCAAAAGCGGTAGACACCCTTGTCAGGGTGCGTCGTAGCGCAAGTACGGATTGGAATGGGTTGATGTCTAATCCTGAAATCCTCATAAATGCCATTGGAGCATCGGATGATTTGCAGGATGGTCTTTTCTATAGGGCAATTATGGAACAAGCGCAGCGATATAAACCTGCTATAGAGAAGAGTGGCTGTAGTGATGACGAAAGATGAATTGTTTGGGCCGCCATGTGCTATAATCTCACCGGAGGAATTAGATGACAAGTGAAGAACTTGAAACCATCGTTTGCAAGCACGAGATGCAGCGGCTCGAGCTGAAGGAGTCGTTTGGCGTTGAATGCATTGAGACGGCTTGCGCGTTCACGAACGCGCAGGGAGGGTTTATCGTCATCGGCGTCGACAACGACGGCAACCCGTCGAAGCACCAGCTGCGCGGGGAGGGATTGCGCGACTACGAGAACAAGATTTCCACGGCGACGGAGCCGAGCGTGGCGGTGGATGCCGAGAAAGTGGAATTCAGAGGCCGCGAGGTCGTGGTTCTCCGAGTCATTGAGAATCCGCTCAAGCCAGTTGCCTACAAGGGACGGTGCTACATCCGCAAGGGCAGCGTGAACCACCAGATGACGCCGACGGAGATTGCCGAATGCCATCTGAAATCTACGGGCGCAAGCATGGATGCCGTTTTCGTGCCGGGCGCGACGAAGGACGATCTCGACATGGAGGCCGTACGCAAGTACATGAGGCGGTCTGTTGAGAAAAAACGGCGCTCCTATTCCGAAGATGAAGACCCGTGGGAAGTCTTGTTGAAACTGGAATGGGTCAAGTCGGAATCGGAGATCACGCGAGCCGCTTATCTGATGTTCGCAAAGGACACGCAACGGAAGTTCTCCCAGGCAATCGTGCATTCTGGAGCATTTCGCGCCGATGGTGCGCTTATCGTCGATTCGCTTGATTCAAAGGGTAACATCCAGGATCAGATTGACGATGCAATGGCGTTCATCAAGAGGAACATCCATTGCGCACTCGTCATCACCCCTGGCAAGGTCGACCACGATCCGATGTGGGACTATCCGCTTGAGGCTGTTCGCGAAACGCTTGCCAACGCGCTCTGTCATCGCGACTACGGCGCGCCGTATGACATACAGGTGAAGATATTCGAGGATTCGTTGTGCATTTCCAGTCCGGGGCAGCTGCCATTCGACATGCCGATGGTTTTTCTCATGAAACCCACGCATCCGTCGCGGCCGCGCAACAAGTTAATCGCGCAGGCGTTCTTCGACATGGGCATCATCGAGCGATACGGCAGCGGCATCAAGCGCATAAAGAAAGAGTGCGACAAGAACGGGAATTCCTATCCGGAGTGGAGCGACCAGTATGGCGAATTCGCGACGACATACCGTCCGCGAGCCTCAAGTGGTAAGAGTAACATGGGTCTTGGCGGTAATGGCGGTAATCTTGGCGGTAATGGCGGTAATCTTGTCGGTAATGACGATGCCGGGCATACAGCGGAAATTATTGATAGTATAAAACAATATCCATCTATTTCGTCCGCCGAAAGGGCACAGTTGGTTAAAGTAAGTCAACGTTCTATGGAACGGATATTGAGCCAATTAAAAGAAGAAGGAAAGATCAGGCGAATCGGTGGGACGCGTGGACATTGGGAGGTGATGTCTTGATCCGCCGTATTTATGCCGACCATGCCGCAACGACGCCTTTGATGCCGGAGGCGCTGGAGGCGATGTTGCCGTTCATGAAGGGTGACTTCGGTAATCCGTCAAGCATCCATTCGTGGGCGCGGAAGCCGCGCGAGGCCGTGCGCGAGGCGCGGGCTTCGATTGCGGAGTGCATCGGAGCGGAACCTGAGGAGATTTTTTTCACAAGCGGTGGGACGGAGGCGGATAACTGGGCGGTCAAGGGCTCGGAAGGAGGTTTGCTGGTCTCGGCGTATGAACACCACGCCGTCTTGAACGCCGTTGCACATGAGGCGGGAAGGGGACGGATAGTGGTGCATGCACGACCGACAAGGAATGGCATGATTGGCGTGCGGCAGATCGCCGATGCATGGCAGAAGGGGATTGGATTGGTTTCGGTCATGACGGCCAACAACGAGCTTGGAACCATCAATGACGTGGGGGCGCTGGCGGTCGAAGTCCATTCGCGAGGGGCGCTGTTTCACACGGATGCGGTCCAGGCCGTCGGACACATCCCGATTAACGTAAGGGAACTTGACGTGGATTTTCTTTCGGCGAGCGCACACAAGTTCAACGGCCCGAAAGGGATTGGATTCTTGTTTATTCGCAAGGGATTGAAGGTTGCATCGCTTCTGGACGGTGGTCAGCAGGAGGACGGTAGACGGGCCGGAACGGAGAACGTGGCGGCGATTGTCGGCATGGCGGCGGCGCTCAAGGCGAACTGCGCGCGGATGGCGCAGGTGGGTAAGCGGCTTGAGGGATTGGCCGAGCGTCTGCGGGCGGAGTTGGTTGCGGCATTTCCTAATGCCGTCTTTCCTGGCGGCGACGCGCCGAGGCAACTGCCGGGATTCGTGAGCGTCGCGCTACCGGGCCGGTCGGGGGAAGGCCTCGTTCATATTCTTGATTTGAAAGGGATTGCCGTTTCCGCCGGTGCGGCGTGCGATTCGCGGAACACGCAGGTGTCGCACGTACTGAAGGCGATTCGGCTTCCGGTATGTCAGGCAAGGGGCGTAATCCGCATCTCGTTGGGTGCGGAGAATACGTTGGAGGATGTCAGGCGGATCGTCGATGCGATGCGCTAGGCGGATGTGGCGCGGGTAATCTGTCGTCGGCAGATACGCACCTCGCGCTACCACCGGACTTTGCGAAATGCGGTGGTGGTCGGCGGGTGGTTGAAGCGCCGCCAAGATGGCGGCGTCCCCAGTCAGTGCTCCGCCAAGATGGAGGATGGTACGGAATTTGCAAAATGGTGTGTAAGATTTCCGGATGGGAAGCGAGTAGGAGGCAGAAAGGAATATCAGAATGCAGAATGAGATTGACAGCCCGGACGAGTCCGAATGGGACGAGGAGGAACCGTACTACGACTGGGATGATCCCGATTGGCGGGAGGACTGGGACGATGATGTGGTGAGTGATGTGGGCGACCCAAGTCAAGGTAATATGAGGCGGTAAGGGCAGTGTCTCCACGCGGGAGACATTTGCCGGGCGGGGCGTTGGAATGGATGGAATTGTGGTAATATGTCCGCCGCCGGAGCGATAGGTTGCTCGTCCGCGGTTGGATGGGGTCGCAAGGCAAAATGAACAGAAAGGTTTGAAATGAGAGAGTTCTGGGTTACGGTCGGGGCAATGGTTCTGGGATACTTGATGTATCTCGGGTTGAGGTCGATGTTCAGGAAATGAGAGGAGGTTCGTCATGGAACGTTTGATGGCCTATATTGTCGCGTTTATGATCATCGGCTTGATCGGTATCGTCATATCTGTTTTCCGCAAGAAATGAGTTCGCGTGGCGGCGTCGGCGAAGGGCTTGACTATGATCATGTCGCTTCCCGGCGTCGCCTTTCAGTAAGGAGTTTGCAATGTTGGAGCCGTACGACGACGATTTTGAAGAAGAGGTTATCCCGGATGAAGAGGAGGACTATCCGAATAAGTCACAGAGAGAATTCCAGCAGGCGAAGCTGGACTTCGAGGCGTCGGGCAGAGCCAAGTACGATTCCATGCTGGACGAGGTCCGGCGCGCGCCGTCTTCGAACGGCATGGCGTTGCCCACGCCAGAAGAGACGGCCTGGATGACGGAGGAGGAGCGGCTGTGCGTGGAATGGTTTGACCGTCGCGCGTACGACACGTTCATGAAGCGCTCCGCCTGGTACGAGGGCGACGGTTGGATCATCCCCTATTGCCGCATGGTCTGCGAGGAGTTCAAGCAGGCGTCGCCGGAGGTGTTGGAGGATTACGCAAATGACACCATCAAGTGCTTTTGGTTGCCGGAAGATCTCGGCGGCAACATCTACGTCGGTGGCGAGATGTCGCGAAAGGATCGATTCCTGCGCGTGGTCGACAAGATATTCGAGGCGGCGAAGTGCGGCAATGCGCGTGCGCAGAATGTCGTTGGGACGTTCTGCGAGAGCGGGCGGCCTCGGTACGTCGTGTCGGCCGTTGAGAAGGAGCTGGGCGTCAGGTTGTGCGACGGCTCCGCCGCACGCGAATGGTACAGGAAATCGGCAGAGGGTGGGTGTCTCCAGGGACAGCGGAACTATGCGCGCGCCCTGTTGAAGGGAATCGGCGGCGGATGGCGCACCATTGAAGAGTCGGGGAACGCCACGTGGCATCGGGACCGGATCCTTGCCGACAGGCAACTGGGCATGGAATGGTACCGAAAGCTGGCGGAAGGCCGTGGCGACAGCGAGAGCCAGATGCGTCTGGCGCACATCTACGCCTACGGCAGGGAGGCGCCGCGCGACGTCGCGAAGTGCGTGGAACTGTTGCGGATGGCGGCGCAGAGCGGACATCCGAAAGCCGTCGCGATCATGAGGGCGGCCGGTGAAGACGAAAGTGACGAGCGTCTCTATGCCGAACTGCTGATCTTCGATGCGAAGAAACAGCTGGAACAGAGTGGTGATGACGTCGACTACAGCATCGCACGCAATGTCAGCGTCGGCCGCCCGGAAGAGCGACGCGACGTTGCGGAGAAACACGGGAAGGACTGGCTGTTGGAGGACAAGCCGGAAGGGACGGTGGTGCCACCCGCGATGAATCGCGAGACGGTGCGCACGCCCAACCTGACAAGCGCCAACCCGTCGTTCGCCGCACGGCTGATCATTTTCGTGCGTGATCGTTTTGGCGGCGATGCGCCGGCGGTCTATAACGCGGCGCACGTGAGCCGCAAGACGTATTCGGCCATCGTCAGTAACGAGTTGCGTCCCGTCTCGAAACAGACGGCCATCGCGTTCGCGCTGGCGTTGCGGCTTACCGGGCGGGAACTGCTCGACTTCTTGGGGTCGGCCGGTTTCGCGCTGTCGGAATTCATGCTGGAGGACATGATTGTGCGCAGATGTGTCATCGCGGGCATCTACGACGTCGATCGCGTGAACGAGATCCTTGCCGTACACGGGGTGAAGCCGCTCGTTCCCCCGCATTCGGAATTGTGAGAAAGACGCGAGTTTGACAGACTAAGCGGCTTTGTCGTCTGTCCGTTGGGTTGCTTGGTGCCGTGAATTGGGTAGTTGGTGGGTTAGTGAAGCGGCGAGAGCGCCGCTTCCCCGAAAGGCCGTGACGGGCTTGTGTTCGGCCGCGCCAAGCGCGGCCTCTCCCGTGGGGGTCGTCTTCTGACGGTGGCAAGAATTATCGCGTTTGCGGTCGTTTCGGCATTCTGCGTCTTACGCGGCGGCGCGAAGTTCCTCATGCCGCCACCTTAATGACAGGGATGACTGTCGTTTTCACGGCACAACCGAAATTGTCTAAACGAACGGACATAAGGCCAGATTGACGGCGTTAAAGGTGAAGTGGACGGCCATTGGCGCGAGGAGTGTGCCGGTGCGGACGTAGAGCCACGCAAAGGCGACGCCGAGGAACCAGAGCGGAATGAGCGTGGCGGCGTTGATGTGGATGACCGCGAAGACGAGTCCGGAGAGAAGGATCGCGGGCCAAATGGGCATGATTTTGGTCAGGCCGCCGAAGAGCACGCCGCGGAAGAGGAGTTCTTCGAGGACAGGTGCCTCGATAAGGAGGAAAAGGAAGAGTAGCGCCTTGCTGCGCAGGGAAAGGGCATTGGACGTGATGAACTTGACAAGGTCCTGATCGGCAAGGTCGATGTTGGTGAGGCGGGCGAATAGTTCGCCGCTCGCCCAGTTGAGGCCGAGCGCGATGAGGCAGATGGGGATGACGGAAAGGAGGGTGAGGAACGGCCCGCTCGGTGATCGGGCCCTACCGGCGGGGGAATCCGGCGGCCCGCTCGGTGATCGGGCCCTACCGGCGGGGGAATCCGGCGGCCCGCTCGGTGATCGGGCCCTACCGGCGGGGGAATCCGGCGGCCCGCTCGGCGAGCGGGCCCTACCAAACAATGTAGAGACCCAGAGGATGAGGAAGAGGCCGCCGAAGAGGAGCGTGTTGGTGCAGAGAAGGGGGAGGATGTTTGCCTCGGTCAGTTTGAGGTCCATTCCGTGCAGGAACTGGTGCCAGAACGCGGCGAAGCCGTTGGCGAGGATGGTATAAACGAGAACCGCCCCCGCCGCGAGGGCGTGGAGCGGTCCGTATTTTGACGAAGGTGGCGTCATGCGTCTTTACTTGACGGGCTTGACGTCGCCCTCGTTCGTGCCGCGGATCTTGATGTGGAGTTCACGCAGCTGCTGCTCGGTGACGTAGTTCGGCGCGTTCATCATCAGGTCCTGGGCCTTCTGGTTCATCGGGAAGGCGATGACCTCGCGGATGTTGGGCGTGTCGGTGAGGAGCATCACCATGCGGTCCACGCCGGGCGCGATGCCGCCGTGCGGGGGTGCGCCGAACTGGAACGCGTTGTAGAGGCAGCCGAACTTCTGCTGCACGACTTCCTTCGGGTAGCCCGCGATCTCGAACGCCTTCTCCATGATGTCGATGCGGTGGTTGCGGATCGCGCCCGAGGAGAGCTCGATGCCGTTGCACACGACGTCGTACTGGTAGGCCTCGATCTCGAGCGGCGGCTTCGTGTTGAGCGCCTCGAGTCCGCCCTGCGGCATCGAGAAGGGGTTGTGCGAGAAGATGATCTTGCCGGTCTCGGGGTCCTTCTCGAAGAACGGGAAGTCCACGATCCAGCAGAACTTGTAGCAGTTCTTCTCGCAGATGTTGTTCGTGAGGTTCTCGGCGATGTTCGTGCGGACGAGTCCCGAGAGGCGGTGGCATTCGTCCACGTCGGCCGCCATGAAGAACAGGCAGTCGCCCGGCTCCATCTTGGCGAGCGCCTTCATCTCCTCGAGCTGCTCGGGCGAGAGGAACTTCGCGATCGGTCCCTTCAGCTCGCCCTCTTTCGTCCAGGAGATGTAGCCGAGTCCCTTGCCGCCGTTCTCCTTCACAAAGTGCTCGCGCTTGTCGAACCACGTGCGCGCCTCGACGCCCACGATGCCCTTGACGAGCAGGCCCTTGACGAGACCGCCGTTCTCCACGCACGCGGCGAACGCCTTGAAGTTGGCGCGGCGGAAGAAGTCGCTCATGTCGAACCACTTGAGCGGGTTGCGGAGGTCCGGCTTGTCGGAGCCGTAGACCATCATCGCGTCGCGGTACTTGATGCGCGGCCACGGGGCGGCGTTGCACTGCCAGGTGGAGAACTTCGCGAACGTCTTCCCGACGACGTCCTCGACCACGGCGAAGATCTCGTCCTGCGTGGCGTAGGACATCTCGATGTCGAGCTGGTAGAACTCGCCCGGCGAGCGGTCCGCGCGCGCGGCCTCGTCGCGGAAGCACGGCGCGATCTGGAAGTAACGGTCGAAGCCGCTCACCATGAGGAGCTGCTTGAACATCTGCGGCGCCTGCGGGAGGGCGTAGAACATGCCGCGGTGGATGCGGCTCGGCACGAGGTAGTCGCGCGCGCCCTCGGGCGAGGAGGCGGTGAGGATGGGCGTCTGGTACTCGTTGAAGCCCTTGGCCCACATCTGCTCGCGCAGGAAGCGGATCACCTGCGAGCGCAGGATGATGTTGTTGTGCAGCTTCTCGCGGCGGAGGTCGAGGAAGCGGTACTTGAGGCGCATCTCCTCGCTCTCCTCGGCCTTGTCGTCCGGGATGTAGAGCGGCGTGACGCCGGAGGCGCCCTCCATCACGAGCTCGTTCGCCTCGATCTCGATCTCGCCGGTGGGGAGGTCGTGGTTGATCGTCTCGGGGTCGCGGAGCTTCACCTCGCCCGTCACGGTGATGACGCTCTCGAGGTGCGCCTTCTCGACGAGGCCGAAGAAGCTGCGGCTCGGGTGCACGACGATCTGGGTGATGCCGTAGTGGTCGCGCAGGTCCACGAAGAGGATGCCGCCGTGGTCGCGCAGGCGGAACATCCAGCCGGAGAGGCGTACGGTCTTGCCGGCGTCCTCCTTGCGGAGCTGGTTGCAGGTGTGGGTTCTGTAGGGATGCATGTCCATTCTGGTTCTCTTCTCTTGTTACTGTTCCGTCTGCGGGGCCGCAGCGGGGGCATTCTCCTGCCGCGACGTGGAGGCCACGCGCCAGCAGAACAGGGCCACGAGCGCGCAGGCGAGCAGAATATACAGCAGGACGGGGCCGATGGCGCCCGCCCGCGGGTTGTTGAACTTGTTGCTCTGTTCGTGCATGGCCGAATAGTATACCATTCCCGCGCGCGCGCCGCAACAGTGCAGTTCGTTTTTGCCGCGGAGCGCCGATTTGTGGTATACTAACCGCGACATGACCATCACAAGAGAGCCTCTGTACGAAGACGCGCCGGCAGGACGCCTGGCCGCGCTGGGTCGCCACGCGGTGGTGTGGCTTGCGAGCGTCGGGCGGTCCGTGCGCCTGATGCTGGAATCGTTCGCATACCTGCCGTGCGCGGTGTTCCGCAGCCGTGGCGAGTTCGCGCGGCAGCTCTACACCGCGGGCATCCGCACGCTCCCGGTGGTGACGGTGGTGGGGCTGTTCGCGGGGATGATCCTCGGCCTGCAGGTGGGTCTCGCGCTGCGCCGCTTCAACCAGGAGGTGTACCTCGGCGCGGCGGTGATGATCTCGCTCATCCGCGAGATGGGCCCGTTCGTGACGGGCATCTGCCTCTCCGCGTGCGTGGGCAGCGCGATGGCGGCGGAGCTCGGCACGATGACGGTGAACGACGAGGTGGCCGCGCTCGAGATCATGTCGATCTCGCCCGTACGCTTCCTCGTCGCGCCGCGCATGGGCGGGCTTCTCGTGATGTCGCCGCTGCTCGCGTTCTACGCCTGCGTGCTCGGCGTGGTGGGCGGCGGCGTGGTGGGCTACACGCAGTTCAACGTGTCGTTCAGCCAGTACATGACGAGCGCGATGTCGATGGCGGAGCCGAAGGACCTCTTCGTGGGGCTGTTCAAGGCGGCGGTGTTCGGCGTGGTGATCTGCACGGTCTCGTGCCACCAGGGCCTCTCCGCGCGCATGGGCGCGGTGGGCGTGGGCCGCGCCACGCAGCATAGCGTGATCAGCTCCTTCCTGCTGATCCTCATGTTCGGCTACATGATCACGCGGATGTTCTACCTGGAATTCTGAGGGAGGTCGGAAGTGGAAGAGGGACTGATCCGCAACACGCCCGACCTGAAGGAGGCCTGCGCCGCGCTCGTCGCGGGCGGCGTCGCCGCGCTCGACACGGAGTTCGTCTGGCGCGCCACCTTCCGTCCGCACCTCGCCATCGTGCAGATGGCCGGCGCGGACGGCGTGTGCCGCGCGCTCGACTGCCAGCTCGGCACCGACCCGTCGCCGTTCGCGGCGGTGCTGTCGGACCCCGCGGTCGTGAAGGTCCTCCACGCGGCCCACCAGGACCTCGAGCTCCTGCACCACTACGCGTCCGTAGTGCCCGTGAACGTGTTCGACACGCAGCTCGCGGCGGGCTTCTGCGGGCATTCGGCGAACGTCGGCCTGCAGAAGCTGCTCTACGAGGTGCTGGACGTGGGGCTCCCGAAGACGGAGACGTGCACGGACTGGAGCCGGCGTCCGCTCACCGACGCCCAGGTGCGCTACGCGCTCGACGACGTGCGCTACCTCGTGGCGCTCCGCGCGGCGCTGCTCGCGCAGTGCGACGCATTCGGCACGCGCGAATGGCTCGAGGAGGACCTGCAGAAGCTCGAGCTGCCCGAGGCTTACGGCGAGATCGAGCCCGAGGAGGCGTGGAAACGCATCCGGAACGCGTCGCGGCACCTGCGTCCGCAGGGCCTCGCGGGCCTGCGCGCCGTCGCGGCGGTGCGCGAGGTGCGCGCGCGGGAGTGGAACCTGCCGCGCGCGTGGCTGGGCGAGGACGGGTCGCTCGTGGCCCTCGCGGAGCGCCTGCAGCGCGGCGAGACGTCCTTCCCGAACGTGCGCTTCCGCCATCGCCTGAGGAACAATGCCCAGCGCGACCACCTCGCGGCCGACTACGCGGACGCGCTTGCGGAGGCGGCGCGCCTCCCCGAGGGGGAGTGGCCGCTCCCCGTGCAGCCCGACTATCCCTCCGAGGTGCGGGACGCGGCGGACCGGGCGCACGACTACCTCGTCGCGCGCGGCGAGGAGCTGCACGTCGACCCCGCGGTCTTCGCGAACCGGGCGCAGCTGCTCGCCTTCGTGGACGACCCCGAGGCGCCGGAGAACCCCCTCGCCGAGGGGTGGCGTTTCGAGACCGTGGGCCGCACGATCATCGAACGCTTCTACGTGCCGTGATTTCCACTAGCCCAAGCGCGCCGGAAATGCTATACTAACCGCACATGGCAAAGCGTATCGATCACGCCGCACGTCGGCAATTCATCGTCGAACGGTCTATGGGACTGTTCGCGGGGATGGGTTATGCCAAAGTCTCGTTCCTCACGATTTCCGAGGCGACCGGCGTGGCCCGCACCGCGCTGTACCGCTATTTCAAGACGAAGCGCGAGATCTTCGACGAGGCCATCCACGGCTGCACGCACGCGATCAAGGTGGCGTCCGCCGCCATCGCCAGGCAGCCGCTGCCGGTCCCCGAGCGCCTCAACCGCGTGGCGGACACGGTGATCGACACGCTCTTCGAGCGCAAGCAGTTCCTGCTCGCCATCTACGCCTTCGTGATCGACATGGTGCGCCGTGGCGAGGACATGCGCGCGCGCATCGCCCTGTTCACGGGCGGGCTGCGCGAGCTGTTCCTGCGCCTCCTGGAGGAGGGCGCGCGCCGGAACGAGCTCGCGGCGAGCGTCGACCCGCGCCTCACGTCGGAGGTGCTGTTCGCGCTTCTCGAGAGCGTCGTCCTCCGCATTCTTCTCGGCGTCGAGCTCGACGCCGAGAAGGCCAAGCTTCGCTTCTCGGCGATGGTCAGGTCCATCGCCGGACCCAACGCAAAGAAACCCAAGAAAGGAACCTGAACATGGCCGTCACAGAAGAACGCATCATTGACAACCCGTCCTGGGCCCAGCGCCTGGGAACGTCATTCAAGGGTGTCCTGGCCGGGCTCGCCCTCTTCGTCGCGGGATTCCCGATCCTCTTCCTCAACGAGGGGCGCGCCGTCGACACGGCCCGGCGCCTCAAGGAGGGCGCGGGAGCGGTCGTGGACGTGCCGGCGGACAAGATTGACGCCGCCAATGAGGGCAAGCTCGTGCACGTCAGCGGCAAGGCCGACACGCAGGACGTCCTGGCGGACGACGTGTTCGGCATCTCCGCCACGGCCCTGCGCCTCACGCGCACGGTGGAGGTGTACCAGACGGTCGAGCATGCCGAGACGAAGCGCATCAAGGAGGGCGACAAGACCCGCGAGGTCACGACCTACACCTACTCGAACGAGTGGCGCGGCTCGCCCGTCAACTCGTCCGAATTCCACGACGCGTCGAAGCGTGCGGCCAATCCCCCCGCGGCGATGCCGTTCAACAGCCTCGACCGGTACGCCCAGAACGTGACGCTCGGCGCGTTCAAGCTCTCCGAAACGGACGTGAAGCGTATCGGCGGGAAGAAGCCGTTCGAATATCCGGCGGACTTCAAGGTGCCGGCGACACTGCCGAACGGCCAGTTCCAGAACGGGATCTTCTACGTGCCGTACAGCCTGGCTCCCGCGGCCACCCCGGTGACGACGCCCCGTGCGTCCTCGGGCATGTCGCCGCTGCTGGCCGCCGCGCAGGCCGCGACGAACATGTCGGCGGCCGTGGCGAACGCGGCGGCGACGGCGCTCACCGGCGGCCGCTCGGTCGCGGTGGCCCCCGTGCCGGGCGACGTCCGCGTGATGTTCAGCGTGGTCAAGCCGCACGACGTGACGATCGTCGAGCAGCAGACGAACGGCACGCTCGCCCCCTGGGCGGCCTCGGACGGCGAGACGCTGTCGTTCGTGCGCGACGGCATCGTGCCGGCCGCGAAGATCTTCGCCGACGCCCAGTCGATGAACTCCAAGCTCACCTGGCTGCTGCGCCTCGTGGGCCTGCTCGTGATGTACTTCGGCCTCAAGAAGGTGCTGGGACCGCTTGACACGCTCGTGGACGCGATCCCGATCCTGAACGGCGTCATCGCCATGGGTACGTCTCTTGTGGCCGGGCTCGTGTCGGCAGCCTGCGCGTTGATCACCATCGGCGTCGCGTGGATCTACTACCGTCCGTGGATCGGCATCCCGCTCGTGGCCGGCGGCCTGGCCTTGCTCGTGACGGTCTTCTTGAAGAAAAGGAAAGCCGCCGCAGCAGCTGCATGACGGGCCGCCGGGCGGGCCAGAAACGCAAGGAGAGAAGGAAGGCAAGGTATGAAAATGAAAGCCGTGTTAGGTCTTGTCGGCGCGCTGGCGGTTGCCGCCGCCGTGGCCGCGCCGCAGTTCGAGCCGGTCCCCGCCGGCGCGAACAGGGCGCTGAAGGCCGTGAAGGGCAAGCCGATCCGCACCGGGATGGTGTTCGTCAACGGACACTACATCAAGCCGCCGTATGTCCTCATGCGCTCGGGCACGGCGCTTTTCGTCAACTTCACCACGCAGATCACCGACCAGCTCGTCCCCTGGAAGACCTTCCTTGCCACCCAGGGCGGAGCGGCCGCGGCGCCGAAGCCCGCGGCCCCCGCGTCGAGGCCGGCCCCCGCGCCGAAGCCGAAGCCGGTCATGCAGGTCAACACCGTGCAGGACATCGACGACCTCTTCGCGGACACGCCGGCGCCGGCGCCGAAGCCCGCTCCGCGGCCCGCGCGGACGATGGTCGTCGTGCCCGACGAGCCGGAGGTGGACGACAACGCGCCGTTCACGCCGAACGACCACTCGCGCCGCCTGCTGAAGCGCATCAACGACCAGCGCTCGTATCTCGACCTCCGGCTCCGCGAGGGCGACGTGATCTTCTTCGGGTCGCGATACGTGACCGTGAACGTGACGTCGCGTCTCGCGCGCGACCTGCTGGCAATCCTGCCGGAGGCGATGCGCGACGTGAACGACGGCACGGAACTCCTCGGCCGGCTGCGCGGCAGGGGCATCAACTACCTGAGCCGCGAAATCTGCGAGGACCTGATCGAGAACCGCGCGGACTACCCCCAGATCATCGAGCGCCGCAGGGAGTTGGAGCGGTCCGACGAGGTGAACAGGCTCCTCCAGGGGGTTCGCTAACCTGCCGACGAAGGACGCCGCACATGGAACTTGCATCTCCCGCCAACCCGAAGATCAAGTATGTCGTCAAGCTGCGGAACTGCGCGTTCCGCGAGGAGACGGGCGAGATGATCGTGGAGGGCTTCCGCGAGTGCCGGCGCGCGCTGGACAACGGGTACCGTCCGCACGCGATCTTCCACTGCCCCGACCTCTACCTCAAGCACGAGAACGAGCCGCAGCTCGTGGCGGACTGCGCGGCACGCGGCGCGGAGGTGTTCACCTGCTCGAAGCCCGCGTTCCTCAAGATGGCCTACAAGGACCGTCCCGACGGCCTCCTGATGGTGGGGCCGCACGTGGCGCAACGGCTCGCGGACATCGACCTGCCGCCGCACGCGCTCGTGATCGTGACGGAGTCGATCGAAAAGCCCGGCAACCTCGGCACGATCCTCCGCAGCGCCGACGCCGCGCATGCCTGCGCCGTGATCGTGTGCGACCGCACGACGGACATCCACAACCCGAACGTGGTGCGCGCCTCCACGGGCACGCTCTTCTCCGTCCCCGTGGTGGAGGCCTCGTCCGAGGAGGCGATTGCCTGGCTCAAGGCGCACGGCTTCAAGATCCTCGCGGCCACGCCGCATGCGGAGAAGCTCCATTTCGAGGTCGATCTCACGGGCAACGTGGCCCTTGCCGTCGGCGCCGAGCAGTACGGCCTCACGGCGAAGTGGATGGACGCGGCCGACCTGCGCGTGCGCATCCCGATGCTCGGCCTCGCGGACTCGCTTAACGTCTCCGCCGCCACCACGATCCTCGTCTACGAGGCGGTGCGCCAGCGCATCGCCGCCGGCATCGAGCAGGTGCCCGCGTTCATCCCCTGGCACGGCGAAGGACACCATGACCACTGACTTGGGGAAGGGAACGGCCCTCGTGACCGGCGGCGCGCGCCGCCTCGGGAAAGCCATTGCCGACGCGCTCCGCGCGCGCGGCTGGAACGTCATCGCCGCCTCGCGCACGTCTTCCAACGCCCCGTTCGCGGTCGATCTCGCCGAACCGGATGGCCCCGCGCGCCTCTTCGCCGCCGCACGCGCCGCCGCTCCCGACCTCTGCGCCGTCGTGAACAACGCGGGTCTCTTTTCACACGATGCAGAGCCTTCTCCCGATGTGCGTGCGCGTCTCCGCGTCGTGAACGTGGACGCCCCGCGCGCACTCACCGACCTGCTGGCCGCATACGGCGGCGGCGCGGTCGTGAACATCGCCGACTGCCGCGCGCTCGGCACGGCGCGTGACGACGACACGCCCTACCTGCGCACGAAGCGCGAACTCCTGGCAGCGACGCGCGCGGACGCCCTGCGTCTCGCGGGACGCGTGCGCGTGAACGCCGTGGCGCCCGGCCCCGTGCTGCCGCCCGAATCCTGTCACGAACGCGCCGGCGCCACGCCGCTCGGCCGCCACCCCGCGCCGTCCGAAGTCGCCGACGCGGTCGCCTACCTCCTTTCCGCCGAATCGACCACGGGTGCGGTGATCCCGGTGGACGGTGGGCAGTCACTTCTTTCCGAACCATGAAATTCCTTGTCCATACATACGGTTGCCAGATGAACGTCCGCGACAGCGAGGCCGTGGAGGCGCTCCTCGTCGCGGCCGGCCACGAGAAGGCGGCGAACGAATCCGAGGCGGAGCTCGTGATCGTCAACAGCTGCACCGTGCGCGACATGGCCGAGCGCAAGGCCGTGGGCAAGTGCGGCAACCTGATCGCCGCCAAGGAAGGGCGCGGCAAGACGGTTGCGCCGCATGTCAAGGTCGTGGGCCTCATGGGCTGCGCCGTCAAACGGATGGGCGCGGACGTCTTCAAATCCCTCCCGAAGCTCGACTTCGCCGTGGGGCCGCGCCGGTTCGGCGTGATTCCGCGCCTCGTGGAACGCTGTCTCGCGGGCGAGAAGCGCATCCTCGAGCTGCCGGACGACGACGAGGTGCCGACGGGGATGGACGCGCACGGCGGCGGCAATTCGTTCCAGAGCTACGTGACCGTGCTCCTTGGCTGCGACAACCGCTGCAGCTACTGCATCGTGCCGGACGTGCGCGGGCACGAATACTCGCGTCCCGCGCGCGAGGTGGTGGCCGAGGTGCGCGCGCTCGCCGCACGCGGCGTGAAGGAGGTGTGCCTGCTCGGACAGAGCGTCTTGCGCTACGGCGTGCGCAACGCGGCGTGGGGGCCGGACGACCCGCCCAGCCCCGGCGGCTACACGGAGGCGTTTCCACGTCTTCTCGAGGCGCTGAACGCGATCGACGGCCTTGCGCGCATCCGCTTCACGAGCGCGCACCCGAAGGGCTGCACCGACGAACTTGTGCGCGCCTACGCCGATTTCCCGAAGGTCTGCCGCCATCTCCACCTCCCCGTGCAGAGCGGGAGCGACCGCGTGCTGAAGGAGATGGGGCGCCGCTACACGCGCGCCGAGTACCTCGCCGCCGTCGCGAAGCTGCGGGCGTTCGACCCGGAGTTCGCCGTGACGACGGACGTCATCGTGGGCTATCCCGGCGAGACGGAGGAGGATTTCGAGGCGACGCGCGCGCTCATGGAGGAGGCGGGATTCGACAACGCGTTCGTGTTCAAGTACTCGCCGCGTCCCGGCACGCGCTCGGCGGCGCTCGTGGACGACGTGCCGACCGAGGAGAAGGAACGGCGCGACCAGGTGCTGCTCGCCGACCAGCAGGTGCGCGGGCAGGCGCGCAACGACCGTCTCGTGGGAACCGTGCGCGAGGTGCTGGCGGAGGGGCCGTCCCTGCGCAACGCCGCGCGCTGGAGCGGACGCGACGGCGGCAACCGCATCGTCGTGTTCGAATCGGCGGGAACGCTCGCAATAGGCCAGTCCGTGAGGGTGCGCATCCGGGAGGCCCATCCGCAAATCCTGATCGGCGACATCATTTGACGGCGTTCGCCCGCGGAATGTGGTATACTATCAGCTCCACGGGCGCGTGGTGAAATGGCAGACACGCTGGATTTAGGTTCCAGTTCCGCAAGGAGTGGGGGTTCAAGTCCCCCCGCGCCCACCAGGATGCGAAAAGAGAGAAATGGAAAAACTGTATCCACTGACGTTTCGTCCGAACATCCACACGGCCCTGTGGGGCTGCGAGTCGTGGGAGATATCCGGTCATCCCTCGTCGCCGTCCGTCGTGGCCGCCGGGGCGCTTGCCGGGCGCACGCTCGAGGAGCTGGCGTCGGCGTACGGCGCGGCGCTCACGGGCACGAAGGCGCCGGCGCCGACTCGCTTCCCGCTGCTCTTCAAGGTAATCGACGCGCGGGACCGCCTGAGCGTGCAGGTGCACCCCAACGAGGCCACGCGCGCGTTGACCGGGGGCGAGCCGAAGACGGAGATGTGGCACGTGCTCGGCGGGAAGGGCCCGATCTTTGCGGGACTGAAGCCGGGCACGACGCCGGCGCGGGTGGAGGAGGACGTGCGGACGGGCCGTTTCGAGGAGACGCTCGCGCGCCACGACGCGCGGGAGGGGATGACGCTCTTCATCCCGGGCGGGCTTGTCCATGCGATCGGCGAGGACGTGCGAATCTACGAGGTGCAGCAGAGCTCGAACACGACCTACCGGCTCTACGACTGGGGCCGCGTGGGCGCGGACGGGATGCCGCGCCAGCTGCACGTGGCGGAGTCGCTCAAGACGATTGACTTCTCGCTGCCCGTGCCGGAGGCGCGCGGGGACGTTTCGTGCGAATTCTTCAGCTTCCGTTCCGTGTTGGCGCAGGGCGAGCTCGAGGTCGCGCCCGACCCTGCCACCTTTACGGCCGTCTACATCGTCAACGAAAACCGCAGCGTCCTCGTGCCGGCCGGCTGCGCGGCGCGGATCGCCTGTAGCGGAAAGGTCCTGGTGACAACGCTATGAGAGGAAGGTTCATCAGTTTCGAGGGGCCGGAGGGTGGCGGGAAGTCCACGCACGTGGCGGCGCTCGCGGAGGCGCTGCGCGCGGAGGGGAAGTCCGTGCTCGTCACGCGCGAGCCGGGCGGGACGCGCCTGGCGGAGCTTGTCCGCGGCCTTGTGCGCGAGGAGCTGGAGGATCCGCCCGTCACGCGCGCGGAGGTGCTGCTATTCCTCGCCGCGCGCGCGCAGGTGGTCGCGAACGTGATCAAGCCCGCGCTCGCGCGCGGCGAGTGGGTGCTGTGCGACCGCTTCAGCGACTCCACCTTCGCCTACCAGGGCTATGGGCGCGGCATCGACGTGCAGCTCCTGAAGGACCTCAACGAATTCGCCACCGAGGGGCTCGTGCCCGACCTCACCATCCTCCTGGACGTGCCGCCGGAGGTCTCGCGTGCGCGTCTTGCGGAGCGCCAGCGCCAGACGGCGGCGGCGGCGGACCGCATCGAGGCGGCGGGCGAGGCGTTTCACAAGCGCCTGCGCGAGGGCTTCCTTGCGCTTGCAAAGGCGGAGCCGGAGCGGTTCGTGGTGATCGATTCGTCCGGGGACCGCGAAGACGTGGACCGCCAGATAATCGAGGCCGTGCATGGACGTTGACCGGGCATACGGGCTGATCGAGCGGGCCGTCAAGGCCGGACGCGTGGCCAACGCCTATCTTCTGGTGGGGGGCGTGCGCGGCATGGCGGGGGAGCTCGCGGATCGCGTGCTGCACCTCCTCTTCGGCCCGGGCGACCTGCGCGTCCATCCCGACATCCACCGCCTCGTGCCCGCGAAGAAGACGCGCATCATCTCCGTGGACGCCATGCGCGAGCGCATGATCGAGCCGATGGAGAAGACGACCTTCATGGGCGGATGGAAGGCGGGCGTGGTGCTGGGGGCGGACCGTCTCCGCGCCGAAAGCGCGAACGCCTTCCTGAAGACGCTCGAGGAGCCGCCGCCGCACACGCTCTTCCTGCTCCTCTCCGAACGTCCGGAGCAGCTGCTCCCCACGATCGTCTCGCGCTGCCAGCGCATCGACCTGCCGGACGCGCGCGCGCAGCAGCTGGAGGAGCCGTACCGCACGCAGGTGCTGGATGTGCTGGCGTCGAACGACCTCACGGGCGTCACGGCGCGCGCGGCGGCGGCGGCGAAGCTCGCGGCCGTGCTCGAGGCGCTGGAGGAGCTGGCGACGGCGCGCGTCGAGGAGGATCTCGACGAGGAGTCGACGGATGCGGGCGAGGAGGTGGACGACGACACGGTGAAGGCGCTCGTGTCGTCGCGGTACCGCGAGCTGCGCGCCGACTTCACCGCCACGCTGATGAGCTGGTTCCGCGACCTCATGGCGCTTCGCGCGGCTCCGCGCAGGGCGTCGCTGGACGGCGACGACGGCGGCGAGGCGCCGCTCCTGAACGAGCCGCGCCGCGCCGTGCTGGAGGCGCGCGCGCGCAAGATCACGCGTGCGCAGGCGTTTCGCAACATCGAGGCCGTGGAGGCCTTTGCCACCTCGCTTGAGCGCAACATCGCGGAGCTGCCGCTCCTGTCGTTCCTCATGGACCGCCTGGCTTTCGGCGCGGAAGGGGGCCTCTGATGGAGGCCGCCGCATCCGTCCCCCGCATCGCCCACGTCCGGATGCCGGAGAAGGGGCTCTTCACGGTGCGCTGCGCCGATTCCTTCGCGGGCACGGCGGGCGGGCAGGTGGTCGTGAACCTCGATTACGGTCTCGACCTCGCGGAGCTCTGCGACGTGGCGCCGTACGACCCGGCGCGTGACGGCGCGCATCCGCCGGGCTTTACGTTCGTGCGCCCCGCGGGGCCGGACGACCTTTCGGCCGCGGCGGCGAACGAGTCGCGTGCGCGCGAACTGCGCGAAGCCTTCCTTGCGGCCGCGCGGCGCGTGGTGCCGGACATGCGCGTTCCCTACGCACGGCTGGCGCTGGGCGGCGGACGCCTGTTCGTGCGCTATGCGTGCGAGCGGTTGCGTCCGGACCTGCACGCCGTGATTTCCGAGTTCCGCCGGGCGAACCAGGTCGGCGTGAGCGCCTGGCAGATGGGGCCGCGCGACGAGGTGCGCGTGATGGGCGCGCTGGGGCCGTGCGGACGCGTCTGCTGCTGCACGTCGTGGCAGCAGAAGTACCCGGGCGGCCTCACGCAGGAGAGCCTGAAGGGCCTGGGCCTCAACGCCGCAGCGCTCAACGGCGTCTGCGGCCGCTACAAGTGCTGCCTCGCCTTCGAGCGCCGTCTCGCGTGCGACGCCGGGAAGGAGCCGCGCTGAAGATGGCCGCCGCACACGAGACGGTCGTGGAGGTCGAAGGCGTGCGGGCGCGGGTGGCGGAAGGCTTCCTCGCCCGTGCGCGCGGGCTCATCGGCCGGCCGCCGCCACCGCCCGGCGAGGGCTTGCTCATCCCGCGCTGCAACGCGATCCACACGTTCTTCATGTCGTACCCGATCGACGCCACCTTCCTCGACGGGGACGGGCGCGTGGTGAAGACGGTGCGCAACATCCGTCCATGGCGTCCGTTCGTCTGGGGCGGTCTTCGCGCGCGACAGGTCCTCGAGACCGCCGCCGCGCCCGAAGACTAGCGCGGTGAACCGGTTTCACGACTTGACGGTGCCGTGGCCGGGGGACATCTGTTCGCCGAGCAGGTTGGAGACGCCGGACGATTCAAATCCCTGCACCCAGCCGCGCGTGAAGCCGAAGTCCTCGGCGGCCTCCGCGACGAGGCCGTATTCCTCCTCTGTCACGGGGCGGTCGAAGGGCGGCGTCTTCAGCGCCTTGTAGACGGGCGTGTACTGGCTCATCACCGCGACGTGGAGATCCGTGAAGCCCTCGCCCGCAAGCCAGGCAAGGTTTTCGGCGGCCTCTTCGGCGTGTCCGGGCAAGACGAGGATGCGCACGATCACGCCGCGCGTTGCGGCGCCGGGGGCGTCCGTGTCGAGCGGGCCGAGCGCATCGTGCAGGTAGCGGATCGCCGCGCGGTTCGCCGCGACGTAGCCCGGCGCGGCGGAGGCCGCGCGCGCCGTCGTGTCGCTCGCGTAGCGCATGTCGACGAGCGCGATGTCGCAGAGGTCGCGGTAGGCGGCGAGCGTCTCGACCGTCTCGTAGCCGGAGGAGTTCCACACGAAGGGGAGCTTGACGCCCTCCGCGAGAAGGGGGGCGACCGCTTCGCGGACGAAGGGGAGGTAGGGCGTGGGCGAGACGAGGTTCCAGTTCGAGCAGCGGTCCTTCACGGCGAGGTCGCGCAGGATCTCCGTGAGGCGCGCCACGGGGATGTCGTCGCCCTCGCCGTTCCAGCTCCACGGGGAGTTCTGGCAGTAGAGGCACTTCATCGTGCAGCGCGAGAAGAACACGCAGCCGGACCCGTGTTCGCCGACGAGCGGCGGCTCCTCGCCGAAGTGGGGTCCCCAGCGGAACACGCGCGGGAGCGCGCCGGCCTGGCAGAAGCCGGTCGCGCCGGAGGCGCGGTCGGCGCGGCAGCGGCGCGGACAGAGTTCGCAGGAAGCGGGAGCCACGGCGGTCAGTTGGCGGAAGCGGGGGCGGCGGGAGATGGTTCGGCCTGCCCATGGTCGCGCAGGTACTTGGCCCGAACCTTGAGGAAGATGAGGCCGACAAACGGGACCGTGGCGATGTAACCCGCCCCGACGGCGCCGAGCGTGAGCCAGAAGTTCGTGGCGAGGAAGGCGACGAGCAGGAGGCAGCCCGCCATCGTCGGCAGGAGATAGGCGCGCGAGATGTGGAGCGACTTCAGGGAGATCGTCGGCAGGCGGCTCGCCATCAGGACGCCGATGAAGAGCAGCATGGACATGCCGAACCAGGGGTTCTGGAAGGCGTTGCTCACAAGCGGGGCTGTTTCCTTGACCGTGAAGGACAGCGCGAGGATCGCGGGCGTGAGCACCATCCAGCAGCCGCCGGGCGCGGGCACGCCGAGGAAGAAGTTCTTCCAGTACGGGATGGTGGGCTGCTCGAGCATCGTGTTGAAGCGGGCGAGGCGGAAGGCGTCGCAGAGCGCGTAGAAGAGCGCGGAGCCAAGCAGGAGGTTCTTGACGTGCGGAGGCATGTCTGGCTGTCCCGAAAGGCACCAGAAGTACATGAACATCGCGGGGGCCACGCCGAAGTTCACGAAGTCGGCGAGCGAGTCGAGTTCCGCGCCGAGCTTCGAGCTCGCGTTCAGGAGGCGCGCCACGCGTCCGTCCATCGCGTCGCAGATGCAGGCGACGAGCAGGGCGAAGAGCGCCATGAACCAGTCGCGCGGCGACGCCGGCGTGCCCGCGAGCGTCTTCGAGAAGTTGGTGGCGCTGATGACGATGCTCGTGATCCCCGCGCAGGCGGCGGTCGAGGTGATGAGGTTGGGCGCGATGGCCCGCAGCGGGATGCGGTCGCGCAGTGCCGGGCGGTTCTTGCGCCGCCGGCCTCTCAGGCGGAATCTGCTCATTTGATGTGTCCCAGTATGGTTTCGCCGGCCACCATGACCTGGCCGACGCGCACCGTCGGCTCCACGCCGGCGGGCAGGTAGACGTCAAGACGCGACCCGAAGCGGATGAGGCCGAAGCGTTCGGCCGCCGCAAGGGAGTCGCCTTCCTTCACAAAGGGAACGATGCGCTTCGCGACGAGTCCCGCGATCTGCACCACGCCGTACTTGACGCCGGATGGCGTCTCCATCAGGTAGCAGCAGCGCTCGTTGTCCGTGGACGCCTTGTCGAGCGAGGCGTTGAGGAACTTGCCGGGCACGTGCGCCATCTTGAGGATCTTCGCGGCCGTGGGCATGCGGTTCACGTGCACGTTCATCACGCTCATGAACACGCTTACGCGCCAGTAATCTGCGGCGGGGTCGAGTCCGGCCGCCGCGGCGTCGAGCTCCGCCGGGAGCGCGTACTTGCCGATCAGGCAGATGCGCCCGTCGGCCGGCGAGAGCACGGCGGAGGGATCGTCCGGCGGGTAGCGCTCGGGGTCGCGGAAGAAGAGGAAGACGCCGTAGCTGAGCAGGAACAGCGGCAGCGTGAACAGCCCGAGGACGGAGGCCGCGCGCGGGCAGAAGAAGGCGAGCGCGACGGTTCCCCCGGCGTAGAGGAACGCGAATGCGAGCGCGGCGACACCGAACCGCACGCCCTCGCGGTTGACGTGCGGGAAGAGGTGCGCCGCAGTGGAAAAGTCTGGTTTGGCTTCGTTCATGGCGAGCATTATCCCATTTTCTCCGCCGTTGTGCAATACCAAAATCTCGTTTGCCCCAAACCAGACGGCTTGCGGAAGGGCACGCGAAATGGTAAACTATGGCGTTTTCCATGACAGGATTGGAGCGAAAATGAATAGAAAAATAAGGAACGCGGCAACCGCATGTCTCGTGTCGCTGGCAGCTGCGGCCGGCGCGGCCACCATCCAGATGCCGCCGGGATGCACGACGCCCGACGGCATGGTCATCGACCCGCAGGGACGCCTCGTGATCGCCGCGCCGAACACGAAGCACGACCAGCCCGGTGCGTTCTACCGCATCGAGAAGCCCGGCGCGGAGCCGGTCAAGTGGTTCGAGGTGCCGGCGCTCAAGGAATCGGGCTACTCCCAGCCGATGGGCGTGTGCTTCGGCGAGAAGGACGAGATGTTCGTGTGCGACTGCCAGAAGGCGGGCCTCGGACGCATCCTCCGCGTAAAGATCGAGAACGACCGCCCCGTCTCCTTCGAGACCGTCGCCGAGGGCCTCGCCAACGCGAATGGCGTCAAGTACCTAAACGGGCGCCTCTACGTGACGCAGGCGTTCATGCCGGGCGTGAAGCGCGGCGACGGCGCGGCGTCGAGCGGACTCTACATGTTCAAGGCGACCGACCGCAACGTGCGCCCGGCGAACACGCCGGCGGATCCGCAGTGCGTGTTCTCGGACGTCACGCGCAACAGGAAGATCCGCGGCGGGCTCAACGGCGTCGCGATCGACTCGAAGGGCGCGGTCTACACCGGCAACTACGGCGACGGACACGTCTGGAAGCTCACGCTCGGCGCGGACGGGCGCGTGGCGAAGAGCGAGGTGTTCGTGCCGGCATCGGCCGGCGTGAAGACGCCAGACGGCCTCTGCTTCGACGGGAAGGACAATCTCTACATCGCGGACATGTTCGGCGACGCGGCGGTGAAGGTGACGCCCGCCGGCAAGGTCGAGGTCGTGAAGAAGGGCGGCTTCAAGAGCCCGTGCGAGCCGTGCGCGTGGAGGGGCAGCCTCTACGTCTGCAACTGGCGCGGCACCACGGTGGAGCAGATTCCCCTCGACGAGTAGCCGTTTCCGATTGACAACAGGCGGATAAAAGCGGATAATTTCCACCCGCAACTTGACGGGATTCCCGAAAGGCACGAAGATGGCAGACGAAAACAAAGAGCAGGAACCGGAAAACCAGGTCGACCTCAGCGGCCTCGGTTCCTTTGACTTCACCCCGGACTGGGCGAAGGGCAAGCCGGACGACAAGTCGCGCTACGCCCGTTTCGAGGGCCGCGAGGAACGCGCGCCGCGCCGTGACGGCGACCGCCCGCGCTTCAACGGCCCGCGCCGCGACGACGGGGATCGTCCGCGCCGCGACGGGGATCGTCCGCGCTTCAACGGCCCGCGCCGCGACGGGGACCGTCCGCCGCGCCGCGAGGACGGCGACCGCCCGCGTTTCAACGGTCCGCGCCGCGACGGCGACCGCCCGCGCTTCAACGGTCCGCGCCGCGAGTTCGTTGCGCCGCTCGACGCCGACGTGCGCATCCTGCCCGCGCCGAAGGACATCGGCACGATCATCAACAAGATCAAGGCC
>Ga0256407_10001651_pt1 | contig 45740 bp, 37 predicted proteins | sample RumenRJG_04DNA_FD_193489 | JGI IMG/M metagenome (GOLD analysis project Ga0256407, IMG submission 193489) | Bovine rumen microbial communities from Lethbridge, Alberta, Canada - RJG_04 | ecosystem: Host-associated > Mammals > Digestive system > Stomach > Rumen | place: Canada: Alberta...
TGTCAGGACTGATGCCCATTACGATGACACCAGCACGCTTATAATGGTAGCCCTGACGGAAGATACGCTCCGTACAGCGGGTCGCCGCCTGTACAATTTGCTGGGTGGAGTTTGACGGTGTCAAGAGTCTTTCCTCAGCCATATTCCAGTACTGAGGCAAGTCTTCACGAAAATGGTTGGTATCGATAAAGACGGAAATAGTCTGCGCCACCGACTGCTGCTTCCTTAATTTCTCGGCACAGCGGACGGCAAAGTTGGAAATACTGGTGCGCAGGGTATCCATGTCCGTCACCATGTCTGGAAATGAGCGACTGGTGCAGATGCTTTTCTTCTTGCTCATCTCCTCCATGGGGATGCAATCGATGCCGTTGAGTTCCTTCCACGTACGGATGACTACCACATTGTTCAGCATGGCACGAACCCACGATTCGGGATGCTTGGCAAAGTCGAGGGCGGTCTTTACGCCTAAGGCCTGCAGACGGGCAGCATAACGTCGCCCAATGCCCCACACCTCGTCAATCTCGTACATCTCAAGGGCCTTTATGCGGCGCTCGTCGTTATCTATGAAACAGCAATGGTTATAGCCCTTGTATCTCTTCGCATAGTGACTGGCCATCTTTGCCAGCGTCTTCGTAGGCGCAATGCCGATGCTCACAGGCATACGAGTGGCTTTCCAGATGTATGCCGACAGGTCTTCGCCCCATTTCTTAAACGATTGACCATTAATCATTGACCATTGACCATTATACATACCTTTCAGGTCGCAGAAGCCCTCGTCGATGCTGTAACGATAGAAGGTCGGGGCAGCCTTGCGGACTAATGACATTACTCTGTCGGTAATATCGCCATAAAGCTCATAGTTTGATGAGAAGACCGTCACTTCGCCATTGGGGAAACGTTCTTTCAGCTGATAATAGGGTAGGCCAGCCTTGATGCCAAGGGCTTTTGCCTCATTGCTACGGGCCACTACGCAGCCATCGTTATTCGACAGCACAACAACCGGTTTTCCGTTCAGGTCTGGACGGAAAACCCGCTCACATGAGACGTAGCAGTTGTCGCAGTCAACAATGGCGTACATAATCAATATCTTCTGGTGTCGCGATGCACGGAAGTCACCTTGCCTTGAATGATAAACTGATCGTTGGCATCAATGATGATAGGTTTGAAATCAGGATTGGCAGGCAACAGGCGCAAATATCCCTGGTCTTTAGTGGAGGTGTCGAGCGTCTTCACCGTCAGTCCCCCGTTGACAAAGGCCACCACGATGTTTCCATCTGATACATCCTCCTGCCTGTCGGCCAGACAGATGTCACCATCAAGGATGCCCAACCCAATCATCGATTCACCTTTGACACGCACAAAGTACGAAGCCTCAGGATGATGCACGAACTTCTCGTTCAAGTCCAGACTCTCATGCTGATAGTCGGCAGCAGGCGACGGGAATCCAGCTGCTGCCCCTTCAAAATAAGGGAGCTTCAGGTGCTTCGCCTCCTCCAGCGAAATATACTCGGCACCATCTATGGGCTTGTTCTCTTCCATAAATATCTCTCTTACTTAACTATAACCTTTTGTTTGTTGATGATATTCAAACCTTTGACGGGATGGCTAAGACGCCGACCGAGCAGACATCAATGCCTCACGGGCAGCAACGGCCTCTTCCTCGCTGGCTGCATCCACCGCCTGAATGAGGTCTTGCAACAGTTCGTAGGCACTGCGATTATCGGCCTTGAAGGTGATGCGGAACACAGGGGCGATATCATTGGGCTTTGTGTTGGGTACTTTGATGGTCAGTCCGTTGATGCCGTGGGTGAACTCCACGTCGCCACCACCAAGGAGCGTCACTTTCTCTACCTCACCGCTATAAGAAGGCTCGGCAATAGAGAAGGCCTTGAAGGTGAAGTCACCAGCAGCAGGCCAAGCCATAATGGTGGCATAGACGACTGGTTGGTCGTTTGGGGCCTGTACATAGCGCACATCCTGAGCCGAGTAGGCCTGTCCCTCGTTGAAGCCCTGGGCATTCATGGGGTTGGCAGCCTCAGCAAGGGGACCCTCGCCGAAGGTCTTCCACATACGCGTACCATAGATACTCTCACTGTTGATGTCCATCCAAGCCTTGATGTCGGCCAGCACCTTACGCTCCTTGTCATCGATGGTACCATTGCCCTTCACGGGGATAGAGAGCAACAGGTTACCGTTCTTTGACACCACGTCGATGAGCATACGGATCACGGTAGCACCACTCTTGTAGCGATTGCCGTCGTACACCCCTTGGTTGTAGTGCCAGTCACCAATGCAGGTACAGGTCTGCCAGTAAGCCTCCTGGGGGCGATCGGGGATACCACGCTCTACGTCCCACATCATGTAGCCCTTCTGTTCTTTGGTGAGCTGCTTGCCGGTGACCACCACCTGCTGCTTACCGTCGTGACCGGCTGCGCTGTGGTTGTAGTAGTGCTGCAGGATGTTTTTACCAATCTGGTCGTCGCAACCATAGAAAGGCATCGCCGTGTCATCGAAGTAGATCATGTCGGGATCGTAATCGTTAATGAGTTCCAGCACACGATTCTGGAATTTTTGCTTGTAAGCCTGTGAGGGCTGTGAAGCACCGTTACCCCAGTCCCACTGACTATGAATGGTACCACTGCTCTCCCAACCTGAAGAATGGGTGTGGTTCTGAGCGTAGAGCTCCTGTGGGTCGAGTCCTTCCCACCACTTGCCAGCACCATCAGCCTTGGTCAGGTTGCCATCGTATTTCTGAGAAGGCTCCAACCAAGTCCAGGCATGGGAGGCATGAATACTTACACCCAAAGGCAGACCTTCAGCCTTACAGGCTTCGCTCCATCCCTTGACGAGGTCTTTCTTTGGTCCTATGTTCACCGAATTCCACTCCTGATAAGGAGAGTTCCATAGGTCAAAATTGTCGTGGTGGTTTCCCAATGCCATGAAGTAGCGGGCACCTACACTCTTGTAGAGGCTTACCAGTTCCTGCGGATTCCACTGGTCGGCCTTCCAGGCGTTACAGAGATCCTTCAGTCCAAAATCCTTGGGATTGCCATAGTGGCTCACATGATAGTTGTACTGTCCGCTACCCTCGTAATACATAAAGCGGGCGTACCAGTCGCCATCCTCGGCCTGACACTGCGGTCCCCAATGGGCCCAGATACCGAACTTTGCGTCTTTAAACCACTCGGGACATTCCCATGCGCTGAGTGATTCCCAGTCGTTTCCAAACGTACCCGTCTTTACGGTTACATCCTCTGTCTGTGCATTGATTGACGTAGCAAATGCAGTCAGTAACAATGTAAGTAGTTTTCTCATAAATGTAGTATTTTAGTTAGTTATTAATTTCGGGTGCAAAGGTAGGTAAAAATCATGTAACGGAATATCAGAATATGATTCTTTGATAGGACAAAATTATCAAGGTTCGCTGATAATGATTTTTCCGTTATCAGCCAGCCACCTCTCTTGGAAGGAACGACGGGCCGCCCATGCCACGTCATTGATAAATGCCAGGTTCATGGCAGCTCCTACCGCTGTACCAATAATGGGGATGGCTTGCGAGGCTTTTCTCTTGGTAATGTTAATACCTAATTGCTTGGCCAACTTCTTGATTCCCAGTATAGCCACCTCCATTCCGTATTTCTTGGTTGCTGCCGTTTCTGCCATTTCTTTCCATGTCATGGTGGCAATGGTTCTGTTCATGGCCTGCAGGGTAGTCACCGATACCGCCTTTTCTTGAATCGTATTAGCACCCGCTGCCGCCATGATGGCGTACACGTATTGCTGATCGGCCTCTGTCTTACATTCATAGCCATAGCACAAACCTATTTTATGAATGGTACGCAGACCAAGGGTTATCAGCGTCGGGACATCAATCGCCATTCCGGCAACTCCGAAAAAGCCTGCTGCCCCACCCTCCGCCGTTGCTATGGCATTAGCCCAGTTGTGTACGCCGTTGGCCAGTCTGTCTGAGAGTTCCAAGTCTTTATGCCTGAGTTCCTGAATACTACTTATTTTGCCGTCGCGCATAATGTCCTTTGAATCCGTCAGACCCTCAGCCAGCCAGTTGCTTGCCACCAATGCCCCCTTGATAGCCTTTTGGGGAATCACCTGCTGAACAACCCATGTCACGGGCTTCATGGCAAAGTTCAATGACTGAGCTACGACACCAGGTGTCATCTCTTCCCATTTAACAATCTCGTTAAACTGGATTTTCTCGTAAAGAGAGATCAGGTCAGTTATCTTCTTCTTGTTCATCACTTCAACAGATGGTAGGTGCCACCGGCCAGTGGGCGCACCACCCCTTTCATCTCCAGCTGGAAGAGCAGGGCGGTGAGCTGTCCGATGGGGATGTTTGTCTTTACGGAGAGCTGGTTGAGCTGGAAATCGCCGCATTCATCAAGGACTCTGGCGATTCTCTGTTCGTCATCACTGAGGTCGGGGAAGACGGTTCGCTCTATGCCTTCAGTCTGTGCCTGCTGACGCTTTGCATCTGTCTGCCAACCCATAGCATTTACAAAATCCTCGGCACTAGTGATGAGCGAGGCCCCGTTGTCGCGAATCAGTTGGTTGCAGCCTTCGCTATAGGTAGCACCCACGGCACCAGGGAAGGCGAAAACACCCCGGTTATAGTCCATAGCGATGCGTGATGTGATGAGACCGCCGCCCCTTGCTGCACTCTCCACCAGTATGGTGGCATCGCCCATGCCAGCCACGATGCGGTTGCGCTTCACGAAGTTCAGTTTGTCGGCCTTCGTCCCGGTCATATATTCCGTAAGCAGACCGCCCTGTCTCAACATCCGTTTCGCCGTTTCACGATGGGCAGTAGGATAGATCTCGTCCAGTCCGTGAGCCAGTACGCCCACAGTCTCATAGCCATTCTCCAGCGCATGGCGATGGGCACAGATGTCTACGCCATAGGCCAGTCCGCTGACGATGAGCACCTCTGGGCAGAGCCGTTTCAGGTCGCTGACGAACCGGCGTATCAGGTCTTGTCCGTAGGTGGTACAGTGACGGGTACCTATGATATTGATGACGCGCCGCTGGTTCAAGTCGGCCGAACCCATATAATATAAAAGGATGGGGGCATCGGGACATTCTCTGAGACGCTGGGGGTAGTCCTCAGTGTCGAGCAGCAGCGGTTGGATATGGTGCTTGGTGATAAACTCCATCTCCTGGGCGGCACGTGTCAGCGGCAGCGACCAGTCCTTCAGGCTGGCAACCATTCGGTCGCTACAACCGGGCATCACATCCTTGATATCGTTGCGATGCTCATAGACGGCCTGTCCGCCTCCCAGTTCGCGGTACAGGTGGAGGGCGGTCTGGAAGTTGAAGCCCGTCATGCGGGTCAGGGCAATGGAGTAATAGACTTCTTGCTCGTTCATGCTATATACCGCTGAAACGCTGCATCATACTCTGGGCTATTGCCCAGGCGTCCGTTGATGAGGCACACCAGCTCTATCTTCCCACGGAAGCAGAGCTGCTCGTCGCTGGCACGGTAGATGTCCTGGTGGAACACGTACTTGATGCCTTCTTTCGTGAGCTTCAGACGTGAGAAAAACTCATCGTCTGGTCGCAGGGGTACCTTGTATTGCAGTTGCATACGTGCCACCACGGCATCAACGCCTTTTTCGTGCATCTCGGCAAACGAGAGTCCGCATTCCTTCAAGAACAGGTGGCGCGTGTGTTCGCAGTAGTGTACGTACTGGGCATTGTTCACGATGCCCTCGATGTCGCATTCATAGTCGCGCACTTCCATGCGTGTTTCAAAGATGTAATTATTCATTGTTCTTTTTCGTTATTACGTTATTTCGTTATAACGTTATTACGCCTTTAAATATTCATATCCAATTCTGCACCGCAGGCAGTCCTTGCGGTCGCAGTATTCTTTCTTCAGTTGGATGAGGGCCTGACTGTCGCCTGCCGTCTGCACCTCCAGTCCGCACTCCTTCCACATACGGATAATGTGGTTGTCCTCGGCTTTCAATTGCTCTAAGAGGTCGAAGGCACGGTCGCACAGATCCTCACGCTGGCGATGTCGGCCTACGGCAAAGAGCATGGGGATAGCGGTGTTGATAATCATCAGATTCGCTGACGACACCGATGTCTTCTTGGTGCTTCTCGGACTCTCGGCACCAAACATGAAATGCGTCTCCCAATATGGTGTGACGTGGGTCTGTAGCAACTGACGTAGCTGTTCTATGGTCTCACATTCCAGCAGGGCACTCAGTCCAGCCTTCCTCTCATAGTAGAGGTTAGCCAACTGCGCGATGCGGATATGGGGGAAGTTCTGCGGACGCAGACGCAAGAAGCGCCACGGCGTAAAATCCATCGGGGTGAGCGAGAACTTATGAGCCAGATAGAGGTATTCATTACGCAGCTTGGCAAAGTAACCGTCGTTGAGGGCCGCCGCCTGATAGTGCTCGGGGATGCTCTCCAGTTGTAGCAGTCCTGCCTGTCCCATGAAGATAGCCTCGATTTGGAAGAGGTCGTCGCGGTGTTTGCCTACAGCATGGAGCGGCACGTTCTTCGCCCACATCTCAAAGGCCTCGCCGTTGATGCCAAAACCGTAGTTACGGGCTAAAGTAACGAAGTAACCGTCTTCCCATGAGCCGTTGCACTGCTCTACGCGTTTCTGGATAGCTTGTGTCTTCTGTTCCAGACGTTCCGTCTGCAGTGCTGCCAGCCACGAATGCACCTGTAGGCGCGTCAGGTCGGGGATGATCTTATAGCACGGTGGGTACTGGTCGTTGTGCAATAGCTCCTCGTAGTTCTCTTTCAGCGAAGCGGGAATCTGCACCACCATCTGTGGCAGGTAGTTGCCATCCTGTGTCTTCACGTCCATATCGGCCTCGCTCACCACGTGGAGCACCACGTTGTTATACCGTGGGTCGCGGTCGTGGCAATGGTGATACCAGTCGCTTGCCCTAAGGTGTATCTCCACGTTGCCCACCCATAGCGTGCTGCCTATCTTTACTTTCGCATTGAAGAAGTCTGGGCCTGCATTGCGATTGAGCAGTCCCGGATCAAGTATCTCCACAACACGTCCGTCGGTGGTCAGCAGGTCGCCGAGTGGCAGCATCTTATGTTTCCAAACGTAGTGAAGCAGTCGTTCCATACTGTTATAATGTTCTAACGCTGCAAATTTACTATTTTTCTGAGGAATAAAGGGGGAAAAGTAATCTTTTTTAGTCAAAAAAATTGTCATTTAAAAAAAAATGATTATTTTTGCGGCATCTAATAACAGTTATTGGAGGATTTAAAGGGGTTCCATCTTTCAATGACAGAAAACAAACCAAGAACCCTACCTTTTTATTATTATGAAAAAATTATTTTTGATGGGAGCTATGCTCGTTTGCGGTCTGGTAGCTAATGCACAGTTTATTCTGACCCCACAGGTCGGTGCTACGTTGTCAACTCTTACTGATACAAATGATAGTAAGATGAAGGTAGGCATTGTTGCTGGTGCTAACTTAGAGTATCCTGTTACTGCTGCTTTGAGTTTCTCCGGCGGTCTGCTCTACAGTATGCAGGGAACCAAGATTAAGGATGAGGACGATGCTATTAAGATGGATTATCTGAATATCCCCGTACTGGCTCAGTATAAGATTGCTGACGGCTTCAAGATTAAGGCAGGTGTACAGCCTGGTTTCCTGATGTCAGCAAAGAAGGGATCTAAAGATCTCAAGGATGAGGATGAATGCAAAACCTTCGATTTGTCAATTCCTATGGGTATTTCATACGAGTTCTCAGACTTCGTGATCGATGCCCGCTACAACCTGGGTCTGACGAAGACTAATAAAAAAGAAGATGACAAGAGTATAAAGAACAGCGTCTTTATGCTGACCTTAGGTTACAATATTCCTTTCTAAGAATACCGTTAATTATTAATGATATCAGCACCGTTGCTCTGAGGAGTGACGGTGTTTTTTTTAGTAATTATTCGACATGAACTGTTTAAATATACAACATCTATCATTAAATATAAGGAGAAAAGAAAGAAAAAATACAAAAATTTTCTTTGAGTAAAAAAAAATGAGTAAATTTGCAGCGTTTTTATAGATAGGTAAGAAATAATAGGAACGCGTATATATATGGTAGTTAATAAAATTTTAAATTGGTATTTCAAGAGAGAATCGCTGCCATACTGGTGTCTGTTGCTTGCAGATACAGTAATAGTTTTTCTGTCAACAATCTTTGCTTTCTGGATATTTGAGAAAACCCAGCTGTTGTTTAATGAACGTTTCGATGTCATCTTCACTGCACTTTTTTACGCAGCGTTAAGTCTGATTTCATCAAAAGTGTTCAGAACCTATAGTGGGGTGGTCAGATATTCATCGTTTGTAGACCTGATGCGTGTGTTCTATGCATTCCTGCTGAATGTTGTGCTGGCAGTAATCATTTCCACAATATTGCAGCATTTCGGCATCACGCTGATTGCGGCCTTGACCCAGACACAGACGGTCATAGCCTTTATCATCGCCATGCTGTGTATGTGGGGCATGAGAATATTGGTGAAAGCCCTCTACGACATTGCCGTAACCGACAAGAAAGCCTTGCGCGTGCTGATTTACGGTGCATTGAGTGGTGGTGTAGGCTTGGCAAAGAATATCCGTAGCCAGAGACCGCTGAAGTTCCGTCTGCGCGGTTTCATCTCTCACGACAAACGTGCGAAGCACATAGAACTGATGGGTGAGAAGGTGTACAACGTAGATGATGATGATCTGGCTGCCATTATCAAACGCGACAAGATCGAGGCTATTCTGGTATCGCCGCTGCGTGTCACGGAGTTTCGTGAAAATCAGGAGTTGCAGGATATGCTCATTGCTAACGGCTGTAAGATCTTCATGGCACAACAGGCTAAGGAGGCCAGTATCAAGGACGGACAGCTCACCGAAGAGGATATCCAGGGTATGCAGCTGAAGGAGGTGTCGGTAGAAGACCTGTTGCCTCGTTCAGAGATTAAGGTGGATATGAAATCGGTTGGCGAACTGCTCACCGGCAAGCGTGTGCTGATTACCGGTTCGGCTGGTTCCATAGGCTCTGAGATGGTGCGCCAGATAGCTATTTTCAAGCCTGAGAAGATGATGCTTATCGACCAGGCTGAGACTCCCGAGCACGACATCCGACTGATGATGGCCAACCAGTATCCTGACATCAAGGCCGAGACGGTGGTCACCAGTATCTGTCGCCAGGACCGCATGGAGCATATCTTCAGTGAGTTCAAGCCCGACTACGTGTTTCATGCCGCAGCCTATAAGCATGTGCCGATGATGGAGGATAATCCTTCGGAAGCAGTAGAAAACAATATCTTAGGAACGAAGATCATTGCCGACCTCTCTGTGAAGTACGGTGTCAAGAAGTTCGTGATGGTTTCTACCGATAAGGCTGTAAATCCTACCAACGTGATGGGTTGCTCAAAGCGTATCTGCGAGATTTACGTGCAAAGTCTGAACAGCGAATTGCGTAAGCGCAATAAACAGAAGATTCAAATCGACGGGCCTGAATTTATGAATTATACACAGTTCGTGACCACCCGCTTCGGCAATGTGCTGGGATCAAACGGATCGGTGATACCATTGTTTAGGGAGCAAATCAAGAAAGGAGGTCCGGTGACCGTGACCGACGAGCGCATCGTGCGCTTCTTCATGCTCATTCCTGAGGCCTGTAAATTGGTGTTGGAAGCTGGTACAAAGGGTAACGGCGGCGAGATCTTCGTCTTCGATATGGGTAAGCCGGTGAAGATTGCCGAGCTGGCCAAACGTATGATAGCCCTGTCTGGAGCCAAGAACGTGAAGATAGAGTTCACCGGACTGCGTGAGGGTGAGAAACTCTATGAGGAGGTTCTGAACGAACTGGAGGGCACCAAACCCACGTTCCACGAAAAGATACGTATTGCAGAGGTGCGCGAATATGAATATAGCGAGGTGAACCGACAGATAGAAGAACTCGTAAGCATTGCCAAGCACTTCGACAATATGGCTACCGTCAAGAAGATGAAAGAGATTGTGCCGGAATACAAGAGCAACAACTCAGTGTACGAAATACTGGACAAGAAATGATCAACAATTGACGAATAAAGTATCAATATGAGGGGATGGATTTTTTCATCCCCTTTTTTGTCGCCTAAAACCATTTGGAATGGCTTGTAAAATTGTTTACCTTTGCATTCGGAAACGGGAGTACTCCAATACCCAACCACAGTTAACAATTTATTCTAACCATTTAAAACACAAAAGTATTATGAGTTTGATTTATCACAAGTATCAGAACAAAAACGAGGATTCAAAGGCTTATGGCAAGTGGTACGCAAGAGCCGTCATTAAAGAGACTGTCAGCATTGAGGAAGTGGCACTGAAGATGCAGGACAACTGCACCGTGAAGCGCGCCGATATCCTTGCAGTACTCAGTGAACTGGGACCCACCATCACCGAAATGCTACAGAGTTCCAAGGGTGTCAAGATTCCTTATCTGGGAACCTTTAAGCTGGGAATCAGTTCAGAGGGTGCCGATGCTCCCGAGAATTTCACCGTACGTAAGAATATCAAGGGCGTACACGTGCTCTTCCGTCCAGAATCCACCTATGATGCCAACGGCAAGTATAGTCATAACATGACCCGAGGCGTGCGACTGATGGAGGATACTGAGTACACCTCGCCGAAGGATGAGAATCAGCAGGGCGACATCGAGAACCCCTAATGAATGAAAGTACTAATACAAAAAAATGTACGCACGACTCTCTCGTGCGTACATTTTTTTATATATATAGCCTAATTCTATTTCTCAGTCTCAACAGGTTCAGCAGTCAGATCCTCAAATCGATCCTTACGGCTCATAGTGAGATATGCGGTAGGAGCAGCAATGAAGATAGATGACAGCGTACCGAATACAACACCCAGAATCATAGCGAAGGCGAACGAACGGATGCTATCGCCACCCAGGAAGAAGATAGTGAGCAACACGATCAACGTGGTCACTGAGGTGTTGATAGTACGAGCCAGGGTCTGGTTCAGTGAGTCGTTGAACAGACGCTTGCGGTCGCGCTTTGCATAGAGCTGCATATTCTCACGGATACGGTCGAATACCACCACCTTATCGTTGATAGAGTAACCGATAACGGTCAGGATAGCACCGATGAAGGTCTGGTCTATTTCGAGGGACATGGGAACCCATGTGTGGAGCAGCGAGAAGAAGCCGATAACAACCAGGGCATCGAGAGCCAGAGCAACGATAGAACCGATAGAGAAGGCCACATTGCGGAAGCGGAGCAGGATGTAGAGGAAGATGGCAATCAGAGCCAGGATGACGCTGATGATAGCACTGCGGGTGATTGTCTTAGCCACAGAAGGACCTACCTTCGTAGAACTGACGATAGTACCCTTAGAGGTGTCCTCCTCGTTGGCAGGAGGTGTGCGGAAGTCTTCCTTGGTAGTCTCAGCATTGATGAGCTGAGCCTTGCTCAATACGCTGAAGATGCTGTCCTCAATCACATCGTCAACCACGGGGCTGTTCACATCGTAGTCCCAGTTGGTAGAGATACGTACCGTGCGGTTGTCGGCATCGCCCAGGGCAATGATAGTGGTACTGGCAGGAGAACCGGGATTACCGCTCTGCTCGTCGTTCTGGATGAATGCTCCATCGAAGGCAGCACGCACATCCTCAACGGGAACTTGCTTGTCGAGCACTACAACATAGTTACGACCACCGGTGAAGTCGATACTCTTGCTGACACCGCGAACTAAGAAGCTGATGCAGAAGATAACAGCAGCGATAGCCCAGATGGCATAAGACATCTTGAATGAGCCCATGAAGTTGAACTTCGTACCCTGCATCAAATCCTTTGACAGAGGTGTAGAGAAGGTGAGCTTCTGCCACTTGTCGGCCTTCATCTGACGATCGTAAACCAGACGGGTCATAAACACAGCAGTGAAGAAGGCAATACAGATACCGATGATCCAAGTGGTGGCGAAGCCCTTGATAGGACCAGTACCAACGGTGAACAGGATAATACCGGTAATCAATGATGTTAAGTTAGAGTCGAAGATAGCCGAGAAAGCGTTGGAGTAACCTAAGTTCAGGGCTTCCTTGATGTTCAAGCCCTTGCGGAGCTCTTCCTTCGTACGTTCGTAGATCAGCACGTTAGCATCCACGGCAGTACCCAAGGTCAGCACGATACCTGCGATACCAGGCATGGTCAGTGCAGCTTGGAACGAAGCCAGAATACCAAGCGTGAAGAACAGGTTGAACAACAGGGCGCAGTTGGCCAGCATACCGGGAATCCAGTTATAGAGCAGCACCATGACAACCATCAGCAGCACGAAAGCTACGATGAATGAGATGATACCCTGCTGGATAGACTGTGCACCGAGTGAAGGACCTACCATCTGATAAGAAGCAACACGCAGAGGAGCAGGCATCTTACCTGAGTTCAGGGTGTTGGCCAAGTCCTTAGTATCGGCCTGAGTGAAGCGACCAGAGATCTGAGAGTTACCACCAGGAATCTCACCATTTACGCGGGGTGCGCTGTAAACCACTTCGTCGAGGACGATGGCAATGGCACGACCTACGTTCATCTTGGTCAGGTTAGCCCAGATACGGGTACCCTCGCTGTTCATCTGCATAGACACCACAGGACCTACGTTGCCAATCTCGTTGCTGTAGTCATCCTTGGCAGTGGTCACTACGTCACCAGTGAGAGGAGCCTTTCCGTTAGGATCGTTCACCTTGATGGCATAGAGATGAAGCACCTTGGTCTTCTTATGGGTCTCAGGATTCTCGATCTTGCTGATCTTAGCATCCCAAAACAGGCGCATCTCCTTGGGGAGAACCTTCTGTGCAATCTCAGAATAGATGACCTTGTTGACCTCGGCAGTATCGGTAACGCGAGCATAACCTACGTCACAGAGACTCTCAGTATGATAGGGGTCATTCACTACAAGGAAGTTCAGCAGACTATTCTCTTTGCTCGAAACGGTCTCGGCAGCAGCCAGGTCTTTCTTCGCAGCAGCATCAAGGGCATTGATGGTGTCGCTCTCAGCAGTAGCCTCAGCAACTTCGGCTACCTCAGCCTCAACAGCAGCGGTGTCCTTGGCCTCAGCCTCGATGTTGCTCATCTCAGCCAGGTAGGCAGAATGCAACTGAACGAGGAAAGGTACAGCCTCTTCACGCATATAGGTCTCGTGGAACTGCAGGTCGGCACTTCCCGACAGCAGCTTCAGGATACGATCCTTATCCTTCTTAGCGCCTGGCATTTCCACCATGATACGGCTCTGGCCGCTCAGTTTCTGAATGTTTGGCTGAGCCACACCGAATTTGTCGACACGGGTACGAACCACGGTCTCGGCATTGTCGATAGCAGCGTCAACCTCTGACTGAAGGGCAGCAATAACCTCTTCGTCGGTGCTCTTGGTGTTCACCTTGTCGCGCAACTGCTGTGTAGCGAAAATAGTGTTCAGCTGACGACCGCCGCCAAACTCCTTCCAACGCTCTACGAAGAGACTGATAAAGTCTGACTGACTCTTCTCCTCGTCCTTCACGGCAGCCTCGAATGCCTTACGGTAGCCCTCGTCGGTCTTATGACCAGAGAGGAAGTCCACAATGTCGGGCACCGACACTTCCAGAATCACGTTCATACCGCCTTTCAGGTCAAGACCCAGGCCAATCTCCATCTCACGGCACTCATCAAGGCTCCATGCACCGAGCCAAACATGGTCTTCGGTAGAAATGGAATCCAAATACTCTTCAGCAGCTTTGTCTCCCAGTTCTGCGCGAAGTGCCTCTGCCTTGTTTTCAAAATGGCGAGTCACAAACGAGAAAGAGAGATAGAAGCAGCACACAAGAATGAGTGCAACTGCAATAAATCTTACAATTCCTTTGTTTTGCATTTTTGTTTGTTTATGTTATTATTATTTATATATATGCGCGAATGAGCCTGCAAATATAGTGATTATTTTACACATTTGAAAATTTTTTAGCTATTTTCAAACTTTTTTTAAGGTTTAGAGGCCTTTTTCAGCCAACAAACCACTGGATAATGGTCACTGGCATCCATTTTACTGTCAACAAAGCAGTGTATGGGCTCAAAGAAATCTGAGCACATCATGTGGTCGATTCGCAGGTTGAAACCCTTCAGATTGAATGATATTCCAAAGCCGCAACCTACCGAAACGAAGCAATCGGTAAGACTGCCGGCAACGGTATGGTATGCATAGGAAATGGGGGTATCGTTGAAGTCGCCGCACAGGATGATTGGATATTGACTGTGTGTTTCCACATATTCGTTAACGGTACGAGCCTGAACGGCACGGTCGGCCATGTGGACGGCCAGCTTCTTCATCATTGCCAAGAACTCGGTCTCTGCTGAGTCACGCTCCACCTCACCTTTCAGCATATCTTGATAACGTTCGCGCTCATCCTTGGTGAGATGAGTGGCCTCCAGGTGATTATTGATTATCAGGACGGTATCCGAGTCCACCTGAAGATAATAAGCTATGCTACCGTTACTCCTCGATGCATTTGCCAAGCGCTCCTTACGGATGATAGGATAGCGGGTATGAATACCTACAGAGTTGAAAACGGCATCGTTAGAGAAATGGATCGTGTCGTTATAGGGATAGAGCTCTTTCATCTTGTCGAAGCCACTACCGCCTTTTCCTCCCTTGTCTTCCTGAAGGCATACGATGTCAGCATCCATTCGCTGCAGGTAGCTGGCAACGGTATCTACGGCATGTTCGTATTTCCAGTTGCCACCAAAGCCACATACATTATACGACACGACCTTGATGCAGTCCTCTGGCGGTTGGCTTACAGAAGGAAAGTTGATAGGGATAAAGGTACGTATGGGTACATACGCGAGCACAAAGGCGATGATGGGAATCCAAAGGCGTTGCCATTTGACAAAGATCCATATAGGCACAAACAGCATATTGGCCACCAATGCAAACGGGAAGAACAACCCCAGGCAGGCCAACATGGGAAACGCCTCCGGATTAAACCGGTCGCTGTAGCCTACCAGCAACATCAGCAGGGCAATCATGATGCTGGCTCCTGTCAGTATAGCCAGTATGATATTCTTAACAACCTTCAAACCCTAAACTATGAACTCTTAACTCTTAACTATGAACTTTACTTCTCACGGCTTGCCTCAAACAGCCGTTTCTTCTCATCCTTCGACAAACTGTCGTAGCCACTCTTGCGAATCTTGTCGAGGATGCTGTCTATCTCTTCCTGACGGGCTTTCTTTCGGGCATTATACTCCATATCTTCGTCCACAGGATTGGGACGGGTGGTGGTGGTGTTCCATCTCGTTTCACCAGCATGACTATTATGATTAGTTCTGCTAGCATTATTCCTTGACCATCGGTCAAAGAACTGGCGGGTGGCATCTACATTGAAGTAGCTGTTGGGGTGGCGGCGCCAGTAGAGAATAATCAGGAAGCCGAACAGCATACCGCCGATATGAGCCATGTGGGCCACACCGTCGCCAACGCTGCTCATAGCCGAGAACAGCTCAATGCCTGCATAGATCATCACAAACCACTTGGCCTTGATAGGTACGGGCAATGGGAAGATGAAGATACGCTCGTTGGGGAAAGTCATACCGAAAGCCAACAGAATGGCATAGACGGCACCCGAGGCACCAATGGTAAGTGCTCCGTTCAAGTTACTGTTGCCCAGAATGGTCATCACCTCAGAGAAACCAGCCTGAGGGAATTGCGAAAGGGCAACAAAATAGAACTCGACAAACTGTACCAACTCCTGGCACAGGCCGGCACCGATGCCACAGGCCAGATAATAGAACAGGAATTTCTTCGGTCCCCACACATTCTCTATCACGCAGCCAAACATCCATAAGGCAAACATATTGAAAAACAGATGGGTGAAACCACCATGAAGGAACTGATAGGTGATAAACTGATACAGATGGAAATTGGAAGCCATGAAGAAATGCAGGCCACCCCACTGTTCCAAGGATTGCCCTCCTATCTGCAGAAACATGGATGCCAAAAACACCAGCACATTGATGATGAGCAGATTTCTTGTTACTATCGGAATATTACGGAACATCTTACTTTTTTCTAATTCGCAGTTTTCTTTTATCTACTTAGTTTTCGGCCGCAAAATTACGAAAAATATCTGTTATAATGCACGTTTTCGGGCTTTTGAACACTTTTTTTCAGCAAAAAATGAAAATTTTCTGTTTTTTTGCTTGTTTTTTAAAGAATTACTGCTATATTTGCCGAGAAATTTGAACATATAACCATTATTATTCATTTTAAAACCTATCGAAGATTATGAACAAAACAGAATTAGTTGAGAAGATCGCTGCCGGTGCTGGTCTCTCAAAGGTAGACGCAAAGAAGGCTCTTGATGCAACTGTAGCAGCAATTAAGGATGCCCTGGTAGCTGGCGATAAGGTTGCTCTCGTTGGTTTCGGTACTTTCGCTATTTCTGAGCGCCCCGCTCGTGAAGGTATTAACCCCGCAACAAAGGAGAAGATCACTATTGCTGCCAAGAAGGTTGCTAAGTTCAAGGCTGGTGCAGAACTTGCTGACGCTCTGAACTAATATTCTGTAAAAGGAAAAGACGAAGAGATGCTCTATGGAGTGTCTCTTCTTTTTTGTATGCTATCAGGAAACAAAAAATGCTGTAAGCGATACTGCCTACAGCACTTTGCTTTTTAAGCTTGTACCCAGACCCGGGGTCGAACCGGGACGGGTTGCCCCACTGGTGTTTGAGACCAGCGCGTCTACCGATTCCGCCATCTGGGCTCGAAAAGCGGGTGCAAAGATACAAACTTTTTTTGAATCTGCAAAACTTTCTACAAAAAAACTGAAAAATACTTGGTTATCTCAATAATGTTTCGTAACTTAGCAGCCAGAAAACAACAACTACAAATCTAATATATGAGTATATCAAATAATCATTATTGTATCATCTTGGCGGGTGGACGTGGAAAGAGACTATGGCCTTCAAGCAGAATGGAACGTCCAAAACAGTTTTTAGACTTTTTCGGAACGGGGCGTACCCAGCTACAGGACACTTTCGACCGCATGGCTTCTATCTTGCCAAAAAAGAATATTTATGTATGCACGTGTAAGGAATACGAGCACTGGGTGCATGAGCAACTGCCAGAGCTGAGCGATGACTGCCTGATGATAGAGCCCGTGAACCGCAACACAGCGGGTAGCGTGGCAATGGGTATGCTACATATCCAGAAACGCGATGATAATGCCAGTATTGTGATAGTCCCCAGCGATCAGTACATCACTGGCGATGATGCCTTTAAACGTAATATCCTTGACGGATTAAACCTCGTTGGTCAAAAGGATATGGTATTGGTAATGGGTATCAAGCCCACTCGTCCAGAGCCTGGTTATGGCTATATCCAGATGGGGAGCAACGGAGAGTTTAATCATGTCTATTCCATCCAGTCGTTCGTAGAAAAGCCGGAGCGCGAGTTTGCACAACTGTTTATGGAGAGCGGCGAGTTCCTGTGGAACACGGGATTGATACTCAGTAATGTACGCCACCTCAGACAATGTCTGCGAGAGCTGTTCTTGGAGATGTTCGCCCCGGGTTTGTGCGAGAATCAAGTCTATACGATTGACCAGGTCATCAATTACATTGCGCGCAACTATGCCTCCCTGCCCAATGTAGCCATCGACCAGGGATTGCTGCAACAAGGAAAGAATGTGTACGTGATGCAGGTGGACTTTGGCTGGGCTGACATGGGTACTTGGCACTCAGTGTATGAGTTTATGAGTCACGGTGAGGGTGACAATGTCATCATTGATTCTGAGGTGATGATGGAGAATTGCAAGGGCAACATCATCAAGCTGCCCAAAGGCCATATCGGCATCATCAACGGACTGGAAGGCTATATCGTAGCCGAGGAAGGCGACGTACTGCTAATATGCAAAAAGAGCGACTCATCGTCGCTCATTCGCAAGTATGTCAGTGAAGTTGGCATACGTTATGGAGAGAAATTTACTTAGCCCTTGAAGGCTGCATAAATCTTGTCTGCTATCTGCTGCATTTCCTCTGCCGGGAGATGCAGCTTTTCTTTGCGGAAGTCCACGTCGCCCTCGCTGTTCATGGGAATCAGGTGGATATGGGCGTGGGGAACCTCAAGACCCAACACCACCTGAGCCACCTTCTTACAAGGAAAAGCCTTCTTCAGGGCTACGGCCACCTGCTTGGCAAACACCTCAAACTCTGCCAACTCTGCATCGTCCATATCAAAGATATAATCCACCTCACGGCGGGGAATCACGAGTGTGTGGCCCTTTGCCAAGGGGTTGATGTCAAGGAAAGCGTAGAACTTCTCGTTCTCTGCACACTTGTAGCTGGGAATCTCGCCAGCAGCAATCTTACTGAAAATATCCATAATTATCCTACACTAATTTTCTCAATACGAAGTTTGATGGTACCGCGAGGAATGGTTACTTCCACCTCGTCGCCAACCTTATGGTTCAGCAGGCCCTGGGCAATAGGGGTCTGGATAGAAATCTTACCCTCGCGCAGGTTTGCCTCGCTCTCGCTCACGATGGTATAGGTCATGCGGGCCTTGTTGGCCAGGTTGGTCATCTCCACCTTCGACAGGATCTGTACGGAGTCGGTGCTCAGACGTGATGTATCCACAATCTTTGCCTCTGAGATCTGCTGCTTCAGCAAGTTGATCTTCGACTCCAGATGTGCCTGTGCCTCTTTGGCAGCCTCGTATTCGCTGTTCTCACTCAGGTCGCCCTTGTCGCGTGCTTCTGCAATGGCGGCCGATGCCTTGGGGCGCTCTACGCCCTCTAAACGCTTCAGTTCAGCTATGAGTTTGTCATAGCCTTCTTGTGACATGTAAGCCATATTTACAATTTTCAAATTTACTATTTACAATTTTGGTTTATTTTAGGTCTGCAAAAAAGAAAGAATCCCGACTGTCTTCTCAAGTCGGAATCCTCGCTGTCGCCTTTTGTCTTTATCGGATGCAAAGGTAAGCCTTTTTTCCGAACCGACCAAATTTTTTGACAAAATTCTATGATAATTTAAGAGGGTATGCCTTTATCCTTGTTTTCATATTGTACATTCGTTAAATTATTTACCATCACGGATGACCGACAGAGCCTGCAGCAGTTGGACATCAGCCGACGAAGCAGGATTGTATTCCACCTCGATATCGGGTTCGATACCATGACCCTCTAACACTTTCTTATCAAGGGAAAACAGAGCCAATATGGGTACATAGCCATAGACGGGGGTGACCCCATCAACACCGATATGACCGCTATAGTTGAACGAGTTATAACTATTTCCTGCCAGGGGGCATAGTCCACCCCAGGTGCGCTTGCCAACGACAGTACCGTTTGGCATGATCTTTACGCCCAATGTTGACATTTCGCCCATACTAACAGTGAAACAATTGGCCAGGAGAACCACAGGAATATCGTCGATAACCTCATGAGATCCGCTCATGGTTTTGACGACTGCCGGCATCATCGTTGAGTAGTCATAGCGTCCGTAGCCACGCTTGGCACGATGGTAGCCTATTTGCAAGCCACCCTCAGGCAGCAAGGCCCCCACGCAGTACTGATAGTCGTCAACCAAACCGCCCTGATTATTTCGCACGTCAATGATGACACCTTTCAGTGTGCCAGCCTTGTGGAGCTGCTGCACAGCATCATACCATGCCTGCCACACCTGCTTCATCTTCTCTACATGGTTCTTGGTGTCAGGATTGCTCATATTGAAAAGGGCGTTACTGTATTCTTCATTCAGATAATAAGACATAGAGAAGCCGCTGACGTGGAAGTAGGCTATGTTGCCCTTCAGCAGTGCATATATAAAGCGAATGCCTTCTTGGGCAAATCCCGGCTCGAAATAGTTGAAGCCCGGAACATTGAGGAAGCTATATTTTGACTGTAGGCTGTTGTACAGACTAATATTATTCGGATTAGCCTTGAACTGAGTAAGCGCAGGGTAGAGTTCTTTCAGTTGCTGCAACTGGAAAGCTTGCATCTCCGTAGGGTTAGTCAGGGCTTCCAGTTCCTGGATCTTGGCCTCTATCCATTGATAGCCGATGCCCGGTGTATTGAAGAACGGTCCCAGCACATCAAGCATATTGGTAGAGTATTCCATATAGATAGGGTTGCCGTTGGCATCGGTCTCTATCTCATTATTAGCCGGATCGGCGAAATAAGTCAGGTTAGGCCTGAACGATGCTGTCTGAGTAAAGTCAGCACGCTTTGCATTTTTATCCTTCAGTGGAAAACACATCACCTTACTACCCGTCTTGTGGTTCATCATGTCAAAATGGAAATGACCATCGTGCAACTGACCCAGCACTTTACCCATGAGCGTCATCAGCTCATCGTCGGTCACCGTCTCGTTCTCGCCACGCTGGTCGAGTGCAGCAAACTGCGGATAATACTCATCATAGATGGCATCCCAGTCCAAACCATTCTCGGCCTCATAGTCCCAAAGAGTATAGTATTGGTTCATACCGTCCCACATCAGCTGGAACTTGTCGGCAAACGAATTCTTGGCTGTATTAAACACAAGTGCGTCATCGTGGTCATAGGTCATCAGCACATCGCTCTCTTCGCGACACGACCAGGCTGTCAACATCATCAGACCGGCTCCCAAAGCAAATATCTTATTCTTCATATCTCTTCTCTTTCAAATTATTGTTTCTTTCATTTTTAATTTTTTAAATTTTTAAATTCTAAAAGAAGTAGTAGGCTCCCAGCTGGATGGCAGTCGTATTGTTATAACGATAGTCGTTCACACGTGTATACTGCTTGGTGGTGCTGGTGGTGCTGTAATAATAACGCACCTCAGCCTGTGCAGCCCAATGAGTGGCAATGCGATACTCCATGCCCAAGCCGCCCAGCAAACCGCAGTCCCAACGCTGGTCACGGTCCGGGTTGAGCTCCATCTTCTCAGAAAAAGAATATGTATTATTGGAAGAGAGATTATAGTCTTTGCCACTCCAATGGCCGTTGAGCCAATAGCCGCCATAGACACCCAGATTGCAGAAACCGCGCAGCTTCTCACTGCCAAAGCTGAAAGAAGCCATGACGGGCAGCTGAATATAGTTGTTACGGAGCTTATAATCCGTATCGTAAAGCACCATACGGCGTTTGCGGTAGTTCTTCTGCGTCCAGTTCAGGTCGGCACGCACGCCCAGCCACTCGTTCACGTCATATTGTCCCGACACACCCACGGTGGCACCCCAGCGGCCGTCAATCTTGTAGTCTGTCATATACTGCTTGTCCATGGAGAACACATTATAGTCTGCACCTCCAGTCACGCCTACCCGCCATTGCGCCTGTACCGTCAGGGCAGTCAGCAACGCTACGGTCAAAAACAATTTCCTTTTTCTCATCTTACCTTATTTAATAATTAAAGTTCATGTCATCTCATTGTATTCCTGCTTTCCTCATCTTCTCACGCAGTTCCTCGTTCTGTCGGATAAACCGCTCGATGAACACGTTTTGGTCGCCTATACGCCATCGCTGGTAGATGATGATAGCCACGAGAACCAGCACCACTACAATCATAGCGGCGGCGAGTGCAACGGTAATAATCAGTTCAAATGTCATATTACACGATTTGTTATTTCGGCTGCAAAAGTACTACTATTCTATGTAACAACAGTCTCATGGTAGGAAAAAAAAGTCTCAAATCGCGAAAACACTTTTCTATTTGTCTCATTTCCTTCAAATAATTAGGCGTTTTGGTTTTTTCTTTTTATCTTTGCCGCTAAAGTGGGAAAAAACGCTTTGGCAGAAAAAGCGTTATGCTTCATACTCGCAAAATACTGCCAAAGAGTAGAATAGAACATAAAAAACTATACGATTATGAAGAAGACAAGTATTACTATTATCCTTACATTTTTAAGTACAGTAATGGCTTTTGGGGCAGATGGTGATAACTTTCGAGCTGTGACGGCTGAAGGAGTTTCTGTCAAATTCAAAGTTATAAGTGAGGAAGACAAAACATGTTCCGTAGGATGGAATAGTTCAAGTGCAGCTGTCGATTCTAATACAACAGAAGGAACGGTCACAATACCATCTGAGGCCAATGGCTATACGGTAGTAAATATAGGTGAATATGCTTTTTATGATTGTAAGAAGATTACGAATGTTGTTTTGCCAGAAACTATTACTTCTTTAGAGCGTTGGGCTTTTTACAACTCTGGTATTACTTCTATTTTGTTGCCAGAGTCCCTGTCAACCATTAAAGTAAGTGCTTTCCTTAATTGTGCAAGTCTTACATCTGTCAATCTTCCTAGTCAACTTACAAGTTTGGGTGCTTCTGCATTCTCTGGTTGTTCTAGTTTGCAGACAATAGACATACCTGAAGGTATCATATATATTCAAGGGGGTACATTCGAAGGATGCAGTAGCCTGCGACGTGTCGATATCCCATCCACTATAAAAAAAATACTTAATGATGCTTTTTCCGGCTGTGCCAGTCTGGAAGAAATAAGCCTCCCCGTTAACTTGGAGTCAGTCGGAAATGGTGTTTTCACTGGCTGTAGCGCACTTAAGACGGTTGTTATTAGCACACCGACTGTAAGTACCTGGTTCCGAAAAATGGAGTCACTGGAACAGTTGGTTTTAGAAAACACCGTTACATCGATTAATACTTACGCCTTTCAAAACTGTAAGAACCTTAAAAGTGTCATATTATCGGAGAATCTCGAGAGTATTGGCAATTATGCTTTTGACAACACAGCCATTGAAGAGGTTGACCTGCCATCATCTATTACATCAATTGGCACTGGGGCATTCAGAAACTGTAACAATCTTAAACATATACAATCTCAGATTACAAATCTTTTTTCCACTTCAGCTTTTACATGGACGAATACTGTTCTGATTGTTCCGAAGGGATTAAGGTCGGATTATAAAAGTGTCAGTGGATGGAAAAATGCTGTTGTCTTCGAGGATGGTGAAACTGTATACGACAAAATCCATGCAGATGATCAGGGAATTAAGTATACGCTCAATCAGGATGCTAATAATAATGTATATTATAGCGTAACTGGCCATACAGACATACTACCAACAAGTATTATCATTCCTAACAATATTGAGGGCTGTCCTGTTTTTACCGTATCGAATAATGCCTTTACCGATTGTGTCAATTTGGAGCAGGTAACTTTCAGTGAGGGATTAAATTCAATTGATTTTTCCGCTTTTAAAGGTTGTATTAAACTGAAAGAGTTTGTTTCTCAGATTTCTGATCCAACTAAGACAAAAGTTAACACCAGCTCAGAGGTTTACGAACGTGCTCACATCATAATACCAATAGGAAGTAAAGCGGCCTACTTGAAAAGCAGTAGCTGGAATTATTTCTGGTTGTTTGAAGAGGGTGAAGACATTGTAGAGTACGAGCACAATGTGACTGATGAACAAGGATTAATCTACAAATTAGGACAATCCGAGACTTCATTCTATTATTCTGTGACAGGACATACTGATGCGTTAGCAGATAGTGTATGGATACCTGAGACTTTAAATGAAATACCTGTTACACAAACTACTTCTTCTACATTATTCAAAAATTGCGAAATTTTAAAGTGGATTTCCATCCCCTCCACATTTAAGTATCCTTATTATGGCTGGAAACGACTTTTTGAGGGGTGCTCGAATCTTACAATCGCATTGAATGAAAAAAATGTTTCAAGTTTCAGTGGATGTGATTTCCTTGTGGGCGTAGAATTTGGCACGAATGTAGACTCGCTTGCTTATCAGGCTTTTTATGGATGTAAGAATCTCGAGAAAGTTGTCTTTTCTGAAGGTGTCAGAAGCTTTGCATCAGCCGTTTTTTCTGGATGTTCATCTTTGAGAGAAGTATATTTGCCCAAGACTTTAAAAAATATAGGTAATGAATCTTTTCAACTCTGTACTAGCTTACGTCAGCTTAATATGCAAGAGGGCGTAGAGGTAATTGGTAGTAACGCATTTGGGGGATGCGATTCTCTTCATTTTACCACGCTTCCTTCAACTGTTCGGTCGATTGGTTCTTCTGCTTTCTATGGTTGTACCATAGACAGTCTTGTTATAAGAGAAAATTCTAATATAACCAGCAATTCAATTGCTGGCTGTAAAATTAATACTGTTGCAGTTCACGCTTCGAGCCTTAAAAGTTTAAATAATTCGTCAATAAAAAAACTATATATAGGCAGCGAGGTGGAGATCTGTCCCAGCTTGTCGGGTTGCTCAGGTGTAGAAATTGTAAAGGTTGATGCTTCCAATACATTGTTCGATTCGCGTGAAGACTGCAATGCAATCATTGCATCAGCAACCAATACTTTGCTGTTTGGCTGCAAAACCACAGTAATTCCAGAGACTGTGCGTAGTATAGGTCAATACGCTTTTTCTGGCTGTACAGGCTTGACAAATATTTGTTTCAATAGTAGTATAACAAGTATAGGTCAAGAAGCTTTCAAAGGCTGCACGGGTTTGCAGCATATTACATCTTATATTAAGAATCCTTTTAGTCTAGGCTGGCGATGCTTTGACCAGTCAACCTTAGATTCGACAACTTTAGAGATTCCGTTTGGCCAATCATATTTCTACCAGGGATGGAATTTTAAGAATGTTGTTGAAATGGAAGGCAACGAAGATGAAATGACCTTTATTCAATTTGCCGATTCCAATACCAAGCGTGCCTGTGTCGAAAAGTACGACTTGAACAAAGATGGAGAAGTGAGTATTGATGAAGCAAAACAGGTTACTTCAATATCTTCGTTTGGCAATACTATTATTAGTAGCTTTGACGAATTGAAATATTTTGTAAATGCGACTGAAATAGCCAATAACTGTTTCAATGGCTATACTCGTCTGAAGTCAATAAGCCTGCCTGAAAGTATAAATAAAATTGGTGTAAGAGCATTCTATGGTTGTGATAGCCTTGAGACCGTAATCAATATTAATGGTGTGTCTTTCATTGATGAGTATGCGTTTTATGGTTGTAAAAGTTTAACGGACATAGAGTTGCATTCGAACATAAAGGAGATAGGTAAATACACTTTTTATGGTTGTACTTCACTTGCAAGTGTGAATATACCTTCTGGAGTAACCTCCATCGGAGCTTCAGCATTTCAAAACTGTAAATCATTGTTGCACATTAGCCTGCCTGAGGGGCTGCAGACGATTGGGGATAAAGCATTTCAGGGAAGTGGACTGCTCACAATGACCCTTCCATCAACTTTAATTAGTATTGGTGATTATGCCTTGGCTGGTAACATGATTTATTGCGGACTGTCTACACCTATCACAGTAGGTACGCTAATGAGTGGAGCTTCTGAGGTACCAATGTATGTCCCACAAGGCAGCTTCAAGGATTTCAGCAGTGCTAACGGTTGGAAAGATTTTCTGCTCATGGGGGAATATGATGAGAATATTGATTGGACTGAAGGACAAACCATCATTCATCTGGAAGAACCAGGACAGTTGCGCTTGTCAATCGTGGAACTTGATGATGAAGAAATCTTACGTCTTAAAATTGTGGGGCAGTTGAATAGCACTGATTTGGCTTATCTGATGGATGGAAAAGGCAAGATAGCAAATTTGGAATCGCTTGATTTAAGAGATGTGACTCTGGTTTATGATGGTGGTTGCTATTATTCTGGTTCTTGGAGTGGTATCAGCGATACAGGATTTGGTGGCTCTGTAACAGAATTATATCTGACTGAAAACGAACGAATCAACACTTATACATCTATGGGAATCAGTCCTGTTACCTATTATTACTATTACGGTCCGAACTTGAAAGGCTTGTTTGCTGACAAACCATATAAAAATATTGTGATGCCAATGAGTGTCAAGAAAATGACAGGAGAAGATTTCTCAGGATGTAAGTATTTGTTGAACGTGGAATATCCTGGTACACAGTTAAGTACTATTGCAAGTTCTGCATTCAGTGGATGCGAACGTCTTGTGTCCATTAATCTCGAATATGTAGATTCGGTCTGTTCAGATGCGTTCTATGGTTGCAAGATGCTTCAAAAAGTGAAGGGGATCAATCACGTAAAGTATATTGGTGCTTCTGCTTTCTCTGGTTGCAAGCGACTTGCTTCGGATGACGGTTTGATGCTACTGGAAGGGGTGGATTCTATTCCTAATAGTGCCTTTTTAGGTTGTACTTCTCTAAATGGAGTTAAGTTCTCTGACAATCTTCACTATCTGGGATCGAGTGCTTTTTCTGGATGCAAATTATTACAAAGTGTATCTTTGCCGGAAAACCTTGTATCATTGAACGATTATTCTTTTGCTGATTGTTCTATGTTGCAGACGGTAGATTTCAAAGAAGAGAATATCCTCCATGTTAATTATACCACCTTTGAAAATACACCTTGGATGAATAATCTGCCAGTGGAGAATGGCATAAAATACATGGGTACCATTGCCTTGAACTATGATAAGTCTAGTGAAATGTTGTCTTCTGCCTCCGCAACATTAGATTTCCGTGAAGGTACCACACAAATAGCCGATAACTTCTGGAAGTCGCTTAGTTCCAAAGAACAACAAAATGTAACGAAGTTAACTTTTCCTTCTTCACTTCGTAGTATTGGCGACAATGCTTTTGCCAATAATTATTTATCAACTCTGACTCTTCCCGTAGGATTAGTACGCTTAGGCGTAAGCTCTTTTGCCAATTCTTCCAATCTTACAAAACTTACCTTGTCAGAGAATCTGAAACACATCGGAAAGAACGCATTTAGCAAATGTAATCAATTATTGGTTATCGATTACAATGTTATTGACACTGAAGGAGAATCTCTATTTAGCGGTTCTGCTTCTTTAGAGAAGGTTAATGTGGGAGCACAGGTCGAAAAACTTCCTGATCAAGCCTTCGAAAATTGTTCAAATTTGACATTGGTGAAGTTCATTCAGCGTAATGATGATACACCTCTTTCCGTCGGATCGTCTACCTTTTATGGTTGTAGCAGTTTGCTTAGTATTCGTTTACCTGAAACAACGATAACTATTGGTGATGGAGCTTTCGGTAAATGCTCGTCTTTGGCTTCATTTGTTATTCCTGTTGGAATACAAGAACTCAACGACAATTTGTTTAGCGAATGTTCTTCAATGGTAGAGGTTGAATTGCATGAAGGTATTACAACAATAGGTAATGGCACCTTCCAGTCATGCTCGTCTCTTCAGGATATTACACTTCCTAAAACAGTTGTGGCAATAGGTGATAATGCATTTGCTGGCTGTACTTCACTTGTGACACTCTGCCTACCAGCTAGTCTACAGAGTATAGGCTCTGCTGCACTTAGCGATTGCTACCATCTCATGGAACTCACATCAGAAATTACCAATCCTTGGGCAATAGGTGAACTGCTTCCACTAAGTCCTAATGCAATCTACGAGGGCTATGGCATTACAGTTGCTCCAGGTAACACAGGTTTCGATATGCACTATAAAGAGATGACCCTATACGTTCCTGGTGGCAGCAAATCAAAGTATCAGTCAACTACAGGTTGGGATAAATTTCAGAATATTATAGAGATAGGCGGCAAGATGGGTGACGTGAACCACGACGATGCTATCGACGTGACCGATGCCGTGCTGATTATTGATGAGATTCTGATGAAGCACCCTGCTAACTTCGATGCTTCGCTTGCTGACGTGAACAGCGACGGTTCTATAGACGTAACCGATGTGGTAATGGTGATCGATAAGATTTTGGGGAAGATTGAACTGTCTCGTGAAGTTAAGGCTTCTCAGAAAGACCTGTCGGCATATACTGCCTTCCAGATGGATCTGTCGATTCCTGCCGGCTACGTGCTCGAAGGCGTTGAGTTGACCGAGATGGCTAAGGACAGCCACAAGCTGGCATACAATATGCTGGCTGATGGTAGCTGCCGCGTCGTGGTATTCTCGATGGACAACGAGGCTCTGCCTGGTGCATGGGATGAGGTGATCCGTCTGAACCTGAAGGGTCAGGGTGATGCCTTCGTGAATGTAGACCGTGCGATGTTCGTCACCGTAGGCGGCGAGCGTCACGAGTTGCTCATCAACGGAACCACGGCTATCGCCTCCTCAATGCTTAATTCTCAATGCTTAATGCTTAATAACGTCTACGACCTGCAAGGGCGCAGAGTTTCAAGTGCGGTAGCAAATTGGCTTTCTTCACTTAAGAAGGGTCTCTACATTGCAAACGGAAAGAAGATCGTAAAGTAATTGTTTATCACAAATTATAGAATTTGGTTTTGAACATATAATTTCCATTAATTGACCATATAATTATTATTCATGAAAAATTCATGGTCATTTATGGTAATTCATGTTAGAATAAAAATGGCCTTCACTGCAAAAGATGCGGTGGGGGCCTTTTGTATCGGACATTTTGTCATTGAGGGACTGAGATGATGTCAAAGCATATTATGGGAATTGTAATATGGACTGTTTTACTTGGTAATATGGACTGTTTTACTTGGTAATATGGACTATATTACTGGGTGATATAGACTATATTACTGAGGGAAATAGACTATATGGCAGCGAATTTATGCGTAAATGTCATTGATTTAAGCATAAATTGACTGGATTTATGCATAAATCGGGAATGATACATGTGATTCTCCTGCAAACCGTCTGGGCCCGAGGGTGTCCGCTGATCTCCCCAAATATTATCTGCATATCGAAGGTATTCTCATACGAAAATGAAAAGAAAACTAGTTTTCCTTTTGCATTTTACTCACTTATCAGATAAATTTCTCACGCTCGGAAGAAAAATCTTGCTTTTCTTCTCTCACTTAATCGAAATTTTTGTACCTTTGCCCACAAATTACTAAAAACTACAACTAAAGATGAAGCAATTCTACATTTTACTGATGGCACTGATGACTGGCGTTTCAGCCAGTGCGCAGACCGAGCTTACAACTGTTGAGGCCAAATCACTTTATAAGACGGTGTCGAAGAAACGGCAGAGCGTGCACGACCCCTCTGTGGTGTATGACCCTACAAGCAAGCGCTATTATATCTTCGGCTCGCACCGTGCCCAGGCCTATACCACCGACCTGCAGAACTGGACGTGGTTCACATCGCCTTGGAAGGTGGGAAACAATAACAACGCCAGTAATGCCGATGCCTTCGTGACACCAAAGGTAACAAAGGTGAAGAAAGGTGGCGTGGAGGTGGACTTGCCTGCTTTTAATGCCCATGACTGGGCAGCCGCCTATCCTGAATGGCGCGATGGTGAAGGAAAAGCATGGAATATTGACGGAAACATGTGGGCACCCGACGTCATCTGGAACCCCGCGATGCAGAAATGGTGCCAGTACCTGAGTGTCAACGGCCCGAAATGGAACTCCAGCATCATCCTGCTGACATCCGACAAGATAGAAGGCCCGTACGAATATCAGGCTCCCGTGGTGATCAGCGGTTTCGGCTTAAATGCCAACACCAGCTATAAGAAGACCGACGTAGAACTGGTGCTGGGCACAATGTCCACCCTGCCCACGCGCTATAACACATGGGCTTCAACGAGAACCACCAGCTTCCCCAACAACATAGACCCCTGCGTGTTTTATGATGAGGAGGGCAACCTCTGGATGGCCTACGGCTCATGGAGCGGCGGTATCTTTATGCTGGAACTCGATGAGGAGACAGGACTGAGAGATTATGACAAGACATATTCTGTAGCCAGCGGCGACCCCTATTTCGGCAAGCGCATAGCAGGCGGCTACTACGTGTCGGGCGAGGGTGCCTATATAGAATATATTGGTGGCTACTACTATCTGTTTATGAGCTACGGCGGACTGGAGCAGAAGGGCGGCTACGAGATGCGCGTGTTCCGCTCGAAGAATCCCAACGGTCCCTATACCGACGGAGGAGGTCGCAATGCCGTGTTTGGCAGTTACGAACTGAACTACGGCCCAAAGGCCACGGCTCGCGGCGAGAAACTGATAGGGCCTTACAGCCACTGGGGTTATATGCCGGAAGGCGAGCGCTCACAGGGACACAACTCCGTGATTGCTGCTCCCGACGGACGTGCCTACCTGATTTATCACACCCGCTTCTGTAATGATAACAAGGATGCAAACGAGGGGCACCAGGTGCGCGTTCACCAGCTGTTCCAAAACAAGAACGGCTGGCTGGTGGCCTCGCCATTTGAATACAACGGTGAAACCATTGTCAACGAGGATATTGCCACCAAGCAACCGTTTACTGCCGACGAGATTGCAGGAAACTACAGTCTGCTGATTCATAAGTTTGCCAACGACCGCGAAAACCTGGAGCAGGTGGAGCCCGTCAATATCACGCTGAATGCCGACGGCACCATCACTGGCAGCAAGACCGGCAAATGGAGCATTGACGAGGGCACACATTATATCACCCTGACCATGAGCAGTGTTGCCTATTCTGGTGTTGTCTATGAAGAGACGATGGATGTCACCAATATGCACGCCATTTCCATCACCGCCGTAAGCAATGGCGGCGTGAGCGTGTGGGCCTATAAGCTGCATCCGAAGTACGAACTGGCCTATCAGGTGAAGACCCAGAAAGTGCCTGTCAGCAATAACACCACTGTCAAGAAAAACATAGACCTCTACGGCAGTATGCCCCTCTATGGTGACCAGACTACGCTGGAGTGGACTAGTAGCAATCCTGCTGTGATCAACAGCTACGGCAAGTATTACCCCTTAGGACTGGAAGAAGATACGGAAGTGACGCTGACAGCCCGCCTCAACTGCGGCAACTATTTCTGGCAGGAGTCATATAAAGTGAAAGCACTCTCGGAAGCCAACGCCAAACCCGCCACAGAGACGTGGGCCGACGGAATGCTGGCTTACTATGACTTTGATGACCCGGAACTGACGAATAAGAAGAATACTGCGGAAAAAGCTCAATTAAAGCACAACGGCATCACGGCCAGCCCTGTTGCCGACGATGCGGAAAAACTGCGCAACGGCAATACCGTGCATACATTCTTCGGTGCCAACGGCAAGGAGAGCTACGTAAGCATTCCCAACCCGCTGAAAGGAAAAGACCTGCAAAACGGTGCCACCATCTCGTTCTTCGTGAAGCGAACGGACGACAACCTGTGGGATGCACTGTTGGGAATGAGCGATGGCACCCAGCGGCTTTATCTGACAGGCAATCTGTATATGGGCTTCAACGATGGCAGTGGCAACTATATCGATATCAATCACCCTGAGACAGTGAAGACAGGAAAACTCGTTCCTGGCAAATGGGATTTGGTGACTATCACCTTTTCGAGAACAGTCAACTCTACATCAGGCGGCATCACCATCTATATAAATGGTGCTAAGAATACAGACAAATATAAAGAGTCGCTCAATGGAAAGGAAGCCACCACAAAAGTGGGCTTCGACTATAACCTGATTCTCGACTTAATGGCTTCTTGCGATGAGCTATGGCTTGGAAACGGTTCGTTCTGGGGATCGGCAGACGCACGCTTTGACGATGTGATGATTTACGACCGTATACTCAGTGTGCTGGAAATCATGGCCCTGCAACAGATGACCGACCGTGGTAATACCGATGGCGTGACTGATGGCATCAAAGACATTACCAAGAGCCAAAAGCCAACGACCAACTATTTCGACCTACAGGGACGCAGCGTCATGAATCCACGAAATGGACTCTACATCAGAAACGGAAAGAAGATTCTGGTACGTTAAAGCAAATCCAGACAGCGCTCAATGAATATACCGCAGCAGCGATCTTCCACATCGCGGTTGCGGTATATCATTTCACGTACCACGTCCATGGCCTGACGGGTACTGGCAGAAAGCGACTCCTGCTTCATCAGATGACCTATCAGCACTGCTGAGAAGATATCGCCCGTACCATGATAGAGTCCGGGAATCTCGTCATAGTCGTGGAAGAAATACTTTCCCGTGGCAGCATCATAGCCGCATACCTGATTCTTATTGTCAATGAAGCAACTGGTGATGATAGCCGAACGCGAACCCAATGTCACCAGCTTATCCAATAGCTCGCAGGCTTCGCGGCGCGTCATACCGTCCTGCTGGTAAGGAACACCCGCCAAATGACAGGCTTCAGTATAGTTTGGAAAAATCAGATGAGCCACACTGACCATCTCACGCATCAGTCGAACCTGCTCTTCGCCTATACCATTATATAATTTACCGCCGTCGCCCATCACAGGGTCAACGAAGATGGTGCAACCCAGTTCAGACTGTTCACGGCAGAACTGTGCCACCAGTCGCGACTGCTCCTCGCTGAACATCAGTCCTGTACAGATAGCATCAAAACGAAAACCCAGCTTTTTCCATACAGGAAGCGTCTGACGCATATAGGCCGTGGTGTCCTGCATGGCAAAGTCACCATAGTCCAGCGTGTTAGAAACCAGTGCCGTGGGCAAATTGAAAGCGGGAATACCCAAATACGACAGAATAGGCAGCATGGCAGCCATGCCCACCTTGCCGTAGCCCGCTACATCATTAACTAATAATACCTTTTTCAACTTTCAAGCTTTATTCTCAAAACGCTTCCGCATTAATACATCTCAAATTTTGCTGCAAAGTTACGAAAAAATATAAGTAAAGTGTATAAAACACCCAAAAAACATACCAAAAGTTGCACAAACACCCCCTGTGTGTGCACACAGACAGTAGTTTTTTATGAAAAAGTTTGCGTAATTGAAAGAAAATGAGTTACTTTGCACCCGATTTTTATGAAGATCACAAAATTTTGAATTGAATATTAACATTAAAAAGAAAAAATTATGTCAGAAATTGAAAGCAAAGTAAAGGCTATTATCGTAGACAAACTGGGTGTTGACGAGGCAGAAGTAAAGCCCGAAGCAAGTTTCACCAATGATCTGGGCGCAGATTCACTGGATACCGTTGAGCTCATCATGGAATTCGAGAAGGAGTTCGGCATTTCTATTCCTGACGATAAGGCAGAGAAGATTGGCACCGTTGCTGATGCTATCGCTTATATCGAAGAGAACGCAAAATAACAAAACTCAGCCCCCCCTACTGCCCCCAAGGGGGCTTCTTTAGTTTTATTGTCTATTGAAGCCCCCTCGGGGGCAGTAGGAGGGGCTTATTAATTATTACTTATGGAATTAAAAAGAGTGGTTGTCACAGGTCTTGGTGCTGTCACGCCTGTGGGAAATACACCCGAAGAAATGTGGAAGAACCTGCTTGCAGGCGTGAGCGGTGCCGCACCTATCACATCTTTCGACACAACAAATTTCAAGACCAAGTTTGCCTGTGAGGTAAAGAACCTCAACGTAAACGATTTCCTCGACCGTAAGGAGGCTCGCAAGATGGACCGCTATACCCAGCTGGCCCTCATTGCTGCCAAGCAGGCCGTCGAGGACAGTAAAATGGATTTGGAGACAGAAGACCTGAACCGCATCGGTGTTGTTTACGGTGTGGGTATCGGTGGTATCAAGACCTTCGAGGACGAAGTAAAATACTACGGCCTTCACGAGGCCGACGGTCCGAAGTTCAACCCATTCTTCATCCCGAAGATGATTGCCGACATCGCAGCCGGACAGATTTCTATCATGTACGGCTTCCATGGTCCCAACTATATTACATCAAGTGCTTGCGCTTCATCAAGCAACGCACTGGCCGATGCCTTCAACCTGATTCGTCTGGGCAAGGCCAACGCCATTGTTGCCGGTGGTGCCGAGGCTGCTATCTGCGCTTGTGGCGTAGGCGGTTTCAATGCCATGCACGCCCTCTCAACCCGCAACGACGAGCCCGAGAAGGCCAGCCGTCCGTTCAGTGCCAGCCGCGACGGATTCATCATGGCCGAGGGTGCCGGTTGCTTGATTCTTGAGGAACTGGAGCACGCTAAGGCTCGTGGTGCCAAGATCTATGCAGAGTTCGTAGGTGCTGGCATGAGTGCTGATGCTCACCACATCACAGCCTCTCATCCTGAGGGTCTGGGTGCTAAGCTGGTGATGCAGAACGCTCTGGAAGATGCTGGCATGAAGCCCGAGGATATCGACTATATCAACGTGCACGGTACTTCTACCCACGTTGGTGACATCTCTGAGGCCAAGGCCATCAAGGAAGTATTTGGCGATGCCGCCTTCAAACTCAATATCTCGTCAACCAAGTCTATGACTGGTCACCTGCTGGGTGCTGCCGGTGCCGTTGAGGCTATGGCCACTGTGCTGGCTGTACAGAACGACATCATTCCTCCCACCATCAACCATGAGGAGGGTGACGAAGATCCTGAGATTGACTACAACCTCAATTTCACCTTCAACAAGGCACAGAAGCGCACCGTTCGTGCAGGTCTGAGCAATACGTTCGGATTCGGCGGTCACAACGCTTGTGTGGTATTCAAAAAGTATGAGGCTTAACGATATCATTGACCGTATAAAGCTCCCTTTCCGCAAGGAGAAGGAGCTTTTTTCTTCTCTTCACGCCATCATCGGCTTCTATCCCCACGACATCAAGTACTATAAGATAGCACTGACCCATAAGAGTAGCGGACAGCGCAACGACAAAGGTCGCCCCCTGAACAACGAGCGACTGGAGTTTTTAGGTGATGCCCTGCTTGATGCCGTCGTGGGACATATCGTCTATGAACATTTCGAGAACAAGCGCGAGGGATTCCTAACCAATACCCGCTCCAAGCTGGTGAGTCGCGAGACATTGGGAAAGCTGGCGCAGGAGATGGGACTCACCGAACTGATTCAGAGCAATACCTCCAAGCGTTCGCACAACAGCTATATGGCAGGCAATGCCTTCGAAGCCCTTGTTGGTGCCATCTATCTGGATCAGGGCTACGATGCCGTGATGCGCTTCATGAAGAAACGTATCCTGGCCCAAATGGTCAATATCGACAAAGTGGCATACAAAGAGGTGAACTTCAAGTCAAAGCTCTTGGAATGGACTCAGAAGAACCGTGTGAAGATGACCTATGAGATTTTGGCAGAAGACAAGGATAAAGAGGGTTCTCCCGTTTTTGGCTTCGTGGTGAAGATAGAAGGTGTAGAAGGTAGCACAGGAAAAGGCTACTCCAAGAAGGAAGCGCAACAGGCAGCATCACAAGCCACCCTGCAGCGCCTCCGTCGTGAGCCGCAGTTCATTGATGCTATCTTCCAGGCTAAGTCCGAGCGTACCAAGATGGAAGAGGTACCTACTACCGTAGCACCTGATTTGGAGAAAGAGAAGGAATTCATTATTCAGGCAGAAAAGCCGGAAAATATGGAAATTCCGGAAAAGTTGGAAATGCCAGATAATCAAAAGGATACGGAATCTGATGAGTTCGACCTTTCCGACATCACCCACACCCCCAAGGAGCTTTCTCGCGAAGAGATTATCGCTGCTGCCGAGGCCGCTGCCTATGACTCGTAATCAGCTATGAAGACAGCAGTTGTCGGTGGAGGTGCTGCCGGATTCTTCCTGGCCATTAATCTCAAGGAGATGTATCCACAGATGGATGTCACCATCTTTGAGGCCTCCCACCATGTGCTTGCCAAAGTGAAGATTTCCGGTGGCGGGCGTTGCAACTGTACCAACTCCTTCGAGGATGTCACCGACCTTCAGAGCGTCTATCCGCGAGGCCATCGTCTGCTGAAACGGCTATTCAAGCAGTTCAATCACCGTGATGCCTATGAGTGGTTTGAAAGCCGGGGCGTGAAACTCGTCACGCAAGAAGATCACTGCGTCTTTCCGCAGTCGCAAGACTCTCAGACCATCATTGACCTCTTTCTTCATGAAACTCGTCGCCTGGGTGTCACCATCAAAACAGACTGTCGTATCACCAGTCTTGACAACCTCTCCGATTATGACTTCATCGCCATCACCACAGGTGGCATGAATCACTCCTCATTTCTCATTTCTCATTTCTCGTTTAGCGACATCGTCGCGCCCCTCCCCTCCCTCTTCACTTTTAATATAGAGGATAAAGCCTTGCGCGACTTGATGGGTACCGTAATTGAGGCCTCTGCCATGATTCCAGGCACCAAGATGCGTGCATCTGGCCCATTGCTTATCACCCACTGGGGCATGAGCGGTCCTTGCATCCTACGTCTCAGCAGCTATGCCGCACGCCTACTCAGCGAGCAAGGCTATCGGTTACCGCTTTCTGTCAACTGGACCAGATTGAAGGAAAACGAGGTACAGCAACAACTCGCCGCGTTCTGCCGAGAGCATCCGCAAAAGCAACTGCCGTCCGTGCGACCTTTCGACCTGCCCCAGCGTCTGTGGACTTACCTCATAGAAAAAGGCCTCCCCGGACGCACACACGCACCTTGGGGAAGCCTTAATCAAAAAGAACTCAACCGACTCACCAATACCCTCATCAACGACACCTATCAGATTGCCGGCCGTGCACCCTTCAAGGACGAGTTTGTCACCTGTGGCGGCATCTCACTCTTGGCGGTCAATCCCTCTACACTTGAGAGTCGTGAGCATCCCCGCCTCTATTTCGCCGGCGAGGTGCTCGACATCGATGGCGTTACTGGCGGCTTTAACTTTCAGGCTGCCTGGACCACTGCCTATGCCGTAGCCCATGCCATCGCTGAAAGTTGGGACTGACACTGGACAGGAAATGAAGGTCTGTCAGATTATCAGCTCCCTTACTTCCTCAATGTCTTTCCCAAGGCTTTCTGCTATAGCCTCTGCCGACATTCCTGCTTTGAATAGCATCTGAATAGATGTACGTAGTTGAGCATCCTTCTCTGTGAGCTGGGCATCCTTCTCTGTGAGCTGGGCATCCTTCTCTGTGAGCTGGGCATCCTTCTCTGTGAGCTGGGCATCCTTCTCTGTGAGCTGGGCATTCTTTTCTGTGAGTTCGACACTCTTTTCTGCAAGTTGAGCGTTCTTCTCGGCAAGCTGCTGGTCCTTCAGAAGTATTTCCGTATCGCGCTTCTCTATGATCGAGAAGTACTCGTCCTCCACGTTCATGCGATGCCGCATATCGGCATCGGCCGCCGCCATCGTCAGGCGGTGGATGATGCGCTCCATGTCACGGTCGTCAGAGTAGACCTGCTCGTCAAGACGGAGAATATGCTCGTCCATCTCGTCTTTCCTCGTCTGGTCGAAGATACTCAGCACCATGTCCAGACGGTTGTTGATCTGGCCATGCAGGCGTGGAATCTGTACGATGATGCTGTCGTGGGTCAGGCTCTCCACGAAGGGGTTGGGAAGTCCTTTCGTCACCAGGTTGCCGTTGTAGTCCATCGGCTGATGATGGACATAGATCACGGGTTCCTCGATGTCGCCCACTTTATGTCCCAGCAGGTATACCGCAACGGTTGGCAAGGCATAGTCGCCCTTCATGTTCTTCGGGTTGGAATAGTGCACGCCCAGGTACTGCCGGAAGCGCAGCGTCTCGGTCTCAAGCCAGGTCTTTTGTAGCTCCACTAGAATCAGGTGCTCCGAGCCGTCGTCCTCGCGGATGGTGGCTCCGAAGTCAATGCGGTAAACCGACAGCGTGTCGCGCTGGTCGTTGGCATATTCATGTGGGCGCACCTCCACCTCTACCACGTTCTTCTTCAGCAGGGCCGAGAGAATGGTGCGGGCAATGCGCTCGTCTTCCATCAGATACTTGAAGACGATGTCGTAAATAGGATTGGCTACTATCATATCTCGTCGAAATTTGTGGGCAAAGATACGAAGAAATCTTAGAATACACATCGTTTGACATACTTTTAACACATTATAAGAATACGGATCAACCGGCAGATCGGTGGGTTCTAAGTGATCATTTGACGTTTCTCCAGATTGGTTAGCTCATTAGGACTGTCCAAACCATACGATTCTCTTAAGATACAACGGAGACTCTCATCGCTCACACGAAAACGTTCATAATTTCTCTGAGTGTGTTTTCAGCTTTTCTTTGTTCAATGGTTAGAAGAGCAAATGCTGCCCATTGTCGTACACCGACATTTTGATGATCTAAAAAGGGATTCAACAACTTCAATTGTTGGCACTTATAAAGATATAGAATACATGCAATAATAATATCATTCAACTTTCACAAGCTCCGCTTGCTTTGGAGATAGAGGGAGTTAAAAGGAGATAGAAGAAGATAAAAGACAATAGTTTTGCTACAGAATCACCGCAGAGTGCAACCGTTGCAAGACTCGTCGAACATTAATGTATGGTCTTCAATGTAGACTTCAGGAACCTGTATTGGAGTCTTAAGGAATGGTGTGTTTTCAATAGTTGGATCATAAATCCTTACTTGTAGAGGTATAAGTTCTGTAAGTGACGATGAATAACAACCAATAGCGTTCGCACTTACACTAATCGGTGAGTAACATCACCAGCATTGCAGACGAAAAAAAAGGGCAGCTGCGCGATGCAACTGCCCTTTGTACAGAAGTGGTTCGATACTTAAAATACACTACGCAATACAGCTGGTGACTCCCAGTGCAGTGGCAATAGCCGACAGAATGCTGATAGCAGTCTGAATCACGAACTTCCAGATTTCTTTCTTGTCTTTCATGGTCTTTTCTTTTTTGGGTTAATACTTGGTTAATTCTCTCGTTACCTTGCGGTTTTTCCTACTCTCTGTCTCTATCACATACGAGACGTGAATCCAGCAGCAGCCGTTGTGCAGCACCCGTTCTATCAACAGCTGGTCGAACGTCAGCTTTTCCTTCACATAGCAGGCCATCGTCTTGGCATTTTTCACAGACGAGCAGTGCAGGTCGGCAGCCTCGCCCCTCAGGTGCTGCGAATTGCTCACGCCTCCCACGGCCTTGTTCAGCATCTCGCAGCGATAGCCGCTGGTGATGCGGATCACCCCGAAGCGTAGCCTCATCGGTTCCAGCACATTGTTGCACAGTGCCTTCATCCGCTCCACGTCAGCCATCGTCGGCTGGTTATCGATTCCCAGTCTTACAGCCGTTCCAGACTGTACCATCTCCCTAAGCGTAAAGTGCTCAGACAGTTTCTCATTCAGATCAATTTGTGTTTTCATGGAAAATATGTTTGTTACTTTCAACGGTGCAAAGATACATCATTCTTCACCCCTATTCCAAAAAGATGTAGGCGAGAAAGCCAACGAGAATAAAAAAAACGATAAGCGGTAGCAAATTTTTCACTTTTCACTTTTCACTTTTCACTTAAAATTCGTACCTTTGCACCCGAAAATAAAAACAGCGATAACACGATGGGCGGATTTTTCGGCACTATTTCTACACGTGACTGCGTAAACGACTTGTTTTACGGCACAGATTACAACTCACATCTTGGTACCAAACGAGCAGGTCTTGTGACCTTCGATAAGGAAAAGGGATTTTCCCGCAGCATCCACTCACTGGAGCGCGACTACTTCCGTTCGAAGTTTGAGGATGAGCTGCATGAGTTCTGTGGCAATCAAGGCCTGGGTGTGATTAGCGACACCGATCCTCAGCCTATCATTATCAACTCCCATCTGGGCCGCTATGCCGTGGTGACGGTAGCCAAGATCAACAACCTGCATGAGATTGCCGACGAACTGCTTGCCCAGCGTATGCACCTCAGCGAACAAAGTGCCAACAACCTGAATCAGACAGAGTTGGTGGCACTAATCATTAATATGGGATCTACTTTCGTTGAGGGCATCAATCTGGTGTATCGTAAGATCAAGGGTTCGTGCTCTATGCTCATCCTCACCGAGGACGGCATCATCGCTGCCCGCGACTTCCTGGGACGTACACCAATCGTTATCGGAAAGAAAGAGACCCATCAGCTTTCCCCTATTGGTACAGATGACTGTGTGAAGGCATACGCCGTATGTAGCGAGACCACCAGTTTCCCCAATCTGGACTATAAGTCCGTGCGCGACTTAGGTCCCGGCGAGATTGTCCGTATCCATGCCGACGGCTTCGAGGTGCTGCAGCCTGCCTTCAAGCGTTGTCAGATCTGTTCATTCCTCTGGGTCTACTATGGTTTCCCAGCCTCCAACTACGAAGGTATTAATACAGAATATGTACGTGAGAAGAACGGACGCATGATGGGTGAGAAGGATGATGTTGAAGCCGACCTGGTATGCGGTATCCCTGACTCTGGCGTAGGTATGGCCCTGGGCTATGCCGAGGGTTCCGGTATCCCCTATAAGCGTGCTGTACTGAAATATACGCCTACCTGGCCCCGCTCGTTTACACCAGGAAACCAGAGCCGTCGCGACCTTGTGGCAAAGATGAAGCTCATCCCCAACGGAGCCTTGCTGAAGGATCAGCGCGTGGTGTTCTGCGACGATAGTATTGTGCGTGGCACCCAGCTTCGCGATAATGCCCGTGAGTTCGTACAGAACGGTGCCAAGGAGGTGCATGTGCGCATCTCTTGTCCTCCACTGGTCTATGGCTGTCCGTTTATCGGTTTCACCAGCTCAAAGAGCGACCTGGAACTCATCACACGTCGCATTATCCGCGACTTCGAGGGCGACGACAAGGCCAAGCTCGACCAGTATGCCAAGACCGACTCTCCAGAATACAAGCGCATGGTGGATGAGATAGCTCGCCGTCTGGGTCTCACCTCGCTGAAGTTTGCCCATCTGGAAGACCTTATCAAGTCGATAGGTCTGCCCAAGAACCATGTCTGCACCCACTGCTTCGATGGCAGCAGCTACGACCAGCAGGGCGACGGCGAGTTCTTCGGATAAAGCATACTCTGTAGGAGTTACTGGAGTTACAGAAGTTGCTGGAGTTCAGACGACAGTTCTGCAATAATGCAACTTTTAAACTCCAAATTAAAATAAAGAAATTCAAGGGGTGCCCGATAGTTCGGGCTGAGATGATACCCTCTAACCTGATTCGGACAATACCGGCGTAGGGATGGAATTTGTTATCAATAAAAGCCCCCTTTTTTACATTAACAATTTAAAAATTATAAAATTAAAAATTGAAAAAGGGAATGAAAAAGATTCTTTTGGGATTAACAGCATTCGTTGCTATGAATGCAATGGCAGAGAACGCTGCAAAGCGTGCAGCAGTATCAGGTGACTCACTGACTAACGTGAAACTACAGGAGGTGCAGGTGGTATCTACACGTGCCTCAAAGAAGACCCCTATGGCCTTCACCAACATGACCAAGGACCAAATCAAAGCTGTGAACTACGGACAGGACGTGCCTTATCTGCTGTCGCTGACACCTTCTATCACGATGACCAGCGATGCCGGCAACGGCATTGGCTACACCTCACTGCGTGTACGTGGTACCGACCCCACCCGTGTGAACGTAACGGCAAACGGCATCCCCATCAACGATGCCGAGAGTGCCGGTCTCTATTGGGTAAACATGGGCGACTTCGCCTCCAGCGTGCAGTCTATGCAGATCCAGCGCGGTGTAGGTACAAGTACCAATGGTGCCGGTGCCTTTGGTGCCACGTTGAGTATGCAGACCGAGAACATCAGTCAGAATCCCTATTTCGGCGTTGACATGAGTGCTGGCAGCTATGCCTCTCATAAGGAGACAGTACGCTTCAGCACAGGTATCTTAAGCAATAAATGGGGCTTCCAGGGCCGACTGAGCAACATTGGCTCAAAGGGTTATCTGGATCGTGCCTCTACGAAGTTGAACAGCTACTTCCTGCAGGCTGGCTACTTCGGCGAGAACACTGTCGTGAAGTTGATCACCTTTAACGGACAGGAAGAGACCTATCATGCATGGAACTACGCTTCGAAGTATGAGCAGAGCCTTTATGGGCGCACCTACAACTCATGTGGACTCATGTATACCGATGCCAATGGCAATATGCATTACTATGACGACCAGACAGACAACTACCATCAGCAGCATTACCAGTTGCTCTGGAACCAGCTCTTGTCGAAGGCTCTGACCATGAACGTAGCCCTTCACTACACCAAGGGCGAGGGTTATTATGAGCAGTATAAGAATGACTATGGCTATGATGACGAGACACTGGCTGAATATGGAATCACCACAGACTGGACAGCCTTAGGCACATTGGTGAACCAGAAGAAGATGGACAACGACTTCTATGGTGCCGTTGCCTCTCTTAACTTCGACAATAGCCAAGGACTGCGGGCTACCATTGGTGGAGGTTGGAACAAGTACGTGGGTGATCATTTCGGACTCGTGAAATGGTCACAACCTGTAGCCACCACTTATCCTAACAAGGAGTATTATCGCAATACAGGCAAGAAGACCGATATGAACGTCTATGGCAAAGTGGACTGGGAATTCCTGTCTGGGCTTAGTGCTTATGTTGATTTGCAGTACCGTCATCTGAACTATCGCATGGATGGTCCTACCGACGAATGGAATGATGACCACACACAAAAGGTCTTCAACTTCAACGACAATTATAATTTCTTCAACCCAAAGTTTGGCATCAACTACCAGCTTACACCCAATCATCGTTTTTACGCTTCGTATGCCATCGCACATAAAGAGCCGACCCGTAACGACTATGAAGACAACTTCGGCATTGGTCTGAAGGCAGAGCGTCTGAACGACCTTGAGGTGGGCTATAAGTATCAGTCCACCCGTTTCACGGCAGGTTTCAATCTTTATTGGATGGATTATAAAGACCAGTTCGTGCTGACTGGCGAACTGAATCCCATCGGCGAGGCAAAGGCCATAAATGTGCCTGAGAGCTATCGCATGGGTGTTGAACTGGAGGCTGCCTGGATGCCTGTTGACTGGTTCCGATGGGATGCTAATGCCACGTTCAGCACCAACAAGGTAAAGAATGCCGTGGTGACGCTGAAGGATAAAGTCACGAAGGTTAATGTTGGCGACACCCACTTGTCTTTCTCGCCCGATGCGCTGTTTAATAATATCTTCACCTTCAAGTACGACAACTTCAAGGCATCAGTTCAGAGTCAGTTTGTGGGTGAACAGTATCTGACCAACTCAGGCTTCAAGAGCTATACCAATTACGATAGCAATGGAGACGTTGAAAGTGAGGTGAGCATGATGCTCGACAGTCATTTTACCACCAACGTAGACCTGAGCTATAGCTTTGCCATCAAGCCGTTAGGACTGAAAGAAGCCACCTTTGGCGTGTCGCTCTATAACCTCTTCTCAGCAAAGTTCGACAACAACGGTTGGGCAAGTCCCAAGTTCCGTCAGAAAGCAGATGGTACGGTGGAGGCCTATCGTAACGATGACCTCTATGAGGCAGGCTTCGCACCCTCTGCACCTTTCAACTTCATGGCTCACCTGTCCTTGAATTTCTAACGTCTGAACTCCAGAACTCCTGAACTCCTGTCACTCCAAAGAAAGCATGACCTTCGACTGGCTTGACATACTGACCACGATACTCGGCCTGATATACATCGGGCTGGAGTATCGTGCTCATATCGCCCTTTGGGTGGTGGGCATCATCATGCCAGCCCTCGACGTCATCCTCTATTGGCAACACGGACTCTATGGTGATGCCGGTATGGCATGCTACTATACCTTAGCTGCCTGTTATGGCCTCTTCGTGTGGATGTTTGTGAAGACTCGCAAAGAGAAAAAGCCCCTGCCTATCATCTATATGCCCCGCCGCCAGTATTTGCCTGCCGTGGTGTTCTTCTTCGTGTCATGGGGCGTTATCTATTATGTCCTGACCACGTGGACAGACTCTACCGTACCCGTTCTCGATTCGTTTACCAATGCCCTGTCGTTTGTAGGAATGTGGGCCTTGGCACGTAAGTACGTGGAGCAATGGCTCTTCTGGATGGCGGTCGACATCGTATGTACATTCCTCTATATACAAAAGGGAATACCCTTCAAGGCCGGTCTTTATGCTCTCTATGTGGTCATCGCCATTGCCGGCTACATAAAGTGGAAGCGAGAGGCGAAAAGAATGAGAAGTGACATTTAATCTTTAATGTTTAATGTTTAATGTTTAATGTTTAATGTAGTGATAGTGGCCAACGGCCAGTTCCCATCCCACGAGATTCCCCTTGGCATCTTGCGCAACGCCCGCTATGTGGTGGCTTGTGACGGAGCTATTGCTTCTCTTCAAAAAGAAGGGATAGAGGCTCACGTCGTTATAGGCGATGGCGACAGCGTGCCAGAAGAATTCCGACATCTGCTGATACAGATAGATGAGCAGGATGACAACGACTTGACAAAGGCCACCCGCTATTGCATCAACCACTTAACACTTAACACCTCTCATCCCGCACCTCTCCGAATCGCCTATCTCGGTGCCACTGGCCTGCGCGAGGATCATACTATCGGTAATATCGGTTTGCTGATGCGCTATTACCGTGAAATGGGCATAGAGGGCGTGATGTACACCGATTTTGGTATGTTCACCCCTGCATACGGAAACAAGACTTTCAATTCAGAGAAAGGCCAGCAGGTCAGCATCTTCAACTTCGGTTGCCAGCACCTCACGTCAGAAGGCCTTCGCTGGAACAGCTATGCCTACGACCAGTGGTGGCAAGGCACATTAAACGAAGCCATAGGCAATAGCTTTTCTTTCTTTGCTGATGGATATTATATGGTCTATCAGACCTACGGCAAACTAAAATAACTCAAGTTTCTGAGATAGTTTTTGCAATACTTATCTTCTTATCATAAAGGGGTTGATAGGCGGTAGCGGACGACCTTCCTTTTCTCTTCTCTCTCTGACTATGTCGTCACGCCAACTCTTCAGCGGGTCACCCCCTTCTTTTGGCTGCCTCACTGCCCTCTTCACGCTGAAGTGAGGCATTTCCTTCCTTTCCTGATCGTGAATCATGATGGAATGTGGCGAGTCGGCCTCTTTGTGCTGAAAGCCCGCCAGAACGGTTTGCTGAAGCCCAGACTGGGAAAAAGAAAACACGGCAGTGTTCAGTTCCACTTTCAAAGGCGGCAGCTTTGGGAATCTGTCGGCATACCACTGCCCTGTCATAGGGATGTTCTGTGCCATTGCTGTTGCCGTCATACCGACGATCAACGCAGCCATTATCATCATTCTTTTCATAGACCCAACAATAAATATCCTTAGTGTTATTTGCAAATGACAGTGCAAATGTAAGGAAAAAGTTTGAAGATTCCAAATATTAACCGCAATAAAAGATTGCCAGAGTACATCAACAACGATGTCAAACGATATTGACGGCTTTGCAATATAGTCGAAATTACAGAGTAATATAGTCTATTTTACAGAGTAATATAGACCATATGAATAAACAATATAGTCCATTTTGCAATACCACAGACTCATCAAGACAATCGCAAAGAAGGCAAAAGGAAAATCACTGTAGTAAAACTACCAAGTCAAGTTTCCTTTATTGAAATAGACCATCGTGAGGCGATAGGGTGCCTCGCTTTTCGATGGTGTAACAGTCTGCTCGGAACTGGCATCGTAGCATTGCGGCTTCCTCTTGCCAAGAAGGTGGCTCTCAGTCTCACTCACCCAGTATTTCGATTTCGGATTGATGTGCATCTTGGCATCCTCGAAAATTTGAATGAGACTCGGATTGCTACGCAGGATTTCAAGTACCTCCTGAACATCCTTCACAGCTGGAAAAGGAAAGCTGGAATAGCATTTACCTTCGAAAAGCTCCTCACGGTCATCCTTGCAGAAAGGTTGGCCGCCAACCATCATAATATCTTCTGAAGGGTACTTTCCGAGAACCTTGAGGAGAATGCCGCGATGGTCTTCCGTGGCCTCGCTTATGCAGATATAGCGTGAACCGACAAACTGCTCGTAAACCGTCGAGCCGCTCGTCTTAAATTGTTTCGCTGTTCTTGACAGGTTGACGATTTCACCCAAGTGCCAGCTGTTTTTGGTTGATTCCATGATTACTTTTGATCTAGTTTATTTTTCTATCGTTGAGCAACAAATTGGTGTCATTTGAAAAGACGGGTGCAAAATTAC
>Ga0256407_10001655_pt1 | contig 45685 bp, 34 predicted proteins | sample RumenRJG_04DNA_FD_193489 | JGI IMG/M metagenome (GOLD analysis project Ga0256407, IMG submission 193489) | Bovine rumen microbial communities from Lethbridge, Alberta, Canada - RJG_04 | ecosystem: Host-associated > Mammals > Digestive system > Stomach > Rumen | place: Canada: Alberta...
CGCTTCTTTGGTTTTGCTTTTCTCATTTTGTTGTTTGAAAAATTTTAAATTCTGCTTGGGGGCTGTCTGTTTCCTTGTCTTCAACGCTCTCTCCAGAGCATTTACTCAACCGTCACTAATAACAAATCTCCAGCAAAATGATGTTAAATGTACATTATATATATGTACTTGCGTACAATTTCTTGCACTAAAAGAAAAATAAAACTACCATTTGCCATTCAACTATGCAAATGGCAAATGGTGGTATGGGCTATTACTTCTTAGCCTTTGGACGCTTAGCACCGTACTTAGAACGACGCTGTGTGCGGTTAGCAACACCGGCAGTATCAAGAGTACCGCGAACGATGTGATAACGTACACCTGGAAGGTCCTTTACACGACCACCACGTACAAGTACGATTGAGTGCTCCTGAAGGTTGTGACCCTCACCTGGAATGTAAGAGTTAACCTCCTTAGAGTTTGTGAGACGAACACGGGCTACCTTACGCATAGCCGAATTAGGCTTCTTAGGGGTAGTTGTATACACACGCACGCACACACCGCGACGCTGAGGACATGAGTCCAAAGCTGGTGACTTGCTCTTGTCTACAAGTACCTGTCTGCCTTTTCTTACCAATTGTTGAATTGTAGGCATAATTTAATTTGTTTAATTTATTTATATTATTTTATTTGTACTCAATACATTACACACTCCAATCAGGGCATAATACACCTTTTTTGAAGCGTTTCGGGGTGCAAAGGTACGAATATTTTCCGAAATTACCTAATATAAATAAAGATTTGTTAGAATAGCCACAACTCTTTAACTTCTTTTAACTCTTACAAGTCTTTTTTAATTTTCAAATTTTTACCTAATGTGCAAATTCGGCAGCGAGTTCACGTTAATTATTGTCAGTTCAGCACCAAAGGCGCGTCCTCATATTAATTTCTTAATCCTTCACTCTCTTCACCCCATAGCTGTCCAACGCCTTTTGCATTCGCTGGTTGCTATGATATTGGTCAAATATCGGATTTTTGATAGCGAGTTCCTGTGAAGAAGTCAACAACCCCTTGCTTGCCATTCGTTTCCTTATTATCGCAAAACCGCCATTGTCTGAAGCATTCATCTGAAGAAAGCCCCCGGCACTTGAACCAAGCTCTATCTGATTGGCATCACGAACAACAACAGCCTCAGAGAGTTTGGCAGTATTATTCTTATCGAGTACCAGATGTGCAAAGATACATTTCGCGGTTGGAGTCTTCCCTTCCATCTGTCTGACAACCACGAACTCAAGGCAATCTCCAAGTTCCCAGCCCTCGTTATTCTTCACAATGGCGAGGGTTATTTCTGAAACCGTCGTATCTGGGGTAATCGTGAGATTCCCAAGACTTATATCCGTCACGAGCATATTATCCTTGAGCGAATACGCTACAGGTGGAAGTGTGCCGAATGAAACGATATATGGAGCCACCACCTGGGCTTTCATGGCAACCTCACTCTTGTTCAGATATACAGCAGGCTTTTGCATATTAACGCCTTGGAAGCGCGAGTAGTCGGTCTGTCGCCCCGTCTTATCCTGAAAGTTTCCTCTCAGCGATTCCTTCAACGAAGCATAGATATTCTGTATGTTGCGCATCTTAACCCTATACACAACCTGCCCTTCAGCCTTCGCATCACGATAAGTTGTCTGCTTTCGGCAAACCACAACCTTTCCGTTATAGTTTTTATAAACCACATCATCCACAGAGCCAGTAATAACACCATTTTTTTCAAGTATAGCCATAATTCTTTCGGATTTTAATCATTCAACAATCTGTTTTCTTTGCAAAGATACAAAAAATCCCTTGATATTCCAAATAAAAAACCAAAAACTTACCATTAAATTACGTTAATATTACCATAGTTTATGGTATTATAATGGTATTATTATGGTAATATAATGGTATTATAATGGTATTATCATCGGAGGAAAAGCGAGTGTGAGTCCTCAACAATTGGGAAGTTATTCATGCTAATTAGCGAAATTATCCTTTTTCTTTGGAGGGAAAAGAAAAAAAATGTATCTTTGCAAAAAAATAACAAGACCTACTTCAAATAAGATGAAAAAAATACTGACGGTAACAATTATCACATTGCTCTGCATAGGGAATCTCTTGGCAAAGGACAACAATTTAGTATGGAATAAGCCAACAACAGAATACAGTAACAGTTATGGAGATGGATACTTTAATCTTGCTTTGGATATAAACAAAGTAGAATTGAAGGATGCTGAAACTTTGATATATATTACAGCACGAGAACGTCCCGACTACCCTGAACATTATAGTTTCCAATTTTCTAGCGACACATATCTCAAGGTTGGTGAAACTCGTTATAAACTGCTTTCAGCAGATGGTATTGAGCTTAATAAGTTTGTTAGTACCCATCGCGATGGCACAAGGAATATGGTATTTCATTTTCAGCCTATACCAAAGACCACAAAGACGTTTGACTTCATAGAAGGTGATGGTGAGGGTGCTTTTCAGATAAAAGGTATTAAACCAGTAGAAGAGCGTTGGAAACAAATCATTCCATCTTACTGGCGTGATGAAAATGATGGTGAATGGAAGATTGCCTTTCTTGATAGTTGCGCAATTTACAAATGTCAGTTTTGGGATTATAAGCAATGCAATGTTAATCCCAAAACAGGTGAAGCCAATATTGTAATGACCAATGGAAAAGAGGAATTGAAAGTTGTCATTGGGAAAAACAAGAAAGGAAAGCGCAATATTCATATAGACAATCAGGGATTTGTTTATTCGATGATTACAGACCGTTTTATGCCTGATTATCCCATCAAGGACACTCGCAGCAACTTTGTTGATAATGGGTATAAAAATGATACTATAACCGTGGTGGGATGGATTAAAGACATGCCCACAGAAGAAAAGAATGATATGACCTTTTCATTTGGATATCAGGAGAACCCAATTTCCGGTAAACAAATTGAGGAATCTGCCAATATGGATGACCAAGGACGTTTCACCATTAAAATTCCTGTACGGAATAGCACGGAGTTCTTCTGCGACTGGTCACGCTGTTTTGTTCGTACAATGCTGGAGCCTGGCAAGACATACTTCATGCTCTATGATTTCAAGGAAGGTCGCAGATTCTTTATGGGAGATGATGTACGACTTCAAAATGAATTGTTCAGATTCCCACTTGACTGGAATACAGTAAGTATGGAGAAAGGTGGAGACTTTGACAAGTTTATTGCATCTACTGATAGCCTGTTAAAGACACAATATACGTATATCGACAGTCTTTGCAATGCTCACCCAACGCTTTCTGTTCGCTTTTCAAAATACAGAAAAGGTAACACATTGTGTCAGCAGGCCTGTGAGTTTGCACAAGCAAAATTTGTGGTACAGAACCATCAACTGACAGACAACGCTCGCAAATATGCCTATGATACATTCTGGACAAAGTTGGATGGACCATACTCTCTACATCGTGATTTGCTTTATTTTACAAATTACTATCTTAGCGATATCACAAACTCTTATTCTCATTCATTAAGGGTCAAAATTACAGATTTCCTCTCAGAAATAGCACAAAATGATGAGGAAATGGCCATTCTTACACGTTGGAAGAAGTTTTTGACAGAAGCAGAAAATGCCATTAATGCAGAGCCTAATGAAGAAATTAAGCAAAAACTGGCAGATGATTATAATGCAAAAAATGAAGAACTAATAGAGAAAGCAGAAAAGATTCTCAATAGTCCAAAAGCATCAAGAGTCTTGGAAGAAAAACTTTTAATCACCAAACTTCAGATAGATAGTAAAATACTTGATTCTCTCAAAGCAACTCCTTCTATGAGGAATATCTACCTCAGTCATGTAGTTTACGACAAGATGGAACACGACCACAGGTCGCTAAGCAAGGAATTGATAGATTCATTCAAAACAATGACTACCCAAAATATAGGTTGGGACATTATAGAAAACATGAATAATCGCTATATCTGTGTTGAGAATGGTGATTTTGACAAACTAGTCATCAAATCGTCTGACAATCTAAAGGATCTCTCCAAAGGAGAGGCCATATTAAAGGAAATACTAAAACCATTTAAAGGAAAATTTGTCCTACTTGATATTTGGGGAACATGGTGTGGCCCTTGCAAAGAAGCTCTCAGTCACTCAGAAGAAGAATACAAGCGTCTTTCTAAATATGACATTCAGTATTTATATCTCGCAAACAATAGCCCAAAGGATTCTTGGGAGAATATAATCAAGGAATATAAGGTTACGGGTAGTAACGTAGCTCATTATAATCTTCCAAAAGAACAGCAGTCTGCTATTGAAGGTCACTTGAAAATTGCTGGATATCCCACATACAAACTGTTTGACCGAGAGGGGAATCTGCTTGACATAGATATAGATGCCCGCAACTTAGATGTCTTGGATGATATACTAAAACGATTGTCGGAAAATAAGTGATTTATGCATCTAACAAGGGAAGGTGGATGTTGACATAATAATGAAACGACCATCAACAAGATCTACTTGCCACTTGCCACGTATAGGAAATGATACATTTTTATCTGTGGCACTACACCCCAATATCCTTCTTTCTTAAACATAATACCTATTAATCAAAATCAAAAAAAGAAGTGGAAGGCAACATCTACATTTCTACTCCAATTCTTGTTAAAATACACACAAAGCGCAATAATTACAAGAAGAAATTTGGAGGTCTCAGAAAGTTTGCTTCATGAACTATAAAACATATAACCGCAAGAATGAAAACTCCCTGTAATGCGCTTTGAATTACAGGGAGTTTTCATTCTAACGTGAATTAGACAAATTTACTGAGTATAATTTACTTTCCTGACATTATTTTCAATCAAAAGGCATAGCAAGGTGCGGTTTCACGTTAATTATTCTTCTTATAACTCACTACTGCCCATACAGCCATGAATGAGGAGGAAATGACGAGGGCGAGGACCTGATGGGCTATGCTCTGGAAATCACCACCTCGGATGAATACTGTACGGACAGCATCAACGAAATAGTGCATTGGATTGATGTACGTAGTAAGATAAGCCCAATGCGGCATGGAACGAACAGGGGTGAAAAGACCGGAAAGAAGCATCAGACAGACCACGAAGAACCACATTACCAACATAGCTTGCTGAAGAGTGTCGCTATAGTTGGAAATGATAAGTCCAAGAGACGAGAAGAACAATGCCAAGAGCAAGGCTAACAAGTAGATAAGGATGAGCGGTCCCTGACACGTAATGCCATAGACGCCCCACGACAGTAGCAGACAGAGAGTCAGGACTACCATACCGATAATCCAGTAAGGGATGAGCTTTGCAAGGATGAACGACCACTTGGATACTGGGGTAACGTTGATCTGTTCAATAGTTCCCTTCTCCTTCTCTCCCACTATGTTAAGCGCAGGCAGGAAACCGCAGAGCATCATCATAAGGATGCCCGTCAAGGCAGGAATCATAAAAACCTTGTAACTTTGTCCCTTGTTGTAGAGAGATAAAACCTGACCACTACGGCCTCTCCCCCCGCCCTCTCCCGTAGAGAGGGAGCCGGAGAGCGAAAGGGATTCTATTTTAATAGGAGAGGATTGGTTTACTATCTGCGAAAGATACGACAATCCTATTGAGCCTTTTGTTCCGTTGACAGCATTGGCAGCAATAAGAATTTGCGGATTACTGTCCAAGGTTAAGTCGTGGCTGTAATTTCGGGGAATAACCAGTACAATATCAGCCTTTGAGGTTTCAACATCCCTGAAGGCTGCATCATATGTAGGGCGCAGACCATTGAAGATAAAGTAGTTAGATGCCTCTATGCTATGCACAAGTTGTTGTGAGAGCGTAGAACGGTCGTTATCCACCACATCAACGCGTATGTTCTTTACCTCCTGATTCATTACCCACGGCATGACACACATCACCATTATGGGGAAGATAAAGATTATCCTCGGCATAAACGAGTTACGGCGTATCTGCAGGAACTCTTTCTGTATGAGATATTTCAATGTCATAGCCTACTATTCTAATCGTTTGTTGAACTTTACCAATGAAATGGTGAGAAGCAATACGGTCATTCCTATGAGGACTGCCACTTCGCGCCACACCTCACCTATACCCACATTCATTATCATCAGTTTGCGCATAGCCTGAATGTAATAGCGCGGTGGTATAACGGCTGAAACCCATTGAAGTATGGTTGGCATTGACTCCACAGGGAAGAGCATCCCAGAAAGCATAACGGTTGGCAACAGCAATACCATAGCCGAGACAAGTAAGGCTACAAACTGGGTCTGCGCGATATTGGAAATAAGCAAGCCAAGGGATAGAGCCAATAGGATGTAAATGAGCGAAACAACGAGGATCCAGCCAAGAGAGCCCGATAATGGCACATCGAGTACCGTGACAGACATCAATAGTATAATGCCAAGAATGAGCAACGCCTGTAACAGATATGGGATTGTCTTAGCCACAATAATCATAAGCGGCTGAACAGGTGATACCAACAGGACCTCCATCGTACCACGCTCTTTCTCGCGAACAATGCTTACGGAGGTCATCATTGCACAGATAAGAAGCATGAGCATTCCCATGATAGCCGGGACAAAGTTATATGCCGACTTCATCTGAGGATTGTATAGTAGCTTGGCATTCAGAGACGAGAGCTTAGGGTTGAGAATGGTCTGCTGAGCATAGTTTGTCCATTGCTGAGCCATGTTAGGGTCAGAGCCGTCAACGATAAACTGGATGCCCGAATGCTTGGAGGCATAATCAGGTGCAAAGACTATTGCCATATCGGCTTTTTGATTTCGGATGAGCAGTTCAGCCTCCTTAGGCGTACCCACGGTAGCTATGACATTAAAATATTCCGATGTTGAAAGTCGATTTACGGAAGCCTGTGTCTGATGATCCATTTGCGAAGTCACAACGACAGTTCGCACGTTCTTCACGTCGTTGGTGATGGCAAAGCCGAAGATAAGCATCATCATAACCGGCATGACAAAGAGTATCAGCATCGTTCGCTTATCGCGAAGGATGTGACGAGTTTCCTTTATGACAAATGATATAAACTGTCGCATGATGAAAAGTCCCTTACCTCCAGCCCTTCCCCCGTGATGGAGAATGGAGAGTCGTGACGGGATTTTATTATTAATTGAATTATTTTTCTATTCTCTTCGCTTGCCTTGCAAGATACGTAAACACATGATCCATATCGGGCTGTCTGAGGTCGCGTTTCAATTCCTCTGGCGTGCCCATCGCACTTATCTTGCCATCCACCATAATAGAGATACGGTCACAATACTCAGCCTCATCCATATAGTGGGTAGTCACGAAAACGGTTATTCCACGATGGGCGGCATCGTATATAAGTTCCCAGAACTGACGGCGGGTTGCGGGATCCACTCCGCCAGTAGGCTCATCAAGGAAGACAATGGCAGGCTCATGGAAGATAGAGACGGAGAATGCTAGTTTTTGTTTCCAGCCAAGTGGCAGAGAACCTACGAGGTCGTTCTTATGTTCCTCGAAGTTCAGTTTCTTTAGGAGTTCGTCCGTCTTACGGGCAATATCCTTACCCTTCATGCCATAGATACCGCCGAATAGCCGAATATTCTCAGCCACAGTCAAATCCTCATAAAGCGAGAATTTCTGGCTCATATATCCGATATTCTTCTTTATCTGTTCATGCTCTGTGCGGATGTCAAAGCCAGCTACTTTACCAGAACCGCTCGTAGGTTGATTCAGACCGGTCAGCATGTGCATGACAGTCGTCTTGCCGGCACCATTAGCCCCAAGGAAACCGAATATCTCACCTCGCTTAACCGTAAAGCTGATATCGTCAACTGCATGGAAATCGCCGAATGCCTTCACCAAGTGAGAGACTTCGATGACATTTTCAATTTCCGCCCTTTGACCTTTATCTTTTGAGTTTTGACTTATTTCTGGAGGATTAAATATATCCCTGAACCTGTCAAGTACCACCTCTGGTGTGTCTATGCCCATCACCTTACCTTCACTAAGAAACGCCACACGTTCACATTGCCTAACCTCATCAAGATAAGGGGTGGAAGCAACAATGGTTATGCCACGCTCCTTCAGCATAGCAAGCATTTCCCAGAACTCTTTGCGACTCACAGGATCAACGCCCGTAGTAGGCTCATCGAGGAAGAGTACGCTTGGCTGATGAACCAACGCACAACTCAATGCCAGTTTCTGTTTCATACCACCCGACAAAGCCCCAGCCTTACGATCCTTAAATCGCTCTATCTGCGAATATATAGCCTTGATATTGTCATACCCTTCATCAATTGTAGTACCGAAAAGCGTGGCAAAGAACTCAAGATTCTCATGCACCGTCAAATCCTGGTAGAGCGAAAACCTGCCAGGCATATACCCTACACGCTTACGTATCTCCTTCATCTGACGTACCACGTCAAAGCCATCTACCGTTGCCGTACCCTCATCAGCAAGCAACAACGTACAGAGGATACGGAACATGGAGGTCTTGCCAGAGCCGTCTGGACCTATAAGTCCAAAAACCTCGCCCTTGCCCACAGAGAACGATACATCATCGAGTACCTTTACCCTGCCATACGACTTCGAGATATGATTGACAGATATCATAATAATTGACCTCTCCCCGCCCTCTCCCATAAGGAGGAAGCTGGAATACGAAAGGCATGTTAATTGTTAATTATTAATTGTTAAATTGAACTTCCCCATACATACCAATCTTTATATACCCATCATTCTTTACGGCAACTTTCAGGGCATATACCTGATCAGCACGCTCATCGTCTGTGAGTATGGTCTTAGGGGTAAACTCAGAACGACTGCTAATCCAAGACACTACGCCCTCGTACTCCTTCTTTTGTCCGTTACCATAGTCGGCAAAGACCTTTGCCTTCTGCCCTACCCTGATATTCTTCAACTGTGCAGAGGTCACATAGGCACGAATAAACATGCTCTTCGTATCTGCCATCTTGAACAAAGGCTTGCCGATTGCCACGAACTCGCCCTTTTCAACGTATTTCTCCAATACAGTACCCTTGACAGGTGCTATGACATGACACTTCCGCAACTGATCCATCAGTTGGCTAACCTGCACATCAGTAGTTGAGAGCTGGGAGTTAAGGGTTGAGAGTTGAGTGTGTAGAGTAGAAACCTGAGCCTTGAGCTGCTTTTCCAACAACTCAACCTGACTTGTCGCATCATCAAGCATCTTACTTGGTGCAGCCCCGTCGCTAACCAGTTCCTTATAGCGTTGCTGTTCCTGCTTAGCTTTATCCAATTGCTGTCGAGTAACGGCAATCTGAACCTCCATATCCGGTTTCTGACTCTGATAAACCTGCTTTGTTGCACCCATCTGCTTAATCTTCAGCCATATCTGTGTAGTATCAATGAGTCCCACTTCCTTGCCGGCAGCAATCTCATCGCCCTCACAGACACCAAATGCCATCAGCGTGCCACTCTGCTCTGCGGCAATAGTTGTCTCCGTGGCTTCAAACACGCCCGTAGCATCATTTTTTTGCTCTTTGTCTCCACAGCTTGCCAAGACCATTGCCAAACCTATCGTCCATATTGTATTTACTGCTTTCATATTCTATATCAGTTATTGGTTGTATATTTCAAGTCGTAAATCTCTTTCAGCATCTCTATTTCATGCACACATTGCTGAACTTTTGCTGCATTCTCGTTTGTGATCTCCTTCACCAAGTCATTCACATCAATAATGCCATGCGAGAGTCTCGATTCTGCAGCCTTACGTATAGACGACCGCAGATTAATGATTTCCTCGTCATCTGCCATTAGTTTCCGATAGCGCTCTATATCCTCGTTCTGTTGAATCTGTTCCAGATTGTTGTTGAACAGGAACACGCTACGATTGGTCTCCGCAGTCTTGCGTTGCATCTGTATTTTCTCCTTGTCATTCTTGCGAGTATAGAAAGCCCCTATATTCCAAGTGAGCCTCGCACCAATCATACCATTGAGCGACCATTGACGATTCATCATATCTTCGAACACATTATATCCGGGATAACCATAGAAACCTTGCGCAAACACCCCGAACTTCGGCATCAAGGATGCATCAAGGGCTTTCTCCAGAGCCTCAGCAAGTCGGAGCTGGGCATTAATGGCCTTTAGTTCAGGTCGCTCAGAGTTTAGGGTTGAGCGTTTAGAGTTTAGCGGGGGCTTTACAGGATTCTTCACCTCTATCCCGCAGAAAGTGGATAGTAGCCTGACAAGGGCTTTCCGCTGGGCTTGCATATCCGTCATCTTCTGCACAACGTTCAGGCGCTCTGCCTTTACGTTCAGATAGTCACTCTCAGCTGCCGTCCCGTTTTTCTGCATTGAAGCCAGTTTTTTCTCATTGGCACTCAGCAGATTCTGCAAATTCGCATTCTGCTTGATCTGCTCGTCAAGTAACAGCAAACCGAAATACATCTCATTCACGCGCTTGCGAACATTATACATATTGACCTCGTTCTGAGCCGTCTGTACGTTTCCCTGTTCCCGAGCAATCTCTTTTTTGCTCTTGATAACGCCACCGTCATATACCATCTGTTGCACATCAACACCCACGCGGTACTGGTCCTTCGACAGCCCCTTCATGTCTATGCCCATAGCCTTGTACATCTGCTGCATCTGATCGGGAAATGCCGTTACGTCGCTCTGCAGAGTAGCTTGTGCAGAAACAGACACCTGCGGCAACCACCCCTTTTGGATATTTGCCACCGTCAGCTCAGTAGTCTTGTCAATCAGTCCATACTGCTGTATCAGCGGATAATTACGTTCCGCTGCCTGCTGGCATTCTTCGAGAGTCTGCGCCTGTGCCATTGCCGGCAACATTAAAAGAGCTAAAATGAATTTTCGCATAATCGTTACTTTGATAATCTTCGCTGTATTCGTTTGCAAAGATACGGCGATTTTACAAAATATCTGTTATCCATAAATGTGAATAAATGTTCTTTTTGTTAGATTATTACATAAAAAGGATATTATTCCATACTTTTTTATTATCTTTGCCATGGATTTAGCAATAAGAACTATGGGAAAGCAACCGAATCTGATGGACTATTCGCGAATGAGAGAAATACTAAGTCCTCATTTCGCACATATGAGTGAGTCTTCATTTATCAACAAAGAACTGGGCATGATATATGGAAGTCCCAACGCTTTCATGCTCGCCAAGCATCACAGCCAGCCGCCTTTCGTCATCGATGACTATCGAATGGGAATATATGTCAGAGGCGAGGTTCGCACCAGCATCAATCTCGTAGAACGGAATCTCACCCCTGGCACACTCGTGTTCCTGGGACCAGGAACCATCATCAACCCTATCCACTTTGGTGAGAATCTCGAACTCTACGGCATAGGACTATTTGCAGACTTCCCTATGCCATTTGCCAAAGAAAAGATGCCATCGGCTTTCAACGGACAAGTGCGCGACTTCGAAATTAAAGTCGATGAGAGCGACATCATCACGGCACGTCATTTCATTGACACCATCTGGCACTTGGTTCACCAGCCTGATTATAACCGCCAGACGCTCAGTAGTATAGTTGCCGCTATGATGTACCACTACGATGGGCTATATCGCAAACATATCGATCTGTTAAAGGCTTCGCAAAGTCGTGAGCAGACCATTTTCGACCGTTTTATATATCTTGTCAATCAACACGCCACACGCGAGCATCAAATAGGTTTCTATGCCGATAAGATGTGCCTTACCGAGCACTATCTCGGCACCGTCATCCGCCAAGCCAGCGGCATTACCGCCAAGGAATGGATTGACCGCGCCCTCATCGAGCACATAAAGATTGAACTAAAATATTCCGACAAACCAATCGTCCAGATCTCTGAAGAAATGAATTTTCCCAATCCCTCATTCTTCAGCAAATACTTCAAGCGCCTCACCAACCAGACGCCATTGGAATACAAGCTTTCGAACTAATATCTACCTCCGTTCCAAGTCCGTTTCAGGTCCGTTTCAAGTCCGTTCCCCTAGAAACGGAGAAACTCGGTGCAGAATTGGAACTGCACCGAGTTTCTTATGGCTTTTAAGCGGCCTTGACTTTGAGCCTTTTTCTGAATTAAGCCTCGCCCTTTCCGAACGGGTTAGCGGTACGAGGTCCCTGTGGAGCCTGTGGCTGACCGAGATCGATTGTACCGAACTCAGACTCATAACGCATGATATTCTCCTGAAGAGCCATAGCAAGACGCTTTGCGTGCTCCGGAGCGAGAAGGATACGACTAACCACCTGTGCCTTTGGCTGACCTGGAAGCATACTTGCACAGTCAACAACAAACTCTGCGTGTGAGTGGCTGATAACTGCGAAGTTAGAATAAATACCTCTTGCCACCTCAGGTGACACTTCTATCTGTACCTGCTGTCCAGGCTGCTGATTCTTATTGTCCATTTTGTTTAGATTCTATGTTTTTAAGTTAATAATTTGAATGTTTGTAATGCAAAGGTAATAAAAAGTTTTGGTTCCTCCAAATTTATTGGCGAATAAAATTGGCATAAATAATAAGTAGCAAGGACTAAAAGCTTTTGACATTCGACCTTAGTCCTTTGACTATTTCTTCCTTATCAAGGTAAGTCCGTCGCGAAGCGGAATTATGACCTTCTCTACCCTATCGTCGTTTGCAACGACATCGTTGAAATCACGTATCCCTTTCGTCTGATAGTCTCTTGCATATTCAGGATCAATAACATGACCGTCCCACAAGGTATTGTCAGCAAGAATCCATCCGCCTTTCGACATAAGAGGAAGTACCATCTCGTAGGTCTCAACGTATGTACGCTTATCTCCGTCAATAAATGCCATATCAAATGTTATTCCCTTTTCAGAAGCGATACACGGAACTTCCTCTATAGCATTACCTATTATAAATGATATCTTTTCACTAAGCGGAGAGCCTTCTATCCACTTTCGGGTAAAGTCTTCCTGCTCATCATTTATCTCAAAGGTATAGAGATGACCGTCTTCTGAAAGTCCCTCGGCAAGACACAAGGCAGAATAGCCGGAGAAAGTACCTACTTCAAGCACATTCTTCGGTTTAGCCATTTCAACGAGCATCTTTAGCAAACGCCCCTGAAGATGCCCGCTTGCCATACGGCCATGAAGCAGACGGACATTGGTGTCACGATAGAGACGATAGAGATATTCCGGCTCTTTGTCAGAATGTTCCCTAACATATTTGTCAAGTTCAGCCTCTCCGTCAAGGGTTGTATGTGTCGGATCCTGTGTCTTAGATTTTGCCATTATTTATTTTTGATTAAAGTTTCTGGAATAAGGTTTGATTGTTTTCAAAGTCCTCATTTATAAAAGACAAACAAAGTTTATTCCTTATTCCAGAAACTTTATTCCACTATTCACAGAGAGCAGAAACAGCCAGACGGTAAGAATCAAGTCCGAAACCACATATTACTCCCTTGCAAGCAGCAGAGATAAAGCTATGATGACGGAATTCCTCTCGCGTATGTACATTACTAATATGCACCTCTATCACTGGACAGCGAAGTGAACGGATACAGTCGTGAAGAGCCACACTTGTATGGGTATATGCTCCGGCATTCAGAACAACGCCATCGTATGTGAAGCCCACCTCCTGCAACTTGTTTATCATTTCACCCTCGATATTGCTCTGGAAATATTCCAGTTCAACATTAGGGAAACGCTCTTTCAACTTAGGGAGATAAGCCTCAAAAGAGGAATCTCCATAGATTCCAGGTTCACGAACTCCGAGAAGATTCAGGTTCGGACCATTCATTATCAGTATTTTCATTTTTTACTTTCTACTTTACACTTTAATCTTTATACTTTACTCCTTCCCCTCTCTTAATATCTCTATCAACTCCTTCATTCCCTCACTTGCACCTTTCTTTATATGCGTGAGATTAGCACGAGTAGCAACAGCGTTAGGGTCAATAAGATACATCGGTATTCCCGGACGACAATATTGCACAAGTCCGGCAGCCGGATATACGTTCAGGCTCGTGCCTATGATTATGAAGATATCAGCCTTCTGAGCTTCCTGAGCCGCATCATACATATTAGGCACATTCTCCTCGAAGAAAACGATGAAAGGCCTCAAAAGACTTCCGTCGCCAGCCTTCTCGCCATGAGGAACCTCAAGGCCCGACTCTCCGAAGCCCTCATGAGGAAGGGTTACGTGAAAGCGAGGATTATCCACATCACGACTTGAGCACATCTTCATCAACTCACCATGAAGGTGTATGATTTTTGAGGAACCAGCCATCTCGTGAAGGTTATCCACGTTCTGAGTAACGATAGTCACGTCGAAATCCTTCTCAAGTTCCTTCAGCAGAAGGTGCCCCTGATTAGGCTTCACATCACGGTACTTGGTACGGAGCATGTTGTAGAAATCATTCACATAGCAAGGATCCTGCTCCCAACCCGTATGGCTGGCAACTTTCATCACAGGATAATTATCCCATAAACCGCCAGCATCGCGGAAAGTGGTCAAACCACTCTCTACCGACATCCCCGCACCTGTCAAGACAACTATTTTCTTCCTCATAAATTCAATAGTTTTTACGTTGTTTTATTGCCTAATATCGGGCGTTAATTCTTAACAATGCACAAAAATAGTAATTTTTTTCGGAAATACACTAAAGTAATCGGAGAAAAATGTTAACTTTGCACCTTGATTAAATATTTTTCCACAAAAAACGATTAAAATTCACATGGATAATGTAAGCTACGCCCTCGGACTGGGCATCGGTTCCCAGCTTAAGAGCATGGGCGCAGAGAGTCTCAACATCGACGATTTCGCACAGGCAATCAAGGATGTGCTCAACGATTCAGAACTCAAGATTTCAATGGCTGATTCACAGAAGATTGTACAGAAATTCTTCCAGGAACAGGAGGCTAAGCAACGTGCTGCTATGGCAGAGACCGGCAAGAAGCTCAAGGCAGAAGGCGAGGCTTACCTTGCAGAGAACGCAAAGAAAGACGGTGTAATCACAACAGCTTCAGGACTTCAGTACACAGTACTCAAAGAGGGTACTGGCAAGTCGCCAAAGGCTACCGATACAGTTGTTTGCCACTACGAGGGTTTCCTCACCAACGGCACAGTATTCGACAGCAGCATACAGCGTGGCGAGCCAGCAGCATTCCCTCTCAATGGCGTTATCGCAGGTTGGACAGAAGGTCTTCAGCTCATGAAGGAAGGTGGCAAGAACCGCTTCTTCATCCCTTATCACCTCGCATATGGCGAAGCTGGTGCAGCAGGCTCTATCCCTCCATACGCAGCCCTCATCTTTGATGTTGAGCTTATTGAGGTTAAGTAAAGAGGGGCGGATAATCCGGAGATTCAAGTAAATCCGGACTATCCGGATCTAATCAGAATAACTAGAAAATAACTAAAATAAAAAACAAAGAAAATGAAAAAATTCACTTTCGCAGCAATCGCGCTTATCGCTGCACTTGCAGCATCATTCTCTTCTTGCGGCAACAGTCCCAAGGCTAACCTCAAGAACGACATCGACACTGTAAGCTACACCATCGGTATGAGCCAGACTCAAGGTCTGAAAGAATACCTCGTTAACCAACTCGGTGTTGATACCACTTACATGGACGCTTTCATCAAGGGTCTCAACGAGGGTGCAAAGGCTGGCGACGACAAGAAGACTGCAGCATACTATGCTGGTATTCAGATCGGTCAGCAGATCTCTAACCAGATGATCAAGGGCCTCAATCGCGAACTCTTCGGCGAGGACTCAACAAAGACCGTTTCTATGAAGAACTTCCTCGCTGGTTTCATCGCTGGTACTACTGGCAAGAACCAGATTATGACCATAGAGCAGGCTAACGAGATTGCACAGGCAAAGGTTCAGGCTATCAAGGCTCGTGAGGCTGAGAAGCAGTATGGCGACAACAAGGCTGCCGGTGAGAAGTTCCTTGCAGAGAATGCAAAGAAGGAAGGCGTAAAGGTTCTCCCAAGCGGCGTTCAGTATAAGGTTATCAAGGAGGGTTCTGGCGAGATTCCTGCAGATTCATCTACTGTTGTAGTTAACTACGAAGGCAAGACCATCGATGGAAAGGTATTCGATTCTTCATACGATCGCAAGGAGCCTGTAACATTCCCTGCTAACAGAGTTATCAAGGGTTGGACAGAGGCTCTCGTTCATATGCCTGTAGGTTCTATCTGGGAAGTATATATCCCACAGGAACTCGCTTACGGCGAGCGCTCAACAGGTCAGTTGAAGCCTTTCTCTGCACTTATCTTCAAGATTGAGCTTATAAGCATCAAGAAATAAGTAAGCCCCTCTAAATCCCCTGTATAGGGGGACTTTGGGATTAGAGGTTAGGGGTTAGAGTTTCAAGCTCTTAACTTCATAATTTCTTAATATCTTTAGAAATGAAAAAAACTTTTTTTATAGCAATAACAATGATGGTGAGCTTCTCAATGCTCACCATCGCTGCTAATGATAAGAAGAAAAAAATCGCTACTCCTGCTGCTGCTCCTGAGCGTACAGTTCTTGCCAACAGCAACGACACACTAAGCTATGCTGCAGGTATGTCTCAGACAAACGGACTTATTCCTTACCTCACAAGCCAGCTGAAGGTTGATACAGCCTATATGGCTGACTTCATCGCAGGTTTCAAAGAGGCAATGAATAAGACCGAAGACCCAAGCTACAATGCCCATGCCGCCGGTATCGAGATTGCAAAGATGCTAAAGGAACGCTTGTTCCCTGGCATCGAGAACGAGCTCAAGGGCTCACCAGAGTCTCTCGTACGTGAGAAATTCGTTGAGGGTTTCGTTGCAGCTCTCAAGAAAGACACCTCTATCTATAATCAGCAGACTTCTGCAAGCTATTTCGAGGCTCGCATGAAGGCAAACCACGAAGCTAAGCAGGAAAGACTCTACGGAGCTAACCGCGAGGCTGGCAAGAAGTTCCTTGCAGAGAATGCCAAGAAAGAAGGTGTTGTGACTACTCCTTCAGGTCTTCAATACAAGATTCTGACAAAGGGAACAGGTCCTATCCCTACAGCATCTCAGGAAGTAAAGGTAAAGTATGAGGGCAAGCTCCTCGACGGAACAGTTTTCGACTCTTCATACAAGCGTAGCGACCCAATCACCAAGTTCCGTTGCAATCAGGTTATCAAGGGTTGGACAGAGGCTCTTACCATGATGCCTGTTGGCTCTACATGGGAGCTTTACATCCCTTACGAGCTTGCTTACGGTGATGCTGATCAGGGCAAGATCAAGCCTTACTCAATGCTTATCTTCAAGGTAGAACTCATAGGCATTGAGGGATTGGAAGCAGAGAAACCTGCAGAGCCTGTAAAGGCTGCTCCTGCAAAGGCAGCTCCAAAGAAGGTTGCAAAGAAGAAGTAATAAATGCTAAGACACAAAGTCCAAAGCGATTTATAGCAATCAATAAAACCACTACCCTATTTCAGGGTGGTGGTTTTTATTTTAATCGGGGGATTTTCATAAAAATATTTTACAAATTCTTACTGTCTGCTAATAATATAGAGATCCCAATTACTTAATTTCAAGAACAAATTAGACTATTCCAAACAATAGGAATCACACAAAAAAGAGGGCGTGTCAAAGTGACACACCCTCACAATAACTAAATATTTAACTTAAAATTTCAATCTATCTAGTAATTACAATATTCCTGCCTATAACAGTATTATCATTTACAGTAAGAATAACAGCGTAAGTAAAAGATCCCCTTCCACTCTCTGATGGTAAAGATATATAACGTGTTCCATAATTATCTGGATTATAATATGAACCACAATCATAGGTTTTTCCTGTTCGAACATTTACCAATTTGAATCCAACAGTCACTCCTCTTTGCTTAAGAGTATAGTCAACCTTAAGCGTACTGCCACTGCATGACAAGTTGGTAATATCATTATTTCCACCAGTAGGATTTAGGGCAAAAGGAGTGACAGAACTACGAATAGACCATTTATTATTATAAGCAGATATTACAACATCATATTTCCTCCATGAATCTAATACAAGATCATTAACAACAATATTGTTGTCTACAATTGATTTATCAACTTCCACAGTCTTTACAAGTTTATCGTAACCAGAAGTGGTTTCATATATACTCACCAAAGCATTTGGAGCATTTTTCAAGGTATAGTTAACTACGAGCTCTTTTTGGTCAGCAACATACGTAATCTTATATATATGCCCTGATGCTGGAATAGGAATTACATACGTAAATGTGTCCAAGTCACGTTCTCTACTACGCAATAAAAAAGTATATTCTGTACCCGGTTCAAACTTATTGCTATAAACCTGTATACTTGAGCTTGTATTTGGATTTTCAATTTTTTTCTCTAAAATTTGGTTTCTCGGATCTGTACTTCGCCCCTTAAATACTTTTATCCAACTACTAGGGGAATAAGCATGGCACATTCCGTATCGAACGTTGAGCTGCTGAGTACTGACATTAGAGATACCACTTATCTTTCCATATGCTGTAATAGCAACCTCTCTCAGAGAAACCGGGGCACTGTATCCGCTTACCCACATCATTACTTGATATTTCCCTTCCTCCCATGTTCTTTCCACAGGAAAACTTACAGAAGACAAAAAAGCACTTACTTCTCTTTCGTAGACAAATTTACCTTGAAAAAACAACTTCAACACCACCGTCGCATTTGAACCATATTTTGCGTTGTAATTTACAATAATTGCGCTATTGTCTTTGTTGAAAGAAACAGACTTAATACAATAGTCATTATTAGACGATGAAGCAGCAAAAGACGAATTTGGCCGCATAATGTCACTGAGCACAGCCCTCTGTGACATACTGGAAACTTCGCTACATGAAGTGCTGGACTTCATCCCCGCTTGCACACTACACCATGTTGCAAAACAACATGACAATAAAAGTAAAATTTTTTTCATTTTGTTTGTTTTATCGTTAGTGCCCGCAGAATTAGTATTTCGCCAAAACCAAAGAGGCGCGGACATCCCCCTCTGGTGGTAATAATAGCAATTAAAATTCGTCATTCACTCTGAATATGAAAGAAACCTAAAGGATATCCCCACCAACAACGATAGGATCAATAGGAATCCTCTGCGTTTCTTTATGAAACAGCACATATCATAACAGAGCTTTAACACTAAGGACAAATAAGATGAATAATAGAGATATTGTTATAATCTGTCTCGTAATCCGTCTTCATATATTCTTCTGTGTGAATACGTATGTATCGCCATGCAACAATGCAAAATTATGAAAAATTTCTCAACAGCATTCAAAAAACAAGACGTTTTTACAATTTTTTACTCCATTTTTAACACGTTTTAGTAAAATCGACCATGTTTTGCATCCCAAAACCGACAAACGGTTGCGTACAAGTCTCAAAAAAATATCATATTTTTGTGTTCTCCCGTCAATTTCCATTCGATATAAAAAAGACAGAAACATCATTATTCCTCTAATGATACACCATCTAACTATGGACCATCTATGGAGTTTCCTAAGAGGAAGAGCGGACATTTACATAAGACAAACGTCATGAAAAAAAACGGGAAAACATCAAAATATCAAAGCATAAAAATTGTGGCACAAACCATTAATAGCTTGTGCCACAATAATTAAAATATAACTAAGGATTACTTATAGACTTGGATTGATGCGCCATTTACACTTGAACCATTCACTAGAAGTTCTACCGCATATATAACTTGGCCAGTATAGTGTGGAACGGTTACCTCATATGTTCCTTGATATTGGTCACAGACTCCATAAGGGTAAGTAATTGTTTCTCCTGCATAATTAGTCAAAGAAGCTACAGTCACTCTAAATGCCACATCTACTCCTGTATTACTGATAGAGAAGTCAAACTTAAGCCTATCACCACCCATTGGGGTAATCTTAATTCCTGCAGATGGTGGAGTCACAGTGAAGTCATATGTATGCTTACGCACTCCATCAACATATATTTCACAAGTATTTTTTCCTGCTGGTAAATTAAGACCAGTCCATTTATAGATTACATTCACACCATTTGTAATGTTATGCTTATAATTACCTATTTTCAGGTAGCAATTGCTAGTTTTTGCATTTTTCACGGTGTAATTAACCGTGACAGAGCTTTTTGAAATATCATAAACATTATTTATATGTCCATATGGTGTTGGTGGAGGTGTCACTATGAAATCAATTGTATGCTTACACACTCCATCAACATATATTTTACAAGTATTTTTTCCTGTTGGTAAATTAAGACCAGTCCATTTAAGGCTTCCATTCTTAACATTTTTAATGTAATACTTAGCATCACCTATTTTCAGGTAAGAATTTTTAGGATAATTATCAGTTTCTGCATGGAACATGCTGTAATTAACCGTGACAGAGCTAGTTGAAATATTTGTAATATTATTAATATGTCCATATTGTGTCACAGTTACCTTCTTGTCATGACATGGAGTACCATTTGTATAAAGGACCAAATCATACTCACCAGGTCTTGATGTAATAGGCAAATCAATCGTTTTATATGTGTTTATGTTTACTTTAGAAAGAACAGGACCTGTCTTCATACAGATCACGTCAATATATAGATTATTGCCTGACGTGCAATTTACATAAAATTGGCTGGTGCTTTCATTGTAAGTAGCAGAAGTAATCTGAGGATTTGCTGCTTGCACACTACACCATGTTGCCAGAAAACATGATAATAAAAGTAAAAATTTTTTCATTTTGTTGGTTTTATTTTTAATTAGGGTCCGCAGAATTTGTATTTCGCCAAACCGGAGAGGCGCGGACATCCCCCTCTGGCGGTGATAATAGCAATGATAATTCGTCATTCACTCTGAGTATGAAATAATCCCCAAGAACAACCCCACCAACTATGATAGATAGGGGGAATAGGAATCCTCTGCATTTCCTTATGAAACAGCGCACCTCATAACAGAGCTTTTACACTAAGGACAAATAAGATGAATAATAGAGATATTGTTATAATCTGTCTCGTAATCCGTCTTCATATATTCTTCTATGTGAATATGTATGTATCGCCATGCAACAATGCAAAATTACGAAAAATTTCTCAACAGCATTCAAAAAACAAGACATTTTTACAATTTTCCACCCTATATTTAACACATTTTAGCTAATTCGATCATGTTTTGCGTCCAAAACCAACAAACGGTTGCGTATAAGTCTCAAAAAATTATCATATTTTTGTGTTCTCCCGTCAATATCCATTCGACATACAAAGACAGAAACATCTTTATTTCTCCAATGATACTCCATCAGTGGTCCATCGATTCTCCATCGTTTCTCCATCGAAACGATGGACTATCGATGGAGTATCGATGGAGCATCCTAAGAGGAAAAGCGGAAAAATGGCGGAATTAATTGCAAAGAAGAATAGATACGAAAAATCTTAAAAAATGAGCCACAAACGATATTTAGTAGCGACAATATCCTCACGCTTACTGAAAAACCTTATAGCCTTTCTTAAACGATATATATTTATTGTACGCATATAAGGTTCAAGGCTAAACGTCTTTTTTCTATTATTGTATAAGAAAAAATCCAATTCTGCCCAAACCCAACGAGACTCTCCCGCTTTTCGTATTACGATTTCAGATATGTCATCCCAAGCAATACATACAGTTTCTTTTTCGTTTTTGTATTTTATCCCATTCTCTGATATAACCAATGCCTCATAATCAGCTCTATCTCTCTTGAATTTTATATACCGTTGTAATGTATATATAAACCATGCATAGAAAGGAACTGCGACTAACCCCATAATCACAATTATATGATATGGTGCAACTATAAGTCCTATTGTCAATATAACACTACCAAACAAAGACGTTCCAAAATCACCAAAGTATTTGTTATGTCTTTTAATGACGTATGCTTTCATAATATGATTCTATTTACGGTCTTATTCACAATCACAATCTGAAGGCCATAATTTCTTTCGCTTTAGCATTTTTATTTCTTTCCTTGTAAGTAGTTTACAAATTCCTGCAGGTGATATTAATGTGTAATTGTAATTTTTTCCTTTTAATGGATAGTACATTTTTCTGTATCTCTTATCATCCATATTATATATTTTTATAATCACATATGCTTGTTCGAACAAGCGTTTCTCTAATGGAATGTCATAAAAGTAATGACGAGTTTCACCAATCAAATGTTTATCCCATCCAAAATGCATTTCTATTTTCCCATCAAAAGATTTTATCTTCTCATAGTCTTCCTTACTTATGGACAAATTTCCAGGATGGTAACGAAAGCCAATATCTTTTTTTTCTCCTTTTTCATTTTGCAAATATATCTTTTGAGGAGCATTAATCATACAAAAATCATCGTCATCAACAATAATGACAAAATCAAATTCCTTTCTTTCCTGAGCATATACAATGTTCAAGAAAGAAAGGAATAGTGCAAAAAACAGAATAAACTTCTTCATATAGTGACTATGCCTTCACCTCTTCACCAAACAAAGTAGCGGAGGTACTTCTTGTAATCCTAACCCTAACGGTTTCGCCGATATGGTGATTGCCTTTATCGAAAACCACCATTTTATTCTGCTCGGTGCGTCCGCAGAGTTGTTCACGGCTTCGCTTGCTGTAATTCTCTACAAGGACATCAAACTCTTTACCCTCATCAAGCTTGTAGTTGGCTGCTGAAAGCTCGTTCTGAAGGGCTATCATCTCATTAAGCCTACGGATCTTCACATCCTCCGGAATATCGTCAGGAAGATGCTTTGAAGCGTATGTACCTGGACGCTCTGAGTATTTGAACATAAAGGCACTTGCATAGCCTACCTTCTTCATAAGAGAGAGAGACATCTGATGATCCTCTTCCGTTTCTGAGTGATATCCAACGAAAATATCAGTCGTAATGGCACAATCAGGAATAATACGCTTGATTGCCTCTACCCTACTCATATACCACTCACGAGTGTATTTCCTGTTCATCAGTTTCAGAATCCTGTCACTACCGCTCTGTACAGGCAAGTGGATATGCTTGCAGACATTAGGCATATCGGCTATTACCTGAAGGGTATCGTCACTCATATCCTTTGGATGGGAGGTGGTAAACCTTACCCTCATCTCAGGAACAGCCTCAGCAACCCTTCTGAGCAGTTCCGGGAAAAGAATAAACTCGTCAGAGCCTTCCTTCGGGAACTTATAAGAATTCACATTCTGACCAAGAAGCGTGAGTTCCTTATAGCCTCTGTCCCTGAGATCTACACATTCCTTCAGAATGCTATCGATATCCCTTGAACGCTCACGACCACGGGTATAAGGCACGATGCAATAATGGCAGAAATTATTACAGCCTCGCATGATACTGACAAAACCCGAAATCTTCATGCCATGAGCACGCTTTGGAAGCACGTCACGATATGTCTCGGTCAAAGAGAGATTTGTATCAATAGCATTCTGACCAAGCTCACATTGCGCGATAAGATCGGGCAACGACATATAGGAATCAGGTCCCGCAACAAGATTTGCGTGATGATTCTCAATAAGGTCATCCTTGACGCGCTCAGCCATACAGCCGAGCACACCAAGGATCACTCTCTTACCTTTGTTCTTGTTTATGTTATACAGAGCCTCCAAGCGATGGTATATCTTGTTCTCTGCATTTTCACGTACTGAGCAGGTGTTAAGGAACACCGCATCAGCCTCTTCAATATCTTCTACTGTTTCATAGCCAGCCATCTGCATAACTGAGGCAACAACCTCAGAGTCAGCAACATTCATCTGGCATCCGTATGTTTCTATAAAAAGTTTCTTCATATTAGTTCAAGCCTCCCCAGCTCCCCGAGGGGCTTTATTATTTCTTCTCGTAATCGTTAATCTTATTCTGGAAGAACTCCTTGAAGTCGCTCCACTTGTAATAGCAGCCCTGAACAGGCTTCAGGTCTGGAAGCTCAGCCTCATCCTCATTATGGAGTATCTTGAAAATGACATCCTTGTCCTGATCATTCTTGTGATAGAAAATGAACTGCACATTACATGCCATAGGGAAGATGCGGTAGTTGAGCCAACCATTCTTGTCAAGATCTTCAAGAGGCATCTGCTTGCCATAGCCGTTAATGTTGAGGAGACAGACGAGAGGCATAACCATTGTGTCATGACCATAACGGAGCGTTGCACCTGGATGTGGAAGAGCAAGACAAGAATCTGCCTCAGAGATTATCTTCCTGACTAAATTACGCTGTGAATAGCCCTGTACTCCACCGCTCAATGGAGAACTGCCATAGTTCACATACCACCAAGCATTACTACCTGCCCAGAAATCATACACCTCATCCTCATTGAAGAGGTCATACATACTGAACTTATGGCGAAGTTCCGTACTCTGGATGTTTGAAGCAAGATCAAAAAGCTGCTTTACAAGCCTATGCCTACTAATTTTGTTTTCCTTAAGGAATTCACCATCCTTGACAAGCAAATCCACTACGCGTACCCCTCCCCTGTGTTTATCGCTAAAGTCCTTGAACTCCTGAGTATCCGTTCCTTGCTTCTTCAATATCTTGAGAACAGAATCCGTCTGACTCATATAATACATATCATGATGACTTGCATCATGCTTGATTATCAACTCTGGATTCATTGACGTAAACTGCAAGAGAGCGTTCTCCATAGAGAGGATGCAACGTATCACCTGAGTTGACTTTGCATCTATATTAGTCTTTCCCTTGAACACCTCAGGGAATCTCTCGTACATACGCTTTGCAATACCGCGATGCTGCTCAGCACCAAGCTGAGTAAGCTCACCATCACGACCTCTAGCCTCCTCACGTATCTGCCCAACCTTGTCGAGCACCTCAAGTCCCTTCTCGGTCAGCATACCCGCATCTGCAAGTTTCTTGAGAGCATTATATGGCATGTCATAGTCTCTGGCACCAAGGAGATAGCGAGAACCATGACGACCATAGTGGCTGATATAATATGGAGTATAGCCCGCAGGTGCCGGAGTAAGAGCCTTCTGAGGACCGGGATATGCCTTATAGCCTGAAGCTGATAGGTTGATATCCTTACGGAAATCCTCACGTGCCTGCTGTGCCGAAACTGCAACAGACATACACAGCGCAAAGGCTGATACCAAAAGCTTTGCACAGAGTTTCACCACGATGTCATTATTTAATTTGAGAACGATTTACTTATACTCCATACAAGTGGGATTAACGAGACTTGAGAATCGACTACTTCTTCTCGTAGTCGTTTAGCTTCTTCAGGAAGAACTCCTTGAAGTCGCTCCACTTGTAATAGCATCCCTGAACAGGCTTCAGGTCAGGAAGCACAGCCTCATCCTCATTATGGAGTATCTTGAAAATGACATCCTTGTCCTGATCATTCTTGTGATAGAAAATGAACTGAACATTACATGCCATTGGGAATATGCGGTAATTGAGCCAGTTGTTCTTGTCAAGGTCCTCAAGGCTCAATTTCTTGTCATATCCGTTAAGGTTAAGAAGGCAGACGAGAGGCATAACCATAGTATCATGACCATAGCGGAGAGTTGCTCCTGGATGTGGGAAGGCAAGACAAGAATCTGCCTCTGAGATGATCTTTCTGAGAAGGTTACGCTGTGAATAGCCCTGAATTCCACCGCTCAAAGGAGAGTTACCATAGTTCACATACCAGAAAGCATTACTGCGGCACCAGAGGTCATAAACCTCATCCTCGTTGAAGAGGTCATACATCTGGAACTTATGGCGAATCTCTGTGCTCTGTATGTTAGAAGCAAGTTCAAACAACTTTTCTACAAACATATATGCATCAATCTGACGGCCACGAACCTTGTAGTCGTTAAGGAAGCTCTTGTCCTTGAAAAGAAGATTCAGGATACGGTCTCCCGTTCTGTGCTTCATTCTGAAGTCTATATACTCCTGACTCTTCTCGCCCTGTCTCTTCAAGGCAGTAAGCACAGAATCATGCTGATTCATGTAATACATATCATGACGGCTTGCATCATGAGTGATATTCAGTTCCGGATTCATAGAAGCCAACTGCAAAAGCGCATTTTCCATAGAGATAATGCATCGTATCACAGTTGTTGACTTTGCATCAACGTTTGTCTTTCCCTTGAACACCTCAGGGAATCTCTCGTACATACGCTTTGCAATACCGCGATGCTGCTCTGCACCAAGCCGAGTAAGTTCTCCGTCACGACCTCTTGCCTCCTCGCGAATCTGGCCAACCTTATCAAAAACTTCCTGTCCCTTTTCTGTAAGCAAACCGGCATCAGCTGCCTTCTTCATAATATTGTATGGCATGTCATAATCCATAGGACCAATGAGATAGCGAGATCCATGACGGCCATAGTGGCTGATATAATATGGAGTATAGCCCGCAGGAGCTGGAGTAAGAGCCTTCTGAGGACCAGGATAAGCCTTGTAGTTAGAACCAGAAAGAGTGATATCCTTACGGAAATCCTCACGTGCCTGCTGTGCCGAAACAGCGACAGACATACATAGCGCTACGGCTGAGACAAAAAGTTTAGAGTAGAGTTTCATCGCAATGTTTTGTTATTAAATATTTGAAAAAGATTTTATTTACTTGCAAAGTTACGAAAAATCGGGAACATAACAAAAGAATTTATTCTTTTTATTTACCGAGAGGGTGTAACTTAACAACAGAATGGTACAAAGATACAAAAAAAGGTTGGAAACAAGAAGTAATTTGAGAAAATTAACGAAACAAAATCTATAAACAAAGGAAAAAGTCAGACAAAGGCGACTTTTTGCAATACTCTTTATTCTCAATCGATTGCTCGCAAACGATAAAATCACCCATCCGGCATCCCAGATGACAAACCAGAAAACAAAACGCAAATCAGTTTTTCCCGGTAAGGCACAAGCTCTCTTGAATAATCGCTATTCCTTCGCTATTTCTCCCAATCAAACCCGATGTTCCTCCGCTTCTCCACCGACTTTGCACCGACTTTGGTACGGAGGATCATAGGAGGAAGAGCGGACCTACAACGAACTTACATAGGAGCTACTTGGGAAGAGCATAAGGATTGAAAAAACAGGAGAATTGTTTGGAAAAAGAAAAAAAATTGCAGAAAAGTGTGAGTTTTCGAATTTTATTTGTATCTTTGCCCTGTCATTCCTAATCAACCTAAATCTGATAATGACAATAATGCCCGACGAACCTTAATCAGAATGAAAAGAACGATAATATCATTGCTATTAACCATATTGATTCTGCCAATCCATGCAAAGGATATTGTGTGGTTTGACGGAACTAATCCTGTGACCTATAGCGTTCTGACGGATAGGGACCTCGTGGTTGAGACTGCCTTGAATATGTTCTCAAACGACATGCTTGAGGTTACAGAGGCATACGCTATCCCCGAAGCTCCTTCAAAGGCAACGATTCATATCTATCAGCTCGACAAGGCTACCGACAAGGAAAGACAGGAATTAGCGAAGATGGGCTTTGACATCAGCAAGATAACGAAAGGCCATGATGCGTTCTCAATACGCTGTCACAAGAAAAACATAATAGTGGTCGGGACTAACGGCCGTGGCGCAGCATACGGCATTCTTGAACTGTCACGCATAGCAGGCGTCTCTCCCTGGATATGGTGGGGAGATGTTGTTCCCGAAATAAAAGAGCGCCTCACCATCGACAGCCGATTTACCACTACACAATCTGCAAGCGTGGAATATCGCGGAATATTCCTCAACGATGAGGACTGGTCGTTACGCCATTGGAGCTACTCTAACTATGAGAAAGGCAACTTCGGACAAATCGGAAGGAGGACTTACAAGCGCATCTTCGAACTTCTGCTTCGTCTTCGCGCCAACACTATCTGGCCGGCTATGCACGAGAAAACCACTCCTTTCTTCAAGGTGAAAGGGGCAAAGGAAGAGGCTGATTCCTTCGGGATTTTTGTCGGGACTTCACATTGTGAGCCTCTTCTCCGAAACAACGTAAGCGAATGGAATACGTTCAGGCAAGGGCAGTTCAATTACTTTACCAATAAGGAGAACATACAGAAATACTGGGCGGAGCGTCTTGACGAGGTGAAGGATAGCCGAAATAATATGTTCACCATCGGTATGCGAGGCATTCATGACGGTCGTATGAATGGTGCAAAGACCGATAAAGAGCAACTTGAGGGACTTCAGAATGTCATCAACGACCAACAGGAACTTATCCGTCACCACATTGGCGACCCGAGCAAGCAGATGCAGGTATTCATCCCTTACAAAGAGGTGCTCAAAGTGTATGAGAACGGACTTAAAGTGCCTGATTACGTTACACTTATGTGGTGTGACGACAACTACGGCTATATCACTCGCCTAAGCAACGCTCAAGAACAGAAACGCATAGGCGGAGGTGGCGTTTACTATCATCTAAGCTATTGGGGAAGGCCTCACGACTATCTGTGGCTTACCACCACTCAGCCAGGTCTTATCTATAACCAGATGCGACAGGCATACGACCATAACATGCGCAAGATATGGATCGCAAACGTTCACGACCCTAAGGTTGCCGGCTATGACCTTGAACTGTTCCTCGACCTCGCATGGAATATCAACTGCACGACAAGCGAAACCGTTGGCGACCACTATAAGAAATGGCTTATCACCCAGTTTGGCGAGAGTGCCGGTAACTTCCTCTTCCCTGCCATGAGCAAGTTCTATCGCCTTTGCGGAGAGCGCAAGCCAGAATTCATGGCTTGGTCAGAAACCGAACTATCCGACAGGGACAAATACGACCGTGGAGTATCTCCTATCAGAAATACGGAGTTTACCCACGCATTCGGCGATGAGATGCAACGCTATCTCGATGACTACGAGGCAATAGTAAAGACTGTCTATGAGGCTGAGGATTCCGTGTCGCCCGAACTAAACGATGCCTATTTTGCCATGATTGAATATCCTGTATGTGCTGCAAGGGCTCATGCAATAAAGATTCTGGAGGCACAGCGGGCACGACAACTGGCTAACGGCCGTCCGGGAAGAAACAAGGAAGAACAAGAGGAGGGAATGCGTATTGCCTGTGCCAAGGCTCAGAAAGCATATCATGATATCGTGGGCCTCACAAATTGTTACAACATCTCAATAGCCAATGGCAAATGGGAGAATATAATGGATATGCACCCGCGCGACCTTCCTGTCTTCGGGGCTCCGGTACTTCCCATGCTTTTGTCCGGAGAGAGCATGGAAGAGGAACTCGGCAAGGTGCATGAGGCTCATGGCGATAACGTACCATACAGTTGGATTGCAAGAAAAGAAGGTTTCATTGCCCGCAACTGTAACGAATACGACCGATCCTCTCCCCGCTCCCCTTTAAAGGGTGAGAGCCAGAATGCAAAGAAGTATTCCTTTAAGGGAGATTTAGAGGGTCTCCACTTCAACTCCATGCTCGGCCATAGCATGAAGGCTGTTTCACTTCCGAAAGGCTCTTCCCTCACCTACTCCTTCGTATCTGATCAAGAAGCCCCTGCCATTCTGCGTATTGCCCTCATTCCTACTCATCCCCACGACAAAGGCGATGTCAGATATGCCGTAAGTATTGACGGAGGCAACGAGACTGTCATTTCCATAAAGGAAGCATACAACTCCGAGCAATGGAAGAAGAATGTTCTTCGCGGTCAGTCAGTTAAGAGTATCGACATCAATCTCACAAGGGGCGAGCATACTCTCTCCATACGCGCTCTTGACGATAACATCATCCTCGACCAATGGATGATAGATTTTAATAAAAAAAGGAAACACTATCTGTTCCCGATAGATTGACCTCTCCCCCTTCCCCCTCCACGGGGGAAGGGCTGGGGTTAGGGGTCTATATATTTATACCATAGCTCTGCTTCACCTCACTCATCACAAACGTACTCTCGATAGAGGCAAGACTCTCTATCTCACCAAGTTTATTGAGCACGAACTCCTGATACTGCTTCATATCGCGCGCACGAACTTTTAATAGATAGTCATAAGCACCAGAGGTATTGTAACATTCCGTCACCTCCGGAATTCGCATGATGCGACGCACAAACGCATCCGCAATCTCATGGTTAATCTGCTTCAACTTCACCTTGCAGAACACAAGAAGTCCCTGATCCAATTTCTCGGGATCAAGTACGGCAACATACTTAATGATATAGCCATTCTTCTCCAGGCGTTTCTGACGCTCAAATACGGGTGTCGGGGTCAGATGAACGGCATCAGCCAACTCTTTTGTGGTCAATTTCGCATTTTTTTGTAGCGTTTTCAGTATCTGAATATCAGTTTCATCAAGCTTTTCCATGTTTTCTTAGAGTTTTATTCTGTTTGAGAGGCTTTTTCACCTCCCAATCAGAAGGATTTTCTATTTCAGATGCAAAAATAGTGATATTTTCCGAATATCGCAAGAAATTTGGAAGATATTTCTAAAAATATTAATTTTGCACTCGAAATCAAAACCTCCGAAGTTTCACTCGGATAATTTCAAGATAACAAGAATATTAACATACCCCTTTCTCACTCAGGCATCCTCTCTAAGGGAGGACACGGGTGGAGAGGCTAAAAAAAGGAAAAAAATTATGAGCAAGAAGAATTATCGTTTTGAGACATTACAGCTTCACGTAGGCCAGGAACAGGCAGATCCAGCAACCGATTCACGCGCAGTGCCTATTTATCAGACTACAAGTTACGTTTTCCATAATTCTCAGCATGCAGCCGACCGTTTCGGACTTCGCGATGCAGGTAATATCTATGGTCGTCTGACCAACTCAACACAGGGTGTTTTCGAAGACCGTGTTGCTGCCCTTGAAGGTGGCGTAGCTGGTCTTGCAGTTGCTTCTGGTGCAGCAGCCATCACATACGCTCTCCAGAACATCGTGCAGGCTGGTGACCACATCGTAGCAGCCGACAACCTCTATGGCGGTAGCTACAACCTCATCACCCACACCCTCTCTACTCAGGGTATCAGCAATACCATCATCAACGTAAACGACCTTGACGCTCTCGAGGCAGCAATCAAGCCTAATACTAAAGTAGTATATGCCGAGACTTTCGGCAACCCAAACTCAGACGTTCTCGACCTTGAAGGCGTTGCAGCTGTTGCTCATAAGCACGGCATCCCATTCATCGTCGACAACACCTTCGGCACTCCTTATCTCATCCGTCCTCTTGAGCATGGAGCAGATATTGTTGTACATTCAGCAACCAAGTTCCTCGGCGGTCACGGAACATCACTCGGCGGTGTTATCGTTGATGGCGGTAAGTTCGACTGGAAGGCTAATCCTGACAAGTTCCCTACCCTCGCAAAGCCAGATCCATCATATCATGGCATAGTATTCGCTGATGCTGTAGGTGCTGCTGCATACGTTACACGTATCCGTGCCGTCATTCTTCGCGACACAGGTGCAGCTATCTCTCCTTTCAACGCATTCATTCTCTTGCAGGGCGTAGAGACATTGAGCCTTCGCGTAGAGCGTCACACAGAGAATGCTCTGAAAGTTGTTGATTTCCTCGCTAAGCATCCAAAGGTAAGCAAGGTTAACCACCCTGCTCTCGAGAGTCATCATGACCACAAGCTCTATCAGAAGTACTTCCCTAACGGTGGCGGTAGCATCTTCACATTCGAGATTAAGGGCGGTCAGGAAGAGGCTTGGAAGTTCATCGATGCTTTGCAGATATTCTCATTGCTTGCAAACGTAGCCGACGTGAAGAGTCTTGTAATTCATCCTTACACAACAACTCACTCACAGCTCTCACCAGAGGAATTGGCAGAGCAGCACATCACACCTTCTACAGTTCGCCTGAGCATCGGTACAGAGCATATCGACGATATCATCGAAGACCTCAGCCAGGCACTCGATAAGATTTGATATTGTTAGTATAAGGACAAAAGACTAAGGTCAAAGGACTAAAGCTATGAGCTAAACCCTTTGACCTTAAACATTTTGAAACTTAGACTTTAAGCTTTAGACCGCAGACTCAAACTTTATACAAAAACAAAACATGAACAAATTTATAATCGCAGATAATCAGGAGCTTACGCGCTTCGCCTTGGAAAGCCTTATCCGACAGAAAGGGCACGGAGAGATATTCAGTGCCCACGACAAGGCCGGTCTCGTGCAATTACTGAAGGAACATGAGGATGCCGTTGTCGTACTCGATTACACGCTATTCGACTTTGCCGACGAAAACCAGCTTCTCATCATCGCAGAGCGTTTCGCATTGGCACAATGGATTCTCATCAGCGAAGATCTTACCCCTCAGTTCCTGCGCAGTATCGTATATCTGTCAAATCAGTTCAGCATCGTATTCAAGGATGGCACGTTGAAAGATGTCCGCGATGCCCTTGAAGCTGTAAGCCATCATAATCGTCATATCAGCCAGCGTGTGCTTGAGACTATCCTCAACCAGCAGCAACAGGAGCAGGAGGAACAGCCAAGCATACTGACAGAAACCGAGACGGAGATTGTTAGAGCCATCGCTCAGGGCAAGACCACGAAAGAAATTGCCAACGAGCGATATTCAAGTGTGCATACCATCACCACGCACCGTAAGAACATCTTCCGCAAACTCGGAGTCAACACCGCCCACGAGGTCATAAAATACGCCCTCAGAGCCGGTCTCGTTGATTCCTCAGAATTCTATATTTAGGGTGGGTCTCTCTTTTTTGGTTCACAATATACTGAACCTTTTTTGCTTTTACATATACCCAATGCGCCATACTCTGACAGAACGATTCGTTCTGCCCCTGTTTCTCATCATCTTCTATTCTTTTGACATGGGGGTCGTGAATCGCGACCCCCCTTTATCTTCCTCAACTACATGCTCTCTGATAGCCTGCAGTACTATCTTAAATCCCTCCCCCTCGCTCGGGGGAAGTCCGATGTTGATAACATCGGAGTATGTCAGTTGGAGGGGGCGGCGGGGAACGGATTTGAAACTGAGGTGAACGGAGGTGGAACGAACCTTGCCTTGCGCAAGTTAGTGTATCTACTCCCCCTTGAGGGGGTGAGGGGGGAGGAACTTGTCACATACTCCAATGTTATCAACATTGGACTACCCATTGGGGAGGGACTGGGTGGGTCGTTGGGTGGTCGTTGGATGGGGCTTGTTTCTGACTGCAAAGTTATAACGCTTTTTCTTCTATACAAAAATTTTGCCTGTTTCTTTTGCGTTAAACAATTTGAAATATTCGTTATTGATCAGTAAGCCAATTTGTTACGTGCTTTTCTATGAAAATTGCGGTTAACATTTGTTTACAAAATACACCAATACACCATTACACCTTTTCAGACAGACACCCTCACTGACTGAGTCTTCTTCTCAATAATAATATAATTTATTTAATTATATTATTATTGAAGTAAAAAATGAGGGGAGAGGAAGGTATGGTGTGTGTAAAAAATGGTGTATTGGTGTAATGGTATACTTTTTCAATTAATTTTGGTTCAAATTGTACACTAATACACCATTACACCATTTTTTAGACAGACACCCTCACACTGAGTCTTCTTCTCAATATAATTATATTAACGTCAGCTCGACGAAAAAAAAGGAAACGGATAAATCTGTTTTCCTTATTAACTGTTAAATTATCGTGATTTTTTTGCATTTTCTTGTATTTCCCCCAAAAATATTCTTACCTTTGCACCCAAGAAAACAAAAGTCTATGAGCGTCATAGTTGTAAGTCCGTTGTAATACCGTTGTAAATCCGTTTCAAGTCCGTTCGCAGAAACGACCATAAAGCGGAGTTTCAAGATACGATTTCTAACCTCAATGGCGATTAAACAAGAACAAGAACAATAACTAAAACAAAAACTAAAAACAAAACGACGATGAAAAAATCCTTTATCACATTTATGTTTTTACTCACCGCAATCTGCAGTTGGGCACAGGAATCAAAGAACGAAAAAAAAGATCCCATTCCTCCAATAATTGTTGAAGGTACTTTAGAGCGTGTGCCTGAAAATACCGTGATTATGATGTATGGACGTCTTGGCGGATCTGATTCTTATTGTTTTGGGCAAGGTGATACCCTAAGAAATGGTAAATTCAGAATAGTTTACACACCCGAAATGCCAACTGATGAATTTATGATTGCGGCAAAGTTGGGTACATCTATGAGTCCTCATAGTTTGATTTTCTATGCTTCTCCTGGCACAACGACTACTATAACAGGTGTTGGAGTTCATGAAGGAAACTGGTATGCGAAGAGTGACAATCCAAAACAAATAGAGGCAAATGAATATCGTGCATATCTGGATGAGAAAATCCCAGGGTACTGGGATTTGAAGAGAAGAGACGACTGGGTTAATGAAGAAGATGATGACTACGACTCCGTGAAAAAGAGAGTTAAGGAAGCTGATTCTCTGTATGTTGAGTACATGATTGAATTTTTGAAAGGCAGAAAATTCAGTTCGGTTTATGCAAGAAACCTCTTTAATGTTGCAATATATATATTATGCGATACAAAAAATAAGGTACAAAAGGGAAAGGCTGCTAAGCTATTGGCTATAGTTCCGAAGGATGAAGAAAAACGTGATGAATTTGTCAACAGGACAAAGAAAATATTGTTGCCTAAGTACGAGCCTATTAAGATTGGTGAGAAGTTGCATGATTTCGTGCTTTATGATCATCAGGACAAAGAGCATCACTTGACGGAATTCAACGGTAATGGTAAGTTCCTTCTGCTTGAATTCAATTCAAGAACGTGTAAGGGATGTATGGAGCATCGTCAAAATGATGTCCTCAACAATCTCTATAAGAACCATTCCGACAAGGTGGATATGCTAATGGTGAATTGTGATGCTCAGTATTTCTGGGATATAGAATGTAAAGACCCGAATAAATACGGCAGAGACCCTTGGCATGAATGGAATGACAAGAAAAATGCAGAGGATATTATGCAGAGATACGGAACAGAAACAGGTCCAGCTTATTTCTTCGTCTCTCCAGATGGCATTATCCTCGGCAGGATAAGCGACAAAGAGGATTTGAAGGCTGCTATAGCGAAGTATTTCAAGATTTGAGTATAAGGTCAAGAAAAATGGAAGCGGATTTATCTGATGTGCCTTGTAAAACCTCATCCCTGATTCAGGGTACTGGTTTTTGATATATCTAACTGACGTTAATTACAAGAAGAAACAAAACTCCCTGCAACGCGAAAAGCATTACAGGGAGTTTCTATTTCAGTATGTTATGAATTCTTACAAATCTCTGTCAGAGAACTCGAGGACGTTGCGACGGTTAGCCTGAAGACGCTCATAGCCTTCCTTGCTACCTACAATAATCTTCTCGAACTCACGCAGACCTGTACCAGCAGGGATGAGGTGACCACAGATTACGTTCTCCTTCATACCGAGGAGTGAATCGCTCTTTCCGCGGATAGCAGCCTCGTTGAGCACCTTCGTTGTCTCCTGGAATGATGCAGCAGACATGAAGCTCTTGGTATGGAGAGCGGCACGTGTGATACCCTGAAGAATCTGAGTAGATGTTGCAGGGATAGTGTCACGAACCTGAATAGTCTTCAAGTCACGACGCTTGAGGCTTGCGTTCTCGTCACGGAGCTTGCGGGCAGAGATAATCTCACCTGCACGTACGTTCTCTGAATCACCAGCGTTGATAACGTACTTCTTACCCCAGATACGATCGTTCTCCTCTGCGAAGTCGAGCTTATCAACGATATCGCTCTCAAGGAAGCATGTATCACCAGGCTCATTGATCTGTACCTTACGCATCATCTGACGGACGATAATCTCGAAGTGCTTATCGTTGATCTTTACACCCTGCAGACGATATACATCCTGTACCTCGTTCACGATATACTCCTGAACAGCGGTAGGACCCTTGATGGCAAGGATATCGTTTGGTGTGATTACACCGTCAGAGAGTGGAGTTCCGGCACGTACAGCATCACGGTCCTGAACGAGCAACTGCTTGCTTGTTGGTACGAGATACTTGCGCTCCTCACCAGTCTTAGAAACGATTGTAACCTCACGGTTGTTACGCTTGAGCTGTGGGTTAATCTTAACCTCACCGTCGATTTCGCTGACGATAGCTGGGTTGCTTGGGTTACGAGCCTCGAAGAGCTCAGTTACACGTGGCAGACCACCGGTGATATCACCTGCGCGGCTTACAGTACGTGGAATCTTAACGAGAGTAGCACCAGACTCGATTACCTGACCGTCGTCAACAACAACGTGACCACCTACAGGGAAGTTATAGCGTCCGAGTACCTCACCGTTCTCGTCGATGATCTCACAGGTTGGAATCTTTGAACGGTCCTTAGCCTCGATGATTACCTTATCGGTCATACCTGTTGTATCGTCGGTCTCGGCATTGTATGTGAGGCCTTCAACAACATCGTGGAACTTAACCTTACCCTTGAACTCTGTAACGATGACAGCGTTGAATGGGTCCCAACGACAGATCTCGTCGCCCTTCTTAACAACATCACCATTCTTATAGTAGAGTGAAGAACCGTAAGGAACAGCCATGTTAGAGAGTACGACACCAGTTGTAGGATCGATGAAACGAACCTCGGCAAGACGGCTTACTACCATCTCACAGTCGCGGCCGTCCTCCTTGAATGGAACGGTACGGAGCTCATCGAACTCAATACGAGCCTCTGCCACCTTACAGGTAACTGTAGCGTTAGCAGCAGCACCACCTGCGATACCACCGGCGTGGAACGTACGGAGAGTAAGCTGTGTACCTGGCTCACCGATAGCCTGAGCTGCGATGACACCGACAGCCTCACCCTTCTGTACCATGCGCTGTGTAGCGAGGTTACGGCCGTAACACTTCTTACATACACCCTGACGAGACTCACAAGTGAGTACTGAACGGATTTCAACCATCTCGATACCTGCATCCTCGATAGCCTTTGCACGAGCCTCGGTGATTTCCTCACCAGCAGGACAGATAACCTCGTTGGTATGTGGGTTGATAACGTCGTGAACAGATACACGGCCAAGGATACGCTCATAGAGGCTTGAGATAACCTCATCACCATTCTTGAGAGCTGTGCAGAGAAGTCCGCGGAGTGTACCACAGTCGTCCTCATTGATGATAACGTCATGTGAAACGTCAACAAGACGACGAGTAAGGTAACCAGCGTCGGCTGTCTTCATCGCGGTATCAGCAAGACCCTTACGAGCACCGTGAGATGCAATGAAGTACTCAAGCACAGACATACCTTCCTTGAAGTTGGAAAGGATAGGGTTCTCAATGGTTGGACGATCGTCGGCACCTGCCTTTGTAGGCTTAGCCATCAGACCACGGATACCTGAGAGCTGCTTAATCTGGTCCTTAGAACCACGGGCACCAGAGTCAAGCATCATGAATACGGCGTTGAAGCCCTGGTCAGCCTCGGTCATCTCCTTAAGGAGAATGTTACCTATATCGTTGTTTACGTGTGTCCAAGTATCGATAACCTGGTTATAACGCTCGGTATCGGTGATGAAGCCGAGGTTGTAGTTATCGGTGATCTCACGGATCTTATCGTTACCAGCCTTGATGAGCTGCTCCTTCTCTGGTGGGATGATGATATCGTCAAGGTTGAATGACAGACCAGCGAGGTATGCCATACGATAACCAAGGTTCTTGATACCGTCAAGGAACTCACAAGCACGAGCGAAACCAACTGCCTTGATAACGTCAGCGATGATATCGCGGAGTGACTTCTTAGAGATAATGGTGTTTACGAAGCCCATCTCACGTGGAACGAGTTCGTTGACGATAACACGACCAACAGAAGTCTCGACAGTGTGACGGATGTACTTGCCATTCTCGATGTCCTCAACAACTACCTTTACAGGAGCGTGGAGGTCGCAACGCTTCTCATTGTAAGCGATGATAGCCTCTTCTGGACCATAGAATGAGAGTCCCTCACCCTTTGCACCCGGACGCATCTTTGTGATGTAGTAGAGACCGAGCACCATATCCTGTGAAGGTACGGTGATAGGAGCACCGTTAGCTGGGTTCAGGATGTTATGGCTCTGGAGCATGAGGATCTGTGCCTCAAGTACTGCCTCGTGAGACAATGGGAGGTGAACAGCCATCTGGTCACCGTCGAAGTCGGCGTTGAACGCAGTACAAGCAAGTGGGTGGAGCTGGATAGCCTTACCCTCGATGAGCTTTGGCTGGAATGCCTGAATACCAAGACGGTGAAGTGTAGGAGCACGGTTCAGGAGAACTGGGTGTCCCTTCATCACATTCTCAAGGATATCATAGATGATAGGCTCACGACGGTCAACGATACGCTTAGCTGACTTCACAGTCTTCACGATACCGCGCTCGATGAGCTTGCGGATGATGAATGGCTTGTAAAGCTCGGCAGCCATAAGCTTTGGAAGACCGCACTCGCCCATATTAAGCTCTGGACCTACAACGATTACTGAACGTGCAGAATAGTCAACACGCTTACCGAGGAGGTTCTGACGGAAACGACCAGCCTTACCCTTCAGGGAGTCAGAGAGTGACTTGAGCGGACGGTTGCTCTCGCTCTTAACAGCGCTTGACTTACGAGAGTTGTCGAAGAGAGAGTCAACAGCCTCCTGAAGCATACGCTTCTCGTTACGGAGGATAACCTCTGGAGCGTGAATCTCAACGAGACGCTTCAGACGGTTGTTACGGATGATGACACGACGATAGAGGTCGTTGAGGTCGGATGTAGCGAAACGGCCGCCATCCAGAGGAACGAGCGGACGGAGCTCTGGAGGAGTTACAGGAAGGATCTTGAGAATCATCCACTCAGGACGGTTCACATCCTTACTTGCACGGAATGCCTCTACAACCTGAAGACGCTTCAAAGCCTCGTTCTTACGCTGCTGTGAAGAATCGTTGTTTGCACTCTCACGAAGCTCTGCTGCAAGTGCGTCGAGGTCAAGGTTCTGCAAGAGGTAGTAGATTGCCTCTGCACCCATCTTACAAACGTACTTGTTTGGATCATCGTCATCGAGATAGTCGTTGTTTGGATCGAGGTAGCTGTCAACGATGTTGATGTACTCTTCCTCAGAGATGAGGTCGCCTACATGTGTACCGTTAAGATCACCGCTACCATCTGGTGCCTGTACTGGATGAGTACCGTTCTTACCAGCCATAGGACCTGGCTTGATAACGATGTACTTCTCATAGTAGATTACAGACTCCAATTTCTTTGTTGGCATACCGAGCAGATATCCAATCTTGTTTGGAAGGCTGCGGAAATACCAGATATGTGCAACAGGAACCACGAGTTCGATGTGGCCTGAACGCTCACGACGTACTTTCTTCTCTGTTACCTCAACACCGCATCGGTCACAGACGATACCCTTATAGCGAATGCGCTTGTACTTACCGCAGGCACACTCGAAGTCCTTTGTAGGACCGAAGATGCGCTCGCAGAAAAGACCGTCACGCTCTGGCTTATAGGTACGGTAGTTGATGGTCTCAGGCTTGGTAACCTCACCGTATGAGTTCTCAAGGATTTCCTCAGGAGAAGCCAGACCGATAGTGATCTTGGTGAAGTTATTCTTTATTTTTGTATCTTTTTTGAAAGCCATATGTATTTACAATTTGACTATTTACTATTTACAATTTACTTATTCTTACAATCCTTTTCAATTGTAAATTAATCAAGCTTAATGCTAAGACCGAGGCCGCGAAGTTCGTGGAGAAGCACGTTGAGTGACTCTGGGATACCAGGAGTTGGCATTGGATCACCCTTAACGATAGCCTCATAGCTCTTAGAACGGCCTACAACGTCGTCAGACTTGATAGTAAGGATTTCCTGAAGCACATGAGAAGCACCGAATGCCTCGATTGCCCAGACCTCCATCTCTCCGAAACGCTGACCACCGAACTGTGCCTTACCACCAAGTGGCTGCTGAGTGATGAGAGAGTAAGGACCGATTGAACGAGCGTGCATCTTGTCCTCTACCATGTGACCGAGCTTCAAGAAGTATGTGATACCGATTGTAGCAGGCTGGTCGAACATCTCACCTGTCTCACCATCATAAAGGTGTGTAGAGCAGTAGCGTGGGAGACCTGCCTTGTCAGTCCACTCGTTAAGGTCATCAAGCTTAGCACCATCGAAGATAGGAGTAGCGAACTTAACACCGAGCTTCTTACCGGCAGCACCGAGAACAGCCTCGAATATCTGACCAAGGTTCATACGTGAAGGCACACCCAGAGGGTTAAGTACCAAGTCAACTGGACGACCATCCTCAAGGAATGGCATATCCTCCTGACGAACAACCTTAGATACGATACCCTTGTTACCGTGACGGCCGGCAAGCTTATCACCTACACCGATCTTACGCTTCTTAGCGATATAAACCTTAGCCATCTGCTGAACGCCTGATGGGAGGTCGTCACCGATAGAGATAGCGAACTTACGGCGCTTGAGCTCAGCATCAAGGAGCTTGTACTTGCGGATGTAGTTCATTATCAGACGCTGGATGAGCTTGTCTGTATGGTCATCACCAGTCCAGTTATTAGACTGGATGCCGTCGAACTCGAGGTTAGCGATAGCAGAAGCTGTGAACTTGCTGCCCTTTGTGATGATCTCAGCACCTGTGTAGTCCTTTACACCCTGAGAGGTCTTGTCCTCTGTGAGAGTCAGGAGCTTGTCAACAAGGATTTCCTTGAGATCCTTTGCCTTTGCCTCGTACTCCTCGTCAATCTTAGCAAGAATAATCTTATCTTGCTTCTTAGACTCACGGGTCTTGATTGCACGAGAGAAGAGCTTCTTATCGATTACCACACCTGAGAGCGATGGGTTTGCCTTCAATGAAGAATCCTTAACGTCACCAGCCTTGTCGCCGAAGATAGCACGAAGCAGCTTTTCCTCTGGAGATGGATCGCTCTCACCCTTAGGAGAGATCTTACCGATCATGATATCGCCTGGCTCGATACGAGCACCGATACGAACGATACCGTTATCATCGAGGTCCTTTGTTGCATCCTCTGATACGTTAGGAATATCAGCTGTGAATTCCTCCATACCACGCTTTGTCTCACGAACCTCGAGAGCGTATTCGTCAACATGAACAGATGTAAGGATATCCTCACGAACTACGCGCTCGTTAAGTACTATAGCATCCTCATAGTTGTAACCCTTCCAAGGCATGTAAGCAACGAGGAGGTTACGGCCAAGTGCGAGCTCACCGTTCTCAGTAGCATAACCCTCAGTGAGGATATCGCCTGCCTTTACACGCTGTCCCTTCTCACAGATTGGACGAAGGTCAATAGTCATGTTCTGGTTTGTACGGCGGAACTTAGGAATACGGTATTCCTTAATAGCAGGCTCGAAGCTAACGAACTCGTCATCCTCTGTGCGGTCGTAGAGAATACGTATTGTAGTAGCATCAACATACTCGATAACACCCTCGCCCTCAGCAGTAATCATAGTACGTGAATCCTCACATACCTGCTGCTCAAGACCTGTACCTACAATAGGAGCATCGTTGTGGAGCAATGGAACTGCCTGACGCATCATGTTACATCCCATCAGCGCACGGTGACCGTCATCATGCTCAAGGAATGGGATAAGACCTGCACTTACAGATGCAATCTGCTGTGGAGATACGTCCATGAGGTTAACCTCTGATGGTGGAACTACAGGGAAGTCTGAGTTCTCACGGCACTTAACGACCTCACGGATGAAGCTACCGTCGTCCTTAAGTGGAGCATTACCCTGACCGATGATCTGATCCTCTTCCTCCTCAGCTGTGAGATATACCACATTCTTATTGTCGAGGTCAACAACAGAGTTGTTTACCTTACGATATGGTGTCTCAATGAAGCCGAGATTATTGATCTGGGCATACATACAGAGAGATGAGATAAGACCGATGTTTGGTCCTTCAGGAGACTCGATAGGACAGAGACGTCCGTAGTGAGTATAGTGTACGTCACGAACCTCGAAACCTGCACGCTCACGAGAAAGACCGCCAGGACCAAGGGCAGAGAGACGACGCTTGTGTGTCACCTCGGCCAGAGGGTTGGTCTGGTCCATGAACTGAGAGAGTGGGTTTGTTCCGAAGAACGAATTGATAACGCTTGAGATAGTCTTAGCGTTGATAAGGTCTGTTGGGGTGAAGACCTCATTGTCACGCACGTTCATGCGCTCGCGGATTGTGCGGCTCATACGTGCAAGACCGATGCTGAACTGATTTGCCAACTGCTCGCCTACAGTACGTACACGACGGTTTGACAAGTGGTCGATATCATCGACAGTAGCATTTGAGTTGATGAGGTTGATGAGGTACTTGATAATCTCGATGATATCCTCATGAGTAAGAGTACGTACATCCATGCTGGTGTCAAGATTCAACTTCTTGTTGATTCTGTAACGACCAACCTCACCGAGGTCATAACGCTTGTCAGAGAAGAAGAGGTTCTGAATCACTTCACGAGCACTCTGATCATCAGCAGGGTCTGCATTACGCAACTGACGGTAGATATATGTAACAGCTTCCTTTTCTGAGTTTGAAGGGTCCTTAAGCAGGGTATTGAAGATGATACCATACTTAGAAGCAGACTCTGCAGTCTTGTGAACAAGGATTGTTCTCTGCTCAGAATCAAGAATCTGGTCGATATTCTCCTTTGTGATCTCTGTCTCACGCTCAAGGATAACCTCGTTACGCTCGATAGATACAACCTCACCTGTATCCTCATCTACGAAGTCCTCATTCCAAGACTTCAATACACGAGCTGCAAGTGTACGGCCAAGACAAGCCTGCAGGTTCTTCTTGTTTACCTTAACCTCCTCAGCGAGGTCGAAGAGCTCAAGAATCTGCTTATCACTCTCATAGCCGATAGCACGGAGAAGTGTTGTTACAGGCAGCTTCTTCTTACGGTCGATGTAAGCGAACATGACATTATTGATGTCAGTTGCGAACTCAATCCAAGAACCCTTGAATGGAATGATACGTGCAGAATAGAGCACAGTACCATTAGCATGGGTACCCTGACCGAAGAACACACCTGGAGAACGGTGGAGCTGTGATACTACGACACGCTCTGCACCATTGATTACGAAAGTACCGTTTGAGGTCATGTAAGGAATTGTTCCGAGGAACACATCAGAAGTTATGGTCTCGAAATCCTCATGCTCTGGGTCAGTACAGAACAGCTTCATCTTTGCCTTCATAGGCACGCTGTATGTCAGACCTCTCTCAAGGCACTCCTCGATAGTGTAGCGAGGCGGATCAATGTAGTAGTCCAGGAACTCCAGGACGAAGTTATTACGAGTGTCTGTAATAGGGAAGTTCTCTGCGAAAACCTTGTACAGACCATCATTCTTACGATCCTCAGGTGGGGTGTCCAACTGAAGGAAGTCGCGGAATGACTTGAGCTGCACATCAAGGAAATCCGGATATGGCATCGGATTCTTGACGCGAGCGAAGCTTACTCTTTTTTCGACTTTTGCTGCCATTAATTAATGAATCTAAAAATATATATTTTTGTTATTATTTATTTTCCGCTTAATAGTCTCTCACAGAATATCCTCTCACTTTCACACTATTAAGACAACAAAAAGGTTAAGACCCACCTACTTAGTAGATCTTAACCAGTTTGTTTTTTATGTTGGTAACCAGAAATTCCGGACATCCCGGAAGTTCCAGTCAGCAAGAGCCATATTACTTGAGCTCTACCTTAGCACCAGCCTCTTCGATAGCCTTCTTAAGGTTCTCAGCCTCTGCCTTTGAGATACCCTCCTTGATCTTAGAAGGAGCACCGTCAACGAGATCCTTAGCTTCCTTAAGACCGAGACCACAAGCCTCCTTAACAGCCTTTACAACAGCGAGCTTAGCGCCACCTACCTCAGCGAGAACAACGTCGAATGAGTCCTTCTCCTCTGCACCAGCAGCATCACCAGCAGCAGCTGGACCTGCAGCAACAGCAACAGCTGCAGCAGCTGGCTCAATACCATACTCGTCCTTGAGGACCTGTGCGAGTTCATTTACTTCCTTAACTGTGAGGTTTACGAGTTCCTCAGCAATAGCTTTAATATCTGCCATTTTATTTAAAAATTTAATTTGTTTATACTTTTGTTTTTGTTATGTTTCCGGAGAATCCGGTAAGCCGGTATATCCGGTAGTTCCGGTAGAACCGGGAATGATTTATGCCTCCTTCTTTGAGAGAGTCTCGAGGAGACCGTGAATCTTGCCACCAGCTGAACCCTGGAGTGCAGAAACAACGTTCTTTGCAGGAGACTGAAGAAGAGCAACGATATCGGCGATAACCTCGTTCTTGCTCTTGATTGCAGCAAGCTGTGAGAGATTCTCAGCACCAACGAATACCATTTCCTCAGCATAAGCAGCCTTGAGAGTTGGATTTACATCCTTGAACTCCTTGAGAAGCTTAGCTGGTACGTTAGCTGTCTGACAGAACATCAGAGCTGTAGTACCCTTGAGAGTATCGTAAAGAGCAGAGAAATCAACATCAGATGCATCAAAAGCCTTGCGCAGAAGCTTGTTCTTTGCAACAACGAGCTTAATCTCGCTCTTGAAACACTTACGGCGAAGTGCGCTTGTGTCAGCAGCATTCAAACCTGTCAAGTCAACGAGGTAGAAATGTGGATACTGCTTCAACAGCTCACCAAGCTCGGTGATGATAGTATCTTTTACTTCTTTTTTCATTTTACAAAACTTTTAGAGTTACTCGGCTGATTTAGGATCAATCTTGATACCCTTACTCATAGTGCTTGAAATAAAGATACTCTTGATGTATGTGCCCTTTGCAGCAGCTGGCTTGAGCTTGTTAACGGTAGAGATGAACTCCTTAGCGTTACCGAAGATCTGATCTGCTGTCATTGATACCTTACCAATAGATGTGTGGATGATACCAGTCTTGTCAACCTTGAAGTCAATCTTACCCTGCTTAACCTCCTTAACAGCCTGTGCAATGTTCATTGTTACAGTACCGCTCTTTGGGTTTGGCATGAGGCCACGAGGACCGAGGATACGACCGATAGGACCGATCTTACCCATGCAAGAAGGCATAGTGATAATGACATCAACGTCAGTCCAACCACCCTTGATCTTTTCGATATACTCATCAAGACCAACATAGTCAGCACCAGCTTCCTTAGCAGCTGCCTCCTGATCAGGAGTACAGAGTGCGAGCACACGAGTAACCTTACCAGTTCCGTTTGGAAGTGACACAACGCCACGAACCATCTGGTTAGCCTTACGAGGATCTACACCAAGACGAATGTCAACATCGATAGATGCGTCAAACTTTGTTGTAGTGATTTCCTTGACGAGTGCTGCAGCCTCAGCAAGAGTATATGCCTTATTAGCATCAACCTTACCAGCAACTGCCTTTTGATTTTTTGTCAATTTACTCATTTTCTTTGAAGTTTTTTCGGTACAAACGACTTACGTCTCCCGGAAATGAATTACTTAAGCAGGAAAATCTCCCTTTACAGTGATACCCATACTACGTGCGGTACCAGCGATGAGACGCATTGCAGACTCTACTGTGAAGCAGTTGAGGTCTGGCATCTTGTCCTCTGCGATTGTTCTGATCTGATCCCAAGTTACCTCTGCAACCTTCTTACGGTTAGGAGTAGAAGAACCTGACTTGATTTTGGCAATCTCCTTCAGCTGAACAGCTGCAGGTGGAGTCTTGATCTCAAAGCTGTATGATTTGTCAGCGTAGTAAGTGATAACAACAGGAAGAACCTTACCTGCCTTATCCTGGGTACGGGCATTGAACTCCTT